>JGI12048J13642_10190793_pt1 | contig 41381 bp, 48 predicted proteins | sample ElkSlonscriptome_16_FD_13642 | JGI IMG/M metagenome (IMG submission 13642)
GATTGCGTTCTGTGCGTGGGCGGCAGCTGGCTTGTCCCAAAGGGCGCATCGCCTGAGGAAATCCATGCCCTCGCGCTCGCAGCGGCGCAATTGCAGACATAGTTCCAACAGGACGGGGCACCGCACCAAACCGTGGGTTAAGGGCAAAAAAGCGGTGTCGTGCGAGCGAAGCGCGTTTCGCTCGAGACGTGCAGTCGGCCATCCCGGGGACTGCAATCGAGGTTGGTGCTGATCAAATGCCTCGAGGTTTCATTCTCATCGAAAGGCACCAGCGCGGCGCGCCTCCGGCAAGTGGTCCACCCGGTCGATCCGAACGCCACAATTCCCGCGAACCGGGAAGGCAAGCCCAATCGGTACTGGAGGATATGCGAGCGGGCATTTTCATTGAGGCTCGAGGCTTTGCTCCCGGCAATCAATAGTTCCGGGCTCAACCCGGCACTAGCCTCCATCGCGCCTGTGATCTGACGCTCGAGGTTCCTGCGCTTAAACGGTCAATACCAAAAGACAAAAGCTTGGGCTCCTACTCCCGTTGCTGCGCACTTGGCCTTTCGCCACGGCAGTGACATAATCAGTATCCTAAGGAAGCTATTATGCTCGAAAACAACTTCCGGTTCGCCTTCGCTGCTTTGGCTCTGGCAACCGCTGTCCCCACGGGTGCTCAAACCCTTGAAGAGTTGGATCGACTCTCGGATGAGACTGCCGACGAGGCGAGCGGTATCGAGGCGGCGAGGCAGCAGATCGAACGCGGCGAATTGTTGCAGGCGCTGGCCACGCTCGAACGAGTGCTCACGCAGTTTCCCAAGTCTGACGAGGCTCGGTTCAATCATGCCATTCTGCTGTGCTGGATTGACGATCCCCAAGGAGGACTGGTCGAGTTCAGGCGCCTTGAAGAGGACGATTACGCCGAGGGCGCCCTCAAGCAGGCCATCGCAGACTGCCGCCTCGCCGCCGAGGAGCGCAAGCCATGACCTGCCCGCCCCTCAAGATCTCCGGACTCTCGCTTGCAGCGATGCTGGCGACGGTCCCGCTATGTGCTCCTGCCACTGCACAGCAAAGGGTCGAGGTCGGCAATGCTGCCAGCGTGGCGGGCGAGGTTACGCTTGACAACGATCAGCTGCGCCGTCCGATCGAGGTTCAGCGGCGCCAGCGGATCGCCTGGGGCGACCTCATCGAAACAGAACGCAACGCGCAATTGCAGATCCTCCTGCTCGACCGCTCGAATTTCGGGATCGGGCAGAACTCGCGCGTGCGGATCGATCGGTTCGTCTACAATCCCGCGGAAAGCCGTTCGGTGTTCGTCAGCTTCTTCAAGGGCGCCTTGCGCTTTTTTTCGGGCGCTGACGATGGCGAACATACAAGCGAAGTCTCGACCCCGGCCGGGCGGATCGGCATTCGCGGCACGGCGATCGACATGCTGGTGGGCGATGAGGCCGAAGACATCGCCGAGGAGGAGGAATTTGTCGGGCGGGTCCGGAGCGATGACGATGAGGCAACGCTGGTGGTCTTGCGGGGCCCCGGCGCCAACGCTCTATCGGGGGTGACACGAGGGCTTGCGGAAGTGACAGGTGCCGGTGTCACGGTGGTGCTCGATGAGCCGGGTCTTGCCGCTTATATTCCGCGAGAAGGCGCCGCTCCCATCGGTCCGTTTCGTATTTCCAACAACGGTCTTGCGGCGGTGCAAGACGAGATCCTGCCGCGCTGGGCGCGCAGTTTCAGTAACGGTGGTATCCCTGATGAGGTGGTCGTCGGGGCGGCGGCGGTGGTCCTGGGGATTATCCTTGGCACCCGAGGCGACGATGACGACGACCCTCGAACCGAGCCAAACTCCGACGATACGATCAACCAAAGCGACAATCGCATTTGCCGCAATGACAACGGCGCAATCATTCCCTGCCGCTGAGGCTACGCATCACTTGGCTGTGGCCTGATAGACACCGTCCCACTGTTCGCCCGGAGGGTCGGTTCGCAGTCTCGCTATGCGATCGGCAAAGAGTGTTCTGAGGGCTGTGATGCCGAAGGTTTCGTAGGCATCGCGTGCAAACTCGAGCTGCGCCTCGGCCTCGGACCAGTCCTGTGAGCGGTAGGCAAGGAGCATGGCCCCGTGCGCATCTCGCAGGCGCTGGAAAGCCTCGGTGCGCCCACAGGCCTCGTCGCCGACAAGCGCATATATTCGCGCGGATTCATCGCGTCCGACGACACGCACGCAGTCCATCTCGAAAACTGCAAAACCTGGCAATTGCTCTGCCAGAGCCTCGCCCACCGCTATCGGCACGCCATATTGCTTGGTCAGTCCTTCGAGCCGCGAGGCGACGTTCACGGTATCGCCGATCAGCGTGTAGGACAGCCGCTCACGCGAGCCCATGTTGCCGACACAGCAAAGCCCGGAATTGACGCCGATCCCGATCTTGACCTCTCCTGGCCAGACCGAGCCGTCCTGCTGTGGCATGGTGCAGTTGAGCTCGTGCATGCGCGCCACCATGTCGAGAGCCGCGCGCGCTGCATTTGAGTGATGATCGGGATCGTCGAGTGGGGCGTTCCAGAAAGCGAGGATCGCATCGCCGATATATTTGTCGAGTGTCGCCTTGCGCGAAAGCAGCAGTTCGCTCATCGGCGAGAGGAAAGCGATCAAGAACTCGATCACCTCGCGCGGCGAGTAGTTCTCTGAGATACGGCTGAATCCGCGCACATCGCACATGAGCACGCTCATGTCGCGCTCCTCTCCGCCGAGCTCGAGCCTGTCAGGGTTCTGGGCTATCTGTCGCACCAGTTCGGGTGAAAGATATCGGTCGAAGGCTGCATGAATGTAGCTGCGCTGCCGCTCTTCGCGATAATACACCGCCACGGTCTGCACTGCATAGACTGCCACGATGGCGAGAGCTGGCCAGGTCGGGTCAAGCAGGTAGAGGCTCCTTGTGAAGGCAAGCCAGCTGAGCGATGCAACCCCTGCGATGCCGACGATCGCCGCCAGCGCACCCAGCGCAGCGCCAAGCCGCGGCAGAAGCACCGCGAGCAGCCCGCCCAGCACCACCATCAGCAGCGCTTCCAAGCCGCGCGCCCAGTCGGGACGATTGAGAAAGTGCCCGGCGAAGATCTGTTCGGCAGTGGCCGCATGCAGCATCACCCCGGCCTCGCTTTCGCTCATCGGCGTCGCGACAAGATCCTGCAACCCTTCCGCGCTGCTCCCGACGAACACGGTCTTGCCCGCAACAGCAGCGGACAAGCGCGCTTCCGGGATCTCATTCGAGATGATCTGCCAGGCCGGGAGTGTCCTTGGCCCTCCGGTGCCGGTAAAATGCACCCACATTTCGCCTGCGTCGTTGACCGGTATTTCGCGCCTTCCCAGGCGCACGGCAACAGCAGAACCAGGGCTGGAGAGGGTTTCTCCTGTCCCGTCACTGGCGAGCAGATTGGGAGCGTCCTGAGCCAGCGAGACACGCACGGCTTCAAGCGCCAGACCCGGCACGAGCCGCGCATCCTGGATTGCCACAAGCGGGACGCGCCGCACCACGCCATCGGGATCTGCCTGCAAGGTAACAAAGCCGATACCGCTGGCCGCTTGCTCCAGCACGGGGAGCGGCAGCAGGGCCGCTGAATAGGTGCGCACGTCGCGGTCGGGCAGCGTTCCGGAGATTGTGAAGCTTGCTGGCGGCTCAACATCGCTGCCGCCCTCGTCCTGATCCAGGAAGAAATAGCCCAGGACGACCGGCAAGGCTGAAAAGCTCTCGGCGAACTGCGCATCGTTTTGCGGCAGCGCAGCGAGCTGCGCGCGCACGTCGCCATCCTCGAACTGCTGCGCGAGGGCTTCGGCCGAGGTCCGGTCGGCTTCGGAAAAGACGATATCGTAGACGACCGCCTTCGCGCTGGCCTCGCCGAGACGCCGATTCAGCATCGCAAGGTCGGTGCGCGGCCACGGCCATTGGCCAAGCCGTTTGATCGACTCCTCATCGATATCGATGACAGCCACCTGCGACGGTGCATCCGATCGCCAGGGCGCAGCCCGCTGAAATGCGTCAAAAACCTGCAGCTGGACACGCTGCGCGGGCGCCGGATCAATCATGAACAGGCCGAGCGTCAGAGCGAGCACCAATAGGCCCAGCAGATCAGGCCCCAATCCACTTAGTAGTGCGCGAAAGCGTCCCACTCGATCTCCAGCGCAAGTGCTGACCCTTGCTATGGCGATCGCCGCGGATTTGCAAATGTCGACGACACGGGCAATTGATCCTCTGGGTGACAAGTGGCGGCATTGATCGGGCGGAATGGACAGGGTGCCGTCAGCTGGATCGTTTGCTGTCAGTCCGCTGCGAAAGCCGGGCGCGTGCGATTGGCAATCGCGACCAGCGAAAGCATCACCGGCACCTCGACCAGCACGCCCACCACCGTAGCCAGCGCGGCCCCGCTGCCCAGCCCGAACATTCCGATCGCGACCGCGACCGCAAGTTCGAAGAAGTTCGAAGTCCCGATCAGCGCACACGGCGCTGCGATGGCGTGAGGCACGCGCCACGCCTTGGCCCAGGCATAGGCGATGAAGAAGATGCCGTAACTCTGGATGATGATCGGCACCGCGATCAGCGCCACAAGCAGCGGGCGGGTGACGATGGTTTCCGCCTGAAACCCGAACAGCAGCAGCACGGTCGCAAGCAGTCCGATGATCGAGAGCGGCTTCATGCGTCCGGTAAAGCCCGAAACCACAGTCTCGTCCCCATCATGCGAGGTGAGGAGCCGCTGGCGCACCAAGGCTCCGGCTGCAAGCGGAACGATGACATAGAGCGCGACCGACAACAACAGTGTCTCCCACGGCACCGCAATGTCGGTGACGCCGAGAAGCAGAGCGACAATCGGCGCGAAGGCGACGATCATGATGAGATCGTTCGCCGCCACCTGCACCAGCGTATAGGCGGGGTCGCCCCGGGTGAGCTGCGACCAGACAAACACCATCGCGGTGCACGGGGCGGCGCCCAGAAGGATAAGCCCGGCGATATATTGCTGCGCTTCGGCAGGCGCGATGAGGCCGGCAAAGACTACCTCGAAAAACAGCACGCCGAGCGCGGCCATCGTGAACGGCTTGATCAGCCAGTTGACCACCAGCGTGATGATCAGCCCCCTGGGCTTGTCCCCCGCCCTTCGCACTGCACCGAAATCGACCGCGACCATCATCGGGAAGATCATCGCCCAGATCAGCACTGCGACGACGAGATTGACCGACGCATATTCAATCGCCGCGAGAGCAGCAAAGGCGTCCGGGATCAAATTGCCCAGCGCCACGCCGGCGAGGATTGCTGCGGAAACCCACACGCTCAGCCATTTCTCGAACAGGCCGAGCCCGGCGGGTGTCGGAGATCGATCGGCAACAGCCGTGTTCATGCGTCCTGTGCCTGCTTGCCGATCGCCTGCAACTCGGCGCGCAGCGCAGCGGGCGTGAGCGAATTGATGGGCAGCACGAGCATCCGGTCGATCCGGCGCTTCATCCGCTCGAAGGCGAGCGCAAAGGCCGCTTGCCTGTCGGTATCGCTGCCTTCGACCGCTGCGGGATCGGGAATGCCCCAATGCGCGCTGATCGGCTGGCCGGGCCAGACCGGGCAGCTTTCGGCGGCCGCGCTGTCGCACACGGTGATGATCAGATCGAACGCGGGGCCGTCGGCGAAGGTGTTCCAGCTCTTGGAGCTGAAGCCATCGGCAGGATAGCCGCGCGCAGCGAGCGTGCGCAGTGCCCAGGGATTGACCTTGCCGGTGGGCTGGCTTCCGGCACTGTAAGCGGCAAAACGTCCCTTGCCGTCATGGCTCAGGATTGCTTCGGCAAGGATCGAGCGAGCCGAATTGCCGGTGCACAGGAACAGGACGTTCATCGCCTCAGCCTCAGCAGCAGGTGGCAGCGCGAGTGGTGGCTGCCGCCTGTGGCACGCAGCAAGCGCCGGTTGCCGCGTCGGCGTTGGCAAGCTGTTCGAGATCGGGGCTCCCGCCATATGTGGTGCTGCCCCCACTGGTGAGGAAGGCTTCCCAAACCACCCCGTCAGGATCGGCGATCCAGCTCTTCTTTGACTTCGCGTAGCAGCAGGCGGTGGCGCCTTCCTCCAGCACAGGTCGGTCGGCGGCTTCTAGGCGGGCATAGACCTCGCTCAGTTCGCCTTCGTCCTCGACCTGCAAGCCGACATGCTCGATGCCCTTGGCGGCACCCTCGCGCATCGAGATTGCGAAGTTGATGCGCGGATCCTCCAGCATCCACTTCGCGTAGTCAGGCTTTACCACACCAGGCTCCGCACCGAACAGGTGCGTGTAGAAGGCGATCGAGACATCGAGATCGGCCACGCCGACATGCATGAGGAAGCGTTTCATCAGGCACTCTTTCGGCTGGAGAAAGGTTCGCATAGCGCCGCACCGTCGCAGGCGGCGCCGCCGCAGCAATTCTCGGTCAGGAAGCCCATCAGGGCGTTCATCGCGACATAGTCAGCCGAATAGATGATCGAGCGGCTCTCGCGTCGCTGGGTCACGAGCCCCGCTTTGGCGAGCTGGGCGAGGTGGAAGCTCATTGAGGAGGCCGGCACCCCAAGTCTCTCGGCCAAAACTCCCGCAGGAATGCCTTGCGCGCCTGCCTGCACCAGCAGCCGATAGGCGGCGAGGCGGTGCTCCTGCGCCAACGCGCCGAGAGAACGGATGACCTGACCGGATTGCATAGAACTCTTCTATGATTCCATAACTGTCGAACTTTTGGAACAACAGGCAGTGTTCGTCAATTCCCGTCGACTCAAAACGCATCGCTTCGAGATGGGCGGGAGTTGGACGACGAGCCATTCGAAGCCGCGTATGCGCGAGGCACCCATCGCGCTCCACCTGATCTTGACACCGCATCCCAAACAACTCGGCATAGCGTCGGATCTGCATGTCGCTCCCGCCGGCCCGCGTTCGGATCAAGCGGCGCGACTGTTGTGGAACGATTGCGGGCACGCCGGGCCGATCGTGCGATAAGCACTTTGCGAGCCATGGGCAGCTGGCGGAGCAGGCAGTCAGGCTGCAATTCGTCTCCAACTTATCGTCAGATTTGCGCCCTAGTCTCGGTCATTGGGACCCACTTTTGAATGATCTGGAAGCAGTCATAACGGAGATGCGGCGGCAGTGTCGGCCAAGCAGAATGCCGATAATCTACTCACTTCGTCCTCAGAGCTCGAAATAGCACTTCCCCAATTGATGTCGCGCCCGTCTCGATACTCTGAGGTCGCACATGGCCAGCGGTTTCGCCAAAAAGCAGCAATGAAGTCTCAAACTCTCGTCACCCGTCACTGGTCGCGATTTGAATTGAGGCGGTATGTAACGACGTAGTCCCCCATTTCACCATTCGCCTCTCGGCCGCCCAGGGTCAGCGCCACATAAGCCTCACCCTCCCATTCGTAAATCATTGGTGTGGCCTGGGGCCCCGCTGGGAGCTGCGTGCTCCAAATGACTTTCCCATCGCGCTGATCATAGGCGCGCAGCATGCGGTCATATTGTGTCGCCATGAACGCGAGGCCGCCCGATGTTAGGACCGGTCCACCATTGGCAAAGTATCCCCACTCTGCAGCTTGATGTTCATCACCGATGCCCGGGCGGCGTCCGGCAGGCACCTCCCAAAGTTTCTCGCCGGTAGCAAGATTGACTGCGATAAGTGTCGACCACGGACCTTCAAGGCAATGAAAGCCGCTCTCATTGTTGAACAGTTCAAACCGGGCCATACCGTAAGGAGTGCCGCTCTGCGACGTGAACTGCGCCTCGACGCCGTTCAGGATTTCGTCCCTGCGAAGTGTGCGAAATTCATCGCGGGGGATCAGCTTCACAACCGTCGGCAGGCGGTTTACCGCAACAACTGCAATTCCTTTCGATTGGTCAACAGCCATAGAGCCCCAATTCACGCCCCCAGGATTGCCCGGGAACAGGACAGTCCCTTCGAGGCTGGGCGGAGTGAAGATACCTTGATAGCGGGCGCCTGCGATCATCTCCTCGCAGCTGGCGACGTGTTCATCGTTAACAGCAAAGATCGGCGGCAGATCGTCTGACACTTCGTGCAGCTGTATCGCGGGAAAACGCTGTGTCTGCGCGGCAGTCTCGCCCGGCACGTCGGAACGTGGGACCTGCCTCTCCTCGACGGGATGTACAGGCTCGCCCGTTTCACGGTTCAGGACGAAGACAAACCCCATCTTGGTTGCCTGAGCGACAATTGGCGTCGATACTTCTTCAATCTCGATGTCAGCGACAACTGGCTGCGAAGCTAGATCATAATCCCACAGGTCATGCCGGACGATCTGATAGGCCCAGACCAACTCACCGGTTGTGGCTTTCAGCGCAACGAGGGAATTTGCATGAAGATTGTCGCCGGGGCGGCTGCCGCCAAAGAAGTCGGGAGAGGGAGAGGTGGTTGGCAGAAAAACGAGATCTCGCTGCGGATCAGCGGCCATGACACTCCAGACATTGGCCGCGCCCGTCTGCCGGTAGCTCTCTTCAGGCCATGTCTCTGCGCCGTCATCGTCCGGGCCTTGCGGGATTGGATTGAATGACCAGAGCAACTGTCCGGTGAGCGCGTCAAATCCCCGGACCGTGCCGTCCTCAAGCCGCGCAAAGCCGTTGTCGCCAATCGATGACCCCACAACGACGACGCCGTTGACGACGGTTGGCGGCGAAGTGACTGAATATTCGCCACGTCGCACCCGGCGGATGCCGGAAGTAAGGTCGACTTCGCCGCTCTCGCCGAATTCGGCGCAGTGCGATCCGTCGGCTGCATCTATGGCAATGAGCCTTGCATCCAGAGTGCCGAGCAAAATGCGCGATCGGCAGGGTGTTCCTGCAGGGATACTCGCATTCACAAAGGCCGCAACACCGCGCGATGTGAACATCTCGGAATATTCAATGTCAAAGTCTACCTGAGGGTCAAAGCGCCAGAGCTGTTCGCCGGTACCCGGATCAAGCGCAATCACCCGGTTGAAAGGAGTGGAGACGATGAGGCTCCCGCCCACAAGGATCGGTGTGCTCTTGAACGACGATGTTCGTCCAAAATAGCCTTCGCCATTGGCGGCGTCGCCGGTTTTAAACCGCCAGGCTTCTTCAAGACGATCCGCCGTCTCGGGAGTGAGTGTTGGGGCGTCTGCGAACCTTGTGCCTCCGACATCACCGCCCCAGTGCGACCAGTCTTGAGCTCCCGCGTGAATTGGGAGCGACGCCAGCAAGGCACAGACCAAAATCGGTTTTCCGGGAATTCTCATAGAAGGCTCCTTTCAACGAGCTGCTGCCAGACGGGAGTCGGCGCGCAGGCAAGGACAGTCAGATGCGCTAAAAGCGGTTCATAATCACATGTCTGGTCCCGGGACTGACCTTGGCTGAGGCTTATTGACCAAGGAAGCTTGCCACCGCCTGCTCGAACGCCTCTGGCTTATCCAACATGATGAAATGGTAGCTGCCATCGATTCGTTCGAACGAAGCAGTCGAACTCGAGGAGTAAGCCTGAGAGAAATTTGCATCAATTTGCTCGGGCGGAACGCCATAGACAGTGTCATAGGCATAGACGACCTTCAGCGGCACGGTAATGCGATCCAGTTCTGGACGCAGATCTGTCGTCATCAATTCATAAACAGCCTTGGCAACCGTCTCACGATCTGACGACAGGGTTGCTTCGATGATAGCCGGCCTTTCCTCTTCAGTCTTTACGAGCCGGGCAATCGTCGCCGCTTGCCTCGCCTCCATTTGTGCTTTCGAGGCAGACAGCGTTGCATCGCGAAAGGCGCTCGCCTGAGCTTCCATATTGTCTTCAGTCGCCTCCGGGTTAATAATGAGGCTGTAGAAAGGCATTGCGTCGACGACCATAAGGCGGTCGATCAGGTCCCGATGCCGCGCAGCGAGCATGAGGCCCAGCTCTCCTCCCAGCGAATGACCGATGACGGCAGGATCCTCAATTGCGTTCGAGCGAATATAATCCGCGAGCGCTTCCGCAGCCGGTGCAACGACCAGTTCGCCGGCTTCATCTGGCGCGGAATGTCCGGCAAAGCCGGCAATCTGGACCAGATGAACGCGGTGGTTTTGCCGAAGACTGTCAGTCAGATCGGCCCATACGGCCGTGGACGATGCAAGTCCGTGAACCAGAATAACATCAGATCCATCACCCTCGACTTCGACGGAAATTCGCTCCGACAGGGCCTCAGCCCCGTTCCGCTCAGCCGTAAGTGATTGCGCGAACGCGGGCGTTGAAATCGCCATAACGATCGCTGCAAGCTTGGTTAGCATGTGCATACCGGTTTACCCCATTTCGTGTTGAAAGATTTCTTCGATCGTCAGGTCGATCGCTTCTGCAATGACAAATGCGAGCGGCAAATTCGGGTCGTAGCGACCGTTTTCGATCGAGTTGACGGTCTGCCGTCACACCGACAATGCATCGGCAAAGATTGTCTTGGCTCGGTCTTGCAGGGACGTTCATGACGAACTTCTTTCAACGATTTGTTGTAAGACGAGGGGGTGTCGGGCTGCATTTGCTCTGATCAGGCGTCTTCGCCATGATCCCGACCTCTGGCTTTGCGTATGCGAAACGCGAGAAGCCCAAAACCAATCAGCGCGGCGAAACAAAGCCACGCGAACAGATCGCCGACATATCGCTGCAACGTAGGCCGAGCGGACAGGTCAAGCGATGCCAGCAGGGCGGTTTCACTGGTTGCAAAGCTGTTCACGCGAGCCTCAATTTCGCCTTGCGGCGAAATCACTGCCGAGAGGCCGTTTGCTGCGGGGCGAAGCACGGGCAGTCCGGTTTCTATCGCCCTGAAAGCCGCCATTTCGGCATGCATTGGTGTGATTTCTTCCCAATCATTGGACGGGACGACCAGCAAATCTGCCCCCGCATTCGCCGCATCGCGGGCTGGCGCTGTGAAATCGGCATCGAAGCAGATGATCGCAGCGATGGTCCCGTAGGCCGTGTCGAAGAGCAAAGGTCGACCATCGCCCGCGATTATCGGTTCGCCCGGAACCGGTCGGGCTTTGAGGTAGGCCTCGCTACGCCGCCGATCAGGTGCGAATATGATAACCTTGTTCTGTAGCAGCCCTTCTTTGGCTCCGTCGGGAAGCGCGAGGAGCCCGGCAACGAGATAGACACCGCGATCGGCGGCAAATTGTGAAGCCCGGTCCAACAGCGCATTTTCGAACCCGGCCTGATAGACTGCAGCACCTTCGTGCCAGGCAATGATCTTCGCTCCTTGTGTCGCAAGCGCACCGGAGCGCGCAAACAAAGGGTCGTTATATTGTGCATCCAGGACTGCTTGTCGGCATGCAATGTCATCCGGCGAGCACTGCCCGTAGTCTGGCCTGTCGATGCGGCCCCCGACCAGTCCGGCCATCACGGTTTGCTGTGTATTCGACCAATTTGTCCCGCTGACAGCGCCGTGGCCGATCACAGCGGCGAGGACAGCTGCAAAGGCGATAGCTGACTTTTGCGCCATCGGGGGATGAAAACCGCCTTCGACCCATTGATTGATCACAGCAGCGAGCCAGGGCGGAAGGAAAGCGATGCTCCAGATGCCTGCGATCGATGCAAACCTTGAAAGCCATGGGAGGTCATATTGAACATAGGCATCGTTGGCCCAGGTGCCGAATGGCGCGCCCAGACTACCGACGAGCAGAGCGGTTACAGATGCGGCAGGGAAAACCAGTGTCGCAGCGATGCCCGTCAGCCTGGGTGATATCAGCCGATCAGCAAGATAGACGATAGACATCATGACGCCGGCAGCTGTGGCGACTGCGGACAGTTCGTTTCGATCACCGGGGATGACGCCTTGGAATGCAAACCAGGTCGCGCAACCAGCAACCAGACCAATGAGCGGTATGCCAAGCCAGGGGCGCGTACTGCGCGAAAAGCGCAAAAGGAAGACCGGCGCCAGCCAGGCCGCAAACACATTGGCCGCAATGCCGTTGGAAAAATAGAAATTAACCCCGCCAATTGCTAGACAAAGGATCGCCAATAACGGCGAGGTGATTTTGGTCATTGCGCTCATCCCACAGGCTAGCAATATGCAACATTGTGCATATTGCTAGCCTGTGGGCCGCTTCGATGCAATGGCTGTGTTTGGGAAAGGGGCGCAATGTCACTGAGATATGTCATCCTCACCGCGCTCTCGGAGCAGGATCTGACGGGCTATCAGATCACCAAGGAGTTCGATCTGGTGCTCGGCAATCTTTGGTCTGCCAGTCATCAGCAGGTCTATCGCGAGCTGGCGAAACTGGCTGATGAAGGCCTCGCAAGCTTTGAGATGGAAGCTCAGACCGGAAAGCCCGACCGGAAAATCTATTCTCTCACTACGGCCGGAAAAGATGCGCTCGCGCGCTGGATCGAGGAGCCCATCGCGTTAGCGCCGACCAGGAACGCCCTGCTGGTCAAATTGTACGCGGGAGGCAATCGCGATACGCTTCTGGAGCATGTCACCCGCTTCAAAGCGAGCTGCCGAGCGGCTCTTGGCGAGTATCAAGCGATTTCAGAACGATATTACCCGGAAGCGTTGGAGGACATGGAAGACTGGAAGAAGCGGGCCTTTCTGACCCTGCGCTACGGGATCGCGCAACGCGAATCGCAGGTTGCCTGGGCCAAAGAGGCACAGCAGGTAATCGGCGAGATGGAGCCATCAGACGGCACGCGCTCTAGTGGCGGTCGGGCGCTCGATCGAGCGGAAGCCGGGCAATAGAAGTGCCGAAGAGAGGGCCCGGCGAGCATGGTGCGCAAGCACTTCGAGGCCGAGCCAAATTTGACAACACAGCCAGTGGCCCATATGTCACGAAATCGTGACATATCAATTTTCCCACGATGACCTGGTCTGGAAGGCCCTCTCCGACAGGAAGCGGCGGCTGATTATAGAAGCCCTGGCGACCGGGCCAAAACAGACGAGCGAGCTGGTCGATCTGTTTCGCGATATCGGGCGCACCGGCGTCCTCAGGCACATCGAAATCCTGACCGAGGGGGATATCATCCATGTCCGGCGCGAAGGACGCACTCGCTGGAATCATCTCAACCCTGAACCCATCAGGTCTGTGTGCAAAGGATGGGTGGCTCAGCATATTGGCGGGCTGAAATCCTCCGCCGCCAAACTCAAGCAAATCGCCGAACAGGGGCCTGAAACATGAGCAAGCTTACCGACGCAAAGATCATCAAGTATCAGTTTGAAGTGCCGATCCAGCGTAGCGCTTCAGACATCTGGCCGTTGATGATCGATCAAATCAACGCCTGGTGGATGGATGACTTCCGGGCCCTTGGGGAGGGCTCGAAGGTCATCTTGAACGCAGAAACCGGCGGACAGTTGATCGAAAGTGCTGCTGATGGCAGCTCTCTAGAATGGTATCGGGTGCAGATGGTTGTCCCGGGGAAATCGCTCTATCTGGTGGGCTATATGGCGTCCGACTGGGGCGGGCCGACCACAACTATGCTGAAGCTGGCGATTGAAGAACGCGGTGAAAGCTGCGCGCTAATTGTCTCGGATGCCCTTTTTGGCAATGTTACTGAAGCCTCAGCCGGCAGCGCAGAGAGTGGCTGGAGAATGCTGTTCGGAGATGGGCTGAAGGGCTTCGCCGAGCAGTAGTTCTAACCCGCTTCCTGCGTCCGGAGAAGTGCGAGCGCGGCCATAGCGCAACTATACTAATTCGCTTTAAGTGGACATGAAGATCCAGTGACGCAAATGCTGCCCTGGCGGTACGTTCTCTCTCGGATCGGCGGCCCCTGATAGCCGACTGGCCGATATCGGCCCAATTTCTGCCCTTCGATCAAGCCCGTATCCAGCGTCCGAAGCTGGGCCGATAGCAGTAGGTCCGCATTTGGAGGGTCTGCGAGTGTAAGCTGACGTTTGCTGATGGCTATTGGTCAGCGTCGGACCGCCGTGGGGCCGCGAGATATCTTGAGTGTCTATACGTCTAAAGAGGCTTCCGCGCGATCAGGTCAATTAGTGCAGAGTTGCCCGAATGGCCTTGTCCTTCGTTAATCTCCGCATCGTAGTTTTCGAGCAGTTCGATGTCCCAGTTCGGGAGAGCGCGGCGCAGACTCTCTTCGGTATAAAGGTTTTCGATATTAGGCGGACCGCCTGTCCCGTTGGCCAATTGCTCTTCGCGGTAGCCTTCGAGCAGTAGCAAACCACCCGGCTTCAGCGAGCGATGGATGCCATCGAAGATGTCTTCACGCAGTTCGGGGCCAGCAAATTGAATGAAGATGCCGGCGACGGCATCGAAAGCTGTTTCCGGCCATTTCCATTCGGCCAGATCGACTTGCCGGTAATCGACCTCAACTCCTCGCCCCTTGGCAAGCCGTCGCGCTTTCTCCAAGGCCTTTTCCGAAACGTCGGTAGCGACGACACGATACCCGTGCTGAGCTAGGAAGACGCTGTTTCGCCCTTCGCCATCGGCGACTGCGAGGACTTTCGACCCCGGGACCAGGCGATGCACCTCACGCGCGAGGAATGCGTTCGGTGCAGTCCCAAACAGATATTCGTCCATCGCATAGCGCTCATCTCAGAACGCCGCCTGAGCTGGTTCAGCCATGTGCCGCTGTCCACGCACCCATGGAGCCGAGATAGACGTCCAGCTTTTCGAAGCCGCGGCTTGCGAGCCAGCCGGCAGCAACGGTGGCGCGCATGCCGCTTGCGCACATCAGCGTATAGTGCTGCGCCGGATCGAGATCGCGATAACGCTCGTTAAGTTCGCCCGCGTAGATATGCTCGGAACCCTCAATCGCGCTTTGCACGCGTTCGTCCGCATCCCTCACGTCAAGCAGCGTCCAGCCAACTCCGCAGCCTTCTAGGCGACGCTCGACTTCCTCGGTCCCGATCATAGGGATAGTCCGCATTGCCTTACCCTGCGCAGCGGCAGGAACGACGCCAACATAACCACCCCGGATATTGTCGATTGCGATCCGCACGAGATGCGTCATGGCAGCTTCGAGCTGGTCTTCATCGGAAGCAACGAGAGCGACACTCTCGCCTTCGCGAATGAACCAACCGGCGAATGCCGAGATCATGCCGACCGGCAGGTTCATGGAACCTGGAAGATGGCCTGACGCAAAGGCAAGCGGCTCGCGCACATCGACTAGGTGGCCGGCGTCGATGTCTCCCAAGTGGGGCAGCGCCAGGCGCTTAGGTCGCATCACACGAGGCGCAGCATCGCCGCCTTCCAGATTGAGGCGCTCCATCAGCCGGAAATAGGGCGGCTGATAATGGTTTTCCGCCACCTTGAAGCTGATGAAGGCATCCCGGCTTTCGAACTGGAGGCGCGGATTGTTTGCGCGCTCATGACCAAGGGTCGAGAATTCGCGTTCCGCCATTCCCGATCCACAGACCGAACCCGCTCCGTGTGCAGGATAGAGAATGACCTGATCTCCGAGAGCAAGGATCTTCTCCAAGGAATCGTAGAGAAGACCCGCGACCTCTCGCTTACGATCGGGATAGAAGTCCGTGCGACCAACGTCGCCGACGAACAGAGCGTCTCCTGTGAACACGCCGACTGGGCCATCGGGATAGGCAGTGTCGTGGAGCACGAAAGCAAGATGATCGTCCGTATGTCCCGGGGTCTCCAGCACATTGATATTGAGCTGGCCTATCTCGAACTCGTCGCCCTCATGCGCAGTTTCCGCATACTCCACCGTAGCGGCTGCATTTGGGCCATGAAAGACGCGCGCGCCGGTCAATTCCTTCAGGATCGGTGCTCCCGATACTAAGTCCTCGTTGCGATGAGTCTCGAAGATATGGGTGATCTCGAGCCCTTCGGCGCGCGCCATATCGACATAGCATTCGCAGTCGCGGCGCGGATCGATGACCGCCGCCTTGCCGCCTGAACCGACCAGGTAGGAAAGGTGGGACAGGCCCGGCGTTTTGATTTTCTCGAGCAGCATACTGCCTCCTTCATATGAAATAAGCGGGACCGCCGCGAACCGATCCCGCTCTCAATAGATTCGATGACGCGTCACGCTCAGTCGATTTTCACCGTCCGCAAGTATGGGCGAAGCGTGATGAAGCCCTGCGGGAAGCGCGCTTTCGCATCTTCGTCGGAAACCGACGGAGGAATGATCGCATCCTTACCTTCGCGCCAATCGGCGGGAGTGGCCACGCCATGCTTGTCGCTGAACTGGAGCGCATCGATGGCACGCAGGATCTCGTCGAAGTTTCGTCCCACGCTCATGGGATAGGTCATGGTGAGCCGGATCTTCTTGTCCGGATCAATGATGAACACCGACCGCACGGCCGCCGTCTCGCTCTGATCCGGATGGATCATGTCGTAGAGCTTCGCGATCTTGAGATCGGCATCAGCGACTATCGGGAACACGAGGTTCGTGTTCTGGGTGTCGTTGACGTCCTCGATCCACTTGGCGTGTTCTTCGGCAGTGTCGGTCGAAAGGCCGAGAGGCTTCACATTGCGCTTGGCGAACTCGCTGGCGAGCTGCGCGGTCCGGCCCATCTCCGTAGTGCAGACTGGGGTGAAGTCGGCCGGGTGGCTGAAAAAGAATACCCAGCTGTCGCCAGCCCAATCGTGCAGACTGATTTCGCCATTCTGGGTATCGACGGTAAAGTCTGGGGCGGTATCTCCGATATGCAGGCTCATGTCGATTTCCTTGCTTGGTGTTGATGCATCCTTTGTAGAGAGCCCCGGTCGCTAAGGCCAATTCGGATTATCGCTTAAGTTATATGATAAATTACGTGAGAGGTTTTTCGAGGAAAAAATTGGCACTTTCTTTTTGATAATACCTCAGTCATTTAATGACTAAATTTAACTATACCGAGCATCGGTGAGGTCGGTTACGCTTTGAGCCAGAACCTGATAACGGAAGCGATGAGGCCCAGCACCGTTATGCTCGCGAGCCAGATCATGAACATCCAACCAAGCCGCTGCCAAAGCGGGCGATCCTTTGGCTCGTCCATCAATGATATCCCTCGTCCGCCACCTTGCCGCGGAACACCCAGTAGGCCCAGGCGGTGTAGGCGATGATGAGTGGCATGGTGATCGCGACGCCGACTAACATGAAGATCTGACTGCGTTCGGGCGCGGCCGCGTCCCAGATCGTGAGGCCCGGCGGAACGACATAGGGCCACATGGTGACGCCGAGTCCGGCCATGCCAAAGAAGAACAGCGCAAGGCTCAACCAGAACGGCTTGCTGTGTCGGTCCACCGACAGAGCTCTCAACAGCATGACGGCAATCACCGCGGTGAGGGTCGGGACCGGCGCAGCGAAATAGATCTCCGGCGCCGTCAGCCAGCGTTCGGCATATTCGGCGTTCAGGAACACATTGTAGAGGCTGACACCGCCCATTAGCACCAGCGTTGCCCATGCCGCGCGCTTGCCCAGTTTTCGGGCGCGGTGCTGACTTTCCCCGTCCAGCTTCCAAACCAGCCAAGTTGCACCAAGCAATGCGTAGCCAGCGACCGTGCCAAGACCGGTCAGCAGGGTGTAAGGCGTCAGCCAGTCGAACCAGCTGCCGGCATAGGAGCGGTCGACCACCTCGATACCCTGCAGCAGTGCGCCCAGCGTCATGCCCTGCGCCATCGCCGCGACCAGCGAGCCGCCGGTGAAGGCCGCATCCCAGTATCGGCGGTGGCCCGGATCGCGCCAGCGATATTCGAACGCGACCCCGCGGAAGACCAGTCCCAGAAGCATGGCGATGATCAGCGGGTAAGTGGCGGGCAGGATGACGGCATAGGCCAGTGGGAAAGCTGCGAACAGGCCGCCGCCACCCAGAACCAGCCATGTCTCGTTGCCATCCCATACGGGCGCAATCGAGTTCATGGCCCGGTCGCGTTCTGGCCCGACATCGAACGTCGGAAAGAGGATGCCGATGCCAAGGTCGAACCCGTCCATCACGACATAGGCGAAGACGGCGAAGGCGATGATGAAGGCCCAGATCGTCGTCAGGTCCACATTAACGTCCATCGGTCGCCCCCTTGTGGTCGCGCAGCAGTGTGTCGGGATCGCCCGGGTTCTGTAACGGGCCAGGCGTGATGCCGGCGGTGCGAATCGGCCCGGTTTCCCCGCGCTTGACGCCATATTCGCCTGCATGCGGCGGCCTGTGCATCAGGTGCAAGATATACCAGACACCCGCGCCGAAGACCGCGAAGTAGACCACTACGAAGGCAAGCAGCGAAGCGGCGACTGCGGGGGCATCCAGCGGGCTCGCAGCATCTGCCGTGCGCAGGAGATTGTAGATCACATACGGTTGCCGGCCGACCTCCGTCGTGATCCAGCCAGCGATGACCGCAACGAAACCGCTGGGAGCCATGACCAAGGCGGCTCGATGTAGCATGGGCCATTCGTAGAGCTTCTTGCGGACCCGAGCGAACAAGCTCCATGCGCCGATACCAAGCATGGCAAAGCCGATCCCGACCATTATCCGGAACGACCAGAAAACGATGCCGACCGGCGGCTCTTCGTCGTCCGGAATCGTATCGAGGCCAGCCAGCGGCGCATCGAGCTCATGTTTCAGGATGAGCGAAGATGCCTTGGGTATCTCGATCGCGTAGTCGACCCGCTTCTCCTCGCTGTTCGGAATGCCGAACAGGATCAGCGGTGCGCCATCGGGGTGGCTCTGAAAGTGCCCTTCCATTGCCATGACCTTCTGAGGCTGGTGTTCCAGCGTATTGAGGCCGTGCATGTCGCCCGCAAAGATTTGGATCGGCGCGACAATGGCTGCCATCCACATCGCCATCGAGAACATTTTGCGTGCATGGAGGTTGGTCCGGTCCTTCAGCAGGTGCCAGGCACCGACCCCGCCGACTACGAATGCGGTCGTGAGATATGCGGCGATCACCGTGTGCACGAGACGATGAGGAAAGCTCGGATTGAACACGATGTCCCACCAGCTTTCGCCTGGCAGGTATTGTCCGTTGGCGCCGATCTCGTATCCGACAGGCGTCTGCATCCAGCTGTTGACCGACAGGATCCAGAAAGCGCTGATGAAGGTGCCCATCGCCACCATGAGTGTGGCGGCGAAGTGCAACTTCTTGCCGACCTTGTTCATGCCGAAGAGCATGACGCCGAGGAAGCCAGCCTCGAGGAAGAACGCGGTCAACACCTCGTAAGCCATCAGCGGGCCAATCACTGGACCAGCTATGTCGGAGAATTTCGACCAGTTGGTGCCGAACTGGTACGACATAACGATGCCGGAGACGACGCCCATTGCGAAGGCGATGGCGAAGATCTTCAGCCAGTATTTGAACAGATCGAGATAAATCGGCTTCCCGGTCTTAAGCCAGAGCCCTTCAAGCACGGCAAGGTAGCTCGCCAGCCCGATCGAGAAGGCCGGGAAGATGAAGTGAAAGCTCACCGTGAAGGCGAACTGGATGCGGGCCAGCAGGAGGGCGTCTAGCTGTTCGAACATGTCTTTATCCGTGTTGCTTTTCGGCGCGTTCCTGGCGCCAGCGATAGAGGGTCTCTTCAAAAAATCCTGATCTCGCGGCAGCGCGCGTCCTTTTCAGGAATGCCAGGCATCAGATCATCCCCCTCGCGGCATCTGCGATCGGCTCGGCAGGGGGGCCGCCATTGGCCGAGATTTCTCGGAAGGCACGGTTCTGCGACAAGAACACCTGTCCGTTCAGCTCCTCCACGAAGTGGGTCCGCTTGAGCCGGTCCATGACCGGGCCCTTCACTTCGGAAAGGTGAAGGCCGATGCCTGCATCGATCATCCTGTGATTGATCGCTTCTAGGCTTTCGAGGCCGGAAGCGTCGATCTCGTTGATCGCACTGCACATCAGGATGACGTGACACACCTCAGGGCGGTCGGCGATTTCCTCGAGCACGTATTCCTCCAGCCAACGCGCATTGAGGTAAGTCAGACTCTCGTCGATCCGGATCGACAGCACATGCGGCACGGTGAAGACCTTGTGTCGGTCGACATTGCGGAAATGCTCGGTCTCGGGAACGCGGCCGACGATGGCGGCATGGGGCCTGCTCGCCCGCCAGAGGTAGAGCAGCAAGCCTACGCCGACCCCTGCGATCACACCCAGTTCGACACCTGCAAGGAGCGTAATGGCGATCGTCGCCATGTGCGCGGCAAAGTCAGCCTTGGAATAATTCCACAACTGCCCTGGTGTCCTCAGGTCGACGAGGCTGAGAACCGCGACGATGATAGTGGCAGCCAGCGTCGCAATAGGCAGGCTGTAGAGAAGCGGGGTAAGGAACAGGCCCGCAAGAGCGATGCCGACAGCGGTATATGCCCCGGCTGCGGGCGTTTCCGCCCCAGCATCGAAGTTGACGACCGAGCGAGCAAATCCGCCGGTGACGGGGTAGCCCCCCGAAAAGGCGCTGGCGATGTTCGATGCGCCAAGGCCAATCAGTTCCTGGTTCGGTGCGATCCGCTGGCGGCGCTTCGCCGCGAGAGTTTGCGCGACCGATACGCTTTCGACGAAACCGATGATCGAGATCAGCAGTGCCGGAACCCACAATTGCCCGATCAGGCCGAGATCGGTCGAGGGGATGGCGAATGGTGGCAGGCCCTGCGGGATCGCGCCGACAAGATTGACCCCACGATCTTCGAGATCGAGGCCGATGGCGGCGAGGATCGTCGCGACCACCGCGATCACCGGCCCCGCCTTGGCCGCGATGTCGGCCGCGCGCGGGGTAAGGCCAAGCTTCACCAGGGATGGTTTCAGGCCCTTGCGAACCCAGAACAGGAACAGCGTCGCTGGAATACCGATCGCGAGGGTCCACGGGTTGATCATATCAACTACGGCAGCCAGTCCGCCGAGCATTTCCGGCCAGTTGTCGCCGCCCGCCGAAACGCCGAGAATATGCTTCAGCTGGCTCGTCGCGATCAGGATGCCGCTGGCTGTGATAAACCCGCTGATAACAGGGTGCGAAAGAAGATTGGCGAGGAAGCCCATCCGCAGGAACCCGAGCACCGCGAGCATCACGCCGGAAAGCGCGGCAAGTGTGGTCGCGGCTTCGAGATAAAGCTCGGTGCCTTGCGCGGCTACGGCTCCGGCAGCGCTCGCCGTCATCAGTGAAACAACCGCTACGGGGCCGACCGCTAGCGTTCGGCTGGTGCCGAAGATCGCGTAGGCAACCAGCGGCAGGACCGATGCGTAAAGGCCAATGACAGGCGGCAGCCCCGCCAGCAACGCATAAGCGAGGCTCTGCGGGATAAGCATGATCGTGACGATGATTGCCGCGACGAGATCGTTCGTTAGAACCGATCCGTTATAGGTCCGGCCCCATTCGAGGATCGGTAGGTATTGCGCCAGCAGCCCGGGCTTGTGCCTGCGCAGCAAGCCGGACGGCTCGCCAGCCGGCCCTGGATTGCTGTCGCTCACGATCAGGCAGCCTTCTTCATGTCAGGTTTGGCCAGCCACTCATGTCCCTTGAGCATGCCATTCCAGTAGATCCACGGCAGCGCCTCCGACTTCAGCAGCCAGCTCAGCTTGCGCGGCTTCGTGCCCTCTATCACCCATTTCGGGAAACTCGGCAGAAGCTTCCCATCATATCCGAATTCGGCGAGCACGATTTTGCCACGCTCGACTGTCAGCGGGCACGAGCCATAGCCGTCGTAGTCGGCCACAGGCTGCTTTGCGTCGAGCTGTGCGAGCGCATTGACCGCCACGATCGGTGCCTGCTTGCGCGCGGCGGCCATCGTCTTGGCATTCGGCGTCGATCCTGCGTCTCCGAGGCCGAAAACGTTAGGATAGCGAACGTGCTGAAGCGTTAATTTGTCAACATCGACAAAGCCGCTCTTGGCATTCGCGAGCGGACTGTCGGCGACGAACTGCGGCGCAACCTGTGGCGGAACCGCGTGAAGCATGTCGAACTCGACTGTCTCCTCACCGGCGTCGGTCTTGAAGACTGCCTTCTTACCGGGGCCGTCGACCGCCACGAGCGTTTGGTTGAGCTTTAGGTCGATCCCGTATTTCTCGACATATTCCATGAGTGCCGGAACGTATTCCTTCACGCCAAACAGAACGCCGCCGGCATTGCGGAACTCTACGTCGATGTCGTTAAGAACTCCACGCTCCATCCAAGCATCGCACGACAGATATATAGCCTTCTGCGGCGCACCTGCGCATTTGATGGGCATTGGCGGCTGGCTGAATATCGCGCGGCCCGATTCGAGGTTGCGCACAAGATCCCATGTGTAGGGAGCCAGGTCGTAGCGATAATTGGACGTGACGCCGTTCTTGCCGAGCGTCTCCTCCAGTCCGTCGATCTTTTCCCAGGCAAGCCGGATTCCCGGGGCTACGATCAGAACCCGGTAGGTGATCGCAGTGCCGTCCGCGAGAGTGACTTGGTTACTTTCGGGTTGGAACGAGGCGGCGGCTTGCTTGAGCCAGGTAGCCTGCTTGGGTATCACGCTCGCCGTGGTGCGGCGCGTGGCAGGCGCAACGAAAACGCCTCCACCAACCATCGTCCAGCCGGGCTGGTAGTAATGATCCTCGCTCGGCTCGACGATGGCGATGTCGAGCGAAGGACGCCGCTTCAGCATCGACGATGCAGTTGCGATTCCTGCCGAACCTCCTCCGATGATAACGACTTCGTGGTTTAGGCTTCGAGCCATGACGAACTCTCCAATATCTTTTCGTTATTCGCCGAGCCGATCGCGCAAGCCGGACAGATCGTAGCCGGCGCGCTGTGCGCGCTCGATGCGCTCGTCGGCAGTTTCATTCTCGATGTTGGCGAGTGCATCGAGGGTGATCGACCGGGTCCCGGTTCGGCAGAAGGCAAGCACTTTGCCGTCTGCTTCTACACGGACTTTCGCGAAAGCCTTGATCGCATCCGGAGAAAACGCACCGCCCGAGACCGGAATATGATGGAAGGCAATCCCCGCGGCTTCGGCGGCATCCCGCATTGATGCGACATTTGGCTGGTTCGGCTCTTCGCCATCCGGCCTGTTGCAGATCACGATCCTAAATCCGGCATCGGCAAGTTCGCGCATGTCGCTGGGCTCAAGCTGAGGAGAGACGGCGAATGTCTCGCCTGCATGTGCGAGCTTCATGACGAAGCTCCTTCGAAGAGCCGGACACCAGCCATGCCTGCAAGCATCGCCACGACGAATATCGCGGCCGCCGCAGGTTCGATGACGAGTGCGGCGATACCGGGGCCCGGACACAGCCCCGCAATTCCCCAGCCGATGCCAAACAGGGCTGCCCCGCCGATAAGGCGAGGGGTGAGATCGGACTTGGTCGGCAAGTGGAACTCGCCCGCAAAAATTGGTTCGGCCAAGCGCGGCACGATCCGCCACGCGATGGCCATGACGATAACGGCACCGCCCATGACGAAGGCGAGCGTGGGGTCCCAGTCGCCAAAGATGTCGAGAAAGCCGCGCACCCGGGTTGGATCTGTCATACCGCCAAGAGCGAGGCCCGCGCCGAACAGGATACCGGAGACGAGCGAGGTGAGAGCCTTCCGCATCACAGAACCTCCAGCCCGAGCGCGTTCATGATCGCGACGGTCGCGATACCAGTAGCCATGAAGGTCATAGTGGCGACCATCGATCTCGCCGACAGGCGGCTGACGCCGCAGACGCCGTGTCCGCTGGTGCAGCCGCTGCCGAGGCGAGTGCCAATGCCCACAATCAGTCCGGCTATCGCAAGCGTGGCCGGGTTGGCGAAGGCGGCGTCAATTCCACCCGATGCCAGCATCACGATCAGCGCACCCAGCGGCAGGCCGACGATGAACATCCACGCACCGCCCTGTGCAATGCCGCTGCCGCGGAGACCGACTGCCTTTGCAGCAAGGCCGGAAACGCCAGCGATCCTGCCGAGGCCAAGCAGCATGATCGCCGCAGCAAGGCCGATTAGGACTCCGCCCGCCAGTCCGGCAAGGGGTGCGGCTTCGGGAAAACCGGGCAACGTCATACTGCGTTCACCGGAATTTTGATGTAGCTGACCCCGTTCTCTTCCGGGTCAGGCAGCCGCCCACCACGGATGTTCACCTGCACCGAAGGCATGATCAGCTTGGGCAAGGAGAGCGTCTTGTCGCGGTCGGTCCGCATGGCCACGAAGTTCTCTTCTGTGACGCCATCCTTCACATGCACGTTCTCCTCACGCTGCTGCTTGACGGTTGTCTCCCATGCATACTCGTCGCGTCCCGGCGCCTTGTAGTCGTGACACAGGAACAATCGCGTCTCGTCCGGAAGCGAAAGCAGCCGACGGATTGAACGGAACAGCTGGCCAGCGTCGCCGCCGGGGAAATCGGCGCGTGCGGTCCCGAAGTCCGGCATGAAGATGGTGTCGCCTACGAACGCGGCGTCACCAATGATGAAAGCCATATCGGCAGGCGTGTGACCGGGCACGTGCAGAGCAATGCCTTCGAGCTCGCCGATCTTGAAAGTTTCACCATCCTCGAAGAGCTTGTCGAACTGGGATCCATCACGTTCGAAATCGGTCCCCGCATTGAAGAGTTTGCCGAACACCTCCTGCACGCGAATGATATCGCGGCCAATGGCCAGCTTGCCGCCAATTCGTTCCTGCAGGTAGGGCGCTGCGGAGATATGATCGGCATGGGCATGCGTCTCAATCAGCCACGTCACTTTAAGATTATTCGAAGTGACATATTCGATCATGCGGTCTGCCGAGCCGTTCGAGGTGCGGCCCGACGCCGCCTCGAAGTCCAGAACCGAATCGATGATCGCCGCTTCATCCGTCTTGGGGTCGTGAACGACATACGATACGGTATTCGTCGCTTCGTCGAAAAATCCTGCAATCGAGGGGCGCAAGCATTTGTCGGCCTGCGCGCGTTCGATCTGTGCAGTGGCACGATTGAGGCTTTGATCATCAACCATAGCGGCATCTCCATTCAATTACATAAACTGTTTATATGTATTGCTATTGGTCTGTCAAGTGGTATGAAGGGCCGATGACAGACACGATCAAAGCCGAGGGTGAGCGAGCAGCGCCCTGTGCGGGATTGCGTATCGGAGACGTGGCGCCAGACTTCTCGGCGCGAAGCACGACCGGAGATGTTCGCCTTTCCGATTACCGGGGGCGGTGGTTGATCCTGTTCTCGCACCCGGCCGATTTCACGCCGGTTTGCACGACCGAGTTCGTTGCTTTGGCTAAAGCAGCGGGGGAATTCGAAGAACGCGACTGTGCTCTGATGGCACTTTCCGTCGACAGCCTTTTTTCGCACTTCGCGTGGCTGCGGCTGATCCGCGATCGCTATGACGTCGAGGTGCGTTTTCCGATCGTCGAGGACCCGACGCTTGTGATCGGCCGGGCCTACGGAATGGTTGCGCCGAACGATAATGACAGCGCGACGGTGCGCACGACATTCTTCATCGACCCGAGCGGGGTGATCCGCGCAATGACTTGCTATCCCGCAAACGTCGGTCGTTCGACCCCGGAGATGCTGCGGACGCTCGATGCTCTTCAGGCAGTAGACAACGGGCCAGTCCTGACACCTGCAAACTGGGCGCCCGGAGAAGCCCTATTGGCTCAGCCCGACGCCTCGCTGGATGCCGTATTCTCCGCCAAGGGCCAGACCGACTGGTTCATGAAGGAAACCAAGCGAGGGGCTCGCACATGACCGACGATGAGCTGGTCGATGCCTTGAAAGCCCTCGCTCATCCCGTGCGCTTTCGTATCATGCAGGCGCTGACCGGGACGGAGCGCAATGTCGGCGAGATCGACGATGCCGCTGAGATAGGCCAACCCACGCTTTCGCAGCAGCTGGCGGTCCTTCGAAATGCGGGCCTGGTGAAGACGCGCAAGGACGCTAAGCTCGTTTATTATCGGATCGACGACGGCACGCTGGCGCAAGTCGTGGGTGCCACGGGTGAACTTGGCGGAGTGTCCGCTAGGCCAGTTCGCCCTACGCGCCAGCCAGCCCCCGGGGTAGCCAATTTCGCCAAGCTTGGGTAAGGTCGGCCGACATAGGGTGAAGGTTGTTGGTGCCCTCTCAACGCATGAAAAATCCTGCCAGCCCGTCTTGCTCGAGACGGGTAGATTCTTCGCGGCCATAGCGAAGTGGGTGTCGACGGGACTGGGCCGTAAGCGGTCAGTCTGCTTATGGCGCGGTAATGATAGAAGACTGCCTTTCGGCGAACGACCCCGTTTCTGAAATTGGTCTAATCTCTTAGCAATGGTTCAGAATGAGATTGTAATACCGGTCCGCCATAACCATCTTAAAGTCAGCTACCAGTAGCAATCGACGGTCACCGCTTTCAAAGTCGAAAGCTCTTTCCTTCAGTTGAGCCTCTTAGTCGCAGCCGGGTCAATTCTGGCTCGCTGCACTTTCGTTTGAAGGAATTAGGAATGTCTCATTTTGGCAAAATCAAGAGCTATGACAGCAGCTCGGGCAGTGGCTCGATAACCCCTGAAGCGGGAGGAAAGGCGCTTCGATTCAAGAAGGCTGACCTCCAGCAGGAAGGCCAGATGCCGAAGGTCGATCAGCGCTTCAGTTACGAAACCAGCGAATCCGACGACGGGCAGATGCACGCTGTAAATCTACAGCATCAGCAGGGCGACAGCCAGAAGGATCAGGCCGGCAAGCAGCAGGGCTGACACCGATAGCTAGGCCGGGAGCCAAACCACTCCCGGCCTAGGCTTTTTGCTACGCGAAGGATCACTCGCCGTGCCAATGAATCAATTCCTGTTCGATCACCAAGTCGCGGCTATGAAGGTCGATCGCTCGGGTTCGCCTGAAGATCGCAAGGAAGCTGCCGAATTGTTAGGTGCGCGAGCGAAAAGTATGGCCAACTGGCAAAAAGGGAATGGCCTCTCAGAATTAGGCTGGCCTCGTGACGAGCGCCCACCTTCATGTGAAGAAGGATAAGGTTCGTACCGTTCTCAAGACTGCGCCTGGCGATCAGATTAGAACGAGAGAATGGAAATCGAGGGCAGTTCGCTCGACGCCGAATCTCTCTCCTATTTTTCTCCGAAGAGACAAAGGCCATGCCATATTATCGATTTCATCAATCGGACGGGCCTGCTGTGGCCATCACCGACGACCGTTCCGGGGCAAAGCTTCCGAATATTAGTTCTGCTTGGAAAGCTGATGGCCTCACCGAAGTCGTTGCTGGCGGCAGGCAGAGGTTCGGCGTTGACCCAGCCGAAATTATCGCTGCGATCGAACAAGAGGGATTCTACCTCGGATCGCTGCGGAGCAAATAGTTCAGATTTCTCACAGTTGTCAGCAAGACTCACAATAGGCAGAGAAAAAATGCGTCAGTTCGAAATACATATGCGGGAAACGACAGCCAGAAAGCTTTGGGACAAGTTGAACGCTGACGGCCGACGTGACTGCGGAAATAGCATGGTGATTGTCGAGTATGATGAGTTGAGCCGCGCGGTAGGCGGGCTTCGCTTGGCTAGGAGCCACGCCGAGTTCGTGGAGGAGGTTTATCCTGTGCGGGGGATATGAACGCCACTGTGGTTCTGCGATGTGAGCAGATGCAGGGCTTCGCCCACATCGACCATATGCCGAACGATTGCGATGGGACGGAACGCGTTCAGGCCTCTCTCTCGCTAGGCAAATACGCAACCCGTTTTTCAAACGATCCGGTAAGCTATTGCTTACGCGTATCCAACTAGTCAGTCCGGAAGCGACCGATAACCAGGACAGCGATCGCCAAGAGCAAAATCGCCCCCGCTTCGTACAGCACGGTTTCCGGTGCCATATTTTTCCCCTGCAAGACAACGAGCCGAGCTATCGCTGTGATCGCTATGAAGATTGGGAAGACAAAATACTGTCCTTTTCCGGTGTAGAAAACCGCAATCATTGCAACGACTTCGGTATATAGGAACATTAGCAGGAGATCAGCCAATTCGATGGTCTCGCGCTCAATCACACTTGAGACTTCTATTCCGACTGCCACCAACGTCATAAGCAATGTGATGATGAGAAGAAGTCTTTCGGTCCACCCAAATGCCCTCTGCGCAGCGTCAGCTTGAGCGTGTAATTGCTTAAGGCCTTGTCCGCTCTGGTTTTCTTCTTCTGTCATCGCGCATGCCCTTTATCGAGGAAAGGACAGTCAGCTTCTTCTGTCCATGCGATTGGCATAGCCGATTGGCGCCGCTCAAGGTCGAAATTATTCCGAGCCATGCCATAGGCAGTCTGAATCGCGTGATAAAACCTGTCCTTGGCTCGTTTCGAGTGATCGCCAGATGCCTCCTTGCCATTCGAATTGAGGATTCAGCTCACGTGGCCACGTGATTGGGTTGTCTCACTTGTATTAGCGATCGGACGTCGCCATCTTTCAGGGAGCTACCAGTCGCAATCGACGGTCATAGGCTCTCTTTTTCGAGAAGCCACCTCCTTCAGTTCCGCCTCTTAGTCGCAGCCTGGTCCGTCTTGGCGCGCTGCACTCGCATGAAGGAAATATGCATGACAATCATACAGCGGACCGCCATTTTTGCGGCGGCACTTATCTATGCCAGCATTACTATCGGTATCATCGCGACGCCGGTGGCTATGGCCGAACTGTCAGGGGTTGTATTCAGCCTTGGCAATAGCCACTTCTAACTCAGCTACCAGTCGTGATCGACGGTCCCGAGGGCCATTTTTCGACCCTCCCTTCTTTCCATTTCGCCTCTTAGCCCGCGCACAAGCGGTCGCTGATGAACGCCTGCGCGAAATGAAAGGAATATTTCGATGACACATTATGGCAAAATCAAAAGCTATGACAGCGGCAAGGGCCGAGGCTCCATCACGCCTGAGAAGGGCGGAGAGCCTCTCGAGTTCGGCAAGTCTGATCTCCAGCAGGAAGCCCAAGCCCCCAAGGCCGGCCAGCGTTATGGTTACGACACCAGGCAGGTCGACGGTGGCAAGCCTCAGGCCGTGAACCTCCAGCAGGAGCAGGGCCGACCCGAACAGTCCAGGCAACAGCAGGGCTGATCAAAAGTTGACCGGGCGCGATCAAGAATCGCGCCCGGTCCAACCGCTGATCTCCATTGCCCTCCAGCACGGGAGGAAATCATGGGCCTGAACGAATTGCTCCACGCTCATCAGGTCGAAGTGATGAAGGCGGGAGCATCCGGTGACGAGAAAAGCCGTCAGCACCATTTCGGTCAGGTTGCGATCTACGCTGAGCGCTTACCACAATTGAAAAGGTCTCGCAGGACGCCAAACCCGATACCTCATCCGACTTTGGCCTCGCTCAACTCATGGGAAGATGAAGGTGGGGCTCTCGATCCGCCTCTCGTCCCTCTGCCTACTGACACCCCAATACCTTCGGGAATTACGGTCAATCTCATTCGCGAATACCAGGTCGGCCCCTACGTCTCCCAAGATCTGTCGTTGGCGATGGCGGAAAATGAGCGTCAGAAATCCAATATTCTGGTCAATGGCGCAGTCCAATGAGCGAATTTGCGAGTGATTACGCTGCCCTTGCTCATGCCGATCGGGTCGCGGCAGCCGCGACGGCGTTGGAAAACGGACGCAGCAAACACTTGAAATCAGATGAATGCTGGGCCCGGTTGGCGGCAGCCGAGTTAGAATTCCGGCAGTCGCGCCAAACTTCTTCCGATCAACATGGCCCTGAAGGAAAATAGATTGGACCCCGAAGACACTGACTTGGAACGAAGGGTCCTGGCGCACGCGCGGATCCTCCTGACGCTGATCCAATTTCTCGCCCAAGAGCGACCGGAAATCCTTTCGCGCCTGCGAACCGCCTTTGGGTCGGGTCACAACCTTGGAGATTATGAGCAGGACTTCAGCTCGACCGAACAATTTGGCGATATGTCCATTAGGTTGGTCGAAAGGGAAATCTCTCAACATCGGCAGAGTCGATAATTCTCGTGCTTAAACACCGACATCCGACCAGTGGTGCGGGTCGATCGTGAGCGGTCGCGAGGAACAAGAGACGGTCTGGCCAGCAAGCCTGATGGGATGGGCTTCTGAGCCGTTTATTCGATTTCTAAGGATCGAAGCGCTTGCAGCTGCGCTTCTCCTGAGCTGCGCACTGATAGCGCTAATTCTAGCCAATTCCGTTTGGGCTGATCCGTTTCTGTCTTTTTGGCAGATTTCCATAGGCCTGCAACTCGGGAGCTTCGACTTTGCTCGTTCGTTACAGCACTGGATCAACGATGGCCTGATGACCCTTTTCTTTTTTGTCGTCTCGCTCGAGCTCAAGAGGGAGCTTGTTTTAGGCGAATTGCGCGACCGCAAAGCTGCTACGTTGCCACTTATCGCTGCAATCGGAGGGATGGTGGTTCCGGCGCTCATTTACATCCTGCTACTGGGTCAGCACGAGGGTGGAACGGGCTGGGGCGTCGTAATGGCTACAGACACAGCGTTTGTGATCGGCAGCCTTGCGCTGTTTGGTAGCTCCATTCCCCCGAGCTTGCGGATCTTGCTGGTCGCTCTTGCCGTCTTCGACGACGTTGGGTCCATTGCCGTCGTTGCCATAGTCTACGCCGAAACCTTGAATCCCGTAGCCGTCGGCAGCGCGATCCTTGCAATCGGGCTCACAAGCCTTTGCGCACGAGCAGGAATTCGAAGCCTGGCTGTCTACGTTGGGCTCGGCGTGTTTCTGTGGCTGGCTCTCGACGCCTCCGGCATTCACGCTACCCTCGCGGGCGTAATTCTGGGGGTTATGACCCCGGCGCGTGCCTGGGTGGGAGACGAGCGTCTGCGTAGGATCCTGGACAAATTGCTGGCCTATCCCGAGGGAGAGCATTGGAGTGGAAATACCCAGGATCGCAGAGATCTCAAGAATGCTGGCCGAGCGGTCTCCGAGGCGCTGTCTCCGCTCGAACGATTGGAAATCGCCCTTCATCCATGGATAGCGTTTACTATACTTCCGCTATTTGCGCTGGCCAATGCAGGCGTCACCCTTTCCCTCGGCGAATTGGACGGACTGATCGTTGTAGCGATTGTATCGGGGCTCGCCTTTGGCAAACCCTTGGGGATACTCCTGTTTATCTGGATGGCGCTTCGCCTGCGTGTCGCAACGCTCTCTGCCGACCTCAACTGGAGATTCTTGATGGGAGGCGCTTTCCTTTCAGGTATCGGGTTCACAATGTCGCTATTCATTGCCGAACTGGCTTTCGCAGAAAGCCTTACGTCTTCGGCGAAAGCCGGGGTATTTGCAGGATCGGCCGTCGCCGCTTCGTTTGGTTTGGCACTCCTTGCCTTCGCAGCATCCCAACGTCGTCCAATCAGCCCCGATTGATGCATCGATTGGATTAGTCCAACGCTGCAAGGAAGTCGTAACGCGCTGCTCCAACGGCATTCACCACGGGGCCTCAAGTCACAGCCGATTAAAATTGTATCCTGCGTTGAGCACGAACACCGCTAGTCCTGCAAAAACCGAAACCAGAATCCGAGCAACGAGGTAATGTATTGGCGTCCAATAGGTCAGTGCCCAAAACATGCTCACCGTAATTACCAGGCCCACGATTGCGTTGAAAAGAAACAGCAAGTAGCCGGTGGACACTTTGCGATCCGTGCCTGCGAAAATCCATGTGCGCCCAAAGCCGTAGTGGATCGTATTGGCAACCAGAAAACTGATCGCGGTCCCGAGAACCGGATCGACATCCGCCTTCTCCACAAGCACCCACAAGAGTGCGAGGCCAACCAGAAACACGCCAGTACTGACAACCGTATTGCGCCACAGCATACCGCCAGCGCGCTTGGTCAAGAAGCGGGACATCATCGCGCGGTCTGTGCGTGAATCTTGCCTCAGCGTCACGCAGGCAATGCGGTTTTCGGCACGGGCTTGGGGTTGCTTTCGCCTGTGTCGTACCAGTGGGTCAGGCGCGGTGCACGAAGCCACATAAATAGTAACGGTAGCTTGATGAAAAGGAGTTCGGAATGGATCATCCGGTCGATCCACCGTTCCCCACGGTTCGGATTGCGGCGCGAGTTTGCGGCAAGCCATCGATCATAGGGCTCGAAATGATCCGGTTCGTCCACGTGAACGACTTCGAAAATGCGGAGCAGGGCCTTGTCCTGTTTGACAAGCGGATGTTCGAGAAGAATTTCGATCTGCTTTAGACCGCGCCGTTCGGTCAACGAGATAACCCGACATAGCCGCTCGAACAGATCGTCGCTGGCAATGATAGCGTCGGTGTCGAGGCTGTCGATCGGAGTTCCGAACGTTATCTCGATGAAGCGATCTATGTGCCCAAAAGTGCGATCGAGTGCGATCGGCATCGTCCCTCGCAATTCGAACCAGCGCTTAAACATGGTGTAATGCTTGCGCTCGTCGGCACGGTGCTTTTCGACAGCGGCGATCAGTTCGCTCGCCTCGGGATGCTTCGCCCGTACCGCTCCGATCACTCTATCGAGCGCCGTATAGCCGCGATACTCATTGTAGATGTAAATCGACCCAAGCAGGTCGAGATAGCGATGTGCGATCCATGTTTTCATGTGTGAACATAACACGCTCGCTGCAAGGAGTCTCACCGCTTGCGCTGAACGGAGTTGGCGAGAAGCTGGCGCGGCGCGGCTGCAAGCGGGGACCAAGCACTGGCAATGACAGATTTCACCCCGATCGCCGGTTCGACCACGTCAGCATTTAGGGTCACGAAAACACAGTCGGTCTTCATTCCGATCCGCTTTCAGGTTGGACACGGCGGCCCCGGCTTGTTCAGCGTGCTGATGCACGGCTTCGGACTTCTGACACGGACACCAGATCACCGGTCTTGAGGCAAACAAGGTTGCAAGCCCCGAGCTTGCTGTCGATTACCAGCTCAAACACTGCGAGATGCGTGACGCTCGCCATCGAGAAAAAACGCATCGCCCAGATTTGTTTCTGATTGAATGGTCGCTTTGGGCAGATCTTCGCGTCGAAGTTCCAGGGAACTCTGCTTTAGGCGGCCGGGGCGAATCGTGGATAAGTCATCTTCGTTCTCATTGGCTGGAATGGCCCAAAGAATGTCCGCTTTCAGGAGCCAACCTTCAAGCGTTTCAAAGATGGCATCAACTGCGCGCCCAATCGATTTCATGATGATCTTCGATGGCCCTTGCGTCGTCACGGCAGTCTTCGCCCTGGCCACCTCGATCGCCTCGAGCGAAGCGCGCGTTGCGGCGCTGTCACCTGCGACGCCCTTCTGGGTCAGCTGCAGGAGGAATGCCTCGGCAGCCGTGACCCGGCGCTCGCGACCGTCCTCGCGGATCGTAACCATCTGCCCGAGAACCGCACCATAGGGGATCTCGCGGTGGCGGTTCTTCGGGCGCCCGCGCGGATTGCCGGACTGCCCCTTACGAAACCGAGACGAGCGAGGCGGCTGCCTGTAACCGGCAGTCTGCGGCTCTTCGGTCATTCGATCCGCCCGGGCGGCCAGCGCAGCGTGTCCGAGTTATCGGTGAAGAACTTGATGGATTCAACATCGCGTTTGTCGAACTTCCTGCGCCCTGGGCGACTTAGCGCAGCCTGAGCCGCCCAACTGGCGAGCTTCCACCGATTGGGATGGCCCGGGTCACGCGCGGCAATGCCGAGGATGCGCATGGCCTCGTTGGCGTTGTCAGCACTGTGGTCCACTTCCATCGGCACGCCCTTGAAAGCGGGCGGGCCTTTCTTCGCCAGCGCCGCTTTGCGCTTCTCGATCATCTTCAGGACCTTGCCGATCGCCATGCGCTTGTAGCCGTAGAGACGCTGCGCGAAAATGGCTTTTGAAATCGCTGAAGAGACCGACCGAATGATGCGGGTGTTACGGGTCGGCTCGCAATTACCCGCCTGTTCTCAGCAGGTTGCGAGTCGCCGTGTAACCAGAAACAAGTGCTGGGGGTGGGTGGCGGAGAGGGAGGGATTCGAACCCTCGGTACTCGTGAGAGCACAACGGTTTTCGAGACCGCCCCGTTCGACCACTCCGGCACCTCTCCGTCTGGACCGCTGGCAGCAACAGGGCGCGCCTCGTGGTCGAAGGTTCGCGCGCTGCCATGCGGGAAGAGGCGCGCGTTAGCGCAGCGACTGGTGCTTGCCAAGCCCGATTGTGACACCGATTGGCAACGCTTGGGCGAAATGCGGGTATATCTCGCCCCAGCGCCCGCCTTGCGCCTTGTTTCGCGGCGCCAAACAGCCATATTCGGCCCATGGAGCGCGCTCAGTTCTTCTCGAATCATGCCGGGCGGACGATCAACGCCCCGCGTCAGGCCCGCAGCCGCTTTGGCATCGGCGATGTCGTGAAACATCGCCTGTTCGATTTCCGCGGTGTCGTGTTCGACGTCGATCCAGTCTTCGCCAACAGCGAGGAATGGTACGAATCGATCCCCGAGGAGATCCGCCCGCGCCGCGATCAGCCATTCTACCATCTCCTCGCCGAGAACGAGGATTCGAGCTATGTCGCCTATGTCAGCCAGCAGAACCTCGTGGGCGATGGCGAAGGCGGCCCGGTCGATCATCCCACGCTCTCGCAGCTGTTCGAGCAGTTCAAGGACGGGCGCTATCGTATGCGCCGCTCGCTGACCCACTGATCGGGCGCGCCCGCGCGCCATCAGGCCCGTGATCGGCGCAGCCCGGCGGGCGTAGCCGACCCATCCGCGCAGCACATCACGATCCGGCCCAAGTGTCACGATGGCGGCTCCTTCGCCCGGCTCCGACTCCTCGCGGCCCGATTCGCCCGGCCCTGACAGGCCTCGCACAGCCATTCCTTCCTTCCCCCCCCCCGCTCCGCATTACCGGGCTCCGCCGCTTCAGGTTCTGCCCTGCGAGACCAACGCTTCGTCGCTCGCAGAGCACGGTTGATACAAATGTTACAGTGTCCTGGGCCAAAAATCCGCCCCGAGCGCCAATCGCGCTGACAGGGCCGCGCTCGGGCCACGCGTCCTGCGCCGCTGCGCACCTGCGCCCCTGCGCCGTCTGGATGTCCTGCCTCGCTCATGCTGCGCCACATTGGCGCGCAAGGCCCCGTGTAGGAAAGCGCAATCGCCCCGGCCCGGCGCTGAACAGCCCCCTTCTTGCGAGCGATCAGCTCTTCAGCTTCCAGCCCGAACGCAGCAGTGCAAACACACCCAGCCCGATCACAACATTGACCAGCCCGATGCCGATCGCTGCGAGCACGACCTGTGCATCGCTGCCGATATCGCTCTTGCCCAGAAAGCCATAGCGGAAGCCCGAGATCACATAGAAGAACGGATTGGCCCGGCTCACCGTCTGGAAGGCGGGGGCGAGATTATCGATCACGTAGAACGTGCCCGAAAGGAGCGAGAGCGGCGCAATCACGAAATTGGTCACCGCTGCATTGTGATCGAATTTTTCCGCCCAGATCGAGGTCGCAAGGCCCAGCAACGCGAGCAGCACCGCGCCCATCAGCCCGAACCAGACAATCGCCCAGGGATGCGCGAAGGAGAGACTGACCCCCGGCCACAGTGCCATCGCCAGCCCCACCGCAAGACCCACCGCAATCGCCCGCGTGACTGCAGCCGCCACAATCCCGGTCATCAATTCGCCCGGCGAAAGCGGCGGCATCAGCAGATCGATGATCGTTCCCTGGATCTTGCCCGAAAGCAGCGAAAACGAGGAATTGGCGAAGGAATTCTGCATCATGCCCATCACGATCAGCCCGGGCGCGACAAAGCTTGCAAACGAGACGCCGAACACTTCGCGCCCCTCGCGGCCCAGCGCGACCGAGAAAATCACGAGGAAAAGCAGCGTCGTCACGGCCGGCGCCCAGATTGTCTGCGTCTGGACCTTGAGAAACCGGCGCACTTCCTTCTGATAGAGCGCGAACAGGCCAACCCGGTTGATCCCGGTGATGATCGGCACGCCGCGCGCGGGAAAAGGCGCACTGCGCACCGCTGCGCCCTTCACATCGGGGCGCGAGGGGCCATCTATGCTGCCTGACGCCTGATCGGGGATTGATGCTTCATCGGGCGTTGGTGCTTGATCGGGCGTTGGTGCTTGATCGGACATGGCGACGCGCCTAGGCCATGGCGCACGTTCGCACAAGCAGCGCCCATGGCGATGCGCCGGCCCATTCCTGGCCTTGCGCCCCGGCCAGCGCGCACAGGCCCGCGCCACAAAGGCACCACAGCGGCGCTTCGCCGCGCATGAGACACCCAGCGGCGCTTCGCCGCGCATGAGACGAAGAACGGATAGAAACGCTTATGAGTTGGACTGACGAGCGCATCGCAACGCTCAGGAAGATGTGGGAAGGCGGCGCGACCGCGAGCCAGATTGCAGACGAGCTGGGCGGAGTGAGCCGCAATGCCGTGATCGGCAAGGCGCATCGCCTCGGCCTCAAATCGCGACCTTCCCCCGTCAAGGCCAAGGAGAAGAAGAAGCCGGCGAAAAAGCCTGTCGCAAAAGCCTCTCCGACCGCACAAAGGCAAGCCGAGGAGACCGAGGCAACTGCGGGCTCCGGGGCGGGCTCCGGCGCGGCTGCGAAGGGCGGCGGGCGCACCGCCGCCGAGGGCAGCACTCCTTCGCCCGCCACCGCCAAGGCTCCAGCAGCGGGATCCGGCGCCGCGGCATCTGCAAGCGAAAGCAAGAGCGGCCCCTCGCAGCCTGTGCCCGGCGCATCGAGCGAGAATGCCAAGATCGTCTCGGTCGGTCCGGGCGGCTTTCTGAGGCAAGGTCCGGGCGATCAGCAGGCGCCGATCCCGCCGGCCCCGCCGCGTCGCCTGGTGCCCGCCAAGCCCAGCCCCGAAATCGCGGACAAGACAAGCCTGCTCGATCTGTCGGACAAGGTCTGTCGCTGGCCGATGGGCCATCCGGGCGAGCCGGATTTCCATTTCTGCGGCGAGGCGGTCAATCCCGGCTTTCCCTATTGCGTCGAGCATTGCGGACGGGCCTATCAGGCGCAGCTGCCGCGCGGCGCGCGCCGGCCTCCGCCGCCGCTGCCGTTTGGCGGGCCCAGAGTGCGATGAGCCGGGGCGTGCGCTAAAGTTTCACACAGACAGGCCCGGACGCTCTCCTGCTTCCGGGCCTGTTGCGTCAATCCAGCTGTTTGGGAGTCGCCCGATGTCCATCACCCTTCATGAAGCCTTCGTTCCCACGGCGAAGCAGATCCTTGGCGCGATGCGCGGCCTTGTCGACAAGGCCGAGGCGCATTGCGCCGAAACCGGCTGCACCGCGCAATCGCTGATCGATGCAAGGCTCGCTGAGAACATGTGGACGCTTTCCTGGCATGTGCGCTCGTGCTGGGTGCATTCGGGCTATGCCATCGGGCAATTCGAAAGCGGCGCCTTCTCGCCCGATTTCACTGACATTCCCGGCGACTGGGACGCGATGCGCGCGATGATCGACGATGCCCTCGCGCAGCTCGATGCGATCACGCCCGATCAGCTCGAGGCGCTGGCAGACAAGCCGGTTGATTTCGTGATGGGCGGCAAGACGCTGATGAGCATGACCGGGCAGAATTTCCTGCTCTCGTTCAACCAGCCCAATTTCTTTTTCCACGCCACCACCTTCTACGACATCCTGCGCATGAAGGGGCTCGCGCTGGGCAAGCGCGATTTTCTTGGCGTGCCGCGCGTGATCGGGAGCTGACTTTGTCCGGAAAAACGACTTTGAGCGCCGCTTTTGCGGCGGGTATCCTTGCGTCCCTTCCCGCCCCTGCATGGGCACAGCTGCCCGATCCCGTGCGCGCGATGATCGATGCCGCGATCGCCACCGGCGACGAGGCCAAGGTGCGCACCGTGATTGAACTGGCGCGCGCGACCAATCCCGATGATGAGGCCGAGATCGATGCGCTGCTCGCGACCTATGAAACCGATCTGGCACAGGCCGAAGCCGAGGCGGCGGCGGCGAAGGAGGTCGAGATCCGCAGCGCCGGGATCTTCGAGAACTGGAGCGGCAAGGGCGAACTGGGCGCTTTCGTCTCCACCGGCAATGCCGAGAACACCGGGATCACCGCGGCAATCGCGCTCAAGCGCGAGGGGATCAACTGGCGCCACAAGCTCTCCGGGCGCGCCGATTATCAGGAGACCGAGGGCGTCGTCACGCGCGAGCAATATCTCGCCGCCTACGAGCCCAATTACAAGATCACCGACCGGCTCTATGCCTATGCGCTGGCGCAATATGAGCGCGACCGGTTCCAGGGCTTTTCCGCGCGCTATTCGGTCTCGGGCGGGCTTGGCTATGATGTGCTGACCGAGGGGCCCACGCTCTCGGTCAAGGCGGGCCCGGCATGGCGGCGCACCGAGCTCGTCGATGGGACGAGCAGTTCGAGCTTGGCAGGGCTCGCGGCAGCCGATTTCGAATGGGCGATCAGCGAAGGCCTCAGCTTGACGCAGGATGCGAGCGCTTTCCTGCAGGACGGATCGAGCACGCTGATCTCTGATTCGGGGCTGCAGGCGGCGCTGTCCGATGATCTCTCGGTGCGCCTGTCCTACACGGTCGAGCACGATACCGACCCGCCCGAAGGCGCGGTCAAGACCGACACGCTGAGCCGGGTGACGATCATCTACGATTTCTGAGGCACACGCAAGAAGGCCGCCCGGATCGCTCCGGACGGCCCTTGATGGCTCGCGCTTGATGGGCGCTTAGTCCTTCAGGAAATCGGGCAGGCCTGCCGGGCCGTCGGCCTTCTCGCCGCCATCGCGGTCCGATCCGCCGCGCCCACGGCCGCCGCCGCCGCCGCCGCCGCGACGCCGATCGCCGCCACGGCCACCGCCGCCCTTCCGGTCGCCGCCGCGATCGCCCCTGGGCTCACGCGGCGGGCGTGTGTCTTCGAGCTCTTCGCCGGTTTCCTGGTCAACCACGCGCATCGACAGGCGGACCTTGCCGCGATTGTCGATCTCGAGCACCTTGACCTTCACTTCCTGGCCTTCGGAGACGACATCGGTCGGCTTTTCTACCCGTTCGTTCTTCATTTCGGAGACGTGGACGAGACCGTCCTTCCCGCCCATGAAGTTCACGAACGCGCCGAAATCGACGATATTGACGACCTTGCCGGAGTAGATCTTGCCCACTTCGGCTTCCTCGACAATGCCTTCGATCCACTTCTTCGCAGCTTCGATCTCATCGAGATTGCTGGACGAGATCTTGATCACGCCCTCATCGTCGATATCGACCTTCGCGCCCGTCTCGGCGACGATCTCGCGGATGACCTTGCCGCCCGTACCGATGACGTCACGGATCTTCGACTTGTCGATCTGCATCGTCTCGATGCGCGGTGCGTGCTTGGACACTTCGGTGCGCGCACCGGTCAGCGCCTTGGCCATTTCAGCGAGGATGTGCGCACGGCCGGCCTTGGCCTGCTCGAGCGCCTTTTCCATGATCTCCTTGGTGATCCCGGCCACCTTGATGTCCATCTGGAGCGAAGTGATGCCCTCTTCGGAGCCGGCCACCTTGAAGTCCATATCGCCCAGGTGATCCTCATCGCCCAGAATATCCGAGAGGACGGCGAAGTTCTCGCCTTCGAGGATGAGGCCCATCGCGATGCCCGAAACAGGGCGCTTCAAGGGCACGCCTGCATCCATCATCGAGAGCGCCCCGCCGCACACCGTCGCCATCGAGGACGAGCCGTTCGACTCGGTGATGTCGGACAGCACGCGGATCGTGTAGGGGAAGTCTTCCACGCTCGGCATCACAGGATGCAGCGCGCGATAGGCGAGCTTGCCGTGGCCGATCTCGCGCCGCCCGGTGAAGCCGAAACGGCCAACCTCGCCGACCGAATAGGGCGGGAAGTTATAGTGCAGCATGAAGTTGTTGTACGAGAGGCCCTCGAGCCCGTCGATCATCTGCTCGGAATCCTTCGTCCCCAGCGTGGTGGTGCAGATCGCCTGCGTCTCACCGCGGGTGAACAGGGCCGAGCCGTGCGTGCGCGGCAGCAGGCCAACCATCGCCTCGATCGGGCGGACCTGATCGAGCTTGCGACCATCGATGCGCGTGCCGTCCTTGAGGATCGAACCGCGCACGATCTCGCTTTCCAGCTTCTTCACCAGCTTGAGCGTGCCGAGATATTCGGCCGGATCGCTCTCTGCGAGATCGGCAAAGGCTTCGCGCGCCTTTTCGCGCGCGGCGTTGACCGCATCCTGGCGCTCGGACTTGTTGGTGAGCTTGTAGGCCGCTTCGAGATCAGCGCCGATGACGCTGCGCAGCTTGTCCATCTTGGCCGACTTGTCCTCGACCGGATCGAGGTCCCAGGGATCCTTCGCGGCCTGCTCGGCAAGCTTGATGATCGCATCGACCACGTCCTTGCACGCATCGTGCGCGAAAATGACGGCGCCGAGCATTTCCTCTTCGGTCAGCTCCTTGGCTTCGGATTCGACCATCATCACGGCATCGCCGGTGGCCGCGACGACGAGATCGAGACGGCCATCCTCGCCAAGGGCGTTGGCGGTGCTGGGGTTGAGGACGTATTCGCCATCATTGGTGTAGCCCACGCGCGCTGCGCCGATCGGCCCCATGAACGGCACGCCCGAAAGCGTGAGTGCAGCCGAGGCCGCGATCATCGCGACGATATCGGGCTCGGTCTCGCCATCATAGCTGAGCACCTGCGCGATGACGTTGATTTCGTTGTAGAAGCCTTCGGGAAAGAGCGGGCGCACCGGACGGTCGATCAGACGGCTGGTGAGCGTTTCCTTTTCGGTCGGGCGCGCCTCGCGCTTGAAGAAGCCGCCGGGGATGCGCCCGGCAGCGGAAAACTTTTCCTGATAGTGGACGGTGAGCGGGAAGAAATCCTGCCCTTCCTTGACGCTCTTGGCGGCGGTGACCGCGCACAGAACAACAGTTTCGCCATAGGTGGCAAGGACCGCGCCGTCAGCCTGACGGGCAATGCGGCCGGTTTCCAGAGTGAGGGTCTTTCCGCCCCACTCCAGACTTACAGTTTTCGTATCGAACATGGATTTTCCTTTTGACCCGCCGGGCCATATTGCGCGGCGGGGCCTACTGATTCCGGGTATGCCGTCCCGGTCCGGTGTGGGGCTTGGTTTGCTATGCCCCAAGGCTGACCCGCCGAATTGCAGGCCGTGCCCCTTGGTGATTGTGAGCTCCTGCGAAAGCAGGAGTCCAGCGCCGAGGCAGACTGCCTTTCCAGCTGGGTTCCTGCCTTCGCAGGAACTCTCACATGCGAAAAGGGCGGCTCCAACCGGAACCGCCCCTTTCGCAAAACTCTTATTTGCGCAGCCCCAGCTTCTGGATCAGCGCGTTATACCGCTCGACGTCCTTCTTCTTGAGATAGGCGAGCAGATTGCGGCGCTTGTTGACCATCATGAGGAGGCCGCGGCGCGAATGGTTGTCCTTGTGGTTGGACTTGAAATGCTCGGTCAGGTTCTTGATCCGCTCGGTGAGGATCGCGACCTGGACTTCCGGACTGCCCGTATCGCCATCGGCCTGGGCATTGTCCTTGATGATTTCTTGCTTGCGTGTCGCAGTAACCGACATGTCTCGTTCTCTTTCTACTCAGCGACATCGGGCAGGTTGAACCCACGCACGACCTTTGCCGTGCCATCCGTAATCTCGATCAGCGCCACCGGCACCTGCGCCAGCATCGCACAATAGAGCCCGGATGAATGGGGCATCCCAGACAGGACCCGGCCCGCTCGGACCGCCTGCGCGTCTGTCTGGGAGAGGGAGAGGGCCGGGATGTCGTCCAGCCCCGCCTCTAACGGCAGG
>JGI12048J13642_10118891_pt1 | contig 41249 bp, 39 predicted proteins | sample ElkSlonscriptome_16_FD_13642 | JGI IMG/M metagenome (IMG submission 13642)
CGCTGCGGCGGCATCGCTTCTGTAGTGAAGAAAGACATCGCGGCTGAACTCGAGTTCATGCTCGGCGCAGAGGTCGATGAGATGCTTGCTCAGGTGAAAATCGAAGGGACCGCTGGAGTCCTTCATGGCAATGGTGGCTCCAAACTCGCAGGTATTCTGGTCTGGAGCGATGGTGCCGTTGTCGATGGTGACCATCTCCGCTACATCACCGCGCAGCACGTGCGAGGCGCCAATTCCCACCTCCTCCGAGATGGTAAACAGCAGATAACAGTCAAGCGTCGGTGTTATCTCATTGTCGATAAGAGCCTTGGCTGCTGCCAGAATCGCGGCGACCCCGGCCTTGTCGTCGAGAAAACGGCTATTGATAAAACCGTTGGTGTCCATCTCCGGGGCGGTGTCGATGGAGACGAAATCGCCGACCCGAAGTCCGAGATTCCACAACTTGTCCAGCGTCGAACATTTTTCATCCAGGCGTATTTCCAGGTTCTCCCAGCTTGAAGGCTGCTCATCCACCTCCGTGTTGTAGCAGTGTCCCGAGGCTTTCAGGGGGAGTATGGTGCCCCGGTATGTGCTGCCGTCGTCGCTGTGGATGCTGACCCGCGCCCCCTCGGCAAATCTGGCTGACCAGGTGCCCACGGGCACGACGGATATCCTTCCGTTTTTCTTCAGACCTTTGACCATGCCTCCGAGCGTGTCGAGATGGGCTACGACCGCCCGGCGGGGGTGCTTTTTCCTGCCCTGTATATGAGCGCGTATGGCCCCGCGCCTGGTCAGTTCGTAGCTGATGCCCATTGTTTTAAGTTCGTCACAGACGGCACGCACCATGTTGTCGGTCATGCCGCTTGGGCTGGCGATTTTGAGGAAACTTTCCAAAATTTTCTTGAGATACCCTGTGTCGATGTGCTTCTGCAACGGCTACACCTCCGCATGTTTTGTTTGAGGGAACAGCAGATCGACGAATTTCTCCGCGGTTGGCTGCGGCTCATGGTTGGCAAGACCCGGACGCTCATTAGCTTCAATAACGACGTAGTCCGGCCCGGTGACGTCCTTGACCAGGAAATCGAAACCGACCACCGGGATCTGCAAAGCTCTGGCGGCAGTAACCGCGGCGGCAGCGAGCCGAGGATGAAGGTCGTCGGTTACGTCGTGGATGGTGCCGCCGGTGTGGAGGTTAGCGGTCTTGCGAACATCTATCTCCCGGCCGGTTTCGAGGATATCGTCGAGGGTGTATCCTTCCCGGTCGATGGCGCGCATGGTTTCATCATCGATGGGAATAGTGCTCTCGCCGCTGGTGGCGGCGGAGCGTCTTCTGCTTTGTTTGGCGATGAGATCACGGATGGGCAAGGAGCCGTTGCCCCTGATTCGTGCCGGCTTGCGCACGGCGGCGGCCACCACTTCATTGTCAATGACGATGATCCGCAGATCCTGGCCCTCGACATACTCTTCAAGTATGACCTTGCTGCTGAAGGTGGAGGCCGTGGCGACGGCTTCCTTGAGCTGGTCTATATGGTCGAGGTCGACGAAGACCCCCTCGCCCTGCTCACCTCTGGCCGGTTTGACGACGACACGGGGATAACGGCTGAGGAAATTCTCCATCTGGCCGGTAGAACCGGCGATCTCCTGGGTCGGGACTTTAATATCGACGCTGCGCAACAATGCCTGGGTCACGGCTTTGTCATCGCAGCGGCTCATGGCGATGGCGGTGGTCAACTCCGAGAGGGATTCTCGGCAGATTATGGCTCTGCCGCCGAGCGAGAGCCGGAAAAAGCCGTTTTCACCGTCGAGAATTTCAACGCCAATGCCGCGCTTTCTGGCCTCATCCGTAATTATCCTGGCGTATATGTTGAGTTCTTCTTCAGGAGAGGGCCCAAGGAAAAGCGGTTCATTGATGGGATTCTTTTTTTTGATGCAGTACACCGGAACCTGTTCGAAACCAAGCTTGTCGTAGAGGGCGATGGCCTCCTTGTTGGTGTGCATCACCGAAAGATCAAGAAACCGCCTGCCGTTTTCGATGAAATAGAAAATCAGCTCTCGGACCAGGGCTTCGCCCACCTTCGGCAGCTTGCATTGCTGGTCGACGGCCAGCGCCCACAGGCTCGAGCCGTTGTCGGGATCGTTAAAGGCCAGGTAATGGTCGACGCCGGTGACAACGCCGACTATGTCGCCGCTGTTTTTCTCTTCCGCCACAAGCACCTGCAGAGCGGAATCCTGGAGCGCTTTTTCGTAGAATCCCCTTTTGCTCGGCACCATGCCCCAGCACTGATATATCGAGCGAATGGCCTTTTCGTCATCTCCTGACTGCAGCGGTCGAATGACGAGGTTGGACATGTCAAGCCTGTCCACCCGATAATTTTGAAAATCCAGGCGATAGGTAATTGAGGGATCAAGAAAAAGATCCTGCGGGGCGTAGGAGACAACCACATGGGGATCGCGGATGTACATGGCGATATCCCTTCTACCCTTTTCCTCGCGGCAGATAGCTCCGGCCAGTTTGGCCGGATCGCTAAATGTCTGGCCAAATATCAGCCGTCCCCAGCCGCAGTCGACAGAGATTTCGTCCTGCATGTCCCGTCGCAGATCATCGGTCAACGGCTTGCCCCAGTGTCTCAGTGAGGACATACAGGTGGGATCAAGAGGATTGGTGCAGTCTTTGCTCTTCTTGCTCATGGTTTGCACCTCTTCAGATACCATGGGTTTGCAGCCAGATTTCCAGCAGGGCGACCTGCCACAACTTGGAACCCCGCAGAGGAGTTATGTGTTCCTTGGGGTTTGCGAGGAGACTTTCCAGATAATCGCCGCGCAATAGTCCACGTTCACGGGCTTTTTTGCTGGTGAGAAAATCTCTGACAAAAGTGAGATAGGGGCCCTCGATATGCTTGAGTGCCGGAACGGGAAAGTAGCCCTTGGGCCGGTCGATAACCGCGGCGGGAACGACCTTGCGGGCCGCCTCCTTGAGAATCCCTTTACCGGATTGACGAAGTTTAAGTTCGGCGGGTATGCGCGCCGCCATTTCCACTAGTTCGTGGTCGAGAAAGGGCACTCGGGCCTCCAGGCTGTGAGCCATGGTCATGTTATCGACACGTTTGACGGGATCGTCGACCAGCATGACCGTGGTATCAAGATGCAAAGCCTTGTCCACCGCCCGTTCGGCATGGCCGGCAGAGAAGTGACGTTCGACAAATTCGCGGCTGTAGTTGCGGCCGTGATAGGCGCTGCTCACCGTCTGCTCATATTCTTCCTGATCCCTATCGAAAAAGACCCTGCAATAATCGGCAACGGGGTCGGTACTGTCGACAAGAGGCGGGTACCAGTGATATCCNCCGAAAACTTCGTCGGCCCCCTGGCCGCTTTGCACGACCTTGACGTATTTGGACACTTCATGCGAAAGCTGGTAGAAGCCGACATTGTCGTAGCTTACCATAGGCTCGGACATTGCCTCTATGGTTCGGGGGAGCAGGTCGAGAAGTTCGGCTGAAGGCACGAATATCTGATGGTGGTTCGTCTGGAAATGCTCGGCGATGATGTCTGAATAATAAAACTCGTCGCCCTTTTCGCCACCAGCTTCTTCGAAGCCGACGGAGAAGGTGTTGAGGTTTTTCTGTCCTTCCTCGGCCAGTAATCCGACCAGCAAAGACGAGTCCACCCCTCCCGAGAGCAGAACACCCACGGGAACGTCGGCAACCATTCGCCTGCGTACGGCATGGCGAAGGCTGTCGAGAACCATGTCCATCCACTCCTCTTCGGAGCGTTTCAGATCGTCGCTGTCTTGGCGCAGTTGCAGTTTCCAATAGACGGTGTCGCTGAAAGAGCCATCTTTCTCGTAGATGCGAAAGGTGGCCGGCGGTAGTTTGCGTACGCCTTTGAGTATGGTCAGCGGCGGCGGTACCACGGCATGCCAGTGGAGATAGTGATGGAGAGCCGCAGGGTCGAGATCGGTATCGACCTCGCCTGCCGCAAGCAGTGCCGGAAGCGACGAAGCAAAACGTAACTTTTTGGTATTTGAGGCAAGGTAGAGGGGCTTGATGCCGAGACGGTCGCGGGCCAGAACGGTCCTGCCGCTGTGGCGTTCATGAATGGCAAAGGCAAACATGCCGTTGAATTTCTCCACACAGGCGGGCCCCCAGGCGTGAAAAGCCTTGATGATGACTTCGGTGTCGCCGCTGGAAAAAAAGTTATAGCCTCTCTCTGTCAGTTCATGCCGCAATTCCTGGTAGTTATAAATACAGCCGTTGAAGACGATGTCTATACCGAGGTGCGAGTCTACCATCGGCTGCCGTGCCTTTTCACTGAGATCGATAATTTTCAGTCGGCGGTGACCGAAGACGACACCGCCCTGGAGGAGACAGCCGCTGGTATCCGGCCCTCGTGCCGTCATCTTCGCCATCATGGCTTTGACCGCCCTCGTGGAGGCCTCGTGGCCCGTGAAAACAATTTCACCGCATATACCGCACATATCGTCTTTATCCTTGTTGATGTCTTACAGGAGGGAGGAAGGGTCCAGAGGAATCTCAATCGTCGAGTCCCTCTAGGTACTTTTGCGCAAAAAATTATTATACAATATTATATCCCGGTCGTGACATAGTCAAGGCCAAAAGGTCAGCCCGGTGCGGGGTATGGTTTTTATCCCCCCAGAAGCGGTGGGAAAGAGATGTGACCGGCAGTGACTGAGGATAGTGGTGTCCTGGCCACTTCTATTCGCCTGGGATAGGTATCAAGGCCGCGTCGGAATTTTTCTCCTGCAGGGCGCTGACCAGTTCATCAAGTCCGTCTTCTAGGAAGAGCAGTTTGTCGTTGCTGAGTTTTTCAAGGGCGCCGCTGAGTTTGCCTTGAGCAGGCTGAGGAGCCTTGGTGAGCAGGGTGTTGCCTTTTTCGGTGAGCGAGAGGTGAACAGCCCGTTGGTCGCTTTTGCTGCGTTCACGGAGGACATAGCCGTCCTCCTCGAGTTTGTCGAGCATGTTGCTGCAGGTAGAGGGGTGGATCGCCAAAGAAGTGGCGAGCTGGGATACCTTGATTCCAGGATTGGAATGCAGTTCGTAGAGCATCCACAGTTTGGCGCTGCTCAGGCCGCATTCCTTCTCAACATATTTCGAGTGGGCCTGGACTGCGCGAAAAAGAATACGCAGATTCTGTGTAATGGTCTTGATGCGAAGTGATCTGTCTTTCATTGTCCCATATGACAATTATGGAGGAAAAGTTCCTCACTAATCGTCGGCGCTGCCTTAGAGGCCACCTTAAAAAAATATGATAGGTCAAAAAAGCCCGGGGAACCTATGTTCCCCGGGCTGGTGAAACGCGAGCCGGTACTACTACATTGCGGCTTTCTGTGCTGCTTCAATCCAACCGTTCCATGTATCCGTATTGGCCTCGATCCATTCATCGACGTGTTTCTCGATGTCTTTCTGGCTCTTCTCGCCGGCGTTCATCCGGGTGTTCTGCTCGTTTATATCTTCAAGAGGCAGGGTGAATACCTCAAAAAACTTCTTTGCGGCCGGATTGGCCTCAATGAATTTTTTGTTGGCGACGACGCGGATATCGGAGACAACGAAACCGGCCTTGAGAGGATCGCTGACGGCTCCCTCGATACCGGAGACGGTCATACGGTCGACAGCTGGCTTCTGGGTGTCCTTAGGCATGATCTTGGGAACATTGATCCACATGACATCCTTGCCGGGCTTGAGCTTGAAAATGGTCCAGTTAGGGGCCCAGGTGTAAAAGAAAAGAGGGTCACCGTCCTTGTAACTGGCCATGGCGGCGGCCATTCCGGCTTCGTAGGAGGCCTTGACCGGGTTAATATGATCATCCAGGTCGTAGACCTTCATATGATGGGTGATAACATTCTCACAACCCCAGCCCGGAGGACAGGCAGTCAGATCCGCTTTACCGTCACCGTTTCTGTCAAAGGCCTTCTTTACCTCATCGCGTTTGAAATCATCAAGTGATTTGATGTTGTATTTTTCAACATCTCTTTTGGAGACAAGATAACCTTGCAGGCCACCGGACTTGACGACATAGCCGTAAACGTCGGCATCATCGTAGAAGCCCTTGGGCAGCTGGCTGTTGTGGTTGGGAAACCAGCCATTGGCCCAGTAGTCGACATCGCCCAGAGCGACGGACTTGTAGAAAATAGGATTCTGCAGATCTTTTGGTTTATCGACTTCATAGCCGAGCTCTTCGAGGCCGCGCCGTACCAGAGCTTCCTGGAAGAAGCCGGTGTTCCAGGTGGCCCGTGCGGGTTCGACGGTGACTCCTTCACCTGGCTTGTGGTTCATGGCGAAGCTGGTCGCTGCACCGGTAAAGACAAGTGCTGACACAACAGCACCCATTACGAGTTTTTTCATCATCTGTAATCCTCCTTTATTCTTTTTTACTTTTACCCATTGACTGGGTGATTCGATCTAAAATGATGGCCATGAGAACGATCGACAGTCCGCCTATCGTTGCAAGACCTATGTCCAGGGTGTTCAAACCGAGAACAACGGGGGCGCCGAGGCCGCCGGCACCGATGAGGGCGGCGATAACAACCATGGAGAGCGCCATCATGATGGTCTGGTTCAAGCCTGCCATGATGGTCTGCAGCGCCAGGGGAATCTGCACCTTGCGCAGGACCTGCCAGTTGGTGGCTCCGAAGGCCAGGGCTGCTTCGACCAGTTCGGGGTGGACCTGCCTGATGCCAAGGCTTGTCAGTCTGATAATCGGCGGCAGCGAAAATATGATGGTTGCCAGTACGCCGGCGACGTTGCCCACCGAGAACAGCATGACAATGGGCACCAGATAGACAAACGCTGGGGTAGTCTGCATGGCATCGAGGCAGGGACGCAGGATAGATTCGAACCGATCGCTACGACCGGCGAGAATTCCCAGGGGGATGCCGACGAGGGTGCAGAAAATCACCGATGAAAAGACCATGGCCAGGGTTGTCATGGTATCCGGCCAGAGTCCCAGAAGACCAATGAGTACCAGGGTGATGGCACTGAAAATCGCTAGCTTGAGGCCGGAGACGCGCCAGGCGATAATGGCTACGAGAATTATGATCAGGAAAGGATGGACCCAATGCAGGCCGTTTTCCAGACCGGTAAGGGTGATTTCCACCGGCCACTTGATGATCTGGAAAAACCAGCGGTAACCTTCGACCAGCCAGTCGATGAACTGGCTTATCCATATATCTAGGGGTATGACTTTATCTTCAAAATTGAGCATTGCGGTTCACTCCTGGAAGGGATTTACATATTGCCGATGTTGTCGGTATTCTCGGCCCGATGCAGGGTGCGGAGAAAGCGGTTTTTACTGACAGTGCCGAGGTATTTATCGTTCTCGCCGAGGACCGGGACCGGCCAGCTGTGAGAAGCCACCAGTGGCAGTATGTCCTGAAGGGTGTCCGAATCTCTTACTGGCTTAGCATCCTTGAGGAAGGCCCCGTCGATGCCGGCCTTGTCTCCTCCACTTTTCTGCAGCAGGTTCTGAAGTGAATCGACTGAGACCACCCCGAAAAATTCATGGTCGGGGTTGAGGACATAGGCATATTCACGGTCGATGCCGTTGAGCTTTTCCAGCAGAGACCGTGGACTTCCCTCGCCTTTGCGCCATATGTAGGTAGGCTGGACGTCGCGAACGATATCGCCTGCAGAGATGACACCGGTGGGGTCGACACCGCGGAAAAAGGCGCGAACATAGTCGTCGGCGGGATTCTGGAGTATCTCTTCCGGAGTGCCGACCTGGACGATGCGGCCGCCTTCCATGATGGCGATGCGATCGCCTATGCGCAGGGCCTCATCGAGGTCGTGAGAGATGAATATAATTGTCCGTTCGTGCTGGTCCTGTAGTTTCAGCAGTTCATCCTGCATCTCGGTGCGGATCAAGGGGTCGAGGGCCGAAAAGGCCTCGTCCATGAGCATGATGTCGGGATCCACCGCCAGCCCCCTGGCAAGACCGACCCGCTGCTGCATGCCGCCGCTGAGTTCGCGGGGGTAGGCCTTGCCCCAACCTTCGAGTCCGACCTGCTTGAGGGCGTCGAGGGCGCGCTCTTCCCGCTGTGGCTTAGCCATGCCGTCGAGTTCGAGACCGAAACAGACATTGTCGAGCACTGTTTGATGCGGCATCAAGGCAAAAGACTGGAATACCATGCCCGTCTTTTTGCGGCGGAACTTGACCAGTTCGTCGTTGTTCATCTTCAGCACATCTTCACCGTCAACCAGCACTTCGCCTGCCGTTGGTTCAATAAGACGGTTGAACATCCGCACCAGTGTAGATTTTCCAGATCCCGAGAGGCCCATGACGACAAATACCTCGCCGCTGTTCACGACAAAACTGGCATTGTTGACGCCGATGGTGAGGCCTGTCTGCTCGTAGATCTCTTCTTTGGTCTTTCCCTGTTTCACAAGCCGGAGTCCTTCCTGAGGATCGGATCCGAAGATTTTGAACAGGTTGTTGATAATTATTTTTTCCATAATGATGTCAGACAAATCTCCGAGTTTTGGAAACCGTTAAGAAACCCTTCGCTATGTAGTAAATGAAAAGCTTTTGTCAGAAATGACCCAGCAATACACTTAGTATAAGCACGGAATGGTATGATTTGCAATAAAAATATATTGCGTAAAACTATATTCTGCAAAAATTTATCGCAGGATACCGATTTGTCGGCATTTATATTTGTCTTTGCAGGCCGATTGAATAGTTCCAGGTCCTGGCTGGCGAGGATATGCAGGCAATGGGTACCTGAGGAAACTGCGGCTGGGCAGCGGTCCTGAACATGTACCGCCGCCAATCGCGGCTAAGCGCATGAGTGGCAACCTTGATGGCACGCAGCGCCTGGTTCCTTTCCATGGAAAACACACCTTTGTGGCCCGTCTTCGGCAACGGATTGACAGAAGGCAGCGGTCTCTGAGGAAGAAGACGCGGCCGCTTAAAAGGGGATGGCGGCGGTAAATGTCCGGCGTATTCCGGAATAAGGGTGAATCAGCGTAAGGGATGAGGCGTGCAGCATCATCCTCTCTCCCTGTCGGCCTCTGCCGTAGAGCGCATCTCCTTGTATGGGGCACCCTAGTCCCAGGTCGTGGGCTGCATGCAGGCGCAGCTGATGAGTCCTGCCCGTCAGCGGCTTGAAAAGGACTCTGGTGCCGGCGGCTTCCTCGCCAATTTTCCACCATAATGTTATTCCCAGCTTACCGCGTCCGGGATCATATATCTGGTAGGGCCGGCGGCCGGTGTCGAGGCGGAATTTCAACTCGATTCTGCCGGAGCTGCGGCTGAGTCGGCCGTCGAGAAGAGCGACATATTCCTTGTCTATATTTCTTTCGGCAAATTGCATTGACAGATTCCGATGTGCGTCCGGGGTGCGGGCCAGGACCATGAGGCCAGAGGTGGCCATGTCGAGGCGATGGACTGCGGGCTGGCGGGGCATATCGACAAAGCGCCGGCGAAGGCGGGATTCGACGCAGTCCTGCTTTTCAGGACCGCGTCCGGGAACGGCGAGAAGGCCGCCTGGTTTGTCAACAACCACTATATGGGCATCGGCATGGACTATTATCATGAAATCCGCTGTCGTTGCCTCTCCTCGAGGCCGCAGAGAAGAAAGCCCATCAGCGGCAGGCACTTTTCTGTGCAGGCGGGATAGAAACGACCATGCACCCTGTCTTTCGACCTGGTGGTTCTGCCCCAGTAAAACTCGGTGATGCCGAAGGGGATAATGTCATGCAACACGGCATAATTGAGCAGCTTTGGCGCACAACAGTCGCCGGCACCGGTGGGGATACCGCGGCGGTCTGTGAAAAAATCACCCAGGGCTGCCCTCTCTCCTCTAAAATTCTGCAGATGGTAGAGTTCGTGTAATCTCGCCATAAGTTTCCGGGAAAGAAGTTTTCTCCTTCTTTTGAGAAAAAGAAGCGTGCTGTCATTTTCTTGGGCCTGATTGATGACGGCCCCGAGGTGCTTGATCTCTTTTTCCGTCCGGGTATTCTCTTCCTGCCAGACCTGTATGTCAAAAAGCGGCGGCACCCAGCCGTCTATGTTCCAGAGACCGTTGAATTGGCCGGAAAAGGCGCGCAGAACTACAGGTTTACCGCAGGCGTCCACGCCTTCGAGAACGCCAAGCATCTTTCCTCGGTTTTCGCCAAACAGCGGCAGGGTGGAATGGACTCCGGTCGCTGGCCGCGGACCGCCACCATCCAGGCAACCGCGTGAGATAAGCTGCATCATCAGTCCAGCGCCAAGGACCGGTGCCCTGCCCAGGCAAAGACTGTGCTCCTTGCCGCAGCGGCGGCACTCGCCCTGCAGTGGGTGAGGCCTTTGTGAAAAATCGGCGTGTGGTGAGATGGTCATTTCGTTGTGTCGGCCGTCGCCTCCTCTTTGACGGAGGGTGGAGAATCACCACATTTCTTCTCACTACCAAATTCGTAAGGTTGTGGATTTGTGCGCCACGTAATTTCAACGAGCAGCGGATCGGAAGAGATCTTTTCACGAAACGCTAGAAACTCATCCCTGGGGGCTTGGCTGCAACCGTCCTCGCTGCAGAGACCCGTGAGATAGGCACCTCCAGAAGATTGGCATGAGAATGATTGAAACTCATGGGTAATCGGAACCAAAATGCAATCCGAGGTTCGGCAGCTGTTGAAATATATCTTGCGCGTGGTATATCTCATCACGTGCCGTGATCGGTTCATGGCAGAACACTCTATTTCAGGGAGCAGGCAATGCTGCGATTGGCAGATATCCGTATTCGTCCGAAATTACTTTTTCTTTTTGTACAGACCGGTCTTTTTCCCGTCCTGGTCGTCGGTTTTCTCTACAGCCATTGGACCGAAAAATCGCTCATTGAAAAATCGTTTGACAATCTAACCACCATCCAGACTATCCGCAAAGGCCAGATTGAAAATCATTTTGCCAAGAGCTTCGTGGATATCCGCCTGCTGGCCGATTCAGAGCGTATATATGATTTTGTCAGGAAGATGAGCCGCTACCGCGAAAAAACGGTGACCTCCTCTCTTCACGGCCTCTTCAACACCGACAGTCAAGAGTATCGGGCAATTGTCGGCAACATCTCCAAACAGCTGCAGGATTACGCCTATCTCAACGGTTACAGCGATCTCTATCTGGTGGATGCCGATTACGGCACAGTTATGTTTTCGGTACAGAACCAGGGCGACAACGGCAAAAATCTGCGTAACAGCAGTCTGAAAAACACCGCTCTGGCCGAGGTCTGGAATGATGTGCTGGAGTCTTCGGCGACGGTAATTTCCGATTTTTCCCCCTACGCGCCGGCACAGGGCAAAGAGGTCGCTTTTATCGGTCATCCGGTGACCAACCTCTCCGGCGAGAAGATAGCGGTCGTCATTCTCCGGTTCAATGAAAGCCTTATCTCCACGGTCACCGAGTCTCGCAAGGGAATGGGCAAAAGCGGCGAGTCTTATCTTATCGGCCGGCAAGAAAACGGAGGAGGTTTTGAGTTCCGGAGCCGGCTGACAACCATGGGTGAGGGCAAATATGTCATCGGCTACGACCTGGGCAGAGATCTGGCCTACTGGCGGGATGCTGTCGCGTCGGGAAATGCAGGAGGTCATGGCGTCTATGTCGACAGTGCCGGAAAAAGAGTGCTGGTGGCCTATGACAAATTGGATATCGAGGGTCTTAATTGGTACCTGATATCCAAGATCGATAAATACGAGGTCACGGCGCCGCTCCGCCAGATATACCGCAACCTGGCGATTTTTGTCTCTCTTTTTACGCTGCTCACCGGGGCCTGGGCCTGGCTTTTGTCCCGGGGGTTCACCCGGCCCATTCTTCGAGACATTGAATTTGCCGATGCCATCTCCCACGGCCATTATGACTCCATACTGCAGACGAAAAGAAAGGATGAACTCGGCGATCTGGCCAGGTCTCTCAACGATATGGCCGCCAGTCTCAAAGAGGTGAACTGGAATAAATCCGGCAAGGAGGGGCTCGACGATGCTATTCGCGGTGAACTCGATCCGGACCAGTTGGCCCGTCGCTGCATCCGATTTTTTGTCCATCACTTCGAGGCTCAACTGGGAGCCATCTACCTCAACAGCCAGGGCGTGCTCGAGTTAAAGGCCTCCCATGCCTTCAATGACCGCCAGGGGAATTTCAACAGCTTTGCCTTCGGCGAGGGTATTGTCGGCCAGGCAGCACTGGAATTGGAGAGCATTTGTTTTTCACAGATGGATGAAAACGTTCCATCAATGAACTACGGTGCCGGTGAAGTGGTGCTGAAGCATTATCTGGCCGTACCCATACATGCCGACAACGTCGATGTGGTCGGCGTCATGCTCCTTGGTTCCAGTCGCCCCTTTGATGATCTGCAGAAGAAATTTCTCAGCCAGAATATCGCCAATGTCGCTATTTTGTTCAATGCTGCCAGCTCGCGCATGAGGATTTCGCAACTGCTCGATGAAGCCCGACGACAGCAGGAGGAATTACAGGCAAGCAACAGCGAACTCGAACGCCAGGCCAGGGCTCTCCAGGAGTCGGAGGCGGAAATGCAGGCCCAGCAGGAGGAACTCAGGGTAACCAACGAGGAACTGGAGGAGCAGGCCCGGGTGCTGAAGGAATCCAAGGTCGAACTCCAGGCCCAACAGGAAGAACTCAGGGTTACCAACGACGAGCTGGAAGAGCGCACCCGGGCTCTGGAAGAGCAGAAGACCGAGATCTGGGCCACCAACAGCGACCTCAAGGAGGCGCAGGAAATCGTCGAGAGAAAAGTAGAGGAGCTTGAGGTCGCCAGCAAGTACAAATCAGAATTTCTTGCCAATATGTCGCACGAACTGCGAACGCCGCTCAACTCTATTCTTATCCTCTCCCAGCTTTTGGGAAACAACAAGGACGGCAATCTCACCTCCAAACAGGTGGAATCGGCACAGGCCATCAACTCCTCGGGCAGCGAACTGCTCAAACTCATAAATGAGATTCTCGATCTTTCCAAGATCGAGGCAGGCAAAATCGATCTGGTCATCGAAGAGGTAAAGCTTGCCCACGTTAATGAGGACCTGCGGCGCATGTACAAGGAAATCGCCGACAGCAAGGGCTTAGAGCTTGTGTTTACGGCGGCCCCGGACCTGCCGGAATCACTTCTCACCGATGAGCAGCGGCTGCAGCAGGTATTGCGCAATCTTATCACCAATGCCTTCAAGTTTACCAGGGAGGGCACGGTGGCCCTGGAGGTGTCGCGGCCCAGTGCGACCCAGGTGGCTGGCACCTCCCTCGAAGTCGAATCTTCCCTCGCCTTCGCTGTGAAAGACGAGGGCATAGGAATTGCTGAGGAGAAACAAAAGGTAATTTTCGAAGCCTTTCAGCAGGCCGATGGTTCCACCAGCCGTACTTACGGCGGCACCGGCCTGGGACTGTCAATTTCCCGGGAACTCATTCGTCTGCTTGGTGGTGTCATTCTGCTTGAGTCTGTGGAGGGGGAAGGGTCCACCTTCACCGTCGTCCTCCCGGAAAAACATGAACGAAGCGAAACCGGGGAAGACGAGAGAGTTAAAGAGAAGGCAGAGCCCCCAGCGGAACTCACCGAGGCAGCTGATGCTCCAGTGGCTATGAAAATGCCCGATGCCCGGACCGCCCGGAAGGAAATGACACCGGAGCTCGACGAGGTGGCAGATGATCGCAAGGAGGTGACCTCGACCAGCAAGAGCGTTTTGATCATTGAAGATGACAATAATTTTTCCATGATCCTCAGGGATTTCGCCCGGGAGCGGGGATTCAAATGTATTATCGCCGAAGACGGGGAAACCGGTCTTCACTTTGCCGACTACTATCGTCCCAGCGCCATTATTCTCGATATTGGCCTGCCGGGCATTGACGGCTGGAGTGTAATGGAGCGGCTCAAGAATACCCCTGATCTGCGCCATATTCCCGTTCACTTCATGTCGGCTGCCGATAACTCCATGGAGGCCCTGCGTATGGGAGCCATAGGCTACCTGACCAAACCGGTCTCTCTGGAGAAGATTGACGAGACCTTCCGCAAGCTCGAAACCATGATCGCCAAACCGGTAAGCCGGCTGCTGCTGGTGGAGGATGATTCCGTGCAACGGGAGAGCATCAGGCAGCTCATCGGTGATTCCGACGTCAAGACAACGGCGGTGGCCACCGGCGCCGAAGCTTACGGGGAGCTGGAGTCGAGCAGTTACGACTGCATGATTCTCGATCTCGGCCTTGAGGATATGTCCGGATTTGAACTGCTGGAGAAGATCCGCTCCAACGAGACCATGGCGGGAGTGCCGATTATTATCTACACCGGCCGGGAGCTCAGCGAGAAGGAAGAGACCGAGCTGAGTCGTTATGCCGAGTCCATAATAATAAAAGGAGTCAAGTCGCCGGAAAGGCTGCTTGACGAGTCGGCCCTTTTTCTCCACAGGGTCGAAGCGGAACTTCCCGAAGAAAAACGTAATATGCTGAAGACGATGCATGCGCGGGAAGGGGTGCTCTCCGGTAGTAAGGTACTGCTGGTCGACGATGATATGCGCAATGTCTTCGCGCTGACAAGTGTCCTCGAGGAGCGCGAGATTGAGGTGGTTATCGCCCGTGACGGAGTTGAGTGTCTTGAAAAACTTGAGCAAAGCAGCGGAATTGATGCGGTGCTCATGGATATTATGATGCCGCGGATGGATGGATATGAGACCATGCGCGAAATCAGAAAGAAGCGTCACTATGCTGATCTGCCGATAATAGCCCTCACCGCCAAGGCCATGAAAGGCGACAGGAGCAAATGCATAGAGGCCGGCGCCAGTGATTACCTGGCCAAGCCAGTGGATCCGGAAAAACTGCTTTCCATGTTGCGGGTGTGGCTCTACTGATGTCGTTGCCAGCAAATGAGCATATTGCCGCCATGGAAAACGAGGATCTCGAGATCGGCCTGCTGCTTGAAGCCGTCTATCGCAAGTATGGCTATGATTTCAGAAACTATGCCGGAGCGCACACCAAGAGGAGAATTGCCCAGAGAAAGAGCCTTGCGGGCCTCGATTCGTATACGGAGATGATTCACAAAATCATTTACGACGAGAAGTTCTTTTTTGCATTGTTGCTCGATCTCTCCATCAATGTCACCGAGATGTTCCGGGATCCCTGGTTTTACAAGGAGGTGCGGCAGCTCATTGTCCCGCATTTGCAAACCTATCCCTTCATCAAGGTCTGGCACGCCGGCTGCTCGGCAGGTCAGGAGGTGTATTCCATGGCCATACTGCTCGAAGAAGAGGAGATGAAGGAGCGAGCGCAGATCTACGCTACCGATTTTAATGAACTCATTCTTGCCCAGGCCAAGAGGGGTATTTATCCGATCGATGTCATCAGGCAGTATACTGCCAACTATATACAGTCGGGGGGGCGCGAATCCTTCTCCGATTACTATACCGCCGATGACAAGCATGTCATTCTCGATGGTCGATTGAGGAAAAGAATACTGTTTTCCTCGCACAATCTGGCAACCGACGGCGTCTTCGGCGAGATGAATATTATATTATGCCGTAATGTACTCATATACTTTAATAAAGAATTGCAGGAGAGAGTACTTGAGCTGTTCTGCGACAGCCTCTGTCCAGGCGGTTTTCTCTGCCTCGGTTCGAAGGAGAGTCTGAAGTTCTCGAAGTTGGCGGACAGATTTGAAAGTGTGGCGGGGCGGGAGAAAATCTACCGCAAGAAGCGTCTGCAGGAGTAGAGGAAGTCAGTCATGATCGAGTCCGGTACCTATGAGGCGGTGGCCATAGGTGTTTCGGCAGGAGGGATTGCCGCGCTTGAGAAGATACTGCCTCGGTTTGCTCCAGATTGCGGTCTGGTCATTCTCGTGGTACAGCATATGAGCCCCGGCGGAGGCCACTATCTCGTCGAGCACTTTTCCTCGGTCTGCCATCTGCCGGTAAAGGAGGCGAGTGATAAGGAAAAAAGCGAGGCCGGCACCATTTATTTCGCTCCGGCGGATTACCACCTGCTGGTGGAAAAGCAGAGAACGCTTGCCCTGTCGATGGAGGCTAAGGTCCATTACTGCAGGCCCTCCATAGATGTGCTTTTCGAAACTGCCGCCGAGGCTTACTCCGGCGCCCTGGCGGGGGTGATTCTCACCGGCGCCAATAGAGACGGAGCTCGGGGCCTGGCCAGGGTCAAGCAGTTGGGTGGTTTGAGTGTCGTCCAGTCACCGGAGACGGCGGAGGTAGATATCATGCCCCGTGCGGCCATGGACATGGCTCAGGTGGATTGTCTTCTGCCCCTGGATAGATTAGGAGACTTTCTGGCGGCGTTGAATAGAAGAGGTAAGGTATGAGTAAAGCAAAAATTTTGATAGTCGATGACCGGCCCGAAAATCTCTTTGTTCTAGAATCACTGCTGGATGAGCCGGATATTGAGCTGGTCACAGCCAGTTCGGGCAATGAGGCACTTGCCAAAATTCTCGACAATGATTTCGCGCTGGTGCTGCTTGATGTGCAGATGCCGGGAATGGACGGATATGAGGTTGCCGAGTTGATGCGCGGCAACAGGCACACCCGTCATATACCCATTATCTTCGTCACTGCCAAACATAAGGAACAGGCTTCCATCTTCAAGGGCTATGATTCAGGGGCCGTCGACTACCTTTTCAAACCCCTGGAACCTGTCATACTCAAGGGTAAGGTTGGTGTTTTTCTTGAACTTTACCGCCAGAAGAGGGAGTTGGAGGAAAAAACCCGCGAACTCGACAAAAGGCTGGCAGATCTGCAGGAGCTGAAAGGACTGCTGGAGAGGACCAACGAACAGCTGACGCATCTGTCGAAAATGGACGGGCTCACCGGACTGCTGAACCGTCGCAGTTTTGACGAGATTTATCACGACGAGTGGCAGCGCGGCAGGCGTTATGGGGAACACCTCTCCATTCTCATTATCGATATCGACTCTTTCAAAGCCTACAACGACTATTACGGACACACCATGGGCGATGACGCCCTCAAGGCCGTGGCTCAGTGTCTGGCCAGTTCGGCCCAGAGGCATATCGACCGGGTGGCCAGATATGGCGGCGAGGAGTTCGTTGTCGTCCTTCCCCGTACCGGGCTTGAAAGTGCCGAAGCTATGGCCGAGACAATCTGCAAGAACGTGCGCCGGCTCAATATCAGCCACGAGGGTAGCACCCTCGAAAAACGGATCACGGTCAGCATCGGCGTGTCGTCAATCGTGCCGAATGCGGATATGGATTCCCTGCTGCTGGTAGAGTACGCCGATGCCAAACTCTACCAGGCCAAGGCTGCCGGCAGAAATCAATGGTGTTCCGGACATGCTGTCCCGGAGCAGGGGAGGCCGCATGCAACAAAGCGCTGAAGACCGGAAAAAGCCATTTTCGGCTCTCTATCCCGAGGATGTGCTGGGGCTTGCCGAGCGGTCCCTGCAAAGAGAGTTCACCAATCTCTACCGCCCTCTGAACAGCTATATCAACAGGGTCTTTGAACTCGAAGACAGCGATGGTGCCGGTGTCATCGTCAAGTTTTACCGGCCTGGCCGCTGGCCGGGGGAGGCCATTGCCGAGGAACATGTCTTTCTTCAGGAGTTGGCATCGTCTGAAATACCGGTTATCGCACCCCTTGTTATGGCAGATGGCTCGACCCTCGGCTGCTGGCGGGATATACATTACGCCTTCTTTCCCAAGTGCGGCGGCCGCAGCGTCGATGAGTTCAGCGACGAGCAATGGCAGCAGCTCGGCCGGCTGGTCGGCCGGGTTCATGCCACAGGCAGTATCCGCGAGGCACCGCACCGGCAACGACTGGTCCCCTCGGCCTCCACCCGCGGGCAGCTCCACTACCTTGAGGAGCACGATCTGGTCGCCCAGGAGGCGCGTAGCGCATTTTTTACGCTCGCCCGTCGCCTGGTGGAGGAGATCGACGTCCTGTTCGACGGCGTGGTGCTCCAGCGCATCCATGGCGATCTCCATTTCTCAAATATTATCCATCGTCCCGGTGAATCCTTTTTTCTTATCGATTTCGACGACATGGTTACTGGTCCACAGGTTCAGGACGTCTGGATGCTGTTGCAGGGATATGGTGAAGAGAGTCTGGTGGAACTTGATCTTTTTCTCGAAGGCTACGAGGTCTTTCATGGTTTTGACAGGCGGAGCTGTCGCCTGATAGAACCGCTGCGGGCCATGCGCTACATTCATTACCTTGCCTGGTGCGGGTATCAGGTGGTGGAGGATGGGCATACCGAGGTATTGCCGGACTACGGCACTTCTTCGTTCTGGCAAAACGAGACGGCGGAGCTTGCCGACCAGCTTGAGCGGATTCATACCGCCAAAAGTCCCTTTGGCAATGTCTAACCGTCTTCAGGGCAAATTATACAGCCGGCCGGCCATGGACAATGCCACGGAGTTGCCGCCCACCGGATGTTCAGCGGAACAGGTGCTGCATCCTCTCGCCCAGTTTCATGTTGTGTTTGCGGGCGGCTGCTGAAACCTCTGCAAAATCAATGGCATAGGTTTTGGTCAGGGCCTCAAGAACCTGCGGTGAAGGGCAGATTGCCTTCCAGGGAACACTCTCTTGAAAGAGCAGGGCGATGCGGTTTTCCCTTTTGCGCACCGGGATGAGAATACTGCCGGAAAAATGTTTTGTCATTGCTTTGTGGACACTTTTGTAGACCGTCGGGTTACCGCTCCAGAGATTGCTGCAGACCACGCCGCCAGGAGTGAGTCTGGAGCGGGCCGTTTTGAAAAATTCGCTGGAATAGACGGTTCTGGCCATGCCGGTATCGGTGAAGGCGTCGACGAGGATCAGGTCGAAAAGGCGCTCTTGGCAGAGGTTTTTGAGGTAGTGCAGGCCATCGTTGCAATGGATGCGGATGAAGTCGTTTTCCGGCAGCAGAAAAAATCCGCGGGCCACCCTGATAATATTTTCAGAATAGTCGACGGCGTCGATGTGGCATGAGGGCAGAAAGCGTGTAAAAAATTGCAGAAGAGAGCCTGCCCCTATGCCGATGAGCAGGACCTGTGACGGACGGGTACTGGCAAGCAGGGCGGCGGCCATCATATACTGGGTGTACCTGAGGATGAGTCTGCCGGGATCCTTGAGGCATATTCTGCTCTGGACCACATCTCCCTGGAAGTAGAGAGAGCGGTAGTGGCCCTCGTCAACCACTTCCATGAAATTTTTTTCCCTGTGGCTGTACAGCAGGTTCTTTTCCGGCTCGGTCATTGGCTGTTTCATAAGAAAAAGGGTTCAACGGCTTCCAGCCGCTGACAAAGTATCGTCTAGGCGCACATATAATGACATGGAATCACTGCAATGTAAAGCGGATGGAATTGCAGGGACGAGATCGATTTCAGCAGAGCCACCATTTATTCAAAGCGATCAAAGTTCTTGACGGAAAGCGTTTGTTCCTGGCATAGTTAGAGATGATCCAGGCGGGAGAAATGGTGCTAGGGGCACACTATTGAGGAGACTACGGTGAGTGAGGCGGCAAAAAAAATACTGGTGATGGATGACGAGGAAATTGTGGCGGATATTGCCGAGCAAATGCTCTCTTATCTTGGATACCAGGCCGTCGTCGTCGGCAGTGGTGAGGATGCCGTTCGGCTCTACCGCGAGGCTTATGAGCAGGGCGATCCTTTCAGTCTGGTCATTCTCGATCTCAATATTCCCAAAGGCATGGGCGGCAAGGAGGCCGTAGGGCATATACTACAAACAGATGCCGGAGCCAAAGTCCTGGTGTCCTCGGGCTATTCCAGCGATATTATCATGCAGGAGTACAGTACCTACGGTTTTTGCGGCTGTATAGCCAAGCCTTTTGACCTCAAAGGGCTGCAGGATGTTCTCGATAAGGCGTTGAGCTAGCAAGAAAGCGCTGGCCCCCCAGAAGCGATCTTTTTCTCCGCCACGAATTATGAGAATATTTCCGACCGGCAAACCCCAGCTGAAAATAATCTATTTCACGGCGATTATCACAATCTGCTCGCTCTATGCGGCGCAACCGATCCAGCCGGTCTTTCAGCAAGAGTTCGAACTCACTAACCTTCAGGCACTGCTGTTTACCACCCTGATGATGTTTCCACTGGGGATCGCCCCCCTGTTCTATGGTTTTCTGCTCGAAACATTTTCCGCCAAGCTGCTGGTGCGAGGCGCCGTACTCATGCTCGGCGTGCTCGAACTGGTCTTTGCCTGTTCGACGAGTTATTTCTCCCTGTTACTCATACGGGCTGTCCAGGGGCTCATGATCCCAGCTATCCTGACATCTCTGATGAGCTACATTTCCTTCACCTCGGACAGGGACAACGTGCAGCACTCCATTGCCGTGTATATCGCCGCCACTATTGTCGGCGGCTTCCTCGGCCGTTTTCTCTCCGGTCTGTCAACGGAGCTTTTCGGCTGGAGGTACTTCTTTGTTTTCCTGGGACTACTGCTCATGGTCGCCTTCTATCTTCTGCGAATTCTCGAAAAAGATGCCAATATGGAGTATGCCAAGCCCAGACCAATGGAGGTGCTGGCCCTGCTGCGCAAAGGTGGATACTTCTGGCTCTATATCGGCATTTTTTCCATTTTCTTCGTGTTTTCGGCGATGATGAATTTTCTGCCCTTTGCCCTCAAGCAGATAAATCCGGGGGCGGGCGAGGCAGGCATCGGCTTTCTCTACTTTGGCTATGCCATGGGCATTTATGTCTCGCTTAACAGTCGCAGGATGATATACATTTTCGGCAGCGAGGCTGATGCCGTTCGCATCGGCATCGTCATTTTTTTTATAGGTACGACCCTGTTTATGATCGAAAACTACCAGGCGATGTTTGCCGCCATGTTCGTTTTCTGCACAGGCCTGTTCATGGCTCATTCCCTGCTCTCCGGTTTGGTCAACAAACTCTCTTCGCACACGAAGGCGATCGCCAACGGTGTCTATATCTCCTTTTACTACATGGGCGGTACTTTTGGTTCCTTTCTGCCCGGCTATTTCTTCGAACATTACGGCTGGCGCGGTTTTCTGATATTTCTGCAGGGAGTGCTGGTTTTTTCCTTTTTCTGCATCAATATGATGAAAAAACATGTCTCCGCACTATGAAAGACGACGGACAATCTTTGCCCCAATCGTTTATTAAAAAGCATGTCATGGCTTGTTTTGCTAGAGTATTTTACGATGGTAACACTCATGCAGTGCGAAGAGTGTTGAGCAGCACGGCTATGAGTGCCGGGAGTATTTCAACCTTGATTTGTTCCCGGAGAGTGATAGCTTAGAGAGTATTATACATTTTCCTTGCCCCTCTACCGCGGATGGTGGACCATCGCTGTCGCCGTGCAGGGCTGGAAACCAGTGGAAGATAAAAAGGCCGTGAGGAGGAAGAGTGCAGCACATTGTCGAAATCGCTACGCCCGAGCGGGAAATACTCATAGACATCACTGAAGAAATTGCGGAATTGGTGCGGCAGAGTGAGCTTACAACGGGTATTGTTGCGCTGTATGCCCGGGGGGCCACCGGCGCCGTGATGATCCAGGAAAACTGGGACGATTCTGTGCAGACGGATGTGGTCCAGTTTCTTCGGGGAATCATTCCCCGGAACGTCTGGCTGCATGATCGGCAGGACGGCAATGGCGATGCTCATATCAAGGCCGGACTGGTGGGTCCTTCGGAGACTATCCCTATCATCGCCGGCGAACTCGGCCTGTCGCGCTGGCAGAATATTTTTTTCTGCGAGTTCGACGGACCGAGAGAAACACGGACCATAGCCTGTACACTTTTGAAGGCGGAGAGTGGCTGAGCCATGGTGAAAAAAATCATCTCCGGAGGCCAGACAGGAGTGGACCAGGCAGCACTCGATGCCGCCATGGAAGTTGGCGTCGCCTATGGAGGATGGCTGCCGGCGGGGCGCAGAACCGAAAGGGGTCCTTTGCCGCAGTGTTATTGTCACATGCAGGAGCTGCCAACGGATTCCTATCCAGAAAGGACGAGAAAGAATGTCGAGACTGCCGATGCCACCCTTATCGTCAGTCATGGAGGTCTTAGCGGCGGCTCGGCCCTGACGGCGAAAATCGCCGGGGAAATAGACAAGCCGTATTTGCATATAGACTTGGAACAGTCGGCCGGATTCGCCGCAACACATATAGAGCAATGGCTCTGTCGCCATCAGCCGGAAATTCTCAATATCGCCGGTCCCCGGGCCAGTTCAGACGCGGCGATATATGACCAGGTCTTCGCATTGATAAAAGAAATCCTGCACCGTCGGGGTGGCGATCAGGGTATGAGCGATCACGCAAAAGAGGATTGAAGCCAACCACCATGATTATACCCGCCCAACAGTTTCTTCTGTTTTTTCAGAATAAAACCACGCGCAGAAACTTCATTACTCTGGCGAAGTTTTTTATCCTGCTGGTCTTCCTCGTCGCCCTCTACAGTGTTCTCTTTCATGTAATTATGGTCTACGAAGGGCGAAATCACAGCTGGATAACCGGGGTGTACTGGTCACTGACGGTGATGTCGACGCTTGGTTTCGGAGATATAACATTTCAAACCGATCTGGGCCTGCTGTTCACCATGTTCGTGCTGGTTTCGGGCGTTATTTTCATGCTGGTGATTCTGCCCTTTACCTTTATCCAGTTTTTCTACGCCCCCTGGCTGGAGGTGCAGGCCAAGGCGAGAACCCCCAGCAAACTGCCCAAAGATACGGAGGGCCATGTCATCATCGCCGGCCTGGAAACGGTGACGCGCAAGCTCATTGAGCAATTGAGAAAGAAAAACTATCCCTATGTAGTGCTGGCGGCGGATCTGCAAACAGCCTCTGAACTCCATGATGCCGGATACAAGGTGGTGGTCGGCTCTCCCGATGATCCGCAAACCTACGTCAACGTTCGGGTACAGAAGGCGGCAATGGTTATCGCCACCATTGATGACCTTCTCAACACCAATATCGCTTTTACCGTCCGGGAAGTTTGTGAGAATGTGCCCATCGTCACCAACGCCGACAAGGAATATTCTGTTGATATTCTTCAATATCCTGGGAATATGCATGTTTTCCAGTTTATGAAGATGCTGGGCGAATCGCTGGGGCAGAGAACGCTGGGACTCAGCCGAACGGTGAATGTCATTGCCAGTTATGACCAACTGCGCATCGGAGTGGCCTCGGCAATTGGCTCCCCCCTGGTGGGCAAACGTCTTTTCGAGTCAGGCCTGCGTGAGGAAACAGGGGTGACCGTGGTCGGTATCTGGGAGAAGGGACGCCTCAAGCTGCCTCTTCCCGACACCAGCATACTGCAGTCCTCCGTGCTGGTGCTGGCAGGCTCTGTTACCCAGTTCGAAAGATACGACGAAGTCTACGCAGGCCCCAAGCAGATTTTCGACGCCGACGCACCGGTACTCATTCTGGGCGGTGGGCGCGTTGGCCACGCCGCGGCCGAGAACCTGGCCCGGGAAGGCGTCAATTATAAAATCGTCGAAAAGCGGCCGGGCCTTATTTTCGAAGATGAACATTACATAAAAGGCGATGCGGCCGATCTCGATGTTTTAAAGCGGGCAGGTATAGACAAGGCTCGCTCCGTTATCATCACCACCCATAACGATGATATGAACATCTATCTGACATTCTACTGCCGTCAGCTGCGCCATGATGTTCAGATAATAAGCAGGGCGACGGTTGAACAAAACGTATCGAAGCTGCATCGGGTCGGAGCCGATCTGGTCATGTCCTACGCCTCCATGGGGGCAGGCGCTATACTCAATGTTCTGCTGCCCGGAGAAATATCCGTGTTCACCGATGGTCTGGTGGTCTTCAATACTCCGGTTCCCCCGCAACTGGTGGGGAAGTCAGTGATGGAAAGCAAGATCCGCGAGAGGGTCGGCTGCAGTATCGTTGCTCTGCGTACGGGAAAGGCACTGCTCATTGGCCCGGAACCGAAAAGCATCCTTCCTGAGAATTCCGAACTGATCCTGGTGGGAACGGCGGAAACGGAAAAGGCCTTTCTCGATTTTGCCTCAAGATAAGAGGGTGGATGTTGTGATTGGCACAGGCACGTAGTGCCAATCAGAGGTTTTTTTGACAAGCAGACCCTTTCAAGGTGGAAATTATTGCGGCTAAAGGAAGAACAATGAAGGTCAAGCTGATGTCTTTCGGATTCAAGTACGGTATGCCTGAAGAGTTGAATTTTCTCTGGGATGTTCGTTGCCTGCCCAATCCGCACTGGGTCAAGGAACTGCGCCCCAAGACCGGGCTGGAGAGGGAAATTTCACACTATGTGCTGGCAAGCGAGGAAGGATGCAGTTTTTTGCAACTGCTGCAGCCTCTGGTGCTTTTTCTGGTGGAGCAGAGTATCGCCGCCGGTAAGAAGGATCTGGTCATGGCCGTGGGCTGTACCGGCGGAAGGCACCGCTCCGTTGCCGTTGTTGAGGCCCTCAAAACAACCCTGCAGTCGTTGCCTGTCAAACTGCAATGGCTGCATCGGGATATTGAAAAAGATCCCTGAGGCCCCCCGGAAAGAGAAACTACGGTAACTGCGAATGAGCGGCCGGGCCCGAAATCAGGGAGAGGGCCACGAGAATGCAGTAGGCGAGAACTCCGGTGGCGGCCAGCAATAAAATGAAAATAAGCTTGACACACATCCTGCAGGTGCCCTGAAGAAAAAACACCAGCAGGCGCCGGCACAGGTCGATGACCGTCAATACGGTAGCGACAAGGCACAGGAGTGCTTCATAGACGGCTCGTTTGCGGTCGTCGGCAGTCGAGGCAGTACCTATGGAGATTTTGTTACTGTGTTGCATGGTGTTCTCTGTGGACAACATTTCAAAAGACCGGAAACCCAGATTATTTCATCACTGGTGATCATGGCCGCGAAGTTGCAAATTGTGGGCCAAACTCCAACCACTACTGAGCCTGGACTAACGTTTCCTCGACAGTGGCGAATAGCTCTTTGAGATAGCGTCTTTCAGCAGGTTTGCGTTCTTCATTATGACGCGACATGGCAGAGTATCCAATCTGTTGCTGCACATCTCCCGAGGAGCCGAGTGTGGGGGAAGTGACACACGGTATAGGCTTTTTTTGACTTCAGGGCTGAACCGGTGTATTTTTATCTAGGAGTCCTATGCTCCGGCAAGCTTCTAGAAGACTGGCATTTCTTCACCGATCTTCAGTGGTGTGGCTGTGTCGCCCCGATGGGCTGCAGAGTAGCGTATACCACCGGACAGAGGGAGTCGGCAGGCGGCAGGAAAAGAGAACAGACGCAGGCCCTGCAGGCACGTCTTGAAAGGCATCGATGGCCCGAAGCGGGAACAAACAATGACTGCAGTAATTACCAATATAAAAAAAATCGGATTGAAGATCAGGGCTGGCGAGGGCAAGGGCGACTACATGTTTTCTTCGGCCGAACCTTTTGTCTTTATATTCGGAGTAGCCAGCGAGGGCTTATGCGTTTTCGAAGCCCTTCTCGACGGCAAGTGTGTCGGCGAGAAGGTGGCGCTAAAAGTGGAGCAGTCGGAACTGACCGACGTCTTCGGCCATCTTTACCGGCCCCTTATGCAGTTTCTCGGACTGGCGGATCAGCCGTGGCAACTGTACTTGGATATAACCGTCGCCGGCATCGACGATCCAAAAGAGAAAGAGGTCATCCAGGCAATGGCGGCGGCCGTCGGCCACAGCTGCGGTGCTGGCTGCGATTGTGGTTGTCATTGAAAGCGCGGCCCCGGCCGGTATCGAATGCTCTACCACATCAGATCATCAGGTACCTCATAGCCGGCATAGGGGTCGTCGCCATCGCTTTTTTCCGAGGCCGCATTTAACAGTACCACCATTTTGCTGTTGAGCTCCCGCACTCTGTAGATGGTTTCTGCCGGCACAAACTGGAATTCTCCGGCCTGCTTGACAATGCCTATTTTGCCTTTGGCCAGGCGATCGATGGTCTTTTGAGAGAGCAGCAGCTTCTTGATCCTGTTTTCATATTTGAAATTATAGGCGATATCCCCTGGATCCACCTGTATTTTGTGGGTTTCGATAAGTTGCCGGGCCTTGGCCGTTGCTTCCTTGGCCTGGCGTTCGGCAATCTTCTTTTTGTTAAGTTGTTTGTCCCGCTTCTTTTTTTCAGCCAGCGCCTCTCTGGCCATGTCGGCTATATCGTTTTTCTGCTGCGCCTGCGGACCCTTTTGCCGCTCATGTTTGTCTTTTTTGGCTTCCTTGTGCTTTTTCTTGTCGACCAGTCCCATTTTCAGAAACTGATCCTGCAATGAATTACCCATAAAATGGTGCTCCGGGGGTGAAAGATGAGTGGGGTGACTGTAGCCAGTGTCGGGCTCAATTATTTTTTCTATACGGCGGATTTCAGACAATTCCCATAAGGATGGAAGAGTCGTTGGCGCTGCCTACAGAGAGACGTTGCAGATCCGATAGGCCGCTCAATTCCATCATAGTGCGGATTTCCTTATCGGTATAGGATCTGCCCACGCCGTTGTTGATCAGCATGTTCAGGCTGAACAGAGCGGCGAATTCCGGTGCCGTCCTGGTGTTATCGAGTATAAAATCATGGATGAGTATACGGCCGCCTGGTAGCATCTGCCTGGCCGTTTTCTCGATAATTCGCCGGCAGGTCTCCTCGTCGTTGCTGTGCAGGATGTGAGAGAGCCAGGCGGCGTCATAGGGTCCCCCCTCTATGGCGTCCGTAGTAAAATCGCCGCCAATGAAGCTGACGCGGTCATTGATTTTATAGGCGTCGATGGTCTGCCGGGCAAAGGGCTCGGTGGTGGCACGGTCGAAAATAACGGCTTGCAGGTGCGGATTGGCCAGGCAGAAATGAATGGCATAGGTTCCCGGCCCGCCGCCGAGGTCGAGCAGGCGACTGCAGCCGTTGAGATCAATGCGCTTTGCCAGTTCAGGGGCCAGGCCCATGGCAAGGTTGTACATGCCGAGAAGGAAGCTTTGCCTCTCGATTTCGGCACCGTAGGAGCGTTTATCTGCTGGCCTTCCGGTGGCGACGGCTGTGTCCAGCTGGGCCCAGCCATCGAGAATATGGTGATGATGGAGGATGATGTGCCCCATATACTGTGGCGAACTGCGTACGAGGTAGTTCCTGGAAAAGTCGGTGTTACCGTAGCGGGTATCTGTTTTTTCCAGTAGAGCCATGGCGGCGAGGCCGTCGAGAAGCATTTCCGTTGCTACCTGATCGGTATCGGCTTTCTCGGCAACCTCGCCGACACCGATACAATCGTTGCCGAGATGGCTGAAGATGTCCAGGCGCACGGCGGCCTGCAATGTGCATCCTTTCCAGTAGCCACTGGATATATTGAGAAGTTTTCCGACATTCCAACCAGTTTCCATGTTCATTTATCTCCTTCTAGGGCGGTGGTGGTGATGATCATATTGCTTCAATAATATCTCAGCCAAGAGGAAAGTTCAATTATTCTCTGGTCTTCATACGGTTGACAATTGAAGTGACAAATGCTTACAGGATTGAAGAGACGGCGGTGTCAGACCTGACGGAGACAATGACAGCAGGAAATAAACAACGGTGAGAAAACTCCATGGAAATACTCAGACATTTTACCAGACATACGGCTGAATTGTTCTGCTATGGCGCTGTAATCCTGCTGCTGGCGGGCAGCGCCGGCTGCGAAGATACCAATGTGTTCATGCTTGTCGGCGCAGGTACCGACGCAGTCAACGCCGTAACCCTGAACGATGAAGAGGTGCGCACCATAGCCTCAGAGGCAGCGGCACTTGCCGATGAAAAGCACAGTGTGGCTCCGCCCGATTCGGTCTACAGCAGACGTTTACAAAAACTGATCGACGAGGAGGGGCAGCGTGGCGAGCACCGGTTCAATTTCAGGGTGTATCTCAGCGACGAAGTCAATGCCTTCGCCATGGCTGATGGTACCGTGCGAATCTACAGTGGCCTGATGGATCTCATGAACGACGATGAGCTGCTCTTTGTGATCGGTCACGAAATGGGACATGTGGTCAAGGAGCATTCGCGAAAAAAGGTGGTATTGGCCTATGCCAGCAGTGCTTTGCGCAAAGGGCTGGCATCTCAGGAGAATGAGATTGGCATGCTTGCCCGGTCAGCATTGGGCGGCTTCGTTCAGCAGTTGACCAATGCCCAGTTTTCCCAGCACGAGGAAAGACAGGCCGATACTTTCGGTGCCGAATTCCTCCTGGAAAAAGGTCACAGCATCGCCCCGGCCGTCTCCGCCCTGCGTAAGCTCGAGGATCTGGCCAAACACCATACCTTCCTCTCTTCGCATCCCGCCCCGGGAGACAGGGCCGAAAGAATTGCCAGCGGGGCATTCAAAGACGACGATGCCGGCAAACTCTCTGTGGTGGGGAAACTGGTGGCGACGCTCAAGGGCTGGTTAGCCATGCTCATCGACTTTGTCCTGAACTTTTTCTAAAAAAACCGGCCAACATTTTTTTAGGTGCTCTTCCGATAAACGTGAGCAGCGGGTGTCGGAGCATGCAGTGGTGTTTGGGACTTTTACAGGAGGGGCGGAAGCCGCTTGTTTACCAGAGTTTCTTGACAGCTGGTATGATGAGTGGTATGAGTGGCGGCACAACAGAGGGAGAGAAATATGATTTTGGAGACAACCACTACCGTCGAGGCCATCGTCAATCTTCTTAAGAAGCGAATCTGCAGCGGCATTTACCGCCCTGGCGACAAGCTTCCCAGCGAAAGAGTGTTGCAACAGGAGGTGGGTGTGGGCCGGCTGGCGTTGCGCGAAGCTCTTTCGCGGCTTAGCGCCATGGGGATTACAGCTACATCGCATGGGAGGGGAACCTTTGTTCAAGGAGATGTTAAAAGCGCAACGCTTGCTGATGTTCTCGTTCCCTATGGTGCCTTGAGCGATCCCAAACGTCTGGAAGATCTGGTTCTGGCCAGGGGAATGATCGAGAGTGAAATCGCCGGAATCGCAGCGCTGCAACGTACCGAAAAACAGCTGGAGATGCTCTGGAGTATAGTTGAATACCAGTTCTCTGCCACGACCAGCTCCGAAAGGGTAGCCGCCCAGGATTTGCATTTCCACCGAATGCTTGCCGAGAGCATCGACAACACCTTTCTGGCGACAATGCATGCCGCTCTGACCGATCATATCAAGATGTTTCTCAGGGCATTCGTCAAGAGTAAAAGCAATCCGGCGGAGGTTATGGAACCTCATCGCTCCATTCTCAAGGCAATCGAGAAGCGGGACAGCGACGCGGCCAGATATCACGCCCGCGCACATGTCACCTATAGCGTCCGGGATTTTGAGGAATATATACTTCAAACCGGTGGAGGGGGTGCTCCTTGAAATATCTTGTTCTCGTTGCCGCAGTGCTGATGCAGATGTGCCTTGGCGCCACCTATTCCTGGTCCGTCTACGTTCAGCCGCTTAAAAACCTCACGGGGCTGCAGCAGGGGCCGGTTCAGATACCGTTTACCGTTTTCTATTTTGTCTTTCCCCTGGCCATGCTTGTCGCCGGCAGCATGCTTGCCAAAACGGGTACGCGCAGAAGCGCCATGATCGGTGGGCTGTTCTTCGGCGGCGGCTGGATCGTTGCCGGATTTGGCGGTACGAGTTTTCTCTTTACCATTTTGGGCATAGGAGTGTTGGCGGGAATAGGTGCCGGAATGGCCTACATTGTTCCCATCGCTGTCTGTATCCAGTGGTTTCCTCGGAATAAAGGTCTGGTCACCGGTGTGGCGGTGGCCGGTTTCGGCGGCGGCGCCGCACTGGTCAGTCACGCCGGCGGCTGGTGTATGGACGTGCTGCAAATGACGCCTTTTGCCACTTTCCTGCTGCTGGGGATGGTTTTCGCGGTGGTCGTTTTTTCGGCGGGGACTGTCATGCGTCCACCCGCCGGTAAATCGACGGGCGCTCTTCCCAAACCGGTGGCGCTGCGTCGGTTTCTTGGCCATCCGGCTTTTCATTTGCTCTACGCAGCCATGTTTACCGGCCTTGCCGCGGGTTTTTCCGTAAATGCCAATCTCAAGGAAATGTACAACGGTCCTGGAGATATAGTTCGCATCGGCGTCATGGCGGTTTCTCTCTTTGCCGTTGCCAATGCCGCCGGCAGGGTTCTGTGGGGGTCACTGTTCGATCGGTTGCGTGCGCCGACGGTGATCCAACTCAATCTCTATTTCCAGGCCCTGGTCCTCCTGGCAGCGCCAATGCTGCTGGACTCTGAAACAGGCTTTTATCTTTTGGCAACGCTTACGGGGTTCAACTATGGCGGTGTCCTGGTAATCTATGTTTCCTCAGCCTCCCGCATATGGGGCAGTGCCAATGTCGGACAGGTCTACGGCTGGCTGTTTTCAAGCAATATTCCTGCATCCCTGGCCCCCCTTCTGGCGGGCGTAGTCTACGACCACTACGGCGATTTCAAAACGGTCTACCTGGTTCTGGCCATGTTGCTTGCCAGCTGCGGAGTGCTGGTGGCCTTGACAGGGAAGACCGTCGCTCAGGTGACTCCCCAGGCGAGATGAAAAAAATTGATTAGCCCTGAAATTCAGCTTAGCCAATTCCTCAGAGACAGGGATGCTTTTTTCACGGGTGTTTGTAGTCACCTCCCCAAATACGGGTTTATGGCGCCCCGGGGTAAAGAGCCCCCTGTCTGAAAATGAGATGCAGAACAGTAGGGAGAATCAGGAAAGTCTTTGCTATACCCTCCACAAAGCCTGTTGCGTGGGTTATGCGTACTTCATACTCCTTGAAGAATCGGCGACAATTACTACAATGAAGGTAAGCTAGACATTCCATGGTTCTATACTGCGGCAGCCTCTGCGGGACCCGATCCCTTTTAGGCGTCCAGGCCGCTGTCTGCAAAGGGAAGGAGCAATGACAATTATCAAGGCACGCTTCGGCGAGCACCATTCGGATTCCACAGCCAGGGCGAAGAAAAAAGAAGATACGCCTGCTCCTCTCTATCAACTCCATGTCTCTCTGGCCTTTTCCGAGCCGGTGATCTGGCGGCGACTCCTGGTGCCGGGCGAATTGACGCTACAGGAGTTCCATAGGGTTCTGCAGGTCTGCATGGGCTGGAGTGGAGAGTTCAATCATCAGTTTTATATCGGTAAGATTTTCTATTCCGCATCCGCTTCTTCGACCGAAGGAATGCGTTTTCATGAGGCAAACCATCTCCTCGCTGATCTTGAGGAAGCCGTTAAATGGTGCTGTACCTATATTTATGATGCCGGCGATGGCTGGGAACATGAGATTATACTGGAGGATGCGCTGCCGGCTGACAAAAGGCGCGTCTCCCCACGTGTGATCGACGGTGAATGGGCGGCGCCGCCAGAGAGCATCGATGGTGTTCACAGGTATACGGAACTGCTGTATGCCCTGGAAAACCCGCAGGATGAAAAAAGTAAAAAATTGTTGCTGGCCCATGACCTTGCCGGTTTCGATCCCTATCGCTTTGATAAAGAGGCCATCAATACCGAACTGGAAAAATGTATGAGGCTGCAATAAACGCAGCGGCGGCTGCAAAGGTGCCCTGCTGCGACACCTGTGTTGTGCTGGTTAAGGCCGTAGAAAAAGTACTCGACAGAAAATACCGCTGGGACTATTATTGCCCGCCAGGCTCTATCTCTGCTCGCAATTAGAGGGCAGGGGGGCCTTGCGTCTTTACTGCACGATTAGGATCAAATATCAATAATACAAAGTAGATGATTCGTTTTTGTATCGCCCTGCTTGGTGTTGTCGCCCTTGCCGCCGGGGGGGCGGCGTACTATATCCTGCTGGACAAGCAGGATAAGTACTCTGTCGCATTATCGGAAGTATCGGTACCTCGTTTCGAAGCGCTCGAGATTGATTTTCTTCATCATTTCGAGCTCTCAGGCGGACTGCCCTATGCAGCAGCCGCTCTCATCGATGTCGATGGCGACGGCCTGGAGGAGCTGTTTCTTGGTGGCGGTCTACGACAAGCCGACGGCCTCTTTGTCTTCGCCGAAGACCGTTTCATCAATGTTGCCGAACAGGCCGGTTTCGTCAAACTAGGAGATGGGCCGACGCTGGGCGCTGCCGTTCTCGATGTCGACAGCAATGGCTTTGAGGACCTCATCGTCTCCCGGGAAAAGGGCGTCTGGCTCTACCGCAATCTCGGCGGTACATTTGAAATGGAAGAAATCGCCGTCGATCTTCCTGCGGGCGGCGTTCCTCTGGCGGTCTCTATCGCCGATCTCAATGATGATGGTCATTTCGATTTTTTCCTCCCCATTGTCAAGACACCATCATGGCCCGGCTGGCTCGGCCCGAGCGGAAACAGTTTTTCCATGAGCCCCCGCCTTTACATCAATAACGGGGACGGATCGTTTACCGATCTCACCGAAGGAGCCGGACTCCACAACATAGACGAGGCATTCCAGGCGATGTTCGTCGACCTCGACGATGATTTCCTCCAGGATCTGGTGGTTCTCCATACCGGCGGTGGTCTCAGTACCTGGCGAAATATGGGAGATCTGCTTTTTGAAAATAAGCCTCATTATCACAACTCGCTCCGCGGCGATTTCGGCGGCTTTGCCAGCGGTGATTACAACGACGACGACAGGATTGACTTTCTCCTCACCAATAGCGGGTCGACCCTGCCCCGATGGCTGGCCGACCACTTCCGAGGCGGACCCGTCCATAGCTATGCGAAATGGGTGCTCATGCAGAACAGCGGCTCTTTCAGTTTTCGCAAGGATGGGGATCGCGCCCGTCTTGCAGGGTATGAACTTGCTCGCGGCGCGCTTTTTGTCGATCTCAACAGCGATGGACTTCAGGATCTGGTGGTCTCACAGAACCATCCCTACTGGCCGCCCCATCTAATCGAGTACTTCCGGCTCTCCGGCCGTGTCTTTCTGCAAAACAGCGAAGGATTCTTTGCCGAAGCAGGAGCCGAAACCGGCATCAGCAACACCGGTTACGGCGTCACTCCCCTGGCCGCCGATTTCAACGACGACGGCAGGCCGGATATCGTCTACCTCAACGTGGGCGGCAGGACCGAAGTCTTTCTGAGTGCCTCCGAGGGGGGGAATTATCTCAAGGTCGAACTGGCCGATACCTCTGAATCGCTGGCGGCGGTAATCAGCGTTTACACCCTCTCCGGAAAAACTCTGAAAAAGCCCTACCTGGTGGGGGGACAACTCTGTTCCGATTCCAGTCACACGCTTTTATTCGGTCTCGGCGAGGATACGGCCACGGATGTGATCGTCGAATACCGCAACAGAGAAAAAGACCTGACCTCGGGGGTACTGGTCAATACCACCGTCCGTTTTGAATAGCACTGCGAAATTGTGCTGCCAGTCGAAGAGTATGTTTCCGGTTGATTCTATCAGTGTCTGTCTGCCCATATTTGCGCGCTGGCCGGGTCAATGGGAGCTTGGCGGCAGCCCCCCAGGGAGAGGGTAGGAGATACCTGCTTCTGCAGACAACGCATTGAACCGTTTGGAGAAAAGCCCCTTCCCCTTTCTGCGGTGTTTAAAGAGATGATCGCTGGCACTCTTCGGTACTCTGTTGTGCCGATTTGCTGAAAACATTCGTATCTGAGAAAAAAACATTATTCGTCGATATACTCCTTGGCAGGTGGCGGTCAGTGATTAAGGTAATGCACCGTTTGTAGTCAGAGGCCGAATTGCCGGTTTCCTCGGTGCTGCAGGCTGGGGTGATAGAGCGTTCCAGGCGGTAAGACGGCTGAAGACGAAAAAAGTTAGAATTTCACATAACACTGCGGGGGCCTGGATGATACAGGGCACAATGCGTGAAGTAAAAACACTGACCACACAGAAAAAGAGTTATCGGTATTCCCTCGGCTGGAATCTTATGCTTCTTACCGTGGGGTCGGTTATTTTTATGATAGGCATAAATGGTATTGTTGTTCATCACAGTTTCATCCCCGGTGGATTGTATGGGGCCAGTCTGCTGGTGTTTCAGAAAACCGGGTGGCTGACGCCGGGACTTTGGTTTTTTGTCATCAATATTCCTCTCAGCGTGCTTGGCTGGTTTCTGGTAAGCCGGCGCTTTGTCCTCTATTCAGTGTATACGGCCACCATAATAACTATTCTTTCGGAGATTCTCGTTGTCGATCTCGGCATTCAAGAACAGATCTATGCCGCCATTGCCGGTGGCTTCATTGTCGGAGCCGGGGGCGGCATCATTCTCCGCTCCGTCGGCTCATCCGGAGGTCTTGATATTGTGGCGATCATCCTCAACAAATACTACAATATCGGCGTCGGCAAGTTTTTTATGTTCTTTAACTGCATACTCTTCGCCTTTGTTTTGGCAGAACACAGTGCCGATGTCTTTGTCGCCTCCATCCTGTTGGTTTTCATATCCTCTAGAGCGCTGGATTATTTTCTCACTTTCTTTAACCAGCGGAAAGTGGTCTATGTTATCTCCGATCACAGCAGCGAGATTGCCGCGGTGGTCACCGAAGAGATGCAGCTGGGCGCCACATTTATTCAGGGCAAAGGTGCATATTCCGGCAAAGAGAAGCAGATACTGATGGCCATAACCAATAATATCCAGTTGAAGAGGCTCGAGGAGACGGTTTTCTCTATTGACGAACACGCCCTTTTTATCGTCGAGAACAGCTTCGACGTCATCGGTTCGAGTTTCAGGAAGAGGAAGATTTACTGAACTGTATCTGATAAAAATGTGGGGCAGTTAGCGGTTATGCATTTGAGACAGTGTCTTCAATCGTTGGGGGCATCGTCGTTTCGGCTTTTTTTCTGCGGTGGATCGTTGGCGTAGAGGCCGTTTGCCGCAAGCAGGAGAAAGCCGATGGCGACAATGGGGGCCGCCTTGCCGGCAAGAGCCCGAAAGGGCCCCGCTGGATCGCCGAAAAGAGCCGCTGGCCCGAATCGAAGAAGACTATAAGAAAGTAAGGCCAGAAGCAAATATCCCCACCAGGGAATCACCTTCTTCCGTATCCGTTTACTGCTGCTGCTGTTGTCGTCCATTGTTTTTCCCGTCTCCTCCATCAGGGATTGTGTCTGTCTCCGCAGCGGGCATCCAGTGTCCGTCTCCGGTAATATGTATCCACCCCCAGTTTCCAGGTGGGTAGAGTTTACCCGGAATTCGATGCCTGGAAAACGGTGGTACCGGCCTTTTTGGAATATTAGTAAAGCATATCAGTCATATTGCGTGTTTCTGCTAGCTGGCACGTCTCTTGCTTGTAGAAAGGTGACGAGCCTGAGGCGGTGTTTGATGCACCTCCTCTCCAACTGTACAAAACTGGTATACAAACAAGCAACCACCAAAAAAAGGAGATGGACATGAAAACGAAAAATATGCTACTCATCGCGGCCGTTACAGCAGCGCTTATCTTCACCGGCCTGCAACAGGTCTCAGCCAGAGGCTGGGGAGGCGGCCAGGGTATGGGCGGTTCTCCCTGCCAGAACTATCAGATGCTTGATGAGGCAACCCAGGAAAAAGTGGGTGCCTTCAGAGAGGCTACGGTCGAGTTGCGCAAGGAGATAGCCATGAAGCGTGCCGAAAAAAGGGCCTTGATGCGGGCTCAGACCCCTGATGCCGCAGCCGTTGCCAAGGTTGAAGGAGAACTCTTTGATCTGCGCAGTGAAATGCAAAGCAAGGCTCAGGAGGCGGGCATGCCTATGATGGGAGCAGGTATGGGCATGGGCATGCAGGGTTTTCACGGCAGGGGCAGCGGCCGAGGTCAAGGCATGGGACCTTGCGGCAATCAGCCCGGCTGGAAATAAAATCCTGAATCGGCGGAATGAAGCTCACAAAAGAGTGGGATCGAGTGGCGTCTGAGACGCTCCTGTCGGCTTTTGTCCTCCATTACCGCCGTTTCTCAGCCGGTGCAGGCGAGGATGTGCTGACGAATAAGCTGGCCGGCGATGGTGCCGGCATCGGGAATCTCCGGCAGCCTGTCGAAACTGTACCAGCCGGCATCGCTGATTTCTACCTGGTCGATATCGATATCGCCTGAGAGATGGCGAGCGAAAAAGCCCAGCATAAGCTGGCCGGGAAAGGGCCAGGGCTGGCTTTTGAAGTAGCGTATATCTTCTACCCGAACACCTACCTCTTCATGGACCTCACGGTGAAGAGCCTCTTCCGCCGTTTCTCCCGCTTCGATAAAACCTGCCAGGGTGCTGTACATATTTGTGCGGAAACGCGGCGAACGGGCCAGCAGAATTTCCTGGGGTCTGTGCACGAGCACAATGATGCAGGGAGCAATATCGGGGTAATAGGAGATCCCGCAATCGTCACAGATCAGAGCCTGTTCCAAAGGATGATCGACGGTTGTAGCTCCGCAACTGCCGCAGAATCTGTGGCGGCGCCACCAGTGCAGGAGGTGCGCGGCTTTACCCCACTCTCGGAAGTGATGTTCACCCACCAGGGAGAAAAGACTCCTCAGCGAGAGAAGCTCATACCCCCGTGGCAGCTCAGAGTCTACATCGAGCTCGACTGCAAAGGTGGTCTGGGTCATGGCAATTTCACAGGTGGGGGCAGCTTCAAGAGAACGGCACAGCTGCTTTTTCTCCAGGTGTGAGTAGGGTTGCGGCATGGAGACGCCGGTGTGGGCGACCACTTTATTCTTGTGAAAAAGGAAGTATTGTATCTGCATAAAAGGTACGTTGTTGCCATCCAAGCAGTAAGCGGATTCGTAAAGATGTTCGAACACTTCCTGCAGGCATGCGGTTTTTTGATTACTATACCATGGAAAGCGGCGGCATGCTTGGATCGATCTGGCTGTGTTGCAGTCTGCTGCCGAAAAGCGAGGTTTTTTGAGATATCTGATTGCCCTTATTGCTTAACACCTCCTTCAAGGATTGGGATGCTCTTTTCCCGGGATGCCTTAAACCCTATCTTGAGGACGTGTCTGCAGGCTTGCTGGCTGCAGACACCCGAGAAAGAAGCATCCCTGCCTCATCAGCATTGGATAGGCTGAGTTTCAGGGGGAGTCGGGTGGAGATAAATACACGGAGGGAAAGTGATTATGAAAATCGATGTTGTTCCCTGTTCTGTTGACAATTACAGCTATCTTCTTTTCTGTAAGACATCCCAAAAGGCAGCCGTTGTCGATCCGACGGAGGCGCAGTCGCTGCTGAAAAAGCTCGAGGCGGAGAAATACTCGCTTACCGCGATTTTCTGCACCCACCATCATCATGACCACACGGGTGATATCGATGCACTTCTCCGGGTCTTCCCCGAGGCCGAAGTGGTTTGCCACCGCACCGATGTCGGGCGTATCAAGGCGGCGACCACGCCGGTCGAGGACGGTGACGAAGTCGGCTTTGGAGAACAATTCGGCAAGGTACTGCATACACCTGGACATACCCACGGCAGCATCTGTTATCTCTTTGGCGATGCTCTTTTTGTCGGCGACACCCTTTTCGGCGCCGGCTGCGGTAGACTGTTCGAGGGCGATGCCGCCCAGATGTACTCGTCGCTCATGGACAAAATAGCCCCACTTCCTGAGGCGACCATGTTGTATTTCGGTCATGAGTATACCCGCAAGAACCTGGAATTTGCCACCCTGGTCGAGTCTGACAACCCGGAAATCGAAAAACGTCGGGGGGAGCTCGAACTGGCGGGTGGTGTGTCGACGCCCACCACCATCTCCCTGGAAAAAAAGACCAACCCTTTTCTGCGTACCGGAGCACCTGGCGTTAAAAACACCGCGGTCTCCAAAGGGGCCTTCGCGGATGACCCCGTTTCCGTATTTGCCGCCATCCGCCAGATGAGAAACCAGTTCTGAGGGGCGGAGCCATTCCCGGTAAAAACGGTTTTTCGCAGCGGCTGAACTGTCTGGATTACTCATTCACTCTGGCTGGCAGGGAAAACAGCCTTGAAGATTTTTGCCGAATGGGATAGATGATAGTCTGCTGTCCATAGGCGGACAGGCTGGGTGGTTTGGGCATACAGCCGCCATCTCGAGAGTAATCTACAGCAGGAGGACACAGTGAAAAGGATTTTCGGTGCAGCGTTGCTGCTGTTTTTCTCCGTTGTCATATCCTCTTCGGCACATGCTGAAGGCTATGTCATCTCGGTCAATCAATTTGTCGAACACCCCGCGCTGGATGCGGTATTGCAGGGAATGAAGGACTACATGCGGGACAATTCCGTGGCTGTCGACTTCAAAGTGCACAATGCCCAGGCGAACATGGGCACGGCCAACCAGATCGCCCAGCAGATGATAGGGGAAAAGGCCGATCTGCTGGTGGCCATCGCCACGCCCTCAGCTCAGGCCACTGCCCAGGCCCTGAAGAGGGCACCTGAGGATCTGCAAAGGCCCCTGGTCTTCACCGCTATTACCGATCCGGTTGCCGCCGGACTGGTTGAGGATCTCCAGCGGCCCGGGGGCGATATAACCGGTGTCTCCGATCTTCTGCCGGTGCGCAAGCATCTGGAAATGGTACTGGAATATCTTCCCGGCATTGAAAGGCTGGGAGTGATGTACAACGCCGGTGAGGCCAATTCCAAGGCCACCGTGGAAACCATCAGAGAGCTCAGCGATGACATGGGTTTTACGCTGGTGGAGGCCACCGCTGCTAAAACGGCTGATGTCTATCAGGCCGCCAAAAGTCTCCTCGGTCGGGTGGATGCCGTCTTCATCCCCACCGACAATACCATTGTTTCCGCTTTGGAGTCTGTTCTCAAGGTTGGTGTGCAGAACAGACTGCCGATTTTCGCCGCCGACATCAACTCCGTCGAACGGGGCGCAGCAGCGGCCATGGGCTTCGATTATTACCGCCACGGCTACCAGACCGGCGCCATGGCCGAAAAAATACTCAAAGGTGCATCACCTGCGACCCTGGCCGTCGAGTTTCAGGAGGAACTGCAGCTGCACATCAATACTCTCTATTCACGGAAAATGGGTGTTGAACCTCCTCCGGCTCTTCTGGAGAGAGCGGCCAAGGTTTACAATTAAGAGCCGAATATCATGACAGTCTATGCAGCACTGGGGGCGGTTGAACAGGGCCTGGTCTATGGCATCATGGTCATCGGCGTCTATCTCACCTTCAGGATTCTCGATTTTCCCGATTTGACCGTAGACGGTAGTCTGCCGCTGGGCGCTTCTATTTCCGCTGTTGCCATCACCCACGGTATAAATCCCTATCTGTCGCTGGTTTTTGCACTCATGGGCGGTTTTGTCGCCGGCATGATCACGGCGGTGCTGAACACCAAGTTCAAGATTCTCCATCTGCTGGCCTCGATCCTGACCATGATAGCGCTGTATTCCATCAATATTCGTATAATGGATGGACCAAACGTCGCCCTGCTCGGTGCCGATACGGTGTTCGATGTGGTAATCGCCGCCGGCGTTCCAGGTCGCTATGCCGGTATTCTTATTTTTGGCGTGTTTGGCTTCAGCGTGACCGCCTTTATCGTCTGGTTTCTGAAAACCGAACTTGGCATGGCCATCCTTGCCACCGGCGACAATCCCAAGATGATCACCAGCCTCGGCGTTAACACTCATGCCGTCATTATTTTAGGGGTGGGGCTGTCAAACGCGCTGGTGGCCCTCAGCGGTGCTCTTGTCGCCCAAAACCAGGGCGCCGCCGATGTGGGCATGGGCATAGGCACTATAATCGCCGGACTGGCTTCGGTAATAATTGGTGAGACCATTTTTGGGCACAGCACCATTGCCCGGGCCTTCGTTGCCGCCCTGCTTGGATCGGTGGTCTACCGGCTGGCCATCGCCCTGGCCCTGGGACTGGAGTTCGGTGATTTCAGTTTCAACCCCAGCGATTTAAATCTGATCACCTCCGTTCTCGTTATCATCGCCCTCATCGCTCCCAATATCAAAAAGAAGGTGGCCGCCCGATGATTGTCCTGGAAAACTGCAGCAAGATGTTTCACCGGGGCAGCATCAATGAGGTCGTCGCCCTCAACACCCTCAATCTGCGCATCGGCGATGGCGATTTCGTCACCGTTATTGGCTCCAACGGCGCCGGCAAGTCAACGCTGCTCAACCTCATTGCCGGCACTTTTTTCACCGATGACGGGAAGATCACCATCGGCGATCGCGATGTTACCGCCTGGCCCGAGTATAAACGGGCCAAGCTCATCTCCAGGGTTTTCCAGGATCCCCTGCTGGGTACCTGCCCGTCGGCCACCATTGAGCAGAATCTGGCCCTTGCCAAGAAGCGCGGACAGCGGCGAGGTCTTTCCAAAGGAGTGAAGGCCCGCGACCGCGAAGGTTTCCGTCAGAGGCTGAGCATGCTGGGGCTGGGGCTTGAAGGGCGGCTGCAGGACAGAGTGGGGCTGCTTTCCGGCGGCCAGCGTCAGGCGCTGACCATGCTCATGGCCACCATGGTTAAACCGGAGGTGCTGCTGCTCGATGAACATATCGCCGCCCTTGATCCCAAAACCGCCCATCAGATTCTGACTCTCACCCGCGAGATCGTCGAGGGGCAGAAACTGACCACCCTGATGATCACCCACAACATGAAGCATGCCATCGACTTCGGCAACCGCCTGATCATGCTTCATCAGGGAAGAATCATTTCCGATATCGCCGGTGGTGAAAAAGAAAACCTCACCGTCGACGATCTTCTGCAGAAATTCTACGCCTGTTCCGACGAGGAACTGGTCACCGACGCCATGCTGCTCGCCTAGGAACCTGCCCGAGCAGGCCATTTCAACAGGTTAAATGGGTAATCTGACTACCCCATCATGTAGCAACGCATCTCAGTCTTTTTACAAGTTGATCTGCCTGATCTTCAGGGGGCGTTGGAATGCTTAATCATCCATCTCCAGAAGAGCCGCCCAGTCCAAGGAGGCAAAACTCTGATGAAGCAGGTGGTCTTCGTTGACGAGGTTGACTTCGAGATTGGCAAAGCTTTTCTCTGCCAGCGGCAGCACTGTTTCCTTGGGAGTTACGGTATCTCGGCTGCCGATGAGAAGATAGACGGGGATTCCGATTTTTTTCTCCGGTATTCTATAGCCTGGAAAGTTCAGTGCCGGAGCCAGGAGAATAAGCTTGTTCACCTGTGATTCATGAGCAATGGCGAAACAGGCAGCCATAAGACCGCCGAAGCTTGAGCCCACCAGAATCAGATCCTCTTTTCCCTGACACAGGGTTTCAAGTCGGGCGAGTCTTTCTTTGAGATCGCCTTCGAAATCTGGGAGAGCAAAAAAAGAAAAATTCTCCCTGAAGAAATTGCCCTTGGTTCCCCGGCTCGATGAGTCGAGTCCGTGAAGAAAGAAGTATTCCATTTTCACTCCGCTGCTCCCTGGTCTGGTCGTCTTGTCGTCTCTTGGCCGGTGTGCTCATATTCTGAAGATTGCCGTGAATCTTTATATACACATTGACAGGTTTTGAATCACGAGGTTTTTCCGGGGGGGAATTTTCGAAGTCCTCTCAGGCAGGCAGGTGCGCATCGCTTCTTTTTGACCCCGCCGTTGCCAGCGATCCCCTT
>JGI12048J13642_10189706_pt1 | contig 41245 bp, 26 predicted proteins | sample ElkSlonscriptome_16_FD_13642 | JGI IMG/M metagenome (IMG submission 13642)
ATTAAACCCATGAAATCCTTATTCACCTTCCTAATGGGGTTGGTATTTGTTGCATACACTAATGCGCAAAGCCTCCAACCTGCAACTCTTTCAACAAACTCAACCGTAGAAGTAATAGAACAAGACGGAGATATTACCTATCTCGGCGGTAGCTTCACCCAACTTGGTTTTAAAACCAACTACCACAGCCTGATCCCGATCGGCTCAAATATTCCAGGGTTAGATTTGCTTCAACCCAATACGACTGTCGAAGTAGCTATTCCAGATGGTTCAGGTGGATGGTACATAGGCGGGTCATTCACAAATATCAATGGCGAGAGTGTAACGCGATTAGCTCATATTCTACCCGATCAAACAATTGATCCAAACTTCAGCATATCGCTCAACAGTACAGTTTCTACTTTAGAGCTTGATAATAACGACCTGTATGTAGGTGGAGTTTTCAGTCAGGCATCTGGAATAGACGTTTCCAGACTCATACGGGTAAATGCTGCCACAGGAGCTTTAGATAACAGCTGGTTGCCCCAAATTACCAATGGTACTGTAAAGGATATTGTTATAAATGGCGATAATGTTTACGCGGCAGGAAGCTTCTCAAATGTAGAAGGTGAAGATGACCAACGCCACTTTGCTATATTTTCAAAAACAACCGGAGAAACTCTTCCCTCCTATAGTTTTAACAGTACCGTTGAAGAGCTTTACCTGGAAGAAGATAAATTATTCGCCGCAGGTTCATTTACTCAGATTGGTGTTTATCAATCCTACCTCTCTTCATTCAACCCTTCCGATAGCGATTTTCCCCTTTTTGATTTTCCAGATGCTAACTCTACCGTAGAAGTAATCATTCCCGATGAAGAAGGAGGCTGGTATATTGGTGGAAGCTTCACGCTTATTGATGGAGAAAGTTATTCCAGATTAATTCATGTTTTAGGAGATGGTACGGTAGATAGCGATTTCACCCCTGTCTTTAACAGCACTGTCGAATCCTTATTTATAGATGGAAATGATTTATACGTGGGGGGTAGTTTTACTCAAGTAAATGGCTTTAATATTCAGCGAATTGCCAGGCTGGATAAAATAGATGGCACACTAGATGAAACATGGACACCAAACCCCAATAGCACTGTACAAGCAGTAGCCGCAAATGGAAACAATGTTTATGTGGGTGGTTCTTTTACAGAGATAGCCGGTAATGACAATGCAATTTATTTTGCCGTAATCGATGCAATTACTGCCGAGTCTGTGCAGTCTCACTCCGTAAACAGCACAGTATTGGACATAGAGTTAAACGGTTCGGATGTTTATTTGGGTGGATCCTTCAACCAATCGGGATTCAGGAATCGTTTTATTAGTAAGTTCAGCCCTTCTGATGACACTCCTGTTGCGGACTTCCCAGATGCCAATGGAGGTATTTTCACATCTATACCTGATGGAAATGGCGGCTGGTATATCGGCGGTAACTTTAGCCAAATAGAAGGTGAGTCTGCTCAGAGAATTGCTCACATACTCAGCGATAATACACTTGACCCTGACTTTAACTGCGTATCAAACTCCACTATACACGATATTTACCTGGATGGTCAGGATTTGTACATCGTAGGAAGTTTTACTACCATTAACGGTGTCAGCCAAACTAGGGCAGCACGAGTAAATAGCGAAACGGGTGCACTTGATGAAACCTGGAACCCAAGTTTCAACACGACTGTACTCTCCATATCTGTTGACGACAGCCATGTATATGTAGGTGGAAATTTTACAACAGTAAATGGCAGCACTTTGACTCGCTATTTTGCAGTTCTTGATAAAAACACAGCAGCTCTGATTCAAGCACCTTCTGCAAACAATGCAGTTTATGACTTTGAAGAAAATGGTGAAAATCTATTTGCGGCGGGAGCATTTACCGCCACAGGGTATTATCAAACTTATTTAGCATCCTTCCCCGATGGATCTACCGTTCCAGAATTTAATTCTGAGTTCACTAACAGCTCTGTATATGAATTGATTCCCGATGGGAATGGTGGCTATTATGCTGCCGGAGCTTTTACTCAGGTTAATGGTGTAAACCAACAAAGAATCGTGCATTTTCTATCAAACGGAACCGTTGATGATAATTTCAATATCACCGTGAACGGAACAGTTCTAGATATGCTTTTAGACGGGAATGATCTTTATTTCTGTGGAACTTTCACCAATGTTAATGGCTCTCCTATTACGAGATTGAGTAAAGTAAACGCCAACACGGGTGTATTAGATACTGATTTCGCACCATCCATAAACAGTACGGTAAATAGCCTATCAAAAGATGGCAATACAATTTACTTTGGTGGCTCATTTAATCAGATTGACGGAGAAACCAGAGAAAGGCTGGCGGCTGTAGATACGGATGGAAGCTTAATTGCTTCTTTTAGTCCCTCAGTAAATAGCACAATCGAAGAAGTTGAAGTTATATCAGGAGATATTTACTTCGGTGGTAGTTTCAGCCAGGTAAACGGTACCAACTCACGCAGGATAGCTTCTGTTGATAATATGGGTGTGCTAACATCATTTGATGCCGGTGAAGTTAACGGTACGGTATACGCTTTAATAAACGATGGTAGTGATCTGTATATAGGTGGATCTTTTACTCAAATCAATGGAACATCGCGAAATAGGTTAGCCAGCTTAAATCTCAGCACAGGTGCCCTTCAAGGTTTTGCTCTTTCGGTAGATAACGGGGCTGTATTTGATTTGGATATACAAGGAAATACCTTAGCCTTGGGAGGATCATTTACCCAGGCCAGCGGCGAAGAACGAAGGCATTTAGCTGAAATTAATCTAACAAGCGAAGAACTCGGTGAGCGTAATTTCTCTACAAATTCGAGTGTAAGGTCGCTTCTCTACCAAGGGACAAATCTCTTGGTTGGTGGTGACTTCACCTATGTAAATACACAAAGTAAGTCCAGAATATTCGAACTGAATACAGACTTACTAATTCCTACAGATTTTCTTGTCGAGAATATAGCCGGTAACGTAAATGGTATTGACTTAGAAGGCTCAACACTTTATCTGGGTGGAACATTCGGTCAGATAAATGGGGAAAACAGGCTACGCGTTGCTGCTTTAGACCTGGGAGACTTATCTCTTTTGCCCCTGAATCCCGAGCCGAATTCAACGGTAAATGACCTAGAAGTTGTAGGAGATTTACTATACCTGGGTGGTTCATTTACCCAAATCGGTGGAGAGGTGAGGAATTACACAGGTGCCTACAATATGAATACTTCGGCATTGACAGATTGGAATCCAAGTGCAAATTCAACAGTCAATGATATTACAATCGCCGGAACAGACATCATACTGGGAGGAAACTTTTCGTTTATAGGTTTCGCATCAACCACCTATCTGGCAGAATTAGATCCTACTACGAATGAGATAAGTCAAACTGTAAGCCAAGGAGTAAATAGCACAGTTTACGATATTTTCATTGAAGATAATCACCTCTATGCAGGTGGAACGTTTTCATCCTTTGGCGGTGAGAACCGAAACCGTTTTGCACTTTACAATCTAGATACCGAATCAGTAGAACCTTTAACACTGAACTGTAATAACCGAGTAGAAGCCATTTTCAAGGATGGTGACAACCTGTATATAGGTGGTTTATTTAACACAGTAAATGACGTTCCGAAAGGGGCTGCTGCCTGTTACGACCTACAAGCTGACTTGCTTACTGACTGGAACCCCAGGCTTAATTCATGGTGCTATGCTATTGGTGGGATGGATGGAAACGTAATCCTTGGGGGTCCATTCTCACAAACAGATGTTTTCAACAGAAGTAAGGTTGCATGTGTAGATCTTATGGATGGAACCCCTAATCCATTTCAAGTTCCCAATATTAATGGTACAATTTTCGGAATAGATCGGTATGGCGAAGATTTAATTCTCGGTGGAACATTTAATTCTGTTGCTTCCGAATCCAGACCAGGACTGGCCGCTGTAAATGCTGAAACTGGAGAGCTCACAGAACTAGCTCTCACAGACATAAACAATTGGATTGACGATATTAAAGTTGTAGGTGATGATTTATACCTCGCCGGTAGATTCACCACCATCAATAGCACAGAAAGAGGAAGGGCAGCAGCTATAAACCTACTTACTGAAGATTTAACGGAATTCAATCCGCAATTTAATTCCAATTCATATTTCGTAAATACGGATGGAACAAACCTCTTTTACGGTGGTATTTTCACAATAACCGGTTTACATTTAAGAAACAGGTTCGCTGCAATCAACTCAGCAACGAATGAAATTTTGGAACTCGGCTCTGGAGCAGGCTTTAACAGTACTGTTTACGCTATTGAATATGATGACGACAACGTTTATATTGGCGGAGTCTTTGGATTGGCCTATGGAGAGAACAGGTTGAGATTTGCTTCTATAGCTAAAGCCAGCAATTCACTTAACCCTTTAACTCTTTCATTCAATAATACAGTTGACGAACTAAAATTAAACAATGGCATTCTGTATTGTGGCGGAAGCTTTACAGATGTTGCAGGAAATTCCAGGATGCGATTGGCATCTATAGATCTGTCTAGCGGTACGCTTACAGATTTCGCACCTGAGTTAAATAGTTCAGTAGCTGACATCGAATTCAATGATGGCAACATCTATTTCAGTGGTAGTTTTTCAGAAGTAGATGGTCAATCCAGAGGTAGGCTTGCGGCCATCGACTTGAGCGACAATTCACTTCTTGACTTTGACCCCGGGTCAAATTCAACTATTCGCGATTTTGACTTTAGCGACGGCCTAATCTATGCGGGAGGTGACTTCTCGGTTATAGGCGGAGAGAGTCGTGGCAGGCTTGCATCAATTAGCCCCGTAGACGGTAGCGCCACAGCATGGAATCCCGGGCTAAACGGATCTGCTTATTCTCTTGATATAATTGAGAACTACATATTTGTCGGCGGTTCATTTACTGGAATTGGCGGGGAAGGAGCAAGCCGACTAACCCTACTCGACAAAAACACCAGTGATGTATTATTTGATTTTACTCCTGCATTAAATTCTACGGTCAGAGCCGTTCACTATTTTGGTGAACAGGTATTAGTAGGGGGGCAATACACCATCATTGGTGCAAATTATGCTCACCCTTACTTTTCACAATTCAACATTCCGCCCCCCGGAACTTCTACATTTACTGTAGAGCTTACCTCTCTCACGGATGTAAATGGTTTCGACATAGGATGTAATGGAGATAATACAGGCGAAGTAGAGATCTCTGTTTCAGGAGGGGTAGCTTCTTATAGCTACACTTTGACAAATGAAAACCAAGCGGTTACGCGTACAGGCGATATAGCTAACAGCTCAGAAACTGCAACTGAATCTGATTTGCCTGCGGGTAATTATACTATTTCGGTTTCTGATGGGGATGGAGGTGTTGCAAATGGCAGTATTCTGCTTACAGAGCCAGATAATCCGTTTGAAGCAGATTTAACGGTTAGCACTCCTATACAAACTCAAGGGGGTTCTGAAGGAGCCATTGAAATTGATATTGACGGTGGAAATCCTCCTTACACTTATTCATATACGCAAGATGCAGGCGAACCCGTAACTGGTGATATTCCGAATGACACTGAAAATGAAATCATTGAAGGTCTCAGCGCAGGTTCTTATGTCTTCAATTTTGAAGATGCAAATGGTTGTACCACTTCAGAAGGCATTACACTTGACGATTATGTTCCGGTAGATGTTTCGTTTACCATCTGGGATGAAATCATTTGCAATGGAGATGATAATGGCAGAATAAGAATACAGGCAACCAACGGTATTCCTCCATATAACTATGAATTAGATGGGCCGGGAGATGAATTTGATGTTTCGGGTACGCTCAATTTTAATGGCTCTTCGGTAATTATCAATGACCTGGGTCCGGGTGTCTACAGTATTAGCATTACAGATCAATCAGGTGCAGAGTATTCTGCAGAAGACCTTGAATTAATAGAACCCAATCTTTTATCGGTTGTAGTCTCCGTTGGTTCTCCTGTGTCAACCCCAGGAAATAATGACGGAAGCATAGACGTTTCAGTTTCAGGTGGAGTACCCGGATTTTCATATACCGTATTTAGAAATGAAGCATTCAATACCTCAGGATTTTCTAGTATAAGTGATTTCTCAGTACAAAACCTTATTGAAGGTGAATATGAAGTTCTGGTAACAGATCAGAACTCTTGTCAGGTTACTTCTAATTCTGTCGTACTGGAAGATGGCACCGACCCTTGTGCCGGGTTGGGTGGTGATTCAGATGGAGATGGTATTTGCGACGATAACGATCCTTGTCCCCTCCTACCCGATTTGGAGAATGACGATAGTTGCGGAATTAACGGAACCGTTGTGAATTGCGAATGTGTTGAAGAGTGCAATCTAACACTTGGAACACCTGTCGTGGAATGCGTAACCAACACCGACGAAGTAGACAATTACACAGTAACAATTTCTTACTCCGGTTCAGCTCCAGGTGCCGTTTTATCCGTTATGGACATTACGGGATGTGGCAATGAAAACATCGCAATTTCGGGAGATGACCCTTCAACCGATACCGATGGATCCATTGTTCTTACCGTTAGTGAAGAAGAGTCTTGCTGGGGTTTGTCTATCACGAGCGACCTTTGCGACATTGAACTCAATGGAACTTCACCGGAATGCGATGGAGGTAATTTCGAAGGTGATGCTCTTTCCTGTTCAGACGGAATTGACAACGATGGAGACGGTTTGATTGACTGCGAGGATGGAGATTGCCAGGGTTTAACTGGCTCCAATCCTTGTCTTACTTGTTTTGATGACGGCTTATCTTTTGCTGATGAAGTAATTGAATATTCTAACCCATGCTCCGGTACAGTTACAAATAATCCGGAAGAAGCCCTGGGCGTGCCAAATTTGGGTAGCACAGGAAATGAAGAGTACGTAAGTCTCGGTGGAGGCGGATTCATTAAGCTCGGGTTTACTAACAATACGCTCGTCAATTCAGGTACGGATGATCCTGATCTATTCATTTTTGAAATTGGCCCTGCAGTTGAAGGCTCATTCATTGAACTCCGTCCACTCAACCAATCTACTGAAGACCTCGTAATTGCTGAAGGCATTGTTGATTCAGACGGAGACGGATTTTATGAGTTTGGCTCTGTTGGTGGTTCTACTGCAGATGTGGATATCGATTCATTCTTTGAAAACGCACCAGGCAGCTCACTGCTCTTTGATGCTATAAAAATCACCGACGATGGAAGCGGTTGCGGAGGAACAACTCCCGGTGCTGATATAGACGGTGTATGTGCCCTTTCATCTCTACCTTGCAGCATTGGAGCACCTTGTGATGATGGAGATCCCAATACGGAAAACGATGTTTTCCAACCAAATTGTGAATGTGAAGGCGAACCTATTTTCGAATGCCCTGACCTCATGGCTAATAACGGCGATGATTGTGAAGATGGAGGTACGGTAGAAAACTGCATTTGTAAGTTCCCTGATTGTAATGGTGATTTAGGCGGAACTGTGCAAGATTCTGACAGTGATGGAATTTGCGATGATGTTGACAACTGTATCAGCGATGCAAACCCCGGTCAGGAAGATTTGGATGAAGACGGTCAGGGAGATGTCTGCGATAGTGACATCGATGGAGACGGCGTTCCGAACGGAGAAGACTGTGCTCCATTTGATCCGAATCAAAGTGCAGAACTTACCTGGTATGCAGATGGTGATGGAGACGGTTACGGAACCGATGAAACAACCACTGCTTGTGAACAACCTGATGGTTTTGCTCCTCTACCTGGTGATTGTGATGATAATAATCCCGACATTAACCCTGGCGCCCAGTTCTTCAGTTTTACTGGAACAGGTAATTACGAAAGCTCAGTGGTTTTCCCGGAAGCGGGCTCTCCATCAACAGAGTATACATTCCAGGTTATCTATACGGATGCATCAGGTGGATTACCGCCATTTGGTTTCCCCCGGGTTCTATTAGATTATGAAGGAAACGGGATTTTAACGAATCCAAATGACAGAACGATCCTGCTCACTGAAGACGATGCAAGTGATAATAATACAGTCGACGGAAAACTTTATTCAGGTAGCATAATTGCCCTGGCTTCCGGAACAGATTACGAACTTTCCGTTCAGAGCATTGCTGAAGGATGTGTAACCACTTTTGGTCCTTTTGATGCACCAGATGTATTGAATGAGCCGGATCTGGAGATTTTTGCAGATAACATCATCTTTGATAATTTCAATCCCGAAATTTCTTCACCTTTAGAAGTAAAGGCATTAATTACAAATGCATCTGATCTTCCCGCAGAGAATTTCACGGTTGATCTGGTTAATCAATTCGATCCGGACATTGACTATCCGGAAATCTTGGTTCCGTATATCGCACCGAATTCATCTGACACTCTTGTTTGGAATATTACAACACCTGATGAACCGGCCTGGTGCCCTATTCAAATTACCGTTGACAGCCAAAATGTAATAGCTGAATCTAACGAAGATGATAATGTAGCAGTAAGGCCCTTCGTCAATGGCGACTTTGAAGTACCCGGAGATATTATTGTAGATGCCGGAGTGAGCCCTTCCGTTCAATTTGCTGACGGAGCAATTAATGTGAATATATTTGGATTTGGAGAGTACATAGATACAGCCATTCCTCTTGACGATCCATCTGTGGCTGGTGGTACGGTTACGATTACAAATCCGCTGACAGGCGCAACAACTATTGGCAATACAAATTCCAATGGCTATTTCAGCGTTCCAGTTAGCCTGGGAGACCTTCCACCGGGAACGTATACCTTAGATGGTGAACTGACAGACTTTACATTAACAGGTGAATTTTCTATAACCTTCCAGGTAATAGAACCGATAGTAGAATGCCTGCCCGATCTAAGGAGCACTGTTTCTCTCGCTCCGGGCCAAATATTCCCTGGTGAAACTATCAGCGGTTCTATTACGGTTTGGAACGCCGGATGTGCACCAACCGAAGTAACTACGTTTACAAATGTTACACAAACGGGTGGTACTCCTTCAATTTCAGCATTTGATGTGCCGCCCTTGGAGCCTGGAGAAGAATTCGTGGTAACATTTGAAAATATCATATTTAACGATCTCGGAGTCTACACTATTTGCTCTTATGCTGATGCAAATTTTGAAGTAGCCGAAAGTTCGGAAGGAAATAACAATGATTGTGAAAGCGTAATTGTAGTGCCCCCTCTACCGGATATCGCTACTTCTGGAGGAAGTATAGCAACTCAATTTCAATGCTTTTCTCCAACCATCAATAATGTTTCAGCGACCAATATCGGGTACGTACCGACTGGTGAATTCGATTATGAAATTGAAGTATTCTACGAGGGAGAATTGCAGACCACACTTACAGGTTTAGTTGACAACCTCAATCCGAATGAAGCCGTTTCCATACCTATAGGTTTTGCTATGGAAAATCTTGGAGTTTATACCTATTCTGCGAAGTTTGACCTCCCACTTCCCAATGGCGAAGTAGAAGAAATATCTGAAGCCAATAATGTAGGTAACTACACGCGTGAGATCGTTGAGTGTATGCCCGACCTGCGCATTGCAAGCTGTGGCAACCTGGAAGTAGATCCGGCAGATCTTCAAGTACCAGGTGAAGCAACCTATATTGCCAAGATCTCAAATAACGGTAACGGAGTGGCCACAGGACCTATACCATATGAATTTAGCGTAACGAATGGCGATACATACACGGGTTCTTACCCCGATGATTTGGCTCCCGGCCAAACCGTCGAAGTAAGTGTTACAGCTAGTGCGGTAGAATCCGGAACGGAAGAATTAACTGCAACAGCAGATCCAGAAAACATAATTGAAGAGTTTAGTGAAAATAACAATTCTCAAACTGACGTTCTCTGTTGGGATTTTGAAGCTGTGCCTAAATGTGGAACGAACTTTTGGAATGCTACATACGCTCCAAATCAAACAGTTCTTTTATCTGTTGGCTTGAAAAGCAATTTCCTCTACAAAGCTTCTGAAGTGCCCATTAAATTCGAAGTCTCAGGCCCTGGTATAACAGGTACAGTAGATCTCGGCAATGCTGTAGTAGAAAATGTGAAGAAGACCTGTGGCTGCCCATATGTAGCAGTTTTACCAACTACATTCCTATTCACAGAAGTAGGAACCTATACCTTTACGATGACTGCCGATCCGGACGGAGAATACAGTGAATGCGACGAGGATAATAATGTTTTAGTGCGCGAAGTAGAAGTAACTACCTTTCCGGATTTGCGCATATTATCTGAATTTATAAATCCTTCGCTTTTGAACCCCGAAGTAGGCGAATCGGTTTTCTTTGACATATCCTACGAAAACCTGGGGGTATCTAATACAGACGACGAGCTAGACCTTACCATATTAGTGGATGAAGAACCCTTCCAAACAGTGGAAAATGTTTCTGGTTTGCTTCAAGGTGAGAATGCTACAATTTCGCTGGCCATGCCTTACTCATCTACAATTGCTGGCGCTCATATTATACGAGCGGTGATAGATTCTCAAGATGAAGTGCAGGAAACCAATGAGTTGAATAACGAAGCCACCAGAGCCATAATCGTCGGCTCGGCAGCCAACTTATTCTTTGAAGTCTTCCTCCCGGATGATTTCTCTCCGGAAATAGGTCAGTCTGTTGATATTGATGCTACCATAGGTAACAATGGTGATTTAGATGTAGATGCTGATGTGCTCATATCTTATGTAAATAACAACGGCAATGAAGTTCTCATTGGTACGGTTCCTATCTCGGTTGAAGCAGGAGGAAGTGTAGATATTACATTGCCCTGGAATGTCTCAGATAACAATACTACTTTACTGGGAGAGATTGCGAATGCTTCGGAAGTAGAATTTGACTACACAGATAATTTTGCATCTGCTGAAATCGGATCATTTGACCTGACTTTTGAAACTGTTCCATTCTGTGAAGGATCGAATCCAGGTTCTGCTACTGTTATAGCAAGTGGTGGTGAAGAGCCCTACTCCTACAACTGGAGTACGGGATCACTAGATCAAACAATAGAAGGTGCTCCCGGCACTTACTCTGTAACTGTTATTGATGCCAACGGTGCAGAAGCAAATGGTACGGCGAGCATTGGGTTAGACCCGACATGTGTTGAGCCAGAATGCTCTATTTCTGCAGTGAGTTTTAATGTTGCTGATCAGTGTGATCCTGAAACAGGTCTTTATAATGTTTCTCTAACCCTGGCCTATAGCAACGAACCGGAAACAGGCACCATAGATGTCAATGGTCAAAGTTTTGATATTACGGGTAGTCCGCAAATGTTCAATTTTGACATTGCCGAAGGAGCGGTACTTTTCAACGCGAGTTTCTCTGATTCTGAAGATTGCTCTGCCATGATCATGACGGGGATTACACTTGACCCATGCGAAAGCGACTGTGAAGGAATATTTGGAGGAGATGCTCTGCCAGGCACGCCATGTGTTATTGGTGGGGAGTCAGGCGTCTACAATAATGACTGCCAATGCATTACGCTTCCTTCTTGTAGTCTCGTGATTAGTTCTGTTGATGTTACTGATGCTTGTGATCCCGAAACCGGACTTTATGGAATAACGGCTACTATTGAATACAGCAATGAACCGAACGAGGGTACTCTTAATGTCAACGGTCAATCTTTTGATATTACAGGCTCTCCACAAGCAATCAACTTAACGCAAGCTTCGGGAGATATAGTTATTGAAGCATCTTTCTCAGCTGCCGATGAATGTTTCGCAATCAATGAAACAGGTATCGTTCTTGAGCCTTGTTTGGAAGACTGTAATGGTGTATTTGGAGGAGATGCGCTTCCGGGTACAACCTGTATGAACGAAACCGGTCAGACTGGAACATGGACCCCAGATTGTAATTGCGCTGTTCCCGATCAACCCATTGCAAGCCTATTTACCCTTGAATGTGGAGGTCAGGTAATCCAGATTACCGGAGCTGTTGAAGGATCTAATGGCGGTGGATCTGCAATATCAGAGACCAGAACTATATATGCCTTTGCTCCTGATGGAGGAAATGGGCTGCCGACCTATGAAGGTGAAGCATGGCCATATGTCATTCTAGATGGGGATATAATTGTTCAGGATGGTATCAGCGCGGAACTGACTACCAACGAAGATGGAGTACTCCTTGTTAATGGCTGGCCCGCCTATCAGTTCAGTGGTGATCAAGGAAGTTCTGACACCAATGGAACTTTTGGTCCATGGTCATACTTCCTCGAAAGTGGAGAACTCAGCCAGGATGCTTGTCCGGTAGAACCGTGCTCAGTTGAGATTTTAGATATTATTCTCTTTACTGATCCATGTGTTGACCCACAACCAATAGTAGATCTGGCAGTAGATATCAATAATCCCAACGGTGAAACTTCAGCCACAATTTTTATTGATTATAGTTTCAATATGGATTTCGATGATGAAGAAATTGAAATAGAAATACCGGCTGAAGGAGGTGAAGTAGCAATACCATTGACATTGGAAATGTTTGGGGTAACAGCAGATATAAGCATTTCAATTGGAGATGGTGAAACGGGATGTGAAGCCTCAGTCAGCGAAGCCGGATATCCAATTCCAACTTGTGTTGATTGTGAAGACCTCGGCCTGAATATTGGCGATACTTGCACCATTGGCGGTGTGGATGGAACGGTATCAGAAGATTGCGAGTGTATTCCTGATATCCCAACTGATTGCGAAGACTATGAGTATTTCTTAGCTGATATCCTTGAAGATGGTACAACAAACATCTACGAAGTATCATTAAGCGGAACGGAAGCAGCTCTTTCTTGGGTAGCTACTTCTGAGTACGAAGTGCACATCGCACTAAACGAAAGTGACGGTATGATTTACGCCGTTAGTAAACTCGATGGATCTTTCAGAATGCTGAACCCGGAAACAGGAACCTTCGGTCCGGTAGAAATGCTGGATACGGAAGTTTCTGAAATTATCGGAGCCACGTTTAATGCTGATGGAAAAATGTTGATCTCGAGTCAGTCAGAAAACAAAATTTACTCCGTAATGCTCGGCACGAACGAAGTAAGTGTGTTTGATAGCTACTCGCCAATATTAGGCGGTGATATCGATTTTGGCTCTGACGGTGCGCTTTACCTGGCTACTCGCGAAGGATTTGGAACATTCTACCTGGCCATTCCAGACGAAGTTGCTTCTGACATCCTTATTGGAGATGCTCCTCAGCTAGTAACCGGTGTTGCCGATACAGAATCTGGTCAGTTGATCTTCTCTCATAGAGACGCTACAACGCTGATGGTTAGAGAATATGACGGTACTCCCGGTACGCCATACGACATCACGCTGGAAGGCGAGTCATTCATGACTTTCAATGGTGACCTTGCTTCTGGATGTGCTGACAACCGACAGGACCTTGAAGAATGCGAACAAGTAATATACTACACCAACCAACCTCCGGGAAGTGGAGACTACACGCTGTACTCTACCGTATTGAACGGTGATGGTACTGCAACAAATACTGAGCTCCTTGCAGGACTTGGTAGCTCACACATCGGTGTAAGTCCTGACGGAGCGATTGTATACATCGTTGGTGGCAGTGATCTTCACGCTTACGATACAGAGCTTGGCCTTATCTCTTCTACTGTACCGCTTACCAATGAAGCAGGTGCAGGTATTTGCGGATTCCCAGCTTGTGTGGTAACGGATGACGGTACACTTTACATCGCTGGTAACGGAGACAATATCTACTCGGTTGATCCGGGTACAGGTGTTGCGACACTTGTAACAGGAGCCTACGATGTTAATGGTGGTGACCTGGTTGAATCTCCAGACGGAGAGCTCTGGATAATTACCAGAGGCAACAATACGTTCACCAGAATCTCTGATGGATTATCATTCGTTGTTGCAGTTCCTGAAATTAACGGTGCTGCCTTCCTTGAGAACGGCAACGTTCTGCTTTCAAACGGTGACGGTGATGGTGATGATGCACTGATCGAAGTGAACATCAGCACTCTCGAAGTTGAAGGAACGTATGACAATGACTTCCCATCTAACAATGGTGATTTAGCTGCTACATGTGTAGATCCGGATCCAGATACATCTAACCCGTGTTTGGCTGAAGGTGTCTGCAATGCTGCATCTGCTGTTTATGTTGAAGGAACAACTCAAAACGGTGGTTCAATTAGCCCTATGAGATCTAATCCGGATAATGCACTTGGAGCTCCGGAAGGAACAGACGCAATGGTGTTTACATCTCTTGGATATGGCGGAAGCCTTACATTCGAGTTTGATGGTGTAGTACCAAATGCTGAAGGTGATGATATCCAGGTTGTTGAAACTTCATTTGGCAACCCCGGTTGTGAAGCTTATCCGGAATATGCAGATGTATCTGTATCTGCTGATGGAGAAGACTTCTACTACATCGGAACGATATGTAAGTCTGACAATTCCGTAGATATCAGCGATGCTGAAGTTAGCCTTGACTGTGTGAGCTATGTAAGAGTAGCTAACAACGATGGTCTTACCTCTACACCAGACGGATTTGACGTTGATGGTATCATCGCTATACACAACTGTGATTCTGACGAAGATGGTGAAGGTGGAGAAGAAGCTGCAATGGTTGCAGACGAAAGCAATAACATGCTGTCTTCTTACCCGAATCCAACAAACGGAATTTCACAGGCCGTATTCATTACTGGTCAAACTGAAAGAGCTACGCTCGAAGTTTACGACATGAATGGACGTCTAGTTGAAGGACTGTTTAGCGGAATGGCTGAGTCAGGAGTTGAGTACAGAGTAGACTTTGATGGTCTTAGACTTCCTAACGGAGTGTACATGTACAGACTTACAACGGAAAGCGAAACAATCGTTGAGAAATTCATGATTGCTAAATAAGAATAGAGCTTTAAGCTCACTAATAGAGACCCGATCATTTATTGGTCGGGTTTTTATTTGGATAGTATGTAAAGTTTACTTTACATTTGTAAAGCTAACTTTACAACTATGGAAACTAAATTTCTTATTTCACACAAGTTCAGGACAATAGGAGCGATTCTATTTATCCTGGGAGTATTGGGGACATCTCTGACGTTCTCGGATTATGAACCCGAATTTCTGGATGTTGATGTCATCATGTTTTTTGCTGATGATGAAGTCTTCGGTCAGGAAGATTTCAGTGTAATTGATATCAGGGAAGAAAACATTTTCAATGAACTTATAGGCATATTTGTAATTCTCGGCGGATTATTGCTCGTACTCTCCAAAAGAAAGAACGAAGATGAAATGATGATAAAGTTAAGACTGGAGAGTGTTCTCTGGGCAGCAAAAATAAATGCCGTATTACTTATCATTTCACTTCTCTTTATCTACGGGCTTAGTTTCTACTTTGTAATGGTCTTCAACCTGGGAATTCTGTATGCCCTTTTTGCACTCAGATTTGAATGGGCCGTTTCGCGACTTAAAAGAGAATAGTCATGAAAAATAGAGTTAAAATTATAAGGGTAGAAAAAGGGATTACCCAGGGTGATCTGGCTGAGAAAATATCTGTAAGTCGGCAGACCATTCACGCTATTGAGTCAGGAAAATATATTCCTTCCACCCTTTTAGCCCTCAAGCTCTCAAAAGTACTTGGGAAGGATGTGGATGAATTATTTGCACTTGAAAAAGGTGATTGATCAAACATAAGTTTTGACATCCTTGGCGGAGATCGTTTCACTGCCAAGGATGATCAATCTCTCTACAACATTCCTTAGCTCGCGAATATTTCCCGTCCAGTCTAGTTTTTGTAATTCCTTAATGGCATCAGCTGCAAAAGTTCGCCCGGCAACACCCTGATCCGCACAAATATTTTCCAAAAAGTGATTCGCTAATAGCGGCACATCATCCAGCCTGTCTTTCAAAGGCGGCACGGCAATCAATATTACACTCAACCGGTGGTAGAGATCTTCTCTAAAGTTTCCTTCTTCAATTTCTTTTTTCAGGTTCTTATTCGTCGCAGCAATAACCCTGACATTGACTTTAATCTCTTTATCCCCTCCAACTCTCGAAATTCTGTTTTCCTGCAATGCTCTTAACACCTTGGCCTGTGCCGAAGCACTCATATCGCCAATTTCATCGAGAAAAAGTGTTCCACCATCTGCTAGTTCAAACTTCCCTTTTCGCTGTTTAATGGCCGATGTAAAAGCCCCTTTCTCATGCCCGAAAAGTTCACTTTCAATAAGTTCAGATGGAATAGCCGCACAATTCACTTCAATAAATGGAGCTTTGTTTCGCTCACTTAACTCATGCAACTGACGAGCTACCAGTTCTTTACCTGAACCATTTGGACCTGTTATTAATACACGCGCATCGCTGGGGGCCACTTTATGGATCATTTCTTTGATCTCCTGTATAGGATTGGATTCGCCAATAATTTCAAATCCTTTTATCTGCTTGATCTTCTTTTTCAGGGTCTTCGTCTCTTCTTCTAAGGTGGATCGATCAAGTGCATTTCTCAATGTAACCAGGGTGCGATTCAGATCGAGTGGCTTCTCAATAAAATCATAAGCACCCTTCTTTATTGCTTCAACTGCTGTTTCAATATTTCCGTGACCTGAAATCATAATGATGGGAATATCTACATCAGCTTTAATAGCTTCCTGTAAGACTTCCATACCATCCATTTTTGGCATTTTAATGTCGCATAGGGCCACATCAAAATCCTGTTCTTTCAGTTTTTTCAAACCATCAGGGCCGTCTTCCGCAAGTTCTACCGTGAACTTTTCAAACTCTAATATTTCTTTTAAGGTATTTCGGATGCTCCGTTCGTCATCAATTACCAGAATATGCGCCATATTTAAATGTTTCCTTTCAGTACATCAAAAAGCACGCCTTCTTTTAAGGCATACCTGGAAAGCACCGCACCTTCAAATTCTACTTCGCTAAATACGAGGTCCGTGATAATAGCAGAAAGTACGATCATTCTAATTCGCATAGCCACCATACCTTCCATTTTTTCTCTTTCAGCATGCGTAGACCAAATAAGCTCCTTGAGCAATGCTTCGAGCTTCTCCTTATCGAAATTCAAAGATTTCAAATCTGTAGTTTCGTCGAATTGACCAGCCCTGTAGGCCAATATATCGTTGAATGTATCAAAGGATCCGGAAGAGCCTATTAAATGTGAAATAGATTCTTTTCTAGCTTCTTCAAATGCTTCTGATAGATGTTCTGACAAATACTTTCGAATAGCAGCTTCTTCTTGAATTTCAATCGGATCAGCAGGATCATACTTTTCCATGAGTCTGCTTACTCCAATCTCATAACTCTTTTTCCAAATAATCTCCTGATCGTTGGCGATAATTAATTCCGTACTCCCACCACCAATATCCATTATTAGTGAGTTTTTTTCACTCAAAGCACCTGCGAGCTGAACGCCTTGATAAATCATGTGTGCTTCTTTATCTCCATCAATAACCATGATGGTTACCCCGAACTGCTCCTTTACCCTGTCAACAAACTGCTGGCCATTTGATGCATTTCTAACGGCAGCAGTTGCAAATGCCAGAATACGATCGCAATATTGATTTTTGATTTTTGTTATCTGAGCATCCAGGGCAACAAAAGCTCTTTGCATGGCATCTTCAGTAATGTAATTCTTACTGAAGCTTCCTTCGCCGAGCTTAACCCCTATTTTAGATCTGTACACCGGATTATATCCGCCTGTATCATTTATCTCTGCAATGAGAAGATTAAATGTATTCGTACCGAGATCAATGATTCCAACTTTCACACAGAAAGGTTTTATTGGTGTGACGTAAATATAAAGACTCTCGCAGAGAATAAAAGTCTATCTGTTCATCACGATTTAAATCTAAGCCATTTCCAAAGTTCTTTATAGGTGACTTTTTTGCCGTACATAAGAATACCCGTTCGGTAAATCTTACCTGCCAACCACACAGCTCCTAAAAATCCGGCTATAAGCAATATCATGGATAAAATAAGCTGCCAGACATTGCCCGAATCAAAACCCATAGCCACCCTAACCATCATAACTACAGGTGATGTAAGCGGAATTTGAGAGAACCAAATAACCGCACTTCCCTCCGGGTTTGTAAGGGCAAATTCAGAAACCAGAAACCCAAAAATCAAGGGCAGCGTTATAGGTAGCATGAATTGCTGCGTATCAGTTTCGTTATCGACTGCCGCTCCTACAGCTGCAAAAAGAGAAGCGTATAGCAAGTATCCACCTAAAAAGAAAAAGATAAATAAGCTTAACATGACCGGCCAATTTATCTCGAAGAAAAAGAGCTCAAAAATATCGCTCATAAAAGCCTGATTCATAGCATCATCTGATGCCGATTTGGCAACTTCTTCAGTGACCTGCACATTCCCGGGCACCTTGCCTTCTCCCATTACAGAAGAAAGGAAAAGAGAAGAAACCAGACTTGTTAATATGGATGTAAAGACAATCCACAAAACAATTTGAGTGAGTCCAACCATGGCTACTCCAATTATCTTCCCCATCATTAATTGAAAGGGTTTGACAGAGGATATAATCACCTCCACAATCCTATTGCTTTTTTCTTCCATCACCCCCCGCATAACCTGCACCCCATATAGAAAAATAAACATGTAGATCATGATGGCAAATACGAAGCCCACAACCGCCTGTTCCTGTTTATACGAAGCTTTCCCGTCTTCGGCATCCACTGTGATGATTTCTAAATCTGTCCGAATACTGTCATAATCGCTTTTGGGAATAGATTTTATTTTGAGTTTTTCATTCTCTATAACCTGCTCTACCTGGCCTTTAATGTATGACCTGGCCTTCAGGCTGGGCAATTTTCTAAAAACCATTTCAGCTTCGGAATAGGTAACGATATCTTCTCGTAAAACGAGCATAAGCGTGTAAGCACTCGTGTCAAATTGCGCATTTGACATGGCTTCATCACTGTATTGAAATTTTATTTGAGAAGTGGGCTTGAATTCTTTCCAGAAAAGTGTCTTACCATCCAGCTCCGGGGTTTGATCTACAACAAGAACGTTATAAACGGATGTATCGCTCATTCCGAGCCAAATTCCAAGAGCGAGAAGTCCGGCTATAAGAATAGGGCCGAGAATAGTCATGACAATAAATGACTTCTTCCGAACACGACTCAGGTATTCTCTTTGAATAATTAGTTTTACTTTACTCATCTCTATCGGGGTTTTCTACAACTCGAATGAAAATATCGTTCATGCCAGGAATTACTTCATTGATAGCTTCTACTTCTACTATTGGAATCACCGTTTTCAAGAGATCGTTTACCCTGGCATCTCTCAAAAGCTTTATTCTGGCAACGATCGAACCATCTTGTTTTTGATGTGATAACAATTCGAAATTTACCCATAGAGAATTGGTAAAAGCCAGCATATCTCCTTTAAACTGTAAGTCGTAAACGTCTTCTTTAAATTGGTCTCTTACCTTTTTTACTGGCCCATCTAAAACCTTCTCTGCATTGTTGATCAAGGCAATATGGGTACAAATTTCTTCTACAGAGCCCATATTGTGTGTAGAGAGCATGATGGTGGTACCGTTTTCGGCCAACCGCTTTATCTCAGCTTTAATCAAGTTGGCATTAATTGGGTCAAAACCACTAAAAGGCTCGTCCAGGATGATGAATTCCGGTTCGTGCATGACCGTGGTAATAAACTGCACCTTTTGAGCCATTCCTTTAGAGAGTTCTTCTACCTTGATATCCCACCAATCCAGTATTCCGAATCGCTCAAACCATTCTTTTAGCTTCTCTTTGGCATCGGCTTTTGACATTCCCTTAAGCTGAGCCAGGTAAAGAGATTGCTCTCCAACTTTCATCTTTTTATACAAGCCCCGCTCTTCCGGAAGGTAGCCAATCTGAGCAATATGCTTTGAACTCAAAGGCTCGCCATTAAACAATATACGACCTTCATCGGGCCCGTTTATCTGGTTAATTATGCGAATAAGAGTTGTTTTACCTGCTCCATTGGGTCCAAGAAGACCAAATATGCAGCCCTTGGGCACTTCAAAACTCACATGGTTCAGTGCCTGATGCTTGGCGTATGATTTCGAAATATTCTCAACTTTGAGAATGCTCATGAATTCTAATTTTCGTCAAAACTAATGGAATTGGGTGTTTTTAAAACACGGTTAATTCTCGATTTTTCAACCTACAAGAAAAACAGCATACTTTTCTAAGATTTAGAGTGTCTACTGTTTGTTTAACACTTCGGGAATCGGCGTACCCGTGCAGCCGCTAGGCAATGGAATTCCGCATATCATAGAGAGGGTTGGTGCGATATCTCTGATGTGGGTTTCGCGATAAGTAATTCCTGGTTGAATATTCTTCCCGTACATTAATAAGGGTACATGTGTGTCGTAATTCCAGGCTGAACCATGTGTTGATCCCACACTTCCATAATCCATATAACCGCTTTTTATCAACCATACCACATCGCCGCGCAACTTTGGATGCAGACCTCTATAGATCAAATTCATTGGGAACTCTCCCGCTCCACCACTCATATAAACATCGTATGCCGGATAAGCTGCATAAATATGATCGAGATTATTCAGACTCACAGCCACTTCTTCAGAGAGATCATCTAATTCTAAATCTGCTTCGCGAAGTTTTTCCATGTCAAAAAATAACTGGTTTCCTTCAATCTCTTCAACGAGATCCATACCAAGTGGATGAATAGAAAGAAGAAGAGAGTCCAAAAAGGCCAGACCCTTTTCTGTATTTATATAGCCACCGGGTAAATTCTCGTCTAAACTAAATTGACCCACTTCAGCAACTCCGTGATCGGCAGTTAGGAATACCGTGTAATTCCCCTCTCCTACTTTTTGATCCAAAAAATTAAGAAGTGATGCAATTTCCCGATCCAGCTTAATATAGTTGTCTTCTAATTCAATAGCCCGTGGACCATAGGCATGACCAATATAATCTGGAGATGAATAGCTCATGGCTAGAAAATCTGTAATACCATCGCTTCCCAGGTTTTCGCTTTCGATTGCTGACTTTGCAAATGCCGTTACAAAGCTATTTCCAAATGGAGTGAGCGTCAGCACCTTTCTTTTTCCATTCTCACGAGCAAGCTTTTTCAAATTCTTAGGTAGAACGGGCGTATCTTCACCAGCCCAGGTTACCTCATAAGGGTTTTCATCTGTTAAACTTGCCTCGTACTCAGAAATAGGTAAGGATGGTTGCCAGCCTTCCCTGATGTAATCTTCCACAAGGTTTTGGCTGTTAAAATCTTCTACCCATTGGGGTAGTTCGTCAAAGTAAAAAGAACTGGAAATGAATTTATTTTCGGATAGCCAATAAGCCCCATCGGCCAGGTGACCTGCAGGCAAAACCGCTCCCCGATCTTTTATGGAAACACCAATAACCTTAGAGCGCTTATTCCAGAAAAGTTTCAGCTCGTCCGTGATTGTAGTTACCTGAAGGTTTGCCGGACTCATCTGCCCTCGATCATTCATAGCCCCAATAGTTTTCACGGATCGATCTTCAGCGCAGTAAATCTTCTTTTTCTTTTGCCGATCGTACCAGTTATTAGCCACTATACCGTGAACGCCTGGAGTAGTTCCAGTGTAAATGGAAGCGTGGCCAGGCCCAGTGGAAGTTGGCATGTAGGAAAAATGGTGGTTGGCACCGTAAAACCCTTCTCTCATTAATTTCTTAAAGCCATCATCGCCAAACTTATCTTCAAAGCGTTGGAGGTATTCGTTCCGCATTTGATCAACCACAATACCTACAACCAATTTAGGCTTCTGTTCAGTTGACTGGGCATTTACCAGTGTACTTGTGAATATAGCGAAAATGACAACTACATATTTCATTGAAAGTGCTTTGACAGGAAATACAAAATTACAACGCAGGATATTAAGCTAATGCTAACATTTAGAACAGCCCATAACCACTTTCCATCAGAAATAAGCATCAGTGTTTCATAACTGAACGTAGAAAAGGTGCTAAATCCTCCGCAAAAACCCACTACGATAAAGGGTATCCAAATACCTTCGAGCTTTCCCCTGGAAATAAGTAAGACGGCAAAGCCAAGAACTACACAACTCAATAAATTGGCAAATAGTGTTCCGAAGGGTAATGAGTTAGGGAGCAGATTGATGGCCAGTCTGCCGACCAGGTATCTGCACACACTACCTAAGCCCCCTCCTATAAATATGGCCAGCAAAGCTTTCATTCTTTAAAGAGGAAGTATTTCTTAAAAAATAAATATACCAGATAACCGATTGCCATTCCCAGGAATGCGCCCCCGATAATATCACCGGGATAATGAACGCCCAGGTAAATACGCGTGTAGGAAATCAATATCACCCAGGGAAATAGCCAAAGCGCCCTTCTGCCGTATGCTTTACTAAGAATGGGATATAGAAAACCAGCAATTCCAAAAAAGTTGGCCGCGTGCGATGATACGAAACCGAATTTCCCTCCACCGTAATTATTTACCTTATGAACCAGGCTCTTGATTTCTAGATTATGCGTCGGTCTGTATCTTTCAAATACTTCTTTAAAGAACTCAACTGATATTCTATCGCAAAAAGTAATGACCAAAGCTACCCCAGCTATCGTCCATAAGGTATTTTTCCATCCAAATGCACGGTAAATAAGAACGATAAGAAATACATAGACTGGAATCCAGAAAAGCTTATCAGTCATGTAAAACATAGGCTGATCTAGCCAATCCTGATGCAAACCATTTAGCCAGAGAAAAAGTTCCTTGTCCCATTGCTCCAGCTTCTCCATCATTCTATCGATTTAAGGTCTTCCAAATTAAATCTTTCAACTCTGTTAAGCCCTGCTGGGCAACTGCAGAAATAAAGACGAATGGTAGATCGGGAAGCGTTGGAACAATTTCTTCTTTTAGTTCGTCATCCAGCATATCACTTTTGGTAATTGCCAAAATTCGCGATTTATCTAAAAGCTCCGGATTGTATGCTCTCAATTCACCTAGCAGAATATCATAGTCTTTCTCAATATCATCAGAATCTGCAGGAATCATAAATAGCAAGGTACTGTTACGTTCAATATGCCTGAGAAAACGAATTCCCAGACCTTTTCCTTCACTTGCACCTTCAATTATTCCCGGAATATCTGCCATTATAAACGACTTATGATCGCGATAAGAAACGATACCTAAATTCGGAACCAAGGTGGTGAATGGGTAATTGGCAATTTCAGGCTTGGCAGCGGTTATTACTGAAAGCAAAGTTGACTTTCCTGCATTTGGAAATCCGACTAAACCGACATCAGCCAGAACCTTGAGTTCGAGAATTCGCCAGGCTTCTTCTCCGGGTTCTCCGGGCTGTGCATATCGGGGGGTTTGATTCGTAGATGACTTAAAATGGGCATTGCCCTGTCCGCCCCTACCCCCTTTCAGGACAACAAACTCTTCTCCATCTTCGGTTATCTCTTTGAGTACTTCGCCAGTTTCAGGATCTTTTGCTACGGTACCCAGGGGCACTTCCAGGGTTATATCCTTTCCGTCTTTACCCGTGCTGGTTTGCCGACCACCACTTTCGCCATGTCCGGCTTTTACATGTTTCTGAAACTTAAAGTGTAATAAAGTCCAGAGTTGAGCATTTCCCTTGATGATTACGTGCCCACCGCGGCCACCATCGCCGCCATCAGGACCACCCTTAGCCGTGAGCTTATCGCGGTAAAGGTGCTTTGATCCCGGCCCTCCGTCTCCAGATTTGCAATGGATCTTAACGTAATCAACAAAGTTGCTATTGCCCATGATTGTCTACCGCAGCAAAGAGTCGCTGACTGATTTCTTCAATAGTCCCCAAGCCGTCAATTTCTGCAAGCTTGTTCTGATTTTGATAGTAAGCAGCGACTGGAGCCGTTTCTTTCTTGTATACCTCTATTCGATTTTCAATGATATTTGAATCTGCATCGTCGGCTCTTCCGCTGGTTTCAGCTCGCTTCATCAATCGCTTTTTCAGCTCTTCATCTGGAACCTGAAGTGCCAACATAAGTGTAATCGAAGTGTTTTTTGACTGCATGAACTCGTCTAAGGCTTCCGCCTGAGGAGTTGTTCTGGGGAAGCCATCGAAAATAAATCCATAGGCGTCCTGATGCTTATCAACTTCGCTTTCAAGCATTTTAATCGTTACCTCATCGGGTACCAGATTTCCCTGATCTATATATTGTTTTGCAAGTTTCCCAAGATCAGTCTCTCCTTTGATATTCGCTCGGAAAATGTCTCCAGTTGAGAGGTGAACAAGTTGGTATTTTTCTACCAGGTTAGATGCCTGGGTTCCTTTGCCTGCACCCGGAGGGCCAAAAAGCACAAGATTGATCATTATTTATTCTTTGTATTTGTAAATCGAATTGAGTTCTCTACCCAGCCCATTGTAATCTAATCCATAGCCCACAACAAAATCATTCGGAATTTCAAACCCCCTGAAGTCTATGGTATGTTTTCCCAGATAAGCATCTGGTTTATAGAGCAAGGTTGCTACCCGAATAGACCTGGGTTTTGCCGATAAAACCATTGGCATAAGAAAATCGAGGGTATTGCCAGTATCTACAATATCCTCAAGAATTATAACTTCTCTGTCTGCTGCATCTATACCAAAGGTGGATTGAAGTTTTACTACACCCGTAGAATTCATATTTCGATAAGAGCTGAGCTTTATAAACTCAATCTCAGCAGGGAAGTCCAAAAAGCTAAAAAGATCTGAGGAAAAACGAAAAGAACCATTGAGGACGCCCAAAAATAAAGGCGGACTCTGCAGATTGAGTGATTTGATTTCACTGGCCATTTCGTTTATTCTTGAAAGAATCTTTTCTTCAGCCAAATAAGGTTCAAACTCTTTATCTAATATGTTGACTACAGACATATGAGCTGTTTGAGGGCGAAGGTAATAAATCAGTTCTGCTAGAAATGATGGATTTTAATGATTTTTGAAAGGCTTTTCAATCGTCGCATTATCTTTGCCCCATGCAAAAAGAACCTTACAGCGTAAACTTTAAGCTCGGTGTTCTGGGAGGCGGACAGCTCGGCAGGATGCTGATTCAGGAAGCTATAAATCTCGACATCCATGTTGCCTGCCTTGACCCCAACGACAATGCACCTTGTAGCGAAATTGCCAATTGGTTTGCCCACGGCGACTTTAATGATTACGATGCTGTAATGCATTTTGGCCGGAATAAAGACGTGATAACCGTTGAGATTGAACACGTAAATATCCAGGCCCTTAAGGAATTGCAAAAGAAAGGCATCAAGGTCTTTCCGCAGCCTGAAATTCTGGAAATAATTCAGGATAAGGGCCTTCAAAAAGAGTTTTACACCAAAAACAATATTCCCACAGCTCCATACAAGCTTATTGAAAATAAGGATGAGCTTATGCAAAATCAGGATCTTTTGCCGGTAGCACAAAAACTGCGCAAAGGTGGTTATGATGGAAAAGGTGTAAGCATTCTAAAGTCAGAAACCGATCTGATCAAAGCCTTTGATGCCCCTTCTGTACTCGAGTCTTTTGTGCCATTCGAAAAGGAGTTAGCGGTTATTGTAGCGCGAAATGAAAATGGTGAAATATCGAGTTTCCCGACGGTAGAATTAGACTTTAATCCTGAAGCGAATCTGGTTGAAATGCTTTTTGCTCCGGCCAATATTTCTTCAGGAATAGAAGAAAAAGCACGAAAAGTAGCGGAGAGAACTATTGAAGCCTTTGACCTGGTGGGATTGTTAGCCGTAGAACTCTTTCTGACCAAGGAAGGCGAAATCTTAGTAAATGAAGTAGCCCCGCGTCCACATAACTCCGGGCACCATACTATTGAAGCAAATATTACTTCGCAGTACGGGCAACATTTAAGAAGCATTTTAAATCTGCCACTCGGAGATACTGGACTCATTCAAGCAGCTGCAATGGTCAATTTATTAGGTGAAGATGGATTTACAGGGCCTGTGAAATACGAAGGCCTGAACGAATGCCTGGCCTTACCGGGTGTCTATGTACATATTTATGGAAAGGCTGAAACAAAACCCTTTAGAAAAATGGGGCACGTTACAGTAACCGGAAGAGATGTTGAAGAAGTGAGAAAGCTGGCACACAAGGTAAAAGAAACACTTAAAGTTAAAGCCTAAGATTATGGTTGGAATCATCATGGGAAGCAAAAGCGACTTGCCTGTTATGCAGGAAGCTATAGATGTGCTAAAGGAATTAGAAGTGGAATACGAAGTAAACATCGTATCTGCTCATAGAACTCCTGAACGCATGTACGAATATGCTGAGAAAGCTGCTGGAAGAGGCGTAAAAGTTATCATTGCAGGAGCTGGAGGCGCTGCGCACCTTCCAGGGATGACAGCTTCCATAACACCCCTTCCGGTTATAGGCGTTCCTGTAAAAAGCCGAAATAGCATAGATGGCTGGGACTCTGTGCTGAGCATACTTCAAATGCCCGGAGGTGTACCGGTAGCAACTGTTGCGTTAGACGGAGCTAAAAACGCAGGTATTCTTGCTGCACAAATTATTGGCGCTAGTGATAAAGCCATTCAGAACAGAATATCCGAATACAAGAAAGCACTCAAGGAGAAAGTGCTGCGCGATGCCGAAAATCTTTAAGTAACTCCGCTTACCAAACAGTCTTTTTCCGAGCAGTACATTTGCTGTTCAAAGTTCAATTGTGGCAAAAAATAAGAACGATAAATTCAAAAAGAACCTCGGGCTGGCCATTCTCTTGTGTTTGACCCTGGGGCTTGCTCCCTTTTTTCCGGAACCACATATTGCAGGAAAATTGCGCTGGGTTTTAGGGGGAGCAGAGGATATGAGCCCAATGGATTGGTTTGATCTCGCTCTTCACGGAAGCCCTTTTGTTTTACTTGTTGCTGTGATTATCAAGAAAATCACTGCAAAACCCAGTTCTTAACTTTTAGTTGTCTCAATTTTTCCCGTGGATTCGTATTTTGCAGGTATCGTGAAATACCATCTACTCTTCTTCCTATTAATTCTGGCAATTAGCTGCAAAAGTCAAAATGATCCGGTGGGGGCCAGACCAGCTGGTATGGCAAATGCTGTTTTAAATACAACCGATATCTGGAGTGCCTTTCACAATCAGGCCGGATTAGCTCATATAGAGAATTTTAGTGCAGGTGCATTTTACGAAAACAAATTTCTGGTTTCTGAATTGGCCTATACAGGGATTGGCGTGGCTAGTCCTTTAGGTGCTGGAACGATCGGATTCACCTACACGAATTTTGGTTTTTCAGTTTATGGTGAAAGTAAGCTGGGATTATCCTATGGCTTGAAGCTTTCAGATAAGTTTTCAGTAGGCGTGCAGGCAAATTATCACAATACGGTAATTCAAGCCGAAAATTACGGCAGCACCAATACGTTTACTGCCGAAGTTGGACTGAGACTGGAAGTTTCCGAAAAAGTCAGTCTCGCAGCCCACATCTTCAACCCTACAAGAAGCCAGTTGAATGATTACAATGACGAAAGACTACCTACAATTCTCAGGTTTGGAGCTCAATACAACATAAGCGACGAGCTCCTGGTAACCGCAGAAGCGGAAAAGGACATTGATGAAACTGGCCTGCTACGGGCAGGACTAGAGTATCAACCAGTTGATGTGCTCTACATCCGTTTAGGTGCTTCCAGCCAACCTTCCCTGTTTGCTTTCGGACTTGGAATAAATCTCGGGCATTTTCAGTTCGACATCGCATCTACTTATCACAGTGTGCTGGGCTACTCTCCGCAGGTTTCTCTCAGTTTTCTACCCAAATCAGAATGAGTAAAAAGCTGCTGTACACGTTCTTATTCATGCTGAGTATTTGCTATTCACTCGCTCAGGAAGTAGAAGACGTAGATAGGGCTTCCATTATTGAGCAGCGTATTGAGCAAATTGCAGAGAGCATTGAATCTGATAATGTTGACTACACCACTCTTTTCGAAAAGCTAACTATTTACCTCGATTTCCCCTTAAATCTGAACACAGCAAAAGCCGAAGACCTTTATGGCCTGGGCTTGCTGGATAATTACCAAATTGGGCAGTTTTTAGAATACCGCGAAGAATTTGGTGAGATTTTTTCCATTTACGAGCTTTCTTATATAAATGGTTGGAGTCCAAACACCGCACAGCTTATTGAACCTTTCATTCAAATAGAGCCCGATCCGGAAAGGGAAAAACTCAGCTTTAAAAAACTATTCAATTACGGTAAAAACGAATTGGTATTTCGATACCAGGGTATTATTGAAGAGCAGGAAGGATTTAGTCCCTTGAGTCAGGAAGAGTTAGAAGATAACCCAAACGCGCGTTACCTCGGCTCCAATGCCAGACTATACGCACGTTATCGATATCGCTACGGAGATCGGATTAGCATCGGATTTACAATGGAGAAGGATCCGGGAGAAGAGTTTTTTAAAGGAACTCAAAAACAAGGCTTTGACTTTTACTCCGGGCATGTGTTCCTTAAAGATTTTGGAACGGTGAAGCGATTGGCCCTGGGAGATTTCCAGGCACAATTTGGTCAGGGATTAACCTTTTGGTCTGGATTGGGCTTTAATCGCAAGAGTTCATTTAGCTTAAGTACAGCTCAAATTGGCTCGGGAATTGGACCATATACGTCCATTAATGAAAATTTATTTTTACGAGGCGGTGGAACGACTTTGAATTTTGGGGACTTTGATTTCTCGGTTTTTTATTCGGGTAAGGGCATAGACGGAAACCTCACAAATATTGAACCCGATAGTGCATTTCAAGGTGAGCCCGCTACGATTGTCACGTCCTTTCAGCAGAGCGGTTATCACCGAACACCTTCTGAACTCGCAGATAAGCGCTCCATATTTCAGGAACACGTTGGAGGAAACATTAGCTACAACACCCGGCAGTTTCACATGGGTTTTACTGCTGTTAGAATGACGCTTGACGGTGAAATAAGGAGAAATACAGATACATATAGCCAATTTAGATTTAGCGGTCAGGAAAATAGCGCTATCGGCATCGATTACATGTGGAAGTTTCGGAATCTATTTTTTTTCGGGGAAACTACTCGCAGTCAAAATGGTGCCTTTGCCACGGTTAATGGCTTGAATGTGAACCTGAATCCGAGGTTGAGTATTAATCTAACGCAGCGATATTATGCGCGCGATTTTCAACCTGTTGCTTCTGTTGGCTTTGGAGAAGGGTCTACGGTAGAAAACGAAAGTGGAATTTATTTTGGAGTAGAATTCAGACCCTTTAAAAAATGGAAGCTGAACGCCTACATTGATCAGTTCAAATTCCCCTGGTTGCGCTATCAGACAGATGGACCTTCGGCAGGCACTGATTTCCTGGCTCAACTGGATTATCAACCTTCGGGAAAGGTAAGTTTTTACATCAGGTATCGAGACCGCTTAAGACAAATTAACTCACGTGAAGAAGTTACCGGTGTAAGGCCATTGGTAGATCAAAAGCGAAAATTTCTTCGCTTCCATATAAGTTATAGAGCAAACAGAAGAGTAAAATTCAGATCTCGCCTGGAACTCTCAGAGTACAAACGCGGTAAAGAACCCCTGGAACGCGGTTTTTTACTCTACCAGGATGTGATTTACCAATTTGAGAAGCTTCCGCTGCGTTTGACTTTTAGGTATGCCTTATTCGATACGGATTCTTACGACGCCCGCATTTATGCCTATGAAAATGATGTGCTATATTTCTTTTCCGTTCCGGCATACAGCGGAAGAGGAACAAGAATAGTAGCTATGGCCAAATACGATCTCGGTCGCAATATTGACATCTGGCTGAGATGGGCTCAATTCTACTATACAGATCGAGAAACCATAGGAAGTGGAAAAGACGAAATATTTGGCAATACGAAATCGGAAATTAAGGCCCAGCTAAGATTCAAATTTTGATAATCTCTACCCCCAGTTTTTGAATTTCATTCCAGTAATCGGGAAATGACTTAGCCACAACAGACGGATCCTGAATTTCTATTTCTCCGAGCTTGCTAGCCAAAGGCGCAAAAGCCATAGCCATGCGGTGATCTCTAAACGTTTTAATGGAAACATTCGGATCGGGATCTTTAAACGATTCAATTTCAAGAGAACTATCTGTGCTGGAACATTGCACACCCACCTTTAACAATTCTGATTTAAGTGCGGAAATTCTATCCGTTTCTTTCACTCTTAAGGTTTGCAAGCCGGTTAGCCTTATTCTTTTTTGTATTCCCGCAGCTGCAACTGCCAGACTTTGAGCCATATCAGGAACTTCCAAAAAATCCATTTCTTTAATCTCGGAGCCTTCAGCTTTTCTTACAACTATGCTTCCGTTTTCTTCGCGAGCTTCTACACCCAATATTTTAAAAGGTTGTACTATTTGAGCATCGCCTTGAACGCTTTCCAAACTCAAGCCTGGAAGCTCAATCTGAAGGTTCTCATTAAACAGTACCCACTCAAAAAAATAAGATGCGCTACTCCAATCTTTTTCCACCTGAATGGAACTTGGTTTATATCCCGCGGGATGCACAACAATCTCTGACCCGGATTCACTGAGCTTAGCACCCGCTCTTTTCATAAGCTCCACAGTCATCCGTATATAGGGCATTGAAACCTGATTATTAGGAAGCTCAATAGAGATCCCTTTTTTGGTATAGGGTGCTATCATGAGCAGGGCAGAGATAAACTGGCTGCTAATATTCTGTGTCATTCTCGCTTTTCCACCCTCTAGCTTCCTGCCCTTCACCAGCAGGGGCAGCTTGCGGTCGCCATTTACAGACTTAATATCCGCCCCCAAATCATTCAGAACTTCAACCAACTCTCTGATGGGCCTTTCTCTTAATCTTTTTGATCCGTCAATGACCCTTTCTCCCGGAGTGATGGCGGCCCAGGCCAAGCCAAAACGAAGAGCCGTTCCGCCTTCGCCCATAAACATTTCACGAGATGAATGATTCAAGGCACTGTTCAGAAACTTTGTGTCTTCCGATTGACTATTCCCTGAAATATCAACCTTACCACCCGATAGCTTTTGTATAATTAAAAGGCGATTATGAATGCTTTTTGAACCGGGCAGATTTATGGATACTTCACCCCGAAGGTTTCCCGGATCGGCCTTCAACCGCATCAATTCACCCATCTCTTGTAGTAATTGAGAGAATCAATAATGAGTTCTGGTTTTACCGGTATGTCGTAATTGCAATCGCCCAGGTCGTTTAATAAACTCATTCTGATTTCAGAGAAGTTGTTCTTCTTATCGTGTTTCATGAGCTCAATAATCCGGTGATAAGCCAATTCCTGGATTTGTACTCTCGGGAATAAACTAAAAACATAGCGGGTTATTTCTTCCAGTTGCTCCTTGCTTAACTTCTGTAACTTTTCAGATATAAACGCTTCGCAAACCATTCCAGCGGCAATTGCTTCACCGTGCAACAGGGTCTTTCCATCTCCCTCAAAAGAGTGTGATTCAAGCGCGTGGCCAACAGTATGGCCAAAATTTAAAATCTTTCTCCTGCCCTGTTCAAAAGGATCGCTAATCACAATTTCGTTCTTGATTTCTACAGACCGCGGAATTACCTTATCCAGGGTTTCCATTTCGTAGAAACTTACCATTTTAAGCACTTTCCAATAATCCTTATCGAAAATAAGGGCGTGCTTAATCATTTCGGCAAATCCACTTAAGAGATGATTGCGAGGTAAAGTGCGCAAAAAATCGGGATCTATAAACACTTTCTCCGGGTTGCAGAACAGGCCCACTTCATTTTTTAAGTGATTGAGATTAATACCCACTTTGCTGCCTACCGAAGCATCAACCTGCGCTAAAAGACTGGTCGGAATATTGATAAATCTGATTCCACGCTTGAAAGTTCCTGCCACGAACCCTCCCAAATCTGATACAACACCACCTCCGAGGTTAATGAGTACTGCCTTCCTATCTGCTTCCATCTCAGAAAGCGCAGACCAGATTTGCACGCTGATTTCCACCGACTTGGAAAGCTCACCACTATCTATCTGAATCAGTTCTTTACCCGCCAGAATCGGAACTTTCTCAATTAATTTCGAGAGGCAATTTTCAAGTGTGTTTTCATCCACTAAAATAAATAACTTCACGCCGGAATACTCTTCTGTTGAGAGCATTTCCGAAAGCTCAGCTAATGCATGTTGGCCAAATGATATTTCATAGCCTGCTGACTTGATTTTCTGAACTTTAACTGTTGCCATACCTTTAATAAGTGGATTGGCTAAGATAGAATAGCTTTTTTAGAATGGAAACCGTTCCGCACAGCAGTATTCAGCAGAACATCCCGCCGAAAAAACGGGTTGTACCCAGCTTTGAGAACACGGAGATAGCTTTCTCAAGCCGCACGAATCTTGAACTTCGTCGGGCTTACCTGCTATTTTCAGTGCTCGGTAAACCCTTATTAATGGACATTGGTAAGCGGGTAACGCTTTTTTCACTCAAAGTAGGCTTGCCCATTGAAGGCCTGATCAAAAAAACGATTTTCAGACAGTTCTGCGGAGGCGAAACAATTGCCGAGTGCGCCGAAACGACAAGAATTTTAGATCGATTTCATATAGGCACCATTCTGGATTACAGTGCAGAAGGTAAAAACTCAGAAGTCGATTTCGAAAAGACGACCAACGAAATTCTCAAAACCATTGAGGTTTCCAACGATAATCCGCACATACCTTTTTGCGTGTTCAAAATGACGGGGCTCTGCAAAAACATCATCCTTGAGAAAGCATCAAAAAGCATTGATAATCTGGATGAAAAAGAAAAGAGTGACTATGCAAAATTAGAAGCCCGGGTAGAGTCTATTTGCAAAAGAGCGGCAGATACCGGAACTCCTGTTTTTATCGATGCGGAAGACAGCTGGTATCAAGACGCGATAGACAGAATTGCCATGAAAATGATCAGGCGATTTAACCGAAAAGAAGCCATCGTCTACAACACCTTACAAATGTACAGGCACGACCGCCTGGAGCACATGAAAAGCGCTATTAAAGAAGCAAGAGATGAAGGGTTTATTTATGCGGTAAAGCTCGTGCGGGGAGCCTATATGGAAAAGGAGCGAGAACGTGCTAAAGAAAAGGGATATCCGAGCCCCATTCAACCCGATAAAGAAAGTACCGATAGAGATTTTGATGCCGCTCTGGTATTGGGACTTGATAATCTTGATCACTGCGCATTTTCTGCAGGAACGCACAACGAGAAAAGCTCCTTGATGCTAGCGAACGAAATGGATAGAAGAAACCTCAGCCGAGATAATAACCGCATATACTTTGCTCAGCTGTTCGGCATGAGCGATCATATAAGCTTCAACTTGAGCAATGCGGGTTTTAATGTTGCTAAATATGTGCCCTATGGCCCCGTGCAAGAAGTAATGCCTTATTTGATTAGAAGGGCGGAAGAGAATACTTCAGTGGCCGGTCAAACGAGCAGAGAATTATCCTTAATCAAGAAGGAGATTCAGCGTCGCAAGCACAATTCATAGCCCGATTCAGGCATTCTGCATTTGTTAAGACTGAACTTGAATCTTTGGCATCAAACGTAAAGCGGTACGAATCTTTGTTTAAATCTGCATCCAAAACATAGACCTTGGGTTCTGAATGCGTATCGCTCAATCTAAATCTAACATCCCCTTCCTTTTTGGCTTCAGTTACATCTGCCGTATCCAAACCCATACAATGGAGTTGGCAAAGAGACTTAGAACTATAGACGGCTTCGGTTTGAATAAGGCGATCCTGAACCCTTTGCCCGGGCATCCAGGATGTTAACAGGCTCAATCGCTGATTAAAAATCACAATAACAACTAGCATCCCGATTCCAAAGCCAACCAGGTAAAGCCGCAGGCGTTTCCAAAAGTTCATTTAAAAAGTGGCGAATAAAAGGTCAATATCTTTGTAAGGAAGGTTGAAAGCTTCTCCAAGCGATTCATTGGTCAGTGTACCGTTGTACAAATAAACACCGTTTCTGAAGCCAATATCATCTTTAATAAGCCCGGAGCACCCTCCGTGTTGTCCGATATTTAACACCAGCGGAGTGAAGATGTTGCTCAGGGCCATAGACGCTGTTCTGCAAACCTGAGAAGCTACGTTAGGAACGCAGTAATGTGTAACACCGAATTTTTTAAAAACCGGATTTGTGTGATTCGTCGGCTCAGAAGTTTCGAAACATCCGCCTTTATCAATACTGATGTCAACAATAATAGACCCTTCTTTCATCACACTCACCATTTCTTCCGTTACGACGGTAGGTGTTCTGCCTTCTTTGCTATTCAAAGCGCCAATGGCCACATCTGCGTTCATCAGACTTCTCTTTAACTCTTCGGGCTGAATAATGGATGTGTAGAGACGTTGGCCTACATCGTTTTGCAAACGGCGCAGTCTGGAGGTAGAAAAATCGAATACTTTTACAATACTTCCCATTCCTAGCGCAGCACGGGATGCGTATTCACCAACCGTACCGGCACCTATGATAACTACTTCTGTAGGAGCTACTCCGGAAATACCACCCAGCATAAGACCTTGCCCACCACTGGATTTACTCAGGTACTCAGCGGCGATAACCACCGCTGCATTTCCTGCAATTTCACCCATTGCCCGCACTACGGGATAAATTCCATCCGGATCGCGGATAAAATCCCAGGCGATCGCAGAAACCTTTTTCTGCATAAGCTTCTTTAAGGTATCTTTTGGATGAATGCTCAATTGAATTGCCGAAAAAAGAGTTTGCTTATGCCCCATCATGTCAATCTCCTCTGAACTGGGGGGTGCAACTTTTAATATCAAATCGCACTGAAAAACTTCCTTACGGTCATAGGCTATCCTTGCTCCTGCTTCGCTGTAAGCTCTATCGTCGTAGTAGGCATTTTTACCCGCCTGGCTCTCAACTACGATTTCGTGGCCATTATTAACCAAAACGGAGACGGCATCCGGAATAAGGGCTACCCTGTTTTCCTGATAGGACGTCTCGCATGGAATTCCTATCTGTAATCGCTTACCGCGTTTTCCAATTTCCAGAAGTTCTTCCTGAGGTTGAAGCGAAGCCTGACGGGCTAAAGCTTTAATTGCTTCCTTTGAGCTGATCATTCGGCCATTTAATTTCCTTGCAAACCTAAATTTAAGAATTTAGAATTCAAGAAGGAAGATTTACTTTAATTCTTCGTTTTTTGCCTTGATGTTCAATTTTTATCTCAACGGCATCTTTGGGATATAGCGAACCCATCTTTTCTGGCCATTCAACCAGGCAAAAGTGCCCGCTAAAAAAATATTCTTCATAGCCTATATCATAAATCTCTTCTTCTGAATCTATTCTGTAAAAGTCAAAGTGATAAATGGGTTCATTTTTGGCTGATGAATATTCATTTACCAAAGAAAAAGTAGGACTGCTGCCAGACTCCTGAGCACCGAGCTGCTCTATAATCTTCAGTATAAGAGTAGTCTTGCCAACCCCCATTTCGCCGTGAAACATGAGAACTCTATGCGGATCGACATAACTCAGTATTTTTGACGCAACCGAGCTGAGATCGGCAAGTTCTACTTCGTCAAATTGCATTAAGACTTTGGGTTTAGCACGGCAATTGGGATTAACATTTCTTCAAGCGAAATACCTCCGTGCTGAAAAGTATCCTTGTAGAAATTCATGAAGTGATTGTAATTGTTTGGGTAAACCAGGTACTGCCTGTCCTTGGCAAAAATATACGAAGAGCTCACATTCGATTTTGGCAAATAGGCATCTTCTGGTTTGGTAATGGCAAATACTTCTTTTGGATTATAATTGAGGTTTCTACCGAGTTTGTAACGCAGGTTTGTACTTGTATTTCGATCTCCCACTACCTTAACCGGATCATTAACCTGTATGGTTCCGTGGTCGGTGGTAATCAAAACCTTCCCTCCTTTTTCGGCAATATTCGTTAGCATCTGTTTTAGTGGAGAGTGCTCAAACCAGCTGAGCGTAAGCGATCGGTAGGCTGAATCGTCATCTGCAAGCTCTCTTATTACCTCCATATCCGTTCTGGCATGCGAAAGCATATCCACAAAATTGTAGACAATTACATTTAGCTGATTATTCATCAGGTTAGACATATTATCGGCCAGCTTCCTACCCGCTTCAAGTCGTGTAATTTTATTGTAACTCGACTTTATGTCTAATCCAAGTCGCTTTAAATTGCCCTGAAGCAATTCTTCTTCGTGAAGGTTTTTACCACCTTCTTCTTCATCGTTCTTCCAAAGGTTTGGGTAAACTTTTTGAATCTCAGAAGGCATTAATCCGGCAAAGAAGGAATTACGCGCATATTGCGTTGCTGTGGGAAGAATACTGCAGTATATTTCTTCGCTTTCAACATTGTAGAGATCTGAAAGTACGGGTGCTATCACCTTCCATTGATCGTATCTCAGGTTGTCTATCAGAATCAAGAATAAGGGCTTGTCATCTAAATGTGGAACAACACGTTCTTTGATGACATTTGGCGACATAAGCGGTGCATCACCAAGTCCATTCAACCAATCAATATAATTGTCTGCAACGTATTTTGCGAAGTATGCATTGGCCTCTGTTTTTTGCATGGTCAGCACTTCTTCCATCACGCCATCGCTTCCACTTTCCAGCTCTAATTCCCAGTAAACCAGTTTTTGATAAACTTCTTTCCAATCGTCAAAATCCAGCCTGTCACTTAAGGCCATACCTATTGATCTGAACGCAGCCTGATAATTGGAAGTGGTTTTCTCATTGATCAACTTCTTATTCTCCAGGTTCTTTTTAATGGAAAGAAGAATCTGATTTGGATTAACAGGTTTGATCAGGTAGTCTGAGATTTTAGATCCAATAGCTTCTTCCATTATGGTTTCTTCTTCGCTCTTGGTAATCATAACTACAGGAACCGTAGGGTTGGTTTCTTTTATGCGCGACAAGGTTTCCAGACCGCTCATGCCAGGCATGTTCTCATCTAAAAACACAATATCAAACGATTCTTCTTCAACCAGTTCTGCCGCATCCATGCCGTTATTCACAGTGGTTACGTCAAAGCCTTTTTCTTTGAGAAAAAGTACATGTGGCTTTAGAAGTTCAATTTCGTCATCAGCCCAGAGTATTTTAGATGCCATAGATTATCGTTTGGATTATAGACTTACATTTGGTCTAAATAACAAAAATAGCACCGCTTTAGTGTGTTTCTATGATAATTCATGGAAGAAAGTAAAATAAGAAAGGCATATAATAAGAGAAAAATCCTGAATGACCCGGTTTACGGGTTTATCTCGATTCCCTACAATATCATCTTTGACCTGATAGAGCATCGGTATTTTCAGCGCTTGCGCAGAATTAAGCAGGTTGGAATGTCAAACCTGGTCTATCCGGGGGCAAATCATACCCGTTTTCACCACGCCCTTGGCGCAATGCATTTAATGCAATTAGCCATAACTTCTCTCCGCGAGAAAGGAGTAGAAATATCAGACGAAGAAGCCCAGGCATCTTTAATTGCAATTTTGCTCCACGACGTAGGCCATGGGCCTTATTCACACAGCCTTGAATATACCCTGATCAAAGGGGTAAGTCATGAGAAAATTTCTGATATGCTTATGAAAGAGCTGAATAAAGAATTTGATGGTGCACTTTCGCTGGGTATCGAAATATTTGAAAACAAGTACGAAAAACCCTTTTTACATCAGCTCGTTTCCAGTCAATTAGATATGGACAGGCTGGATTACCTGTCAAGAGATAGTTTCTATACCGGAGTTTCTGAAGGGGTAATCAGCAATCATCGAATCATCAAAATGCTGGATGTGGTAAACGGTGATTTGGTCGTCGAAGAAAAAGGCATCTATTCTATTGAGAAATTTATCATTGCCAGGCGCTTGATGTACTGGCAGGTATACCTCCATAAAACGGTGGTGTCTTCAGAGCGGCTTTTAATAACCATTTTGAAGAGAGCTATTTATTGCGTTCGTCAAGGCATGGAGCTTTTTGCTTCTCCCGCCTTTCAATTCTTTCTTCAGGGTAATTTTACCGAGAGTGACTTTGACAAAAATGAAGATGTACTCAACCAGTTTGTTTTACTTGATGATGCGGATATTATCGGTGCAATAAAAGTTTGGTGCAGTCATCCAGACCCCGTACTGAGCGATTTATGTAAGCGACTTGTAAATCGAAAACTGCTCGGAGTCATAATAAGCGACAAGCCATTTGAAAAAGATTTTACTGAGAAATTAAGAACCCAGACAAAAGATGCTTTCAAGCTCGAAGAAGATGAAGTTGAGTACTACTTTCAAACGGGCGTTCTTGAAAACAATGCCTATAATTTAAAAATAGATGGCATCGGAATTCTGCGTAAAAATGGCCAGGTTGAAGACATTGTTAAGGCATCTGATAACGGCAGTATGATGGCGCAAGCCGAAGCCGTAAAAAAGTACATGATGTACCTTCCTAAAGAGATAAAAAACTTTAGCTAACTGGCTGTCTAGGCGGAGTTGATTAATTTATATATTTGAGCGATGAAATTTTCGGCACATCAAATCGCTCAAATACTTGAAGGTGAAGTAGATGGGGATGATAAGGCGCTTGTTTCCGGATTGAGTAAAATCGATGATGGAAAAAAAGACACCCTTTCTTTTCTGGCAAACCCGGCCTATACAGAGTATTTGTACCATACAAATGCATCTGTTGTAATCATTTCGAAAGATTTTGTTCCCGAAAAAGATATTCCAGAAACCTGCACACTCATCAAGGTAAAAGATCCTTATGCGAGCTTCGCAAAGCTATTAGAACTGTACAACCAGTTTAAATACGATGAGAAAGGCATTTCAAAAGATGCTTTCATTGCAGATGATGCCGAAATTGGCGAAGGTGCGTACATAGGAGCCAACTGTACAATTGAGACAGGGGCGAAAATTGGTGAAAATGCCAGGATTTATCCAAATTCCTACATCGGTAAAAATGCGAAGATCGGTGCAAACACCCTTATTCATGCCGGCGTACAGATAATGAGCGATTGCGAAATAGGAGCCGATTGTGTTCTTCAACCCGGTGTGGTAATCGGCGGTGATGGTTTTGGGTTCGCACCGAATAGTGAGAATAACTATCAAAAGGTACCCCAAATCGGTAATGTTGTTGTGGAAGACCACGTAGAGATTGGCTCAAATACCGCAATAGATCGCGCAACTCTTGGGCACACAATTATTCGCAAAGGAGTAAAACTTGACAACCTTATTCAAATAGCTCATAACGTAGAAATTGGCGAAAACACTGTTATTGCAGCTCAAACGGGTATTGCGGGTTCAACTAAAATTGGCAAGAATTGCATGATTGGTGGTCAGGTGGGAATAATCGGTCATCTTGTAATAGCCGATGGAACGAAGATTGCCGCACAAAGCGGAATCGGTTCAAATATCAAAAAAGAAAATTCTGTTTTTCAGGGATCTCCGGCCTTCAATCTTTTAGACTACAAAAAGTCTTACGTCGGCTTCAGAAAACTTCCCGAAATGGATAGAGAGCTGAGCGCACTTAAGAAAGAATTAGCTGAACTAAAAGCAACCATAAAGAAATGAGTACAAAACAGCATACACTAGCTGGGTCTGTAGAACTATCAGGAATAGGACTTCATACAGGCGAAAAAGTGAATCTAACCATCAATCCGGCTCCTGAAAATCACGGATATGTTTTTCAGCGAGTAGATCTGGACGGAAAACCGCTTGTTAAGGCAGATGTCGATAATGTTGTAACGACAAATCGGGGCACAACCCTTGAAGTTAACGATGTTCGAATTTATACAACTGAACATGTTCTGGCGGCTATCTATGGCTCTGAAATTGACAACGCACTGATTCAGGTAGATGGTCCGGAAATGCCAATTATGGACGGAAGTTCAAAGCTTTTCGTAGATGCACTTGAAAAAGTTGGTAGAACAGAACAAAACGCTGAACGCGACTACTTTACTCTTAAAGAGAATATATACTTTGAAGATGAGCAGGGCTACTCGGAGATTCTAGCCGTACCTACACCTGGTAAAGAATTCAGGATAACGGTAATGGTAGACTACAACTCTCCGGTTCTCGGAACCCAGCACGCTTCTATGTATCACCTGGGAGAGTTCAAAAAAGAAATTGCTTCCTGCCGAACTTTTGTTTTCCTCAAAGAAATTGAGCAACTCGCCAAAAACAATCTGATTAAGGGAGGCGATCTTGACAATGCAATCGTTCTGGTTGAAAAGGAACGCACAGAAGAAGAATACCGCAAAATTGCAAAGCTCGTTGGAAAAGAAGATTTAGATATTAAAGTGGAAGGAATCGGTGTTCTCAACACGATTAAGCTCCAGTTTGAAAATGAGCCGGCTCGTCATAAACTCCTGGATATTGTTGGTGATTTAGCTTTGGTGGGAAGACCCATTCAAGGTCATATCCTCGCAGCGCGACCGGGGCATGCAGGCAACACATCTTTTGGTAAAAAGCTGAAAGAGATAATGAAGGCCGAGAAGAAAAAATTGCCTGAATTTGACCTTTCCAAAGATGCTATATACGATATCAATCAGATTCAGGGAATACTTCCGCACAGGTATCCATTTCTGATGATTGATAAGGTGATAGAGCTATCAGAAGACCATGTGGTGGGCGTAAAAAATGTAACGCTAAATGAGCCCTATTTTCAAGGCCATTTCCCAGGAAACCCCATTATGCCGGGAGTACTTCAAATTGAAGCCATGGCACAAGCCGGCGGCGTTCTAGCTCTACATAACGTAGATGAACCAGAAAAATGGAGCACTTACTTTTTAAAAATTGACAATGTAAGGTTCAAAAGGAAAGTAATTCCGGGAGATACGGTGGTATTTAAATTAGAACTTTCAGCTCCCATTAGAAGAGGAATCGTCCAAATGAAAGGAACCGGCTATGTGAATGGCCAGGTTGCTTCTGAAGGAGATTTAATGGCTCAGGTAATTAAGGACAAGGCTTAATGATTAGCGAACTGGCGAGTATTCATCCCGATGCAAAAATTGGAAAAGACGTAGAGATCGGCCCATTTTCAGCCATTTCAGGCGATGTTGAGATTGGTGATGGTACAAAAGTCCATTCTAATGTGGTTATTATGGATGGTGCCAGAATTGGAAAGAATTGTGAAATTTATCCAGGAGCTGTAATCTCGGCCGTATCTCAAGATTTAAAATACAAAGGCGAATACACAACCACAGAAGTTGGTGATCATACCATTATTCGCGAATACGTTACCATTCACAAAGGCACATCAGACAAGTGGAAAACCGTTGTGGGTCACCACTGCCTGCTTATGGGTTATGTGCACGTGGCACACGATTGTGCCGTGGGTAA
>JGI12048J13642_10399092_pt1 | contig 41009 bp, 33 predicted proteins | sample ElkSlonscriptome_16_FD_13642 | JGI IMG/M metagenome (IMG submission 13642)
CTTTTTACTTTGCGACTCCGCGAAACGGTATGGAAGCCGTTTCAGGATGAAAACTAGCTAAGCATCATTTTGATACGGATTGCCGCTGGCAATGGTGGCCGTGGCCCTGCATCCGGTCATTTTATTTCCTGATAAATTCTATCTGCAGAGCCCTGCCTGGTTCAGGCTCGTTGGCAACCCCTCACTTGATACTGATTGAATAGGTAAACTCCCGTAGTCACTTTATCTTGATGTTGATCAATCGATCTCATTAACAGTTCCCTATACTTCAATCATACCAAGCTATTTATAGCCCCCGTTGTAAGCTCATCGGACGAGCATCTCACTGTTCTAACCCAACAATAAGAAGTAAGGGTTCACTGATAATTAGCCTGTTGATTTGTGATAACCACCCAGTGGAGGAACCCGAATGAATTCGGAAATGTCAGGTGGTGTCTTTGGTAATGGCACTTCTTTATCTCGTAGAAATTTCCTTAAATTTTGTAGCGGTGTGGCGGCTAGTCTGGGCTTGTCCGCAGGCATGGGTGCACAGATCGCTCACGCCATCACCAATCCCCGCCGTCCGCCCGTCATTTGGTTGTCTGCACAAGAGTGCACGGGTTGCACAGAGTCTCTGTTGAGATCCCAGCATCCCAGTTTGGAAACTCTGATTCTGGATATGATCTCGCTGGACTATCACGAAGCCTTGAGCGCACCTTCTGGCCATTTGGCAGAGGAGGCGAAACACAAGTCCATGGAGGAAAACTACGGCAAATACCTGCTGGTGGTGGATGGTTCTATTCCTACGAAGGATGGTGGTATTTATTGTAAAATTGCCGATAAAACCGCACTGGAACACCTTGAAGAGCAAGCCGCAGGTGCGGCTGCTATTGTGGCCATCGGTTCCTGTGCTGCCTGGGGCGGCATACCCGCGAGCGATCCTAATCCGACCGATGCCAAACCGGTGGTGGACATTATTCATGATAAACCCATTGTCAATATTCCGGGTTGTCCACCGAATCCATACAACTTCCTCAGCACTATTCTGCACTTTATTACCTTTGGTGAATTACCGGAGCTTGATGATGAGCTCAGACCCAAATTTGCTTACGGACGTTTGATCCACGAAAACTGTGAGCGCCGCCCTCACTTTGATGCCGGTCGCTTTGCCACCGAATATGGTGATATCGGTCACCGCAAGGGCTGGTGTCTGTATAAGCTGGGCTGTAAGGGGCCAGAAACTTATGCCAATTGCCCATCGATCTTGTTCGGTGATGTGGGGTCTGGTAGCTGGCCCGTGGGGACTGGGCATCCTTGTTTCGGTTGTACCGAAAAAGGGGTGGGTTTCTCCAAGCCTTTGTATGAATTGTCAGAACTGAAGACCGTCACTCCACCGCTGATTTACCCCAGTGTTGATCAGCAGGTTACCCAGGGAACTTCACCGGCTGCTGCTGCATTAGCGGGCGGTGTGGGAGGTGCTGTACTCGGTGCTGGTGGGGTTGTGCTCAATGTGTTGGGTAGAGCCAAGAAAAAAGAGGCTGCTAAAGCCGCTCAGCAAGAACAAGATCAGTCCGCAAAGGAGTAGCTGAGTATGAGCATGAATCGAAGAAACTTTATTAAGTTTGCCGGTAGTGCTGCAGCGGTAGGCACGACCAGTACCGTCGAGGCCAGGGAAAACCTAAAGCCGTCACCAGATGCTGTGGGTATGCTCTATGATGCTACCATTTGTATCGGTTGCAAGGCCTGTATGCCGGCCTGCAAAGAAGCCAACGGAATGCCACCAGAAAGCGAAATGGAGAATCCTATTTGGGATAATCCAATGGATATTTCGGAAAAAACGCTCAATGCCATCAAGGTTTATTCCGATGGTACGGTTGAGCTCAAAGACCGGGAGTTTGACGGTTTTTCTTTCGTCAAGCATCACTGTATGCACTGTGTGGACGCCAGTTGTGTTTCGGTTTGTCCTGTTAACGCGATGCGTAAAAATCCGGTGACGGGGGTGGTTACTCATCATGCAGATATTTGTATCGGTTGTCGTTATTGTGTGCTGGCTTGTGCTTACAATGTTCCCGCCTATGAATACGATGATCCCTTGGGTCAAATTCAGAAATGTCAGTTTTGTGATCACCGATTAGAAAAAGGTGAGTTGCCGGCTTGTGTGGAAAGTTGTCCAACCGGAGCCTCATTATTCGGGACCTATGAAGAAGTCAAGGAAGAAGCCAGGCGTCGCTTGGCTATGCGGCCGGGCGAAACCTACGAATATCCCATTCAGACCGTGGATTCACCCCACACTCACTTGGCTGAGGTTAAACCTTATCAAAATCACATGTATGGCGAGGAAGAGGGTGGCGGTACCCAAGTGGTGATGCTGGCCGGAGTGCCTTTCGAAAAACTGGGTTTACCAGACTTGCCCGAAAAATCGGCTGCCAGTCGATCCGAAGGGGTTCAGCATACCCTCTATAAGGGCATGATCGCACCGATACTTTTGTTTGCCGGGCTGGTTTATGCCGCACGCAAAACAGCGGGTCGGGCACATGAAGAGTCCGAGCGCAAGAAACCTGAAGAAGAATAACTATCTCAGAACCAATCTAAACCGAAGGCAGGTTTATAAGCCAGAGGTGTCTGGAAAGCTTGGGATGGTTATTAGTCTGAAGGCAGAATTCTGTTGCCGACGAGTAGCAACCTGAGTCAAAAACTGAGATAACCGAATCCAGAGTTTAAAGAAGAGTATAAAGAGAAGAGGCCAATCATGAGCAAACCGCAACCGCTTGGCGGCAAAATTCTGACCAAACCGTTTATGGTGCTATCTGTTTTTGCAGCCATTGCCCTGGTGATTCTGATCGCCCGTTTTGTTTTTGGGCTCGGTGCTGTGACCAACATGAATAATGGCTATCCCATGGGCTTGTGGATCGTTTTCGATTTGGTTATCGGTACTGCCTTTGCTTGTGGTGGCTATGCGCTGGCACTGGTGGTTTATATTGTTAATAAAGGTGAATATCACTCGCTGGTCCGACCCGCACTGCTTACCAGTGTGATTGGCTACAGTATGGGTGGGATGGCGGTTATCGTCGATTTGGGCAGGTATTGGCAAGCTTACACGATCTTTTTACCTTGGCATGCCAACCTGAATTCGGTGATGTTTGAACTGGCACTTTGTGTGGCTCTTTACACCACGGTGTTATGGATTGAATTCTCGCCTTCGATATTCGAGAAGTTTAAATCCCGTAAAGCCTTGCGGATAGTTAATAAGGTGTTGTTCGTGTTCATTGCGCTTGGCGTGCTGTTGCCGACTATGCACCAGTCTTCGATGGGTTCCATGCTGATCTCGTTGGGCACTAAACTTTCACCACTGTGGCAGACTGATTTATTGCCCTTGTTGTTCCTTTTATCAGCATTGAGCACTGGCTTCTCCATCGTCATCTTTGAGGCATCATTGTCGTCCTTAGGATTCTGGCGACCCCTTGAAACCTCCTTGCTTACTCGTCTCGCTGGCATCATTCGCTGGGTATTGGCGGCCTACATCATTATCCGCCTTGCTGATATTATCGCCCGAGGACAGCTGGGTCTCGCCCTCGCGGGTGACCTCCAGGGCAATATGTTTTTACTGGATATGGCGCTCTTTATTATTCCGCTAGCGATCTTATCCAGCGAAAAATTCCGTGCCGATCCCCAAGTGCTTTTTGTTGCGGCAGTGAGCATGTTGCTGGCCGGAATGATGTACCGCTTTAACGCTTTTTTGATCGGTTACAACCCACCCGCTGGCTACACTTATTTTCCATCTGTAACTGAGATATTAGTCTCAGTCGGTATGGTTTGCATCCATGTTATGGCATTCTTGTTTTTCGTGAAAAAATTTCCTGTGCTGTCCCCTCACCATTCCTGAGTCAAAGAAAACAGGCTCCGGTCGCTGTTGGAACACTGTTGGGCCGCTGGCAGACTACAATAACAAAGGCATACCCGGACCAGAGTAGAGGTAACTCTGGCCATTATGCGGGAGGATTTAAATTGGCTACTAGAATCACCGTTGATCCGGTCACCCGAATCGAAGGCCACCTGCGGATAGATTGTGAGGTGGATAATGGCAAAATAGTGAATGCTTGGTCATCTGGCCAAATGTGGCGTGGAATCGAGCAAATCGTGACCGGTCGTGATGCCCGCGAGGCATGGTTATTCGCGCAACGTATTTGTGGTGTATGCACCACTGTGCACGCCATGGCTTCAGTACGGGCAGTGGAGAACGCACTGGATTTGGAAATACCGCTTAATGCCCAGTACATTCGCAATATGATTGTGGCTGCCCACTGTGTGCATGACAATATCGTGCACTTCTATCATCTATCCGCGCTGGATTGGGTCGATATTGTCTCAGCACTGAAGGCGGATCCAGATCAGGCCTCGCGTATTGCCAATGGCGTATCCTCCTGGCATTTGAATAGTGCTCAATCCTTGCGTGAAGTGCAGCAACGGCTGCAAGCACTGGTGGATTCGGGGCAATTGGGTATCTTTGCCAACGGCTATTGGGGCCATCCGGCCATGAAGCTGCCGCCGGAAATCAATCTCATTGCTGCCGCCCATTATTTGCAGGCGTTGGAATACCAGCGCAAAGCCAATCAAGTCGTGGCTATTTTGGGCAGCAAAACCCCTCATATTCAAAATCTGGCTGTGGGAGGCGTGGCGAACCCCATTAACCTGGACAGTCAATCCACACTGACGCTGGAGCGCTTGTATCATATCAAGCGATTAATTGGGGAGCTGGGAGATTTTGTTCGTCATGCTTATTTAGTAGATGTGGCAATCGTCGGAGCCTACTACGGTGATTGGGCCCAATATGGGGCTGGTGTGACCGATTATTTATCCGTACCAGAAATGCCGATGGACACTCGTGGCACTGAGTTTGCCATGCCTGGCGGCATTATAAAAAATGGTGATCTTGCCAGCTATCAGCCCATCAGTGGCTTTCACGATAAGTATTTTCAGGAAGGTGTGGCTGAAAGTAATAAACACGCCTGGTATCGCAACAAGGGGCCATTGCATCCATGGGAGGGTGAAACCGAACCCGAGTACACTGACTTCGAAGATGATGGCAAGTATTCCTGGGTGAAAGCGCCAACTTTCCATGGCGAACGCATGCAGGTCGGTCCTTTGGGTAACGTATTAGCGATGGTCGCGGCGGGTTATGAGCCAGCGGTGCGCTATTTAAATGAAATGACAGATCGAATCAAAGCCATTAGTGGATCTGAATTTCCCTTATCAGGCTTGCATTCCACCATTGGTCGTCATGCCGCTCGTGCTATACGCTGCGCAGTGCTGTACGAGAACCTGGAGACCCAGTGGCAGGCGTTGATGGACAATATCGGTAAAGGCGATATGGATACCTATAACCGCCCAGTCTTTCCTAAAGGTGAAGTGCGCGGAGTGGGTATTCATGAGGCTCCCCGGGGTACATTGTCGCATTGGGTGGTCATCGAAAACGGCATTATTAAAAACTATCAGGCCGTGGTGCCCTCCACCTGGAATGCGGGCCCACGTAACGATAAAGATGAGCTCGGTCCTTACGAGGCGTCTTTGTTAGACAATCCCGTGGCGGATGAACACAAGCCATTGGAGGTCATTCGTACCGTGCATTCCTTTGACCCATGCCTTGCTTGCGCCATTCACCTGGCTGATACCGAGCGCCGGGAAATTGTTAAAGTAAAAGCACTATAGTCTCCGGGGACGGCAAGCCATGGAAGGCTTGCTCTTTGGCGGCTAACAGCCAGCCAGGTCCACTATGACGGGTTACCGGGTGTTCGGGTTAACAGAAAATGAATAAAAGAAGATATTAGCAACAAAAATAAGGAACCAACAGCCGTGCAAATTCTGGTGTTAGGCATCGGCAATATGCTATTACAAGATGAAGGCATTGGCGTGCATATCATCCAGGCCCTGCAAAATCGCTTTGACTTTCCTCCGGGCGTAGAACTGCTGGATGGCGGCACTGCTGGTATGGAGCTGGTCGAGGCCATGATGGATCAGGACCAGGTCATTGTAATTGATGCTATTCGCAGCGATGGAGAGCCCGGTACTTTGATTCAGTTAGAAGGCAGTGAAGTGCCTGCGTTTCTACAACAACATCTGACTCCCCATCTACTGGGTTTGACCGATGTATTGGCCACGCTGACCATTGCGGGCAAAACACCGGAACGGCTCATCTTGCTTGGCATTGTGCCCCATTCGATGGAATTGTCGGTCACTTTGTCCGACCCACTGCAGGCTCAATTTGATAGTTTGGTTGCACAAGTAGCAGGTAAACTGGGTGAATTTGGTCTTGCTCCTGTGCCTAAACAGGCGATATAGTTTCTCGGGTAGGTTCTAGTGAATGTATTGATGTAGATTGAATCGGATTTTTAGTTCAGTTATCAAAATCAGACGGGCTAAGTTTGATTTATCCTCGTCTGATTTGAGTGGAGAAGCAGAAATGAGCTTGGACAGTATTAGTACTGATACCGCCGCATTGGACGCGGAACACCAGGTACAAACTGGCTTGGTGGAGGCACTTCGACAAGCGGTAGAGTCGCAACGGTCCTCCAGTGACGTGGATGAAATCCTGGATCGGCTGGCCTCTTATACTGATGCTCACTTTATGGCCGAGCAATTATTGATGCGTTTGAATGCGTACCCTGCCTACGAAGCTCACCAGCAAGAACATGACCGACTCATGGACAAGTTACGCGAATTGGAAAAGGGCTATCGGGCCGGAGAAGAGCAAATAACTTTGGCTGCCGCCGACGAACTTAAGACGATGTTGCTGGGCCACACTCACGGTGCAGACAATGCCTTGACTGAGTTTCTGACTCAGAAAGGGTAGCGCCAATTGCGGCCGGTGATATTTTAACATTGGCTAGGGAGCTGTTAGCGAAGGTTCATTGCCCTCTGTCGGCAAGCGTTTCAACCAGCGTCGGTTAGTCGCATTCAGAATTTGCACGATGGCCTGACTTGATATAGTCGCGCCGGTCATGATGTCCACTTCGTTGGGACGTTGTTTTTCCCCGGACTCAACAACGACTAATTTGGGGTCAACCGCCAGTGCCTGAAAGTTGGCTAAGAAGTCTGTGTCCTTCAGGGCCTGTTCCCCCCAGCCTGTTGTCTCGCCACTATCAAGAACCACCATGCCCACGATTTGTCGTCTTGTGGGCTGAAAACCGTAGAGCAAACGAATGGAGTCCTGATAGCCTGGGCCTTCGCCGGGTATGGCGTAGCCTATAAACTGACCGGATTCGTTGTATCCAGCATAGAGCGAGTCAGCGCTGTCTCTGGTGAAGTCAATGGGTTGCCAGCTTTGTCCAGCTTGATTTTGGCCAACCCGATTTTGGCCAACCCGATTTTGGCCAACATAGTATAGTTGCTTCAGTTGACTCGAACCCGGAAGTACCTGAAATATCTGTTGTCTAAAGGTGTGCAGTTGCTGTGCGCTGATCAGCCAGTAAATCATCAAAACCACTAGCAACAAACCAACACCGGCCATTGTTAGCAGTAAATTTCGGTGTTTGCTGTAACCAGAAGTTTGTATTTTGAGTATCATTTTAATTACGAGCGTTGTAAGAGGTACTCATTTGGGGTCAGATGAGAAACTTTACTCGATCTGGCGTAAAAATATATACCACTGATAGCCTAACTGAGATAAGCAGGACAATAGGCCTCAAGGGGGAACCATATGACTATTAAAATATTAAAAAAAACGGTCAACATTGAGCTTTGTCATGAATTGTTCAAAACCCGAGTTTACTACGATACGTTTGAGAAGCAATACGTTCGACTTCAGTCAGGAAAACAGGAGGCAGCCTCAGAGGATGTGGCCTGGACTGAGCGGGATGGTTTCTGGATGTATATGCCGGAGTTGTGGGATGAAAATTATTTCGGACTGTGTGAACAGCGACCATCGGCTTGGGAGACCCAATCCATAGCTTGCGGGTTTGACTTTAAAAACGATGGCAGTGGCGCGTTTGGCCGGGATGAATTTGGTGGCATTCTGGTTTTGCACACGGGAGATATTCCCATTGGTTCTGACGAAGCCAAAGCGCTTTTTTGGCAGCATTACAAAGGTCCTCGTGTGAATGGGGGGGAACCCAGCAAAGCGTATGCAGTGGTCGCACACTTGGGTGCCTTGGATGTGAGCGGACAAGTGAGGGAGTTCCTTGATGAGGCGGTACGGATTCAGCAGGAAATCAATTGATGGAAGCCAGAGACTGGGACTGCATTGTTATAGGGTTGCTGTTCAGATTTAGATTTGAATGCAGATTCAGTTGTTGGACAAGGTATCTTCTGACTTTGAGCAGATCGGATTATTGTTAGGCTAAATGAATTAGATCAGTGGGATAAAAGCAGGGATCACGCAAAATAATCTCTGATATAGTTTCGTAAATAACTGCTGTCGTTCTAATTTGCTCAAAGTAGAAGGAATTAATCATGAACCAACAAGAAAAAGCTGGGGATAGATGCGCCTGTGAAAAACATGCCCAGCAAAAAAGCTCCCAGTGCGGAAACCAATGCCTCATCGTTTTTTACACGGCATATGTTCTGGTCTAATAGAACTGGTGGTTTTGATGAGCAGAAGAACCCGTCCAGAGTTGTAGTGCAGTCTTTTTGCCGTACATTTTACCTGTCTCACATTTTTTCATGGCACATTTTTTCTTCTACTTGTTGATTCCTTGATTTCTTGATCCCCGGAACTTTCAATACTCTCGATTCCTTCGATTCCTTCGATTCCTTCGATTCCTTCGATTCCTTCGATTCCTTCGATTCCTTCGATTCCTTCGATTCCTTCGATTCCTTCGATTCCTTCGATTCCTTCGATTCCTTCAATCCTTTTAATCCTTGCAGTCCTTCCAATTCTTGCAATCTTTTCAACGGTGGTTTTCATCGGGCCACAAGAACTGTCGCAAATTAACTCTTTGCCGATCAAAGTAGATCGACTCATCAAGCAGGCGCTGTCGTTGGGTAAGGTAGCGTTCGCTGCCCACTGGAAAAGAAATCATACCACGACTGTTGATGACCCGGTGCCAAGGTAGTTGGCTGTCCTTCGACAACTGCTTTAATGCATAGCCCACATAGCGGCTGTAGCCCGGCAGTCCAGCCAGTTCAGCCACTTTACCGTAAGTGCATACTTTGCCCGATGGTATTTGTCTGACAACAGACCAGATAGCTTGTTGCTTTTCCACGGTATTTTCTGTAGTCATTGACTTTCATGTTCTTTTGTCGACACAACCTGCTTCCATCTTTAACCGGACTTCTCTGTTCAGCTTGAATTTCAGAGTTTTAGCCCGAAGGTTTAATTCAGACCCGGCCATGAACAAACGAAAAGCCTTTTTATTGGCACATCCCACACATTTTATGTTGTTTATTGTGTCAACGTCAGGGGGGTATTCAGGGCTGCTGCAAAGGAGCACAATAACGGTGTGCATTCGACAATTGATATCGATGGAATAATTTATGATTAGCCGACTTCCTTTCTTAATTCCTTTGATTGCCATCACCGAAATCTATCTCATTATTAAAGTCGGAGGAGCCATTGGATTTTTGCCGACGGTGGCGATTGTGCTCACCACGGGTATGACCGGAGTGGTGCTATTGCGTCAGCAAGGCTTCCAACTGTTAGGTCAGTTAAACCAAAAAATGAGTGCAGGGCAGATGCCAGCAGCGGAATTAGTAGAAGGCGTCGCCCTGATGATGGGCGGAGTTATGTTGATTACACCGGGTTTTCTAACCGATGTCATAGGCTTTTCCTTGCTGCTGCCGTGGACCAGGAAACGTATGGTCAGCAAACTCGCTCGTGTGCTCGAAAGTCAGGTTCAATCTGGAGCTACCACTGGTTTCTACTACTCCAGTAATGGTTATGATAGTCGCCGTGGTACTGGAGCCCATACTCAGTCTGGTTTCCAAACTCCACCAGAAGCAGGCGCCAAACACTCACAAAATGTCTTTGATGGTGAGTATGAACAAGTCAATGATCCTGTCGCCGAAATCGAGGAAAAAAAGTGAATTTTTTTTCCAAGGGATATTGAAAACAAAAAGCCCAGCCCCATCTATGAATCCACAATCAGGCGACTGGTTGTTTGCGCTCTATTTTTACGTCCCTTCCAAGAGACTTAAAAGCATACGAACGTACTGAAGATGCTGGTAACAGAGCGTAGCTATCAGTTTTCGGAATAATTCAAATAGTCAGTTAGATGAAATAACTGGGAGAGAAAACAAAATGAACATTCGTCCATTACACGATCGAATCGTAGTGCGCCGTAAGGAAGAAGAAACTAAGTCGGCGGGTGGAATTGTTTTACCTGGAAACGCTGCGGAAAAGCCATCACAGGGTGAAGTGCTCGCTGTTGGTCAGGGGCGGGTTTTAGACAACGGCGACGTGCGCGCCCTCGCCGTTAAGGTTGGCGACGTGGTGGTATTCGGTCAGTACTCAGGAAGCACGGTGAAAATCGATGGCGAGGAGTTGCTGATCATGAGCGAAAGCGATGTGTTTGGCGTTTTGGAGGGTTGATAGTCCCCCTTTTTTTTTCACTCTAACCTTACAGGATTTTTATCATGTCAGCTAAAGACGTAAAATTTGGAAATTCCTCACGCTCTCTGTTAGTAGAAGGCGTTAATGTTCTGGCCGACGCCGTTAAAGTGACACTTGGTCCTAAAGGCCGTAATGTCATATTAGACAAGTCGTTCGGCGCTCCCACTGTTACAAAAGATGGTGTGTCGGTAGCTAAAGAAATAGAGCTTAAAGACAAGTTTGAGAATATGGGCGCGCAGATGGTCAAAGAAGTGGCCTCTCAAACCAGTGACGAGGCCGGTGATGGCACTACCACCGCCACCGTATTGGCACAAGCCATTTTGAATGAAGGCTTGAAAGCCGTTGCGGCGGGTATGAATCCAATGGACCTGAAACGTGGCATCGATAAAGCGGCCATTGCAGCCGTCGCCGAAATCAAGTCTTCCTCTAAGCCCTGTGTTGATTCCAAGTCCATTGCTCAGGTAGGAACCATTTCTGCCAACAGCGATGTGCGAATCGGAGATATCATCGCCGATGCCATGGGTAAAGTGGGTAAAGAAGGTGTAATCACGGTCGAAGAAGGCAGTGGTTTAGAAGATGAGCTGGACGTAGTTGAAGGTATGCAGTTTGACCGTGGTTACCTGTCCCCTTATTTCGTCAATAACCAGGATAACATGAGTGCCGAGTTAGAGACGCCTTATTTGTTACTAGTGGATAAAAAGGTTTCCAATATCCGCGAAATGTTGCCGATTCTTGAAGCAGTTGCCAAAGCCTCCAAACCTCTATTAGTGATCGCCGAAGATATTGAAGGCGAGGCCTTGGCGACCTTAGTGGTTAACAATATGCGTGGTATTGTCAAAGTCGCCTCTGTTAAAGCTCCTGGCTTTGGTGATCGACGCAAAGAAATGTTGCAGGACATCGCTATTCTGACCGGGGGAACAGTCATTTCTGAAGAAGTTGGCTTGACGCTGGAGAATGCGAGCCTGGATGATTTGGGTACTGCTAAGCGCGTTGTGGTCACTAAAGAAGCGACCACTGTCATTGATGGCGCCGGTGTGAAGACCGATATTGAAGCCCGCGTTGCTCAGATTCGTCGTCAAATTGAAGACACTACTTCAGATTACGATCGTGAGAAGCTGCAAGAAAGAGTAGCTAAGCTGGCCGGTGGTGTAGCCGTAATTAAAGTGGGTGCTGCAACCGAAGTAGAAATGAAAGAGAAGAAAGCACGGGTAGAAGACGCCTTGCATTCCACCCGCGCTGCGGTTGAAGAGGGAGTGGTACCTGGGGGTGGTGTTGCACTCATTCGTGCCCTGCAGGCCATCGTTGATTTGAAAGGGGACAACGAAGACCAAAACGTGGGTATAAACCTGCTGCGTCGTGCGATGGAAGCGCCCATGCGTCAAATCGTTGCCAACGCAGGTGGTGAGCCTTCTGTGGTGGTTGATAAGATCAAACAAGGAGAGGGTGCCTTTGGTTTCAACGCTGGCACTGATGAGTACGGTGATATGCTCGATATGGGTATTCTTGATCCGGCTAAAGTGACTCGCACCGCTCTGCAAGCGGCGGCCTCTGTTGCCGGTTTGATGATCACCACCGAGTGCATGGTTACTGATCAGCCTGATGACAAGGGTGCTGCTGCTCCTGATATGGGTGGCATGGGTGGTATGGGCGGCATGGGCGGCATGGGCGGCATGATGTAGTGCCATTAGCGCCTTGCCACTATCTTTTGCCCTGCTAGTGGGCTTAGATGCTGGTTAACTGTGAGACCCCGGTAAAACCGGGGTTTTTTGTTTCTGGCATACAGAACGTCATTTACCTTCAGCCAACAGGGAAGTCCTCTCTGGTTTGCACGTCGACTCTATGGATCACCTGTTTTATTGCCATTCGATTCAGCTTTTTCCTGCGTCTTATTCCTGTTGTCATCCTGTGGACTGACAATTACTGTACTGTAATCGCTTAGGCGGCAGGGTTCTGATGTGGTGTGAATTCTTGCCGTTTAGCCGCTCAATATGCGATGTGAATTGCCTATCTTATTGATTGGGAATAATAAACTTTATCTGATACCGGGTCTTATTGTGGCACTGAACCGTTTTCGCTGCAGGTAGGAGCATTTGTCCTGGCAAGTCAGTTGGGTTGATGAATGGATTGATAGGGATATGTCCCTTTAAAACACGCTATTATGAAGAGCAAGTTAAGTGATTTCTCTCAATATATCCTCCTTCAGGAGGGTCAGGATTTAACTAATAATCAGTGTGATACTAAAAACCTTGGTCTTTCTGCTAGTCGGGTTTCTGAGTTACGCCAGCGCATGGTTGGCGTTTATGCCGGTTTCTTTCGCCTGGGATATGGCGCAGCAATGGTTACCTGAACAAACCCGGCCTTTTCAGGTTACTGCAGAACGGGGAACCATCTGGCAGGGGGAAGTGCAATTTAAGTACATGTATTTTGAGGGCTCTGCAGCCTGGATTCTGCGGCCTTGGCAGTTGTTTAGCAGCGGAGAGTGGATTGATTTGCATTTGCAGTCTGTTGACGGTGAATTGCTAGGACAGGGAGGCTATGCCGATGGTGCTGTCAGCGTTAGCGGTTTGATGTCACTGGACCTCCAAGCCTTGAGACCCATTCTGAGTCAGCATCGTATCGATCTGGGCGGCGAACTCATGGTCAATGATCTGCTATTGGCTATTGATCCTTTAACCAGACGGCCAGTAGCGGCTTCTGGATTTGCTCGCTGGGAGGGAGGTCCGGTGAGTTATCCTTTGGGGCGAAAGCGCCAATCCGCTGACATGCCCCCATTACTTGGTGAACTTGGTTTGCGAGGAGATAGCGTGGAGTTGGCTGTGAGTGATGAAATAAGCAGGCAAAACGTTATGCTATTGCGCGTCACTCCGGATGGTTACGTTGAACTTCAGGTGCGCAGGCGATTGCTTGATCTGGCCGCGGCACCATGGAGTCAACGAGGACAGCCAGATGATGTGGTGTTTAAAATTAAACAACCATTGAAAATGTAGACTCTGGTAAATCAATTGTTGGATAGCGACGTCTGACGCAAACAGATAATTTATGCAAGATACAACGATAAAACGAGTGAGTTGGTGGATTGGTCTGGCCGCGTTTGCGCTGGTTGCCTGGCAAGCAGGCAAGTTCACTTGGTATTACCAGGCAGATACCCACAATGTGCTGACTTCAAAAAAGTCGGCTAATGAATCAGCGGCACCGCAGGCGACAAGGGTGGGTTATGCTTCCTGGAATTTATTTGGTCAGCAACAGCAGCGGGTTGCAAGGCCGGTTGAACAAATCAAAGAGACGCCGAAAACCCAGTTGCGTCTGAAGTTACTCGGTGTTGTGGTGGGTGTTAACCCACAGGATTCCATGGCGACGGTGGCGGAGCAAAACGGAACAACAGAGGACTATAAAATCAATGAGTCTCTTCCCGGTAACGCCATTTTGGTCGATGTGGAAAGCGATTATATTCTGTTAAGTCGAAGCGGAAAGCTGGAAAAACTGACGTTTGACGATCAGGACCTCAGTAATTTTGTCGCCGCCACACATCACAGACAAACGCTCAGACAAAAGAACAGGCAAAAAAATGATCAAAATTCCGGCAATCAACAGCCCAGAATTGATACGCCTGAACAGTTTATGGATGTTGCACAGGCCCGCTTGGATGCTGACCCTCAAGGTGCTCTGGCCTCTGTGGGCTTAGCCCCTGCAGCCAACAATGGCACTACAGCAGGCTATGTTTACGATGGTAAAAATCCAATGCTGGCTGCGATGAATATGCAAAAAGGTGATGTTATCCGTGCAATCAATGGACACACCTTGGGTAATATGGAAGTGGATCGCACTAAATTGCAGGAGCTATACAATAGCGGCTTGTTGGAGGTCGAAATTGAACGGGCCGGGGCGACTTTCACTATTAGTTATCCAATTCCCCAATGAACTTAAAAACTTGTTTTGACTCTGTTTATTTTTAACAATCAGGGGGCCTCTCGTCTATCCTTTTAGTTGTTCGGTCCTGAAACCAGTCCTGCCTGGCACGCCGTAAGGGTTGAAACACGCTTTTGTTGTGTATTGAAAGCGGGCAGCAATTGGCGAATTTGCCTGGGTGTTTGCTTGTCCCATTGGCTTACTGCTGTTGGGCAGATTCTCTGTTGGCTTGTATGTTTATCAGAGCCAGGTGGCCTCTAAAGCTTGTGCCGTTCGAACTTGGTCGGGTAAATATGGTTAGTTTATTTAAATCAATGATGTGGGAATTTTTTCAGGTACTCATTAACTATCGTTTTTATACTAATATGCAGCTTCGTTTCGCTGTTCTTGAACAATAATTAAAGTGCCCCAGAGATGATGGAAATTAAAAAATTGAGATCCTTGTTATTGCTTTGGATAGCTTCTTTTTCGCTTACGCTTTCGTTGAGTCCCGGTGTTACTGCTAACGAAGAAGCGCTGACTTTAAATTTCAGGGACGCACCTATTCGCTCATTCATAACCAGCGTAGCCAATATTACAGGGTATCGCTTCGTAGTGGACCCAAGGGTGAAAGGCCGCATTACTATTATTTCGACCACTCCTATGGACCCATCCGCTATTTATGAAATGTTCCTGTCTGTGTTGAGTGTGCACAACTATGCCGCTATCCCCGGTGAAGGTGTGATAAAGATCGTGCGGAACACAGCCGCCAAACAGAAAGCGCAAGATACCAGCATTTTCAGTAAAGTACCGGGTGAGCAATTAGTTACCCGGGTGATTCAGATAAAAAATGCTAACGCCTTGGAATTAGTGCCTATTTTGCGTCCTATGGTGGCTAAATATGGTCATTTAGCAGGGGTGGCGGCCGCAAACGCCTTGATTATCAGTGATCACGTAAACAATATTGCGAGAATTCAGCGCATTGTTGATGAACTGGACAGTCCATCCAACTATCAGTTGGAGGTTGTTCAACTGGAAGAGGCCTGGGTCGGCGATATGGTGAAATTACTGGAAGAGCTGGCGCCCAGAGAATTAGGTAAGGGCCCAGCCAGGACCTCGAAGAAGTTCAGTGTAGTGGCCGATGAGCGTAGTAACCGTTTGATATTGAAAGGCGATGAAAATTTCCGTACGAATATGCGCGAGCTTATCAGTAAACTGGACCAGCCCGCTGCTGTATCCGGCACCACTCAGGTTATTCATTTAAGTCACGCCGACGCGGAAGATTTGGCCGAATTGCTGAAAGGTCTGATGGGCGATATCGCTCCTCAGTCTGGCGAGCAAGCCAATAAGGCGGTCCCAGGTGCGGGCAAAGTGAGTATTTTTCCAGATGATGGTTTGAATGCGTTGGTGGTCAGAGCAGAGCCTTCAATGATGAAGGAGATCGAGAATATCATCCAACAACTCGATGTGCGCCGGGCTCAGGTGTTGATCGAGGCAGCGATTGTTGAGATTAATGATAGCCTGAGTCAGCAATTAGGCGTGCAATTACTGGCAGGAGACCTGTCAGGTAATTCGGGTCCGGTCGGACTCACTAATTTCACCAATGTGGGACTGTCAGCGGCCACTGTATTGCAGGCTATAGCGGCAGAATCTACCAGTACCAATATTAATCAGGATGCAGGCATCATTGGTGTGGGCCAACAGGATTCAAGAGGTGGTTGGGGTGCTCTGATTCAGGCGCTGGCGGGCAGCGGTCAGGCTAATCTGCTGTCTACACCCAGCATTATCACTATGGACAACCAGGAGTCTGAAATCGTGGTCGGTCAGAATGTGCCTTTCAGAACCGGACAAATTGCCACTGGTACTGATGGCACCACGAACCCTTTTACCACCATCGAGCGCCAGGATGTGGGCCTTACTTTAAGAGTAACGCCCAGCATCAGTGAAGGTGATCTGGTGCGCTTAGATATCCAGCAAGAGTCATCGACCATCAGTAGTGTGGCTGTGACTGGTGCGGCTGACCTGGTGACTAATAAGCGTCAAATTAAAACCTCCGTGCTGGCGGACAATACCGAAACCATTGTGCTGGGAGGGTTAATGAGTGAGAACGCGGTTTCTACTGAATCCAAGGTGCCCTTGCTAGGAGATATTCCGGTGTTGGGCGCATTGTTCAGAAGTACCTCCACGTCGAAAGAAAAGCAAAATCTATTAGTGATTCTGCGTCCCACGATCATGCGTAACAAAGAAGATGCCCGGGATGTGAGTGACCAAAAATACCAGGGTTTGTGGGAACTCAATCTTGAACTGAAGCGCAGTTTGCAGGGTGATGAAGCGGCCGATGCCGCTGTCCGCCCGGTTATTGAGCGTTTCTATGAAGGTAATGAGTTTCTGCGTTAGACAGTTTCCGTGCAGAAGCAATCGTTTCTGCACGGGAACTATATCAGCACAAGGAAGTGCTGACGCCGCGAAACGGCAAGGAGGCCGTTTCAGGATGAATACTATATAGTGGCTGGTGCATCACGCTGCTGTTGGGGTGCTAATTGCCAGGGGCGGCATGGGGCAATCCAACATTTCTACGGTAATTCTTAATAGCTGGTATTCTTTGTCGATAATTTTATCATCTGATTTAATGCAATCCAGGCAGGCCTCAATCAGTATGGGTTTTAGGTGGTGGTTCAATCCAGACAATGCCCTTACTGCATTAGCCAACAGGCTTCCTGAAATTTTTCTGCGGAAATTCAAAGGCGTCAGTGGGTAGTGCAACTGGCTGACTTTGTTAAATAAAATTTTGTCGGCATCTTTTTCCTCTTGAATCGTACCGAGTCTGGCAAACATCGACAGGATGATTTCGAGGTGGGGCGTTACTTTGTTGAGGCTATTAATGGTTCTGCCCGGCGTGCCTCCTGCCAGGTGGTGAACAATAAAGCTCTGCATGATGAATTCGGCAAAGGTCGTGCGCTGATCTGCGGCGATAATCACCCCGGTTTGCTCAATAATATGACTTTTGATCGAAGCGGGCTGTGCTTTCAGTACACTGGTGATAATTTCCAGCAGTGATAAGTGTTGATCTGCAGGCAGCCGCTTGAGCTGGTCGCGCAGTCGTGCGGATTGCTGCCAGTCGCTTAGTGTTTCATTGTTGCTGAGCTTGAATTTTAACTGGCTGGCTACCTGTTCCGATGTTTCTCTCAATACCATGGTGTAAAGCAAGGCTTCTGCGTAAACCGCATTGTGCAAGCCGTCGCCGAACAGTTGCTTCAAGCGGTTGAGGATTTGGTGACCCAAGGCGTAATTTTGCTCCGGTACCGTACCAATAATTGACTTGTCGGGCAGCACGCTAGTGGTATGTTGATCCGCAGAAATCGTTTGGCTAGTGGTTAAAGGGCTACCAATATTCTTACTGCCAGTATCCGTGCTATCAGAAGCCGTACTATCAGCAGCCGTACTATGAGCAGCCCTACGGTCAGAAACCGCAGTGGCAGATAAAGGACGGCCAGCGAATGATGCCGCTTCTGGATGGGTTGGCACTTGCTGGGCCTTGACCTTTTCTGCATTGCTTGCGGCACGCTGCCGGGTCAAAAACATGGGGTTAATGGCTTTAATGCGCTGGTCCAATGGTGGGTGTGAGGCGAGCCACTGACGGAGTTTGAGTGCCTCACTGAAACACATATGATTAACTTCTTGAGCATTAGCTGAATCCAACCATGATTGGTAGGAGTTATCGGCTATTTTACTCAGCGCTCCCGAGATGCCATCGGGATTTCGGGTATATTGCACAGCGGTGGCGTCTGCCAGCCACTCTCGTTGCCGGGAGACAGCGGCTTGAATGAAACGGCCAAATAATAATCCAGTGTAGCCGGCCAGGAACAAGATCGATCCGATCGCAAATATGCCACCGGACCCTTTGTTGTTAGAGCGCATGCTAAAGCGACGACGGGTTCGGGTGATAGCCGCCGAGCGGCACAGAAAACTACCGATCGAACCGATGAAAAGAAGTCCTGCTAATAGAGCCATTATGCGCATGTTGAGCCGGGTGTCTGCGTTTTGAATATGGCTGAATTCATGGGCAATGACGCCTTGTAATTCATCCCGGCTTAGATTTTCCAAAGCGCCTTGGCTGACAGTCAAGGTCATGTCTTGTAATTGATATCCCGCGACAAAGGCATTGATACCCGTTTCTTGCTGTAGAATAAATATCTGCGGAATTGGGGTGCCGGCCGCAATGCTCATTTCTTCAGTGACGTTGATTAAGCGCCGGTGAAGAGTATCTTTGCTTTGCAGATCAACAGGTAGCGCTCCCATCATCAGGGGGACTTGACTGCCTCCTTTACGTAACCGCACAAAACGCCACAATGAACCCGCAGCAATGGCTCCCACTACGGTCAGAGTCAGCCACCAGAAAGGCCCGTCGAACCAGTCTCTTGGCGTGACTATCATGTATTGGGATTGAGCAAAATAGCGAACAGACAGATAGCTAAGCAGATTGATCACCACCACCGTAGCGACTACTGCTATGACAAAATAAGTGACCAGTAGAGTACTTTTGCGCCTGGCTAGCGTCTGTTTTTCAAAAAAGTCCATAGATTGTGTTGGAGTCGGTCAAATCCAATAGGGAAAAAGAAATTAGCTGAAACTTACTTTGACTGCTTTTTTTACCTCGGGCGCTTCCACTTCGAATAATTCAGTTTCCTTAAAGCTGAAGAGGCCAGCAATGAAGTTATTGGGAAACTGTTCCCGGTAGGTGTGGTAGTTCATTACTGAGTCATTGTAACCCTGGCGGGCGAATCCCACTTTGTTTTCAGTGGAAGTGAGTTCCTCCATTAACTGTTGCATGGTTTCATTCGCTTTCAGATCCGGGTAGTTCTCTGCCACAGCATAGAAGTTAGCTAAGGCTCGGTTGAGCATGCTTTCGGCTTTAGAAAGTTGTTTGATATTGGCTCCATCATCGGGTTGGTTAGCCGCCTTACTGGTGGCGCTGGCTGCTTGATTGCGAGCCTTAACTACTTCTTCAAGGGTTTCCCTTTCATGCTTCATGTAGGTCTTGGCCGACTCAACCAGATTGGGAATCAGGTCATGTCGTCGTTGCAGTTGCACATCAATCTGAGCGAATGCATTTTTGAACCGGTTCTTCAACGATACCAGTTTGTTATAGATCGCAATCAGGTATAAAGCGGCGGCGACAACAATGACAATGCCAACGATGGTTGATGTGCTCATGTCTGCTCCTGTATCTGGTTATATTTCTGGTCTGATTTGGTTCTGAATTTCTGTGTTGAAAATGGCATTTATAGCTTTCACAGTTACAACAAACAGATGGTATATCCCATAGCGCTTGTGCAAGGGCTCGATGGTTACAAGATGGTGTTTTTTAAGTTTAGTGATGTGACAGGAAAACACCAATAACTTTAGAGCTTCGCCTGCCAATAGCCTGTGGATGCAATCGATGGTTTCTTTGTGATTTAAGGGAATCTAGCCCGCATTTCTCACCAGGTGAAGAGAATATTGCGCAGGAACTTGTTTTCTCAGGGAATTTTCTGAAGAAGCGGAATACCGACTGTATTTCCGACTGAAGAAAATATTTCTGAGGAATCAAAGAACCAGCAAGAAATCGGCAGACTGGTGAGAAATGCGGGCTAGTCCCTCGCCGGGATAAGTCGTTTCTAACCGAAAAAAAGGGGGGGGATAGTAAGTTTTACGAAAGAGTCTGTTGCGGCAATTTTCGATTAAACATCAATATCTAAACATCAATATAAGAGCATTGATGTTTAGATGCGGAGCGGCTATTGCGTACTATCTGAGGAAGCTGTCAGGCGGTCTGATAGCCTCTTGGGACTCTCAGCACAGCAACTTTATTCAAAGTTCCATTCTCCTTGGAATCTCAAATCTTACTGCTTTATAAACCGCGATGGCGACCAATCCCTTGGTAAGCACCATCACTTGACTAATGCTGAGATCAATGTCGATCAGATTCAGCCAGCTAAATTTTGATTAACGAAATCCCAGTTGACCAACTGCCAGAAAGCTTCCATATACTTTGGCCGTGCATTGCGGAAGTCAATATAGTAAGCGTGCTCCCACAGATCCACCGTCAGTAATGCGGTAGCGCCATCGGTCATAGGTGTGCCCGCATTGGATGTGTTAACGATGTCGATTTTGCCGCTGGCATCTTTTACTAACCAGGTCCAGCTTGAGCCAAAGTTATTAATGGCTTTGTCAGTGAAACTGGCTTTAAACTCATCAAAGGAACCGAATGCCTCATTGATGGCTGCTGCTGCCGCGCCAGTGGGTTCACCGCCGCCATTGGGGCTGAGGCAGTGCCAGTAAAAGGTATGATTCCAAATCTGTGCTGCGTTGTTAAAGACAGGACCACTGGCGGTTTTGATAATATCTTCCAGGCTTTTGCCGTCAAATTCAGAGCCGGGCACTAAGCCATTGAGCTTATCCACATAAGTTTTGTGATGTTTGCCGTAGTGGAATTCAAGAGTTTCTTCGGAAATGTGGGGTGCTAAGGCATTTTTTGCATAGGGAAGTTCAGGAAGTTCAAAAGCCATGATAAGTCTCCGTTTTTTTAATGGATGATCCAAAGGTTCTTGGATTGGGTTGCCTGTTTATTGAAACTTTTAATTGTTAACTTTCTGCCAGCTAACTCTGTCAATTAACTCTTTATCAATTATTTTTTTGTGGTCACTTGGTTGTTGATCTGTCTACTGCAGGTGGTTACTTACTTTTTGAAGTCGGATGCGATATCGATTTGCTCCGGCTTTTTAGTGATTCGATTTGCTAAATCATAAGTGTTTCAGATAAAAAATCTGACTTCAAAACCTTATTTGCCGTAGCCTTATTTGCCGTAGATAGGGCAACAAAGTTTACGTGAGGTTATCTGACCATGATTGAAGTGGTGTTCTGTTAGCTTAAATTCAAGTTGTTTAAGAAAAATTTAGGGGAGCCAGCAAACGGATGACTTCCGCTTTACTCCCTTGTCTTATACCAATGAATTGTCCTATTTGCTTATTGCTTGCATTGCCTTCGACTTTCAATATCGCAATTCTGCGTGCTTAATAGCCGTTTATCCTGGTTAAGCTTATTTCAGAGGACTGAGTGAGCAGTCTAAAGGATAGTGCCCGGGAACATGTTGCAAACAACGAATTAGCTTCTCCGTCAGGGCATCATAATGATTGGCATTGATATTGATGTGTCCTACCTTTCGATTGGGCCTCTCAGTTTTTCCGTAATGGTGTAAATGAGTGTCTGTAAGGCTGAGCACCCCCGCGGTATCGGCATGTTGACCGACCAGGTTAACCATTGCACTAACACCATGGGGTGTTGTTTCACCCAGAGGCAGGTCCAGAATAGCCCTTAGATGATTTTCGAATTGGCCAGTATGAGCCCCATCCATCGACCAATGCCCTGAATTGTGCACTCTGGGCGCCATTTCGTTTGCCAACAAGCCATCGTCAGTTTCAAAGAGTTCGATGGTTAGTACGCCAACATAATTCAGATGACTCATTATTTTTGCCAGATAGGATTCCGCCTGATGTTGAATCTCAGGTGAAACAGCAGGAGCAGGAGCCAGGGTATAGCGCAAAATACCGTGCTGATGGTTATTTTCCACCAAGGGATACATAGCGGTTTCACCCTTACTATTGCGGGTGGCGACTAAGGACAATTCCCGGTTGAACCGCACGAAGCTCTCCACAATCAGGCGGCTATGATTAATCTGCTCCCAGGCCTGGTCGCATTCACCTGCTGAGGATATGACGGCTTGTCCTTTGCCGTCATATCCTTGGGTCAGTGATTTAGCTACCACGGGCATGCCCAGTTGCTTTGCGGCATGGCGCAGTTGGGATTGATCATTCACAATCCGGAACGGAGATACCGGAATCCCCATACTCACAAACAGATTTTTCTCTAATTCCCGGTTTTGGCAGATGGCCAGCGCTTGTACGCTGGGAAAGAGAGGTTTGCGGTCGGCTACTTTCTTCGCCAGGTCAATGGGTAAGTGCTCAAACTCGTAAGTCACCACATCCACTTCATTGAGAAAATCCATCAACTCTTGCTGTTCATTGTGGGGGTCGGAATAGATTTTGCCGATGTTAGCTGATGGCGACCCCGAGGTATCGTAAAACACGAATTCCAATGCCAGCGGATAACCCGCCAAGGCCATCATTCTGCCTAGTTGGCCTGCGCCTAGTATTCCAACTCGTTTCATGTTGAGGAGACTCTTAGAAGAGAATGGTCTGCCAGCAGTTGGACTGCACACAATGGCTTTGCTCGTTGGCAGTCATCTGGACCATTGCTGGTCAGCACATCCAGGCTACACTGATCTGTAGCAGCTGTGCAGCACATGCTTTTGTTCAGATTGCTTTCTTCACTTTCTTCGCCTTGTTGGCTTGCTTCGTCTGCTACTCTTGCTTATGCAGTGGGATCCGTCTGGGCCAACACAGTTTCGGTTTGATTTTGTCTGAATGCATCGATGTTGGCGCGAATGGTGGTATCGTTATTGGCGATAATTTGTGCAGCTAGCAAGCCAGCATTGGCCGCACCTGCTTCACCTATAGCGAGCGTACCAACAGCCACTCCTCGCGGCATTTGCACTATTGATAGTAACGAATCTAAGCCATTTAAAGTGCGTGATTTAACTGGCACTCCCAATACGGGGACAGGAGTTTGCGCTGCTACCATGCCCGGCAGGTGAGCGGCTCCACCAGCGCCTGCAATGATAACTTTAAGGCCACGCCCAGCCGCTGATTTAGCGTACTCGAAGAGCTTATCCGGCGTGCGGTGGGCTGAAACCACTTCGGACTCATAGCTGACGCCCAGTTGGTCCAGCATTTCGGCTGCCAAGGCCATCGTGGGCCAGTCGGATCGAGAGCCCATAATTATTCCAACCGCTGGTAACATGTTTGTTGCCTCGTTGCCTATTTGCTTGTGTTAACTTGCCAGACAGCCTCCCCTTAGCAAGGCGCGTATTTTAGGTAGTCTTATCTGCCGATGCAAATTCACTGGCAAAAACGGCGATATAAACTGTCCGCGTTTCACATTCGACGTATTGTTTGGAGGCTAATCTGCTCATTCAAGTTTTCAACTTACCGGCAACCATGCTCTTTCAATATTAGCAACCATGGCCAAAGAATAATTCAGGCAATGCGGTTACCCATCGTTGCTTTGATGATATTCTAATGTGTAGTTCCAATCCCCGATGCCGACCAGAGGAAAATTATGGAACCCATAAAGCCTGAGAAAGATGATGTTGACTTATACAGGACACAAAAAAAACGATCTGTAAATGGGCAGAATACAGGCAATCTTCCGGTAGCGCCGACCGTTCCAATTCAGAACACGGTGAGTTTATCCCGCTCTGGACAGTGGGCTCTGATACTTTTATTCATTTTAGTGGTGAGTTTGGTGGGCTGGGGTTACTGGCAAGTGGAGCAGCAGCGAGCCACTATTTCCACCCTGGAAAATCAATTGGACCAGGCCAATGTCTATATCTCACAGAGCAAGCTCATTGTGGCAAGACTGGAGGGTCAGATTAATCAAACCGATGCCACCATGGCCCAAAGTGGGAACGAATTAGCACGAGAGTTGAAGTTTCTTGATTCCGAGGTTCGTAAACTCTGGGATGTTGCCAATAAGCGCAACAAGGAGTGGATTCAAAGTAATCAACAGTCGTTAAAAACAGTGAGCGCTGAAATAGACGCGGCCAATGCAGCCACGGATGAAATGCTAGTCAGCATGGCTGGAATGAACCGAAGCCTGGCCCAATTGAGCAAGTTCAGCAATGATCTGGAAGGCAAGATAGCTGGTTTGTCCACTGATATGGAGCAAGAATTGGGGTTGATTAGATCACAGAATACCGATGCACTAGAGGAGCAGCGACAGCAACTCAACCAGGATATCGTTGCACTACAGAATGCATCTGCTGAGTTAACCGCGACCCAGGATGTCATATCTGAACAGTTAGTCAGCTCGCTGGCTGATATGGAAAAGAAATTTGCAAGCCATCAGAAATCGGTCAAAACCTTGGCAGCGGCTAGTTCAAGAAGATCGGTCGATGCCGGTATGGTTCAGCGTCTGGTTGCATTGGAAGCCTCTGTCAACGGTTTGGACAAGGTCCGGCGCCAGTTAGTGCAGAGGATTGTACAACTGGATACACGAATTAACGAGATGCAACTGGAATTGAACGCTTTGCAGTCCGCTACCCGGGTTTCTTCGAAGGACAATTAATCACCATAAATCGATCCGAGGACACATCCAAGGTTTCAGAGGTGAATCCACTGCTCCCGTCACAGCGGATTTCAGTGCCACGTGAATGGTTGCCTGGTTTCAGGCCTCAAACAAAATTAAAAACGGAAACAGTATTTAAAAGCAAAAACAGTGTTTGACAGTGGGTAATAAATCATTAAAATGCGTTTCTCGTTTCAGGACGCGGGTGAATAGCTCAGCTGGGAGAGCATCGCCCTTACAAGGCGAGGGTCGCAGGTTCGATCCCTGCTTCACCCACCAAATCCTGAATGCTTTTACCTTTAAAGGTTTTAGTTTCGATAAACCTTTGTGAGCGTACCCTGCATTTTTCGGAGCGGTAGTTCAGTTGGTTAGAATACCGGCCTGTCACGCCGGGGGTCGCGGGTTCGAGTCCCGTCCGCTCCGCCAACTAAATATTCGATTTTCCTCGATATTGTTTTAATCGTCTCTGATTTGGGCAACACTTCGTCAACACTTTTCAATCCAGCTCCTTCAAACCGGGTCACATTTCGGTTGGAATACTCTTTAAAAAAAATACAGGGTGTTTCATTTTTTTACCCTCCATAAAGTACCGGGCTTAGTTGTCTTACTTGAACCAAATCCAATCCGTCACCAGGCTGCTTGATCCTTGAAATAAGCAGCGACCCAGCTTTGGTTGATTAAGGAGTTCTTCAGATCATCTAAAGCAGCAGACCGCTGCATTTTAAGTATACACTCGCGCAGTAACGGCCCGCTTTCTTCCCGGCACTTGGTTCGCGTAAGTTGCCATTGCAGCAATTCAATCTTTTCAATTTCTTGTTGGGTAGGCATAAGCGCTTGCTCTCTTTAGTCTTCGCTCAGATCGATCTCATTGATCTTGTCTGTACAGTTATTTGCTCTCAATTGCTCAGCCGGACGCTGCGCTGCTGCCGAAAGCCCGATCCAGGTTACCACCAAGAGCTTTTTAACTCTTTTACATTTGCAATATGAGTCGCGACAGCAGTGGTGGTGTCAGTTGGACTCGGCTGTTGGCTCAGCCCATGGCTTAGAATCAACCTTTGTTAGCAGGCAATATCTGAAGGTTTCATATGCTTGTCATTAAATTGGTCTATAGTGAAATCTCAATTTAAAGATGGAGAAGTATATGCAAGACTATTTAGAAGAACTGATTGAGCTGATTCAGCAATCCTATGATGAGATTGCGCTGACAATTGAAGAAGATGAGGAGTTGGATGCCGAGGAGTTGTAGTGCTTCACTCCTTTCTTGGCTGATTCCCTCAGAACCGTCTTCTCATTCAACTCATAAAAATACCCCTTTTTTCTTTTTCTCTGTTGCCTAAGCCTATCCAAAACTCTGTCGCTGCTTTTTTCTTTTCCAGGCCCCCAGAGTCATTTTATCCATACCGCACAGGGTTTTTATTCATCCTGCAGCGGGCATTTCACCGACAAGTTAAGCAGAAAGAATCCAGGATCATAAAGTCTAAGGTACTCTCGTAGAGGGTATTTGTTAGTATATTTGGTCGCAGAATGCATGCACTACAGTTGCCGGAAAACCGTTCCCTTAACTTCAGCATGTTACAAATCACATTAAACCGCTGTTAATGTCTGATAAGAGGAGAGCAGCATGAGTGAACAAGCCAGTGGATTTAAGAAGTATCCCAACCTTCTTAAACCTCTTGATCTTGGATTTACTACCCTTCGTAACCGCACTTTGATGGGGTCAATGCATACCGGGCTGGAGGAATCTCCCAATGGCTTTGAAAAAATGGCTGCCTTCTTTGCTGACCGCGCTAAAGGTGGCGTTGGTTTGATTGTCACCGGGGGCATTGGACCGAATCTGGCGGGCTGTGTGGGTCCGGGTGCTGCCAAATTGACCACTAGAGAAGAAGCTGAAAAGCACAGTATTGTGACCAAAGCCGTGCATGATGCTGGTGGCAAAATCTGTATGCAGATTCTACACGCTGGGCGTTATGCCTATCATCCCAAATTGGTTGCACCTTCTGGCATCCAGGCACCTATCAATATGTTCAAACCTCATGAGCTCAGCACTGAGGAAGTAGACGAGCAAATTGAAGCCTATGCCAATTGCTCGGCTCTGGCTCTACAGGCAGGCTATGATGGCGTCGAGATCATGGGCTCGGAAGGCTACTTTATCAATCAGTTCATTGTCAGTCATACCAACAAGCGAACCGACAAATGGGGTGGTGACTACAGCAGCCGGATTCAAATGCCCATCGAAGTCGTGCGACGAGTCAGAGAAAGGGTGGGCGATAACTTTATCATTGTCTACCGCCTTTCCATGCTGGATTTGATTGACGATGGTTCGTCCTGGGAAGAAATTGTGCAACTGGCTAAAGCCATTGAGCAGGCCGGAGCGACCATTATCAATACCGGTATAGGCTGGCACGAGGCCCGCATTCCAACTATCGCTACCATGGTGCCACGGGCTGCTTTCACCAAAGTGACCGCTAAGCTGAAGCAAGATGTGTCTATACCCTTAGTAACCACCAACCGCATTAATATGCCGGATGTTGCCGAGCAAGTATTGGCGGATGGGGATGCAGATATGGTTTCTATGGCGCGGCCGTTTCTGGCAGATGCGGATTTTGTGGTGAAAGCGGAGCAGGACAAAGCCGATGAAATTAATACTTGCATCGCCTGTAATCAGGCTTGTCTGGATCACACCTTTCAGATGAAATTAACCTCTTGTCTGGTGAATCCCAGAGCTTGCCGTGAGACAGAACTGGTTTATGTAAAGACTGCCAACCCCAAGAAAGTTGCTGTGGTTGGTGCTGGACCGGCGGGCCTCGCCTGCGCGACGGTGGCAGCCGAATGCGGACATGAGGTGACTCTGTTTGAAGCATCGGATCAAATTGGCGGGCAGTTTAATCTGGCCAAGCTGATACCCGGTAAAGAAGAGTTCTATGAAACCCTGCGTTATTACAATGTGATGCTGAAAAAGTTTGCTGTCAATGTTGAGCTCAACAGCCGGGTCAGCGCTGAGCAACTGATCAAGCTCGGATTTGATGAGGTTGTACTGGCAACAGGTGTCTCTCCAAGGACTCCTGATATCCCGGGGGTAGAACATGAAAAGGTGGTCTCTTACCTTGAAGTCCTGAAGGGTGAAAAAACAGTAGGACAAAAAGTAGCGGTTGTGGGTGCCGGGGGTATTGGCTTCGATATTTCCGAATTTATTACTCACACTGGAGAGTCTACCGCACTGAATGTAGACAGCTTTATGAAAGAGTGGGGAGTGGACCTCAGCGTGGACCATCGGGGTGGAATTAACGGCGTTGAAGCGGAAGTGCCTCAATCACCCAGAGAAGTGTGGTTGTTGCAACGTAAGAAATCAAAAATCGGTAAAAATCTGGGTAAAACCACGGGTTGGATTCACCGTTCTGCATTGAAAAACAAGCAGGTAAAAATGGTTCCGGGATGTGAGTACAAGGCGATAGACGATAAGGGCTTGCATGTCACCATCAATGATGAGGACAAGGTATTGGATGTGGATACGGTCATTATTTGCGCAGGACAAGAGCCTATGCGTGACTTATTAGAACCCTTACAGGCCGCTGGAGTTAACACTCAACTCATCGGCGGTGCGGACGTCGCGGTAGAGCTGGATGCTAAACGAGCGATCGACCAGGGCAGTAGAATTGCAGCCGCGTTTTAGCTGCTTTAGATGCGAGTCATTTGTCTTCTTATTCTTCTAACCACCTGCTAAGCTAAGGGATCAAGCCCAAAACACAAGCCCAAAAATAGTTGGCAGCAAGGCTTGCTGCCGACAGCTCTTACAGCTAACCGCTCAGCCTGTTTTTATCTCTGCTTTTTGTATAATCCTATGACAGGATAAATGGCTGGGCTGGTTTTCTATTTGCTCCAAGTGCTGGATTGCTTGTCAACATCTTCGCTAAATATTCATAGCCCGCCAACATCCTCGCTTTATTTGCCTCACTGCCTTGCTATTGCTCTCATGCACCAGCTAATTCCTGACAATTCGTGGGTTACGTGCTAGTTTTTAACAACGACATTAGTAAAAAAAAGCTGCCCTAGCGCAGATTACTTTCATCCTGTTTATCAATGTTTAAGCTGTGGTCCGCAGTTTAAAGACTAGTTGTTTTTGGGCCAGGTCCGTTGTCAGGGAACCAATAGATGCTGAAACCATTACATGATGGTATTTATGAGGCTGTATTTTTTCTGGATACTCAGTTTGTCTTCCGGGAAATGCATTTCTCTGAATTCGAGGGTTTGCTTGAAAAAGGGACTGCCTTTGAGGGTTTGACCGACAAAGAGGTGACGGCTGTCTATCTGGAAATAGCGGGCAATCTGCTTCCTACCGCTGTGGTGTTCTTTAAGATCTATATTGATGATCATGGCATAGCGGATCCCGAGTGGAATATACCGCTCAGAAGATTGGCCCGGATGTCCGCATCTGGCCCGGATTTAGGAGCGGGTCCCTTAAAGCTTGCCTGTCGCAGTCAATGTGCAATTTCATGGCATCAGCGTGATCTGTGGGACCCAGATATGTCCCCTGGAGGCAATGATTTTCAAATTATCCGGCGCGCCTTAATTGAGAATAAGCTGAACCTCGGATCAAAGAGTTCAGAAGACCTGGACGATGATGGCGACGATATCCCCGTATTAACGAGCACTTTGTCAAACTCCAATGAAGTGGAGACTGTTTTTGATCAGACAGATTTCATAGAAGAACAGGAGCGAGAGCATCGTAATAAACTCGCCCGTCTGTTGAAAGCCCAAAGGCTGCGCATAAAAACCCTCGATAGTCAGCACGAAGCAGAACTTGAGGAGGTGACTCGTCAAAGTCGAATCGAGATTCAGACTTATAAGAGCAGGATTCGTGAGTTGGAGCAGTCTGTTCAGCATCACAAAGTATTGAATGAAAAAATAAAGAGCAAGCTGCAAAAGCGCAATAATCAGTTGTTGGCGCTGCAAGAAGAGGTGGGGAAATACAAGAATAAGCTGGCCCTGTACGACAAGGAAATGCAAAATGCTCTGCCTACAAAAGAGTTTGAAGGTATGAAGCAGCGCATGGAAGGTGAAATGACGATTTTACGGGAGCAACTGGAGCGAAGATCGGCTGAATTGAATTACCGGGATGAAAAAGAGAATCAACTAAGAGCACAGATCAACGCATTAAATGAACGCATACAAAGCAGTGAAGATGAAGATATTCTCAATCGACTCGATGAACTTGATATCGTCTTTGTGGTTTATCATACCGGAGCCGGACATATTACCTTGTCGCTGAAAGATGTGCGTCGCTACATGGAGAGTCCCACAGCCTTCGTGGCTGAAAAATGTGGAGTCAATGAAGATGACTTTAAGCTGTGGTTAAAACACAATGAGCGGCCTATCTGTGACATTTGCAAAAAAGCGGTTCAACATATTAATCAGCCCACAGAATTTATTGCAGGAAAAAGCAATCGCTGTGATGACCATTCCATCGAATGAAGTTTTTAACTTCCAGCTAAATTCCAGTATTAATTTAAGCCCAATCTCAATCCAGCCCTCGATCTCAAGCCAACCCTCAATCGCCGATAATTCCTTTGACCATTGACAATTCTTCCCTAATTGATGCTTTCCAGTCGACGCCTGAGCCTGTCATACAGCCAGTCCCTCACTATGGCTCATCAGCCAACAAGCAATTATGGGTAGTGAGGGGCGATCTCATCCATCCCCAGTTGTCCGGAAACAAGTGGTTCAAATTAAAATACAACCTGCTTGCAGCAGAACATCAACAAGTACCCGCCATTCTTAGTTTCGGTGGTGCCTGGTCTAATCATATTTATGCTCTGGCAGCCGCTGGTAACGCTCTGCAGTTGCCCACCATCGGAGTGATTCGCGGGCGATGGCACAAAAATCTGACACCGACTTTGGCAGATGCTGTTGATTGGGGTATGAAATTGGTGTTTGTAGACAAGCATGAATACCGGCAGCGCCATAGTCCCCAGTGGGTGTCACAATGTTTGCCGGATTGGTGGCATCAGTGTTTTGGCGCTTCTCCAAAACTGGATGCAGCAAGGCAAACCATAGCGGTAGGAGAGCAACATGGCGGCAACAATGATAGCGCTCTGCCACCATGGCAACGGCTAAAGATCATACCAGAAGGTGGTGGTAATACAGCAGGAATGAAGGGCGTAAAGGAATGGGCAAAATCTATTTATGCTGCCTTCTCAAACCCTACTACCTTTGTGATACCGGTCGGGTCCGGGGGTACACTAGCTGGATTTGCCAGTGTACCATCACAGCACCAACTCATCGGTGTGCCGGTACTTAAGGCAGGAAATAGTATCCGGCAGACTATCCAGGAATTGCTGTATTCAGCGCCGTCGGATGCAACGCATACGGGGTGGCAACTGGCCCATGGATATGAATGGGGTGGCTATGGCCGCTATCCTCAGGCATTAAAAATCTTCGTTGCAGCGACAGAAGAAGCAACGGGAATACCTCTTGATCCGGTGTATAGCGCGAAAGCCGCCTATGCCTTCTTCGATATACTTTACCGTGATCGAATCACTACTTCGCAAGTCGCATTGGTGCATACCGGTGGCTTGCAAGGAACCCGAAGCCAAGAACAAGTTTAGGCTGATCGCTTCCAATGCTCCACTGGAATCAGCTGGTGGGTATCGTGTATGATCGCCGGTTATTTAAATGGATAAACTGTGTTCGATTAGTCAGCAGACAGTATGCATTTATGGCGTTAATCATACGCGACGCTCATTGAATTTGCTTGGTTTATACTGCGGTCCGTACTGATAACAATATACACAGTGTTTACTGACCGCTATAGTAAAGGAGTGCAAACAATCAACTGAATTTTTAGTTATTTCTTTAAGCTAAAGCGGATAATCCGAGGTTTTATCATTATACGGGTGCCCAAAACAATCCATTAGCTTGCAGATGCGTTATCACAGTGGCCTGCTAGTCCTCCTGTTCTCACAGGGCTGCTTAATGAGAACTCCATGGTGTGACATGATACATTGTAAAAATAATCATAAACTCAAGCTGATTGGCACTTACAGGTTTGCCCCGCGTAAACTAACAGACATGCATAAGGTTGTTTCGTTGTGATGGATGTGTTCCTTGCCGAACTAAATCTTCATTGGCAGGCTATTGTTGCTTTCTTTGCCGTTGATACTGAGCGACTGACCGACCCGGATATTATGATCCGGTTGGCAATACAAGTTGGTTTGTTGATTTGCTCGGCTTTTTTTTCCGGCTCCGAAACTGCATTGTTTTCTCTTTCCCGGCTCGATCTAGAGCGTCTCCGCAAAAAGAAGCATCCCCAATCTGAAAATCTTCACGAGTTGCTGGATCAGCCGAGGCGACTGATTATCTCCATTCTCTGCGGTAATGAATTGGTGAATATTGCGGCAGCGGTCAATATGACGGGCCTGTTGCTTGCTCTGTACGGCGAATCAAAGGCGGGCTTGATTAGTATTCTGGTGATGGTTCCTTTGATTCTGTTATTCGGTGAAGTGACGCCAAAGACCATTGCCGTAGCCAATCCGGTTCGCGTGAGCTCTTCCATTGTAGCCTATCCAATCAGTATCTGGGTGAAGTTAGTAACCCCGGTGCGTTGGGCGATTCGTGGAATATCAGATCGCATTACCACGTTATTCGTGGGGCAGGAAAAAGCGGCCGATAACATCCTGCAGATTGATGAGTTTAAGAGTTTGGTCGAAGAAGTGGCGGATGAGGGTGAACTAGACGCCACCGAACGGGCGCTTATCTATAATTTATTAGAGTCCGGCGACACTGAAATTGTAGAAATCATGACTCCCCGCACGCGAGTTAAATTTGTTAATGCTGATCAGTCGGTACCAGAAATAGTGGATCTGATCAGAGAATTCCGGCATCCCCGGGTACCTGTCTTCCTGCACCACCGTGACAATATTATCGGCTTTATTCATGCTGAAGACATTTTGCGACTCATCCTGGATAAAGCGGATACCAGCGCACTTAAGCTAGAACAGATCATACATCCCCCCGTTGTGGTTCCGTTGACCAAGAAAGTGGACGAAATGTTTGACTTCTTTCAGGCTAACCAAGCCCGGGCCGCGGCGGTTCTGAATGAATTTGGAGGTGTTGAAGGTTTTCTCACCATGAAGGACGTGTTGACTTTCATTTTTGGCCAGATATCAGACGATATAACCGGCTCAGAACTATATCGGGAACGGGATGAGAATTCTTATATCGTCCCCGGAGAAATGAAACTCAACGACTTTAATAATTTAACTAATTTTGGTATCGAAGATCCTCGTATGACCACCATTGGTGGAGTTGCTTTCCGGCATCTCGATCACTTACCCGTGGAAGGTGACAGAGTTAAAGTGGAAGGAATCTCCATCACTGTTCTGGAAATGGACGTCCACCGTATTGCTAAAGTCAGGGTGTCGAAGAGTGGCTCGGTAGATGCCACGAGTGCTCCAGTCGATGCTCCCGCTGCAACCGAAGAGGCAGAAGTTGACGAAAAGGAAAAAGACAAGCAAGCAGAACCACAACAAGTTGTAGCGGAAAAAAAGAACGCAAGAGTAAAGAAGACAGACAAAAACACGTCAGAAGAAGGCAAAACAGAAACGATAGAAGATAATCAGTTGGCATCAGCTAAAACAACAGAAAGCAAGGCAGATAACAAGGCAGCTAAAAGTAAAATAGAACAAGGAAGAGCTGAAAGCCCGGTAAATAGTGATGCCACCGAACTGTCTTTGACCGATGCCAGCCTTCCTGACAGCCAACGCTTTGACAATCAACCCATTAACACCAGGGCTGAGTCCGTTGACAATTCTGGTTCTGGTACCGTGGTATCAGCGAGGGAGAAAACACCGAACGCTGTTTCTGCGTCAGCAGACTCTGAAAACAGTAGCACGCTTGATCGCTACCAAGGTGCGGAAAGTAAAACGGCTTCGATAAGCAAGGATAAAACCGTCAGTATTCCTGGCATTGAGAACAGCAAGGATGTGCAAGCCGCGTTTGTTGCGGACGATAAGATGGAAGGTAAGTTCGATAGTGGGGTGAAAAGCAAAGCGGATAGCCATGATGTTTCCGCCGTGCCTCTTAAAGGTCGGGTTTTCCCTGCTAAGGATAAAGAAGGGATCTGTGGCAAGGAAGGGATCGAAAGCCGGGTGAACGCTAACAAAGTGAAGGAAAAAAGCACAAATAGCGAAGGCAGCAGCAAGAAAACCCGGGGTGAATCTGCTGTTAACGAATCCACCAGGACCAGCGCCGAAGCCAAAGCCATTTCCACCACCGAAGCGGATAATAAAACGGGTATTGATGCGAATAAGAAAAGCGAACTCAAAAAGGTCAAGCTAAAGACCCAAGGGGATGATCAGTCGGAGCGGCCGAAAAAGATAGTAGCCGATGGTGAAAAGTCTTCCGGCGAATTGCCGCCAAAAACACCAAAGTCCAAGCGTAAAGATGCATTAGCGGGTAAAGAGGAGTGAAGGCATGGATATACTAATGATTATTGTTGCCATGGTCGTTTTGCTGCTACTGAAGGGCTTTTTTTCCGGCTCCGAAATCGCTTTGGTGAATGCAGATAAGCTCAAGCTCCACCATAAATCCAAACAGAATAACAAAGGTGCCACTTTGGTACTGGAGTTATTCAGAAAACCAGATGTATTGCTGGGTACTACCCTGGTTGGTACTAATGTCTCAACCATTGCGTTGACTACCATCGGCACCATGTTGATGGTGTCACATTTTGGTGAGAAAGGGGATCTTTATGCCTTTTTGATGTTCACACCACTGTTTCTGATTCTGGGCGAAATTGTTCCAAAGAGTGTGTATCAACAAAATTCGGATACCTTGGCACCCTACGTTATTTACCCATTGAAGTTCTTTTCAATGGTCTTCTATCCCATTGTTTTTATTTTTTCCAGAATCGCCCGTTTGGCCGCACGCTTAATTGGCGGCGGCAATACCGATCAAACTGTGTTTACCACCCGGGAGCAGATCAGAACAGTCGTTGAAATGGCTGAACGGGGGGCTAACGTCGATGCTTTTGATCGTGGCAGAATCCGGCGCGTTATTCGCTTTGCAGAAACCACGGTTGGAGAGGCGATGATTCCCATCGCTGAGGTGAAAGCTCTCAATCGTAATCTGAAAACTTCCGATGCGATTCAAACTGTGCGCCGTAAAGGCTTCAACCGCTTACCCGTTTATAAAACCAATATCAGTAATGTCATTGGCATCGTTACGTTGACCACATGGGATATGATGGACACTGAGCTGGCAGACAAGCCGCTTAAAGAGTTGATGAAGCCGGCTCACTATGTGTCGCCTTACCAAACTATTGATCAGTTATTGCCGATACTGCGCAGAAGGGAAGATCACATGGCAATCGTGGTGGATGAATTTGGTTCTGCCATCGGCATCATTACCATGGAGGACATCTTAGAAGAAGTGGTCGGCGAGATTGATGTGGGATATGACTTTGATGAATACTTACCCAAAAAGAAGCGGGTTTTTGAGGTCTTGGATGAGGAAGTCTATCTGATGGATTCACGACTTCCTATTTCTGAAGCCAATGAAGTGCTGGGCGTAAATTTACCCTCCACTGAAGCGCACACTATCGGCGGTTTAGTGATGGCAAGATTGAGGCATATCCCTAAGGAAGGCGAATACATCGTCGAGAGCGGATTTAAATTTATCGTCACTGAAGCCACTGAAAGAAGTATTCTCAAGCTAAAGGTTGCCAGTGAATTATGAGGCTACCGGCTCCCGGCAACTGAGGCTTCCTTTGTTATTACTGGATTCTGCTGAATGAAACAAGCTGCTTTACCCAACACCGTCGGTGGTGGTGCCAAAAAAGTGCTGTACACCCTGAATACCTTGCGTCAGATTGGTTTTCGCAAATGGACCAAAGCTCTCAAGTCTAACAATACCTGCAAAGCCTGTGGTCTCGGCATGGGAGGGCAGCGCGGAGGTATGGTTAATGAGTTGGATGAATATCCCTCGGTCTGCAATAAGAGCATTCAGGCTCAGAGTACCGATATCCAACCCCCGATACCTAATGAACTATTTGCCCGGCACCCGATTAAGGAGTTTAAGGAACTCAGTGGACGGGAGATTGAGCACCTGGGCCGACTGGCTTCGCCGATCTACAAGCCGGACGGTGCGGAGCACTACAAGCCAGTTAGCTGGAACGATGCTTTTGCTGTGATTGCCGAAAGGATGAGGGCAACGGCGCCTGATCGCAGCTTTTTCTACTCGTCGGGACGATCATCCAACGAAGCCGGTTTTGTCCTGCAATTGCTGGCCAGACTCTATGGCACCAATAACGTCAATAATTGTTCCTATTACTGTCATCAGGCTACCGGCGTTGCGCTAGGCAACACCATCGGTACTGGAACTTCCACGGTGGAGCTAAACGATTTGGCGGGTTGTGATCTGCTGTTTTTGTTTGGTGCGAATCCCGCTTCAAACCATCCCCGGCTTATCCACAAGTTAAAGGATCTGCGTGACCGAGGCGGCCATGTGGTGGTAATTAATCCGGCCAAAGAGCCAGGCTTAGTTCGTTTTGCTGTGCCCAAAAGTCCTAAGTCACTGCTGTTTGGTGGCACAGAAATCGCCTCGGAATACCTGCAACCAAAAATAGGTAGTGACATTGTATTGATGAAAGGTTTGGCGAAGGCCATCCTTGCGCGCAAGGGTACCGATGCTGAATTTATTGCGATGCATACCAACGGGTACGATGACTTTGCAAAAGATATCGAGAACAGCTCCTGGGACGAAATCGTTAAAGGTTGCGGCGTCAGCAAGGTTCAGATCGAAACAGTAGCCGATCTTTATTGCCGGTCCAAAAATGCTGTATTTGCCTGGGGCATGGGGATGACTCACCACCAGCACGGTGTAGCGAATATTGAGTATATTTCTAACCTGGCATTGCTGCGGGGAATGATTGGTAAACCTCATGCGGGACTACTGCCCCTGCGGGGTCATAGCAATGTGCAAGGTATTGGCACCATCGGCGTCAAACCGGTACTGCCAGAGCAGGTGTTGCAGCGAATTCAGGAGTATTTTTCCGTTGAGTTACCGGCACAGAGTGGCCTCGACACGCTTGCCTGCCTGCAAGCGGCCCATGCTGGCGAGATTGATTTTGCTCTATTGATGGGGGGCAATCTTTATGGCGCGTCACCGGATCAAGGCTGGGTTGGGGAGGCCTTGGATCGCATCCCACTAAAAGTGTTCTTAACGACCACCTTGAATCACGGTCATGTGCATGGCATGGATAACAGCGCCTCACTGGTGCTGCCGGTGACCGCCCGTGATGAGGAATGGGATTCCACCACTCAGGAATCAATGTTTAACTATGTGCGTTTGAGCGATGGGGGTATCACACGTTTGGAGGAGGTCCGTCCCGAAGTTCACATTCTCACCACCATTGCCGAACGGGTACTGTCGTCTTGCTCGCTTGATTTCTCCGCTTTCAGAAAGCATAAGCAAACCCGCGCCGCCATCGCCGCGTGTGTCCCTGGTATGGAACAACTGGCCGATATTGATGGAGTAGGCGAGAGTGGTAAAGTAGGCGAGAGTGCTAAAGTAGGCGAGAGTGCTAAAGTAGGTGAGAGTGCTAAAGCAGGTGAGAGCGCTGTAGAAACCAGCGATGAAAATGCAAGCGCACCACGAGAGTTTCATATTCCCGGTCGCCTTTTGCATCAGCGATCCTTCAAAACCAAGGATCAGCGCGCCAACTTTATTTATCACTCCTTCGTTTTTGATCAACAAACTGAAGCCTATCCCTACACGATGATGAGTGTTCGTAGTGAAGGCCAGTTCAACACTATTATTTACGAAGAAGAAGACTCCTATCGGGACACTGATGATCGCTGGTCTGTGTTGATGAGTCCCAGGGATATGATCAGGCTTGGCATCAGCGCCGACCAGCGCGTCACCCTGCGTTCGGCGCACGGAGAAATGGCTGGCTTGAAAGTATTTCCGGTAGACATACCCGAATTTAATCTGATGACTTACTTCCCAGAGGCCAATATTCTTATTGGTCGACAGCACGATGCGCGCAGTCAAACCCCGGCATTTAAATCGGTGGCGGTGCAACTGCAAGTGGATCGCGCCTTGGCTTCTTAGCCGGGTTAGTATTCTTCCGGAGCCTATGTGCTATCGGCATTAATCAAATCATTAAACTCAAAGCATTAAACTTTTGCATGGTACTATGAAAGCTGATTATTCTAACTAGACTAGGAATTAAGTTTCGTGGCGGGCAGGAGAATAATGCTATTCATCAACCAGCTAACCCATTCCCTGTCGCAACGGTTTTCTTCCTGGTTAGATCGTCGACTGCCGGCATCCGCACAAAAAACTTTGAGTCATCGGGATATCTTCGTTCTGCCCACTCGCTGGGGCTTGCTTTATGCACTTATGGTCGTGTTAATACTGCTGACGGGAATCAATTTCCAAAATTCCATGGTATTAGCGGTGGGCATGTTTTTAATAGCGGTGATCATTCTCAGTATTATTTTTACCTACCGTAGTCTCGCTGGTTTGTCGGTGATATTTCACGGCAGTCAACCCTGTTTCGCCTCCCAATCCGCGGCCTTTGAATTCATCCTGGATGCTCAGGAAAGCAGTCGCTACGCAATTGAGATTGGTTGGTTGCCGGATCAGTTTGTCAAAGTCGATATATCGGCGCAGCAACCAAACCGGGTCAGTATCGATTGCATTGGGCGGCGGCGGGGGCTTTTCTATCCCGGCCGTATGTTGCTGACTACGACTTATCCATTTGGCTTGATCCGGGCCTGGTCATGGCAGGATATGGAAGCGAAAGCTCTGGTTTTCCCCCAGCCTATACCAGCAGGTGCCTACCACAGCGCCGTTGCCAGTTCAGATGGTGAGCAAAGTCAGCATTCGGAACTGGCCGGGCAGGACGATTTCGCTGGCCTTAAAACTTACCTGCCTGGTGAATCTCTTAATCGGGTCGCCTGGAAAAAGTTTGCGCAAACCGGGGAGTTTTTCAGCAAGGAATTCTCACGCCCGGGTTCGGACCCGGAGTGGGTGGATTTTGACGCCTTCACAACAGCCGACATTGAGCTAAAACTGTCCTACATGACAGCTATGCTCTGTGAGTTAAAGGAAGCAGGTGCTCCCTTTGGTCTCAGAATGCCAGGTCTCACTCTTCCCCCTCAACGTGATAATCAGCATTTTGAACGCTGTTTATCTGCCTTGGCTTTGTATCCTGATCATGCTGTCGCGACGTTTTAATTACCGTGCTATTAATCACCTGGCTATCAGTCATCAGGGCTGTTTGTTGTGGTTGGTGATTGCTCAGTTGCTGGCGGTGATGTCTCATTTTTCCCTCCTGCCCCTTTGGTTATCTGTGGCGGTGGTGGGCATGGTGCTGCTGCGTTATCTGATTTCACAAGGGCGGATTAATGAACTAACCCAATGGCGCAAAATTGCAATCTGTGGGTTGATCATTTCGCTGTTCCTGCTTACCAGTCGCTGGCAGTTTACTGTCGAACTTGCTGTCGCATTTTACGTGCTTGCTTACAGCTTGAAAACACTGGAACTAAAACGCACTCGCGATGCTTTTATTTTCTGTTTTCTAACCATGTTTTTGCTGACCCTGAGTTTGTTGTTCAGTCAATCCTTGCTCACCAGTGTATATATTTTTCTTGCCCTCGGATTTTGTTTCTTTGCTTTGATGACGATTAACACGCCGGTGCCAATTAAAAGGCTGGGTGGCAATTTAGGTAGAATTTATGGCATTTTGTTGCTGGCGCTTCCCTTGCTGATTCTGTTTTACCTGGTGTTTCCCCGGGTTGGTCCGTTGTGGTCGATGCCGATAAAAAGTAATACCGCCTTTACTGGCCTCGGCGAAACTGTGGCACCGGGTGATGTAGCGAATCTGGCACAATCCGCTAATCGCGCTTTTCGAGTGGCCTTTTCTGGAGCAGCACCTTCATCGGAACGCTTGTACTGGCGCTCATTAGTGCTGGATCAATTTAATGGCAAGGCATGGACCCGGTCTTTTTATCAGGTGAACCGGGAAGACGAACGCAAACAGGTACCTGCCAGCAACTCAGACTGGGACTATGAAATCACCGTTGACCCCCACAACCGGGAGTGGGCTTTTGCCTTGCAGGATGCGGTGGTAGTGGATGGTAATGTTTACCAAACCATGGATAACCTGGTGCGCTTCAAACGCAAATTGAAATCACCAGCCGAATATCGTTTAGCCACCCGACCTGCGCCGCCCGCTGTGTTATCGAGCTATGAGCGCCAGCATTTTCTGCGGCTGCCGGCAGGCAGTAATCCACGGGCCGATCGCTGGGCAGACGCGTTATCGCAACAATACCCGGATTATGAGGTTCGCATCCAAGCCTTGCTCAGTCATTTTAATCAGCAGGATTATTACTATACCTTGAAGCCACCGCTGCTTGAGACCAGCCAACGAGTGGATGAGTTCCTATTTGATTCCCGCAAAGGGTTTTGTGAGCACTACGCCAGTTCCACTGCTTATATGCTGAGAAAAATGAATATACCCGCAAGGGTCGTGGTGGGTTACCAGGGTGGAGAGTGGAACAGTATGGGGGAGTTTTTGGTGATTCATCAGTACGATGCCCACGCTTGGGTCGAGGCATGGATCGAGGGCAAGGGATGGGTGCAATATGATCCCACCGCCGCAGTAGCGCCCAATCGTATTGAGTCAGGTATTCGTGAGGCGATGGCGGAAGAAGGCAGCTTTTTGGAGGACTCGCCGTTGGCCCTTGCCCGCTTCAATCATATCGCTACGATTAACTGGCTGCGTGATCAGATGGAAAGTCTTAACTACCAGTGGATTAAAATGGTAGTTAACTATGACCAACAGCGCCAGCAGGCGATATTTAAACGCTGGCTGGGCAGTGACAGTATACTGCGGCTGGCTGCTGTGACTATCTTGCTGACGGTGGTATTTTTCACCGCCGTGGGTTTGTTTGCACTGGTTCCGGAATGGCGCAGGCGGCGACAACAACCCGTCCATTTTCTGTTTGAAACACTGGTTGCCAAGTTGGCTTCTGCTCATCCCAATGTGCATGTGGGGATGACACCCCGGCAACTATTACTTTCAGTGGAGAAAAAATATCCATACTGGGGTGAGTTAAAGGATATCGTGAACCAACTGGAGAGTTGTCTCTATCGTGATAAAGATGTTCAACAGCGCGATGTGCGTCGGCTGCAGCAGAAAGTGCGTGGATTTAAGGTGGTCAGGATAGGTAGTGCTTAGATTTCAATGAATGCTATAGTCATCGAGCGCTTCACCTTCATATAGTACAAGGAAGTACTGCCAAAATTGATCGCCTAAGCGATTAATTTTGCGAGCAAAGTAAAATCGACATTTTACTTTGCGACTCCGCGAAAC
>JGI12048J13642_10373620_pt1 | contig 40832 bp, 35 predicted proteins | sample ElkSlonscriptome_16_FD_13642 | JGI IMG/M metagenome (IMG submission 13642)
CTCTTCCGTTGCGTTTTTCGATTGAAAGTCCTTTGCCTTCAAATCCCAATAATGCATCAGCCACACTTGTTCTAAGTGCTGTCATCAAGGAGTCTTTCTCCGATATTTTTGCGCGCAGCTCAGAAAGTTTTTCCTCTCTTTTTATTAACTCGTCCTCCTTTTCATTCAAAGCCATCTCTAATTGATTCAGAGCATCCTCTTTTTCTTGCAAGGATATTCTGACGGCGTCCAATTCAGCCATCAAGGTTTTTTTCTCAGCTTCCGTACCTTCTCGCAAACTCGCTGACTTTGAAAGCAGCTGATCATTCAATGCATTGATTTTATCATATTGCTTCCGCAAAATGCGCAGACTATTCCCCATAACCGCCGTGTCAGATTTCAAAGCGTCAATTTTTCGCTCAGACACATTCATTTTAGTGCTGAATTCATTCACTTCTGTAGTCAACTTTTCGTTCTGAGCGCGCAATTGCTCATTTTCCGTTTCACAGGCTTCTTGCTTCTTGCTTACATCCATGAACTTTCTGTTCGGAACACACGAGGCAAAGATTGCTACAACAAAGATTGGTAGGAATAATTTTGAAGTCGATTTTGACATTTTAGATGGTTTTGAATATCTGTGAATCCTGTAGCAAATTTCTTACCTTTTTATGCTATATCTCACAAAGCGCAGAACTTTTATTCACTAATTGAGTATTATAAGCTATGGGCAGGCTTAGCAATGACTGGTTTATAGAGCCTGTATTCGATTACGAATACAAGACGTATCAGATCTTGGCATACACCTCGCAAGCTAAAAAAAGGTTTGAAGCTTCAATGCTTTTCCCTTATTTATCGGATATTGAAAATCATCTGAGGAAAATAGATCTTTACAGGCAGCGTGTTTTCAATCTTGAAAACGAACTTCGAACTGAATTGATTGGAATCGATCTCAAAAAATTAAGATTGGTACGCGAAAGGTTGTCAGATAACGGAGTAATGGAAACTTTAAGCGAAGTATTGACCTTTGCTAAAGACCAACTTTCCACTACCAGAGAATTGGGAATCTCCGAGAAAAAAAATTTGATGGATCGCATTAACATAAGGCCAATTGGACTGCTAAGCCCTGAAAATAATTCAGGCCTTATTCTGTTGAATACTTCAAGCAAAACCAGAATTTATAAGTACACGTATCGCTTCGTTAGAAGACCTTATGAAAGTGAGTCTTACAAAGATGTAATAACTCAATTTTTAGATGAAAGATCAACGGGAGTCTTTCCGAATTTTCGAGAAATGAAAATGCAGTACCGCGACAAAAATGAGATCAATGCTTACTTGATTGAGTCTGAAACAGAGATACCTGTATTTGAAACGCTACTTCCCGTCGCCAAGGAGTTTCTCCTTAAAAAGTAAAAGCTTTAATTATGGAATTTCTTTTGCAAGATACACTTGCGTAAGATCGAGATTACCCATTGGCGTAACCGAAAGATTTTTGACTCTTTTGTTGACAAGCCAAACCCATTGCTCGTAATAAAGTGGAGCAACGGCTGCTTCATCAATCACCACGCTGTCTGCTTGAAAGAGCAATTTCTGTCTCAGATTTGAGTTCGATTCTCTGGTAGAACGTTCGAAATAATCATCAAAATCTGCGTTTTTAAATCGAACGGTATTCAAGTAAGACGCCTTCACGGAGTCTTCCGGTACCAATTTACCGTGAAATAGTTTGAGGAAGTTTTCAGGATCCGGATAATCTGCAATCCAGCCATCTCGCCATATTGCCACCCTTCCTCTTTCAATTTCTTCGTAGTGCTTTTCTCTAGGAAGGATTGATAATTCAACCGTAATACTCAGATAATCAGCCAGCATTTTTTGAACCGCCTCTGCTACTTCCAGCGCCGTAGGATTACCGTCGTTTATTTGAATGGTCAAAACAGGAAACTCCTCAAGATTGCTGTAACCTGCATTCTTGAGCAACTCTTTAGCCTTTTCTGGATTGAACGTATAACCATCAATTCCCTCGGCATCATATCCGGGAGCAGAAGGAGGAACAAATCCATGCACAGCGGGCTGTCCAAAACCTTTCAGTACACTGTCTACCAGAAACTGTCTGTCAATGGCATAATTTATTGCTTGCCTTACTTTCACATCTCCGAATAACTCAGTTCGGTGTTGGAAGCCATAATATTCCACACGCAATCCCGGAATAGTCATAATGTTGTAGGCTGCGTCGGGGTCTTGAGATGAAGTAACCAATTGCTGAACATTATCTCGAGGAACGCTGAAAATTAAATCCAGATTTCCTTCCAAGAAAGCATCGAGTTGTTCGTTTTCGTTTTCAACGAAATTACAGCGAATGGCATCTAAATAAGGCAGCGCCCTTCCTGAGGAATCAATGCCTCTGTATTTCTGATTCCGTTGAAAAATGATCACGTCATTCATCTTAATCGTAAATGCCTTAAACGGACCTGTACCTATGCACCAATAATTAATTTGATCTTCGTATTCGTACAATTCTTTAGGAAAGACCCAACAACAAGGATGAGTCAGAATTGCTAAAAAATTGGGTGTGGGATGCTCCAGCTCAATTTCAAGGGTGTAATCGTCAATCACCCGCAGCCCTTCAGGATGATCGGCAGATTTCCTCCCCTCAATTTTCGCTTGTCGATACTCTGAGGCACCTTTAATAAGGTCAATCACATACGGATAGAGCGAGTTGTTTTCAGATGGCTCACACAACTTCGTAAAGCAATAAACTACGTCATCGGCTTTTACCTCACGACCTTTACCCTCCGGAAAAATGGGGTCATCGTGAAAGAAAACTCCGCTTTTTAAAGTAATGGTGTAAACCGTGCCGTCATCACTCAAAGTATATGATTTAGCGAGTTTGGGTATAAACTCACTGGTTTTTTCGTCTAATTCGAAAAGCCCTTCATAAACCTGATTCATTAAATTAAACGCGGCCGCATCAATCAGGTTGTGCGGAAAAATACTCAGAATGTCGTCGGAAAGACTCATTTTAAAAAGTCCACCACTCAGCTCGTGATTCACGTCTCCATTCGCCTTTTCGTCCGACGCACGTGAGTTGTCACATCCATTTGACAGCAAAATGAGAAATAAAAAAAGCAGAAATCTGTTTAGAAACTTAGAAATTGTTCTAATCATTTAAGTTGAGTTCAAGGGACACGGGACAGTGATCACTATGGAACACGTCCGATAATATATCGGCTTTAACGACGGAATCAGCTAAAGGTTTCGATACCATATTGTAATCAATTCGCCAGCCCAAATTCTTGGTTCTTGCATTAAAACGGTAGGACCACCATGAATATCGGTCGTGCACATCACCATGTACTTCTCTGAAGGTGTCAATGAAGCCCGAATCTAAAAATTGTGACATCCACTCTCGCTCTTCAGGCAAAAACCCACTGGACTTTTTGTTGGACACGGGATTGTGTATATCAATGGGCCGATGACAAATATTGTAATCACCGCTTATCACCAGTTTTGAACGACTCTTTTTCAGATCATTGACAAAGCCCATAAAATCGCCAAGGAAATCCATTTTAAAGTCTTGACGAATTTCACCACTACTTCCAGATGGAAAATAAGTACTTAAAATAGAAATATCTCCAAAATCAGCACGCAATATCCTACCCTCAGAGTCGTATTTCGACAAGCCGCAGCCTTCTTCAATTCTATCGGGGTCGATTTTAGTCAGAATAGCCACTCCCGAATATCCTGCCTTTTCAGCGCTGTGGAAATAGGCTTTGTAACCCAAAGCTTCGGCCTCAGAAAGATCTATTTGTTCGGGCTTTGCTTTGGTTTCTTGTATAAGGAGTACATCAGGACTTTCCTCTTTCAGCCAAGCAAAAAAACCTTTCCTTATGGCTGCTCGAAGGCCGTTCACGTTGTACGATATAATTTTAAGCTTCAAAATGCGTATTCTTAGTTGTCCATTAGGGCGAATCGATGTTTTTTCAGGCGCTCAAAGTTAATAGATTCCCTCTACTACCCCGCTTTTGTTTTCTTAAGAAAGCGGCCATTTCAGGGATTTTACTCACCGCGTTCTCAGGTGGTACAATAAAGCTCTGTGCCCAAAACTTCGGATCGCTGAGAACCAAAACCTTCGCTCTTCAAGCAGATACTTTGAAGCTCGACTCCATGAGTATCGATCCGAATTCTCTCGTGGTCCGATCTGACGGAGAAATTATCTCTGATTCGCTTTACGAGGTTTTAGCATCAGAGGCCAAGCTCATTTGGAAAACCGAATCGCATCCCGATAATATCGATGTGTCCTACCGCGTCTTTGCTCTGGATTTTAGCCGAAAGTACAGTCGAAGGTCTCCCTCCATCATCCAAAAAGCGGATGATTACTATAGCGATCCCTATACATTCAGACCAGAGCCGCAACAGCAATCTGTTTTTGGTTCTACTCGGCTCAATAAAACGGGTAGCATCTCACGAGGTCTCGGATTTGGAAATAACCAAGACCTCACTGTAAACAGCACGCTGAGCCTTCAACTCAATGGAAAATTAACGGATGAGATCAATGTTTTAGCATCCGTTACTGACGACAATATTCCCATCCAGCCGGAAGGAAATACAGCTCAGTTACAGGAATTTGATCAGGTCTTTATTCAGCTCTATGACGACAAAAACAAACTGACCGCAGGAGACTTTATCATTCAGAGACCTATCGGTTATTTTTCAACTTACTTCAAAAGAGCGCAAGGAGCATCGTACGAAACACGGCGTAAAATGGGAACGGGGAATTACTCCTTCTTTACCCAAACCAGTGCCGCCATTTCTCGCGGAAAATTTGCCAGAAATATCATTCAAGGTTCTGAAGGCAATCAAGGGCCCTATCGCTTACGCGGAAATGAAAATGAAGCTTTCATTATCATTCTGGCTGGAACGGAGCGCGTTTTCATCGACGGAAAAGAAATGCAAAGGGGTCAGCAAAATGACTACGTCATTGACTACAACACAGCTGAAATCACGTTTACAGCCAATCAATTGATCAACAAAGACAAGAGGATCGCGGTCGAGTTCCAATACACCGATGCCAATTACACGCGCAGTTTGGTTCAAACTTCCACCGGAGTTGAAAATGACCGCTTTCGATTTTTTGTAAACTTCTACAGCGAACAGGATGCAAAGAATCAACCACTACAGCAAGACCTCACTGATGCCGATCGTATGATTTTGAGTCAAGCGGGCGATGACCTGCAATCGGCTGTTGCGCCTGGTTTTGAATTGGTTTCCGAATTTAGTAATGACCGAATTTTATACACATTGATCGATTCTCTTGGTTATGACTCCGTTTTCGTGAGAGTCACAGAACCAACTACACCACTCTATAATGTCAACTTTAGCGAGGTAGGCGAGGGAAATGGAGATTATGTTCAATCAGGCTTTGACGCATCGGGTCGGATATACCAATGGATCGCTCCCACGATTGAAGATGGCGGGTTGAAGCGAAACGGAAACTATGCTCCTGTAAGGCAATTGGTGTCACCTAAAAGAAACCAATTGTTGATGGCGGGAGCCATTGCTAAATTCTCTGAAAAGACAAGCGCTAGCATTGAGGCAGGCTTTTCAAATGATGATCAAAATACCTTTTCGGAATTGAACAACGGCGACAACCTTAGCCATGGGATGTTTGCTAAAATAACCCACGCTGAGCCGCTTTCTGATAAACCTAAAGCGGCCGAAGTTTTCGGTACGGCGATGGTAGAATCACGCGGCCAAAACTTCAGACCCATAGAACCCTATCGCTCTGTGGAATTTTCCAGAAATTGGAACCTGAACCTCAACGACAGTTTGGAAAACAATGCGCAGAATATTTTGACAGGTGCATTGGGAATAAAGAAAGCAGGCAAATATGATTTGACTTATTCCCTCGATCGATTTGACGCAGGAAGCGATTACACCGGATTGAAAAATAATCTCAATGCAAATCTCAACTTAGATGGGCTCAGGGGTTGGTTCATCGGGAGTTTACTCGAGACAGACGGAGCGATAAAATCGCGCTTTGCCAGACATAAATCACTCGTCGAAAAAGATTTATGGATTACAAAACTGGGGTTCACCGACGAACGAGAGGACAATTTACGCTTTGCCCCGGGAGGAGACTCACTCACTACCGGGGCTTATAAATTCTACGATTGGCAATTTTATGTTGCCAGCCTCGACTCCGCGAGTTTTGGATATAAAGTTTTCTATCGAGAACGCACCGACTTTGCCGCCGACTTTGACGATTATTCAGAGAGTACGCACGCCATACATTACGGTGCCGAATTAGCTCTATTGGGAAATCCAAGAAATACGCTTAAAGCCACTGTTTCTAATCGAATACTGGAAATTGTAGATCCTGAGAGCACTGAGCAGGAGCCGGAAGAAACCCTCCTCATGCGGCTGGAGTACGCAGGTCGTTTTTTTAAAAACACGATTACAACCAACACTTTCTATGAAATAGGATCGGGTCTTGAGCGTCGCCAAGAATTCATTTACATTCTGGACCCTACCGGGCAAGCCCCTTTCACTTGGATTGATTACAATGAGAATGGCGTCAAGGAACTCAATGAGTTTGAAATGGCCAGACCCGAAGACGGAGAACGCTACCTCAGGGTTTTTACCCCAACAGATGACTACCAGCGTGCCTATTCCAACCAATTTTCGCAAAGCCTCAATATAAGTCCTGCCGGGGTATGGATGCAGGAAGAAGGCTTGAAAAAGATCTTGGCAAAATTCAGCAATCAAACGGCATTTCGCATCCAGCGAAAAACGCGTCAAGAAGATGAGGTGGATCGTTTCAACCCATTCGCTCAAATAGCCTTAGAACAGGATTTGATCTCTCAATCATCAAGTATCAGAAATACCTTTTTCTTCAATCGAACGAGTTCTAAATTAGGAGCAGACTACACTTACAGCGACCAAACGAGCAAAACCCCACTGACATCCGGTTTCGAAGAGCGCGAGAGCACAGCGCATATTCTACGTTTACGCTATAATTTCACATCTAAGTACGGTGCCGTGATAGAACAAGAAACGGGCGTTCGATCAAGCGGCTCGGATTTTCTTGAGGGCCGAAACTACTCGATTGATTACATCGCCGTGAAGCCGACCTTCACCTACCAGCCTAGCACGGAATTCAGAGCGAATGTCTCGGGAGAATATACACTGAAAGAAAACGCTCCTGATTTTGGCGGTGAGGAAGCCGAAATCGTTGATTTTGGTGCTGACCTTCGCCTAAGTAAAATTGAGAAAGGCACTTACTTCGTCCAGTTGAATTACATCACCATCGACTACATCGGGGCGGTAAACAACAGTTTATCTTACGAAATGCTGGAAGGATTGCAGAATGGTCAAAACATCACCTGGGCTGCAGGAATTCAGCGAAACTTAGGTAACAATTTGCAGCTCAGCTTAACCTACAATGGTCGGAAATCAGAGGAAACAAAATCAATTCACACGGGTAATGTTCAGGTGAGAGCCTTCTTCTAATTACTTCAAATCAAAATCTGTTTTCCCTATTAAAGCGCCACCCTCGTACATTTCAACGATGTAATTTCCTTCTGCCACTTCCATGTCTTCAGGAACATTGAAGAATACACAAACATCCGTTGATTCATTGGCATAATCGAAGGTGCGCTTCACGGTATATTTTCCGCTCACATCTTCAAAATTGAAACGTTGATCCTCTGACATTTCCGGCTGCAAGACAACGCCGTCCTGAGAAATGATTCTGAGATATACGGTCTTTCTGCCGGGAGTAGCTATTCGGTTTTCACCAATCTTTGCACAGGTTCTGATCATCTCCGTTTTGTTTGCGCGATTGGTTTCTTTTTGCGTTCCGTTGTTTCGCATTTTCAATCCAACTGCAGAAATATCCAGCGTTTGCAAAATCGAGCCGGTGGCTACGATGTTTTCCAAGTCCTGCTTCGAACTTTCGAGTTCTTTGGTTTTGGTTTTAGCTTCTACCAGCTCCTCCGCCAAATAGGTATTGTCACGTATCAGGTCTTGGTTCATGGTGTTCAAAGAGTCGATGGTTACCAAATATCCTTTCATGATATCTCTCAAAGTTGCTGCTTCTTTCTTGAGTTTCGAAATGATGTAGGCATCGTCTTTATGCTTCTCAATCTCTTTCAACATTTCTCTTATCTGCTCTTGCTGCGCCGTTATTTCAGCAGAAAGCTGCTCATTGGCTACCGTAACGGTATCATACTGAATGAGCATGTCTTGTAAATCATTTTGCAACTGTAGCTTTTCCACCTCCAACCCTGAGATGGCACCCTCTTTCATCTCTACCGTTTGAGATTTGGTAAAAACCAAAATTCCCAAGACCACTGTAGCAACGGCCAATATGATTACGGCAATTAAGAGCTTCTTGTTTTTTGCTTCCGCATTTTCGGTCATGGTTCCTTTTATTTAAGGGTTTATCATCTTTTCTGAAATTCAGTAACTTTCGACTGATGGGACGAAAATCAGAAAATAAATTCAGGCAAAAATACAATTTTGGATGGTTGAGTGATTTTACGCGATTATTCTTTCCCGAAATATGTATTGGTTGCGCTCAACCTCTCAACGCAACAGAAGACACAGTTTGTATAGATTGCCTCATAAAATTGCCGCGTACTAACTATCATCGCCTTGAAGTGAACCCGGTTCTTAATAAATTTCGTGGAAGAATTCAGCTCGAATCTGCCTCCGCTTTCCTCTATTTTGCACAAGGCAACTCCGCGCGGGCCTTCCTGCATCACTTAAAATACAACGGACGTCAAGACATCGGCCGTCGGCTGGGCGCTCTGTACGGCAAGGATTTAATGAACGATGGATATTCTGCTCCCGACATCATCATACCTTTACCCCTTCATCCCTCAAAACAACGCATTCGCGGATATAATCAATGTGCTTCGATCGCCGAAGGATTGAACAAATACCTCGGTGCCGAAATCGGCGCGAATCTTGTAAAACGGGTGTCGAACAATTCAACACAAACAAAAAAGGGTCGATTTGAGCGATGGGAAAATGTGGAGAAAATATTTGTGCTGACTGATCCTACCCGCGTCAGGGGAAAGCACATTCTACTCATTGATGATGTAGTAACAACCGGCTCCACACTTGAGGCATGCGGACACACCATTTTGGAAGCAAAACCCGCAAAATTGAGTTTTCTCACCTTAGCCACAGCTTAAAATTGACCTATCTTTGCGCCATGAATCGCAACTACGATCACGCTTTGCAACAAATCGAAGGTGTCATTTCAGGAGAACCTGATCTGATCGCCAATCTGAGCAATATTGCAGCTATTCTGAAGGAGCTTGAAGGGTATTTCTGGGTGGGGTTCTACTTGGTAAAAGAAGATGAATTGGTGGTAGGGCCCTTTCAAGGACCGGTAGCTTGCTCTCGTATAGCTAAAGGAAAAGGCGTATGCGGAACGGCTTGGAGTGAGAAAAAGAGCATTTTGGTTGAGGACGTTCATGACTTCCCGGGACATATTGCCTGTAGTCCGCTCTCTCAATCTGAAGTGGTGGTTCCTGTTTTTGATGGCAAGGGTTCCGTAGCAATGGTGCTTGATGTAGACAGCTCGAGTAAAGCTGATTTTGACGCAACGGATTGCGCGGCTTTAGAAAAGCTAGCCCGAATGATCACCAAACTTATCCCGCAAGCGTGAGGCTTTTCTCCATTTTCTTCCTCCTGATTATTTTCGGCTGTGCCAAGCAAAACAGTCTTACCGGTGGTGAGAAAGATGTAACCCCGCCGCAGGTAGTCGAGTATGATCCGCCCAACCTCAGTACTAACTTTTCAGAGGAGCGATTCGAAATAACCTTTGACGAATTCATACAAATAAAAGGACTGGGAGAGCAACTTATCGTTTCTCCTTTATTGGATAATGCTCCTGACTATTCACTTAAAGGCAAAACACTAATTATTAATTGGGAAGAAGAACTGCTACCCAATACGACCTATCAATTCAACTTTGGCTCGGCAGTATCAGATTTGAACGAATCGAATGTAAATCCCGATCTCCTCTATGTTTTTTCTACGGGAGAGTTGATTGATTCGCTATCCATCTCGGGAAGGGTGCTGACGGCAAAAGACAACGAACCTGTGGCAGGTGCATCAGTTTTGCTTTACAGAAATAATGAGGACAGCCTACCACTAACGACTCCACCCGATTTTTTTGCCTTGACGAAGGAGTCAGGTGATTTTCGCTTGCGCTATTTGCCGGAAGGCGATTTCAAAATTTTCGTCTTATCAGAACAATCGCCTAATTACCTCTACGATGGGCCGCCTGAAATAATCGGCTTTGTTCCTGAGCCCATTTCTTCCGGAATTATCGATTCCACGGATACCTACTTGCTTATTCCGGCATTTACCGAGAAAGACACATCACAATTCATCGCCGGAACAGAAAAAAGAGACTATGGATTTTATCGAGTGGGTTTCAATCTGCCTACTGATGCTCCCATAATTTCCTTCAAGGATGTCAAGACTGATACGGAACTTCCATCGTTGAATATTCTGAGCCCGAACCGCGATACGCTGACCTCCTATCTTCCACTAAATGAAATTGAATACGACGTAGAGGAAATTGAAGTGATTGTTCAAGACGGCGAGGCCATACAAGATACCTCCTTTTGGTATCCCGAGATCAATCCGAAATTCAGGCAAGAGCCAAAGCTTGTCATAAAATCCAACCTACAGCAAAAGAAATTGGATCGCTATGAAAACATTCGCATCAACTTGTCCAATCCTCTGGCCGAACTCGACACCGCTTTAATTACGATTTTAGAAGACAGCGTTGAAGTGAGTCCCGAGGCATTCAAGCGAACGATCGGAGGGCTTCATTTTTCCATTCACATGAAAAATGACCCTGCCGCTACCTATCAACTTATTATGAAAGCGGGCGCGGTGAAAGACATGTACGGGCTGTATAGCGATAGTACAGCTTTTGATTTTCGGCTGGAAGAGGAAGAATATTACGGAAACCTGACAGTGACCATCAATGACAGCTTGATTAGAGACGAGCCCAATCCGGTCTATGAATTCACCACCGAACAGGGCAGCGTCATACGGTCCGGCTCATTGACAGATCAACGAATTTTTCAGTTTGAAAAACTTCAGCCTGGTAAGTACGGTCTACGCCTCCATTTCGACAGGAATGAAAATGGTGAATGGGATACCGGTAATTACGCCGAAGGCATTCAGCCCGAAAGCAGGCTATTCTATTCGGAAGAAATTGAGGTGAGATCGAATTGGGATTTGGAAATTGACTGGACTCCTGCGCCTATGCCTTACGGCAAAATCTTAAATTGATCTGCGTCAAGACCAACGGGAAACTTTTTCCGAAATTCGTTCAGAGATGCTAAATCAAGCGTCGAAAAAATCCATCCCACTTGCTCATTCCTTTTTTCAGTCAGAGGCTCTCCTTTCGGGTCAATCACAATTGAATGTCCACAATAGGGAACTTCGTTTCCATCCTCCCCTACGCGATTTACCCCGATGATATAGCATTGGTTTTCAATGGCTCTTGCCAACAAAAGTTTGTCCCATGCGGCCACCCTGGGAGCGGGCCAATTGGCGACATAGATTTGAAGATCTACATCTTTTGAACGCGACCAAACGGGAAAACGCAAATCGTAGCACACCCGGGGCATGATATTCCAACCTTTGAATGTAATGCGAATATCTTCTCTTCCAGCGCTGTAAATATCGTTCTCTTCCGCCATGCGAAAGAGATGACGCTTATCGTAGCAGGCCTCAAGCTCTCCATTGTGAATCCAGAAAAACCGATTGAAAAATTTCCCCGCTTCCTTTGCTACAAAGCTTCCGCAAATGGCGAGCTCCTTTTCCAGCGATATGTCTTTAAGTCGGTTTATGGTCGGACCATTGTTCTTTTCTGCTATTTGAGTAGCATTCATGGTAAATCCTGAAGAAAACATTTCGGGCAATACCACGATATCCAAATCTTCGGGTAACGCCTCCACCTTTTGCTCCACCATCCTAAGGTTCTCCTCAGGTCTTTCCCAATGAAGTTCTGTCTGGAGAAGCGCAACCTTTATTTGCTGAACAGTGCTCACAATGATTTCAAGATTGCCGCTGCCTTCTCCAAGGTTTCATCCGATTTTGCAAAACAAAATCGCAGCATAAACTGCTCAACCGGTTGGTGGTAAAATACGGAAACAGGAATGGAAGCCACACCGTGTTCTTTGGTGAGCTTTTCAGCAAACTTTACCTCACCCATTTTACTTATGGCAGAGTAATTCAACAATTGAAAATAGGACCCGGAAGCCGGTGTAGCCTTAAATCGGGAATCTTTCAAATGGTTGAGAAAGGTATCGCGTTTTTGCTGATACATCCCCGCAATATCATTGTATCGCGAAGGCACCTCGAGATAATCAGCGATGGCGTATTGCATCGGAGCGCTCACACAATAGACAATGTACTGGTGGACTTTTCTGAATTCTTTCATCAGGTTTTCCGGTGCCAGGATATAGCCTAGCTTCCAACCTGTAACGTGAAACGTTTTGCCAAAACTCCCCACAACCAATGAGCGTTTTGCCAATTCAGGAAATTTGGAGGCACTCCAATGTTTCTTTCCGTCGAATACGATGTGCTCGTAAACCTCATCACTAAGCACTAAAGCATCACTGTTCACGGCTAGTTTCTCCAACTCTTTCATATCACTCTCATCCCAAACGGCACCCGAAGGGTTGTGCGGTGAATTGATGATAATAAGCCGAGTCTTTCGGGTGATCACTTTTTTTACATCCTCCCAATTGACCTTGAAATCAGGTCCTTTCAGCTGAACGTAAACGGGCTTGCCTTGATTCAAAACAATAGGCGGCACATAGCAGTCATAGGCCGGAGTGAAAATGATTACCTCATCCTCTTCTTTTACCAAAGCCGTAATGGCCGTGTAAATGGCTTGTGTCGCTCCTGCCGTCACGGTTATTTCCGCATCGGGATCATACTTGGCACCGTGTAGTTCTTCTGTTTTCTTGGCAATGGCTTCGCGCAAAACAGGAGCTCCTTGCATCGGTGCATACTGATTCTTGCCATCCTTCATGTGCTTGGTGACAAGATCGAGCAAGATGGGATCTACCTCAAAATCGGGAAAGCCTTGAGATAGATTAATTGCATCATGGTCGTGAGCCATCTTGCTCATTACCGTAAAAATAGTTGTGCCGACTTTGGGTAGCTTAGTAGAAATATCGACGGGTGAGCGCATTCCTGAGGTTTTGTTTGGGCCCACAAAAATAGTAAACCCGATGGATTAGTTGGAAAGATTTCCAGCTACAATACACGGAATTTTAAAGGTTTCGGTTTCACCTGAAGGACTGAATATCTCAATCAAGATAACGTGGGCTCCAATGCGCGCTTTGGCGCGGTCATCGGTAGTGCCGTCCCAACTCAATGTGCCCTCCGTACCGAGTAGCAAATTATTGGTAAGGCCTCGAATCAATCGACCTCGGCGATCGTAAATGCGAATAGTGGCCAGATAATCGGGCCCATCAAGTAGGTAATTGATCAACAAAACATCTTCAAACCCATCATTGTCCGGTGAGAAAACCTCGTCTTCCAACTCAAACCTTGCCGAGGCGCGGCCTTCCGGCAAAAACTGAGAATTGATATAACCCGCTGTGGCAAACCCAACTCGTTCGGAAGCTGAAGACCAATTTCCTGCTTCATTGGTAGGTCGGGTAAAGCTCAAACGCTCGAGGCTCACCCCATCAAAGGTTGTAAGCAAAGGAAAATGATAGTCTTCCAAATAATCGAATCGATCAATTTCGTTTTCCAATGAATCACCCAAAATCACGGAACCATCGCCATTATTGAAAGACGGTAGCGATTCCATCTCATAAAAGTTTTCGCGGAAAGCTCCAGACATCGGGTATTCCTGAATGGTGGCATTTACATCATCAGTGAAAACCAAGTACTGACCCGGAAAAATGACTAAAGGATCCTCGGTGATGACCCTCGTCGTTAAACCGGCGTTTTGAATCACCCAATTCTTCAGACCGATATTCTTATCGGAAGCATTGTAGATTTCCACAAAATCTCTGCCTGCCGTTCTGGGATTGAAGAGTATCTCATTGATCAAAAGGTCTCCGGGTTCTCCTGGCTGTGGTAAAGCAAAATCAAAAGTAGCCGATGACTCCAATTCATTCCCGACACAGTCTGAAACTCCTGCTATGCTGAGCTGATAGCGCAAACCCGGTTTGAGCGGCTCATCCAATTGAATCAAGAAAGAAATGTAATCAGGTGGATTATTCAACACCGCATTGATCCCTATTTCGGGGGCTATAGTCACCTCGGAAAGTAACGCCGAAAGGCTGTCTATCACTTCCGTGAAACGCACTTCTATCAGATTCGATCCTAGCGCAAAAACCGCGGTTATTCCCGGTGCTGTTTGATCGGGTTCATTGCTATTCACGCTGTTTTCTTCGCCGGGTGTTCCGCCTAACTCGGCCTCAGAGCCCGTCCAATTATCGCCGCCACGGCAAGGCTCATTCAAATTGATACGCTCCAAGCTGTACCCACCATCTTCCTTGTCGGAGTCATTGTACCAAGAGATATCGTAGGTAACGCGATCTACGCGCTCACCGTCGGGGTTTAAGAGCTCCACCTCCCTTCCTCCATTGGTGAGAAAGGTGGAACTCATTTCTTCTAAAAATACGACATCAGGATAGGTCAAGAATGCCACTTGATTGCTCTGTGAAGCAAAAAAGCGGTACTCCCCCGGTGCCATTACTACGGATTGTAAAAACTCCACACCCGATAGGGTACAGTTTAAAAGATCAATGGCAACATCTGAAGCATTGTACAATTCAAAATATTCTCCCTCGGGTAAACCCACCGAAGGGGAAGGGTCAGCCATGATTTCGGTTATCAAAATGTCATTGGACTCCGGTGATACGCCCAAAAGGATTTCAACTTCGATGACCGAAGCCTGGTTTCCGGCACAGTCCGTTACTCCCGTCAATTCCAAAGAGTAAGGAGTTCCGATTTCGAAAGGTAAAATCAACTCAATCAGCAACTCATCCTGTTGAACTTGGAAAATACCTGCAATGTCTGATTGGGGTGAGAAGATTGCCACGATATCATCGATACTAGTTTCGTCCAGCGGTTCGGAAAACTGAAGCAGTACCTCATTGTCTGCCGGAATCTGAATAGAAAGCAGGGTAGGCGCTAACTCGTCCGGCGAATCGTCGAAAATGCTGTTTTGCGCTGCCGGTGTTCCCCCGAGCGGACTGTCCGAAGCCGACCAATTGAAAGCCCCGCTGCAATCCGCATCGGGATTGATCAACTCGAGCGAATAACCTCCGTCATCTTTGTCGGGATCATTGTACCACTCATCGCTGTACTCCACAAAATCCAATTCCTCTCCCTCGGCATTGATCATAACAAGCTCTTTTCCTCCATTGGTCAGGAAAGATGTACTCATGTCTAAAAAGCGTAAGCCATCGAGACCGTCAAAAAGCTCAGCAACCGAATTTGAGGCAAAAGCCAAATATTCTCCGGGCTGCATAATAATCGATTCTTCAATCTCAACTTCCGAAATTTCCGTGCCTTGAAGTTCGAGTGTTTTATCGGAGTTATTAAAAAGTTCAAAATACTCCCCTTCGGGTAAACCCACCGCGGGAGTAGGATCGGCCATGATTTCGGTGATGATCAAATCTCCGGGAAGCGGCAGTTCACCGATAAAAATCGTGGTGGTTTCTGTTCCCGACACATTCCCCTCGCAATCGGTCAAACCCGAGATGGTGAGTTCATATCCCACTCCCGATTGCAAAGGCTCAACCAAGAGCACTCCGATCAGGTTGTTTTGTACTAAATCAATTTCATTAATAGAAATGCCTTGATTCAAACCGATGGTAACCGAAGAGATCTCCTCCAGCGGCTCGGAAATCGCAAGGATCAAATTCAAAGGGTCTATCACAGATACAGCACTTACTGATGGGGGCGTCGTGTCAGGGGTATCATCAAAAATGCTGTTTTCTTCACCGGGAGTACCGCCGGCAGGATCATTTGAAGCCGCCCAATTTGATGACCCGCTGCAGGAAAGCGTAGGATTAATGCGCTCCAAGCTGTATCCTCCGTCATCTTTATCGGGATCTTGGTACCAGCTATCCGTGTAGGCTACGATATCCAAAACTTCTCCTTCAGCATCAATTAGCGTTAAGCTGTCACCTCCATTAGAAAGGGCCGTGAAAGACGGGATTCCAATCACCGTGCCGAAGGGCGTGAATGCATCGACGTTGTCGCCATCGCAAAGAATCAAATAACTATCAGGGGGAAGGGAGGCTGAAGGAAGAATCTTTTCCGTTGTACTATTCACCAAGATCCAATCCTCAGTATCGAAAAATGCGCTGCTGCGGTTGTAGATTTCGATAAACTCAAACTCGGGCAGACCAACGGCAGGACTCGGGTCGGGCAAAAGTTCGTTAAAAATGACATCTCCGAGAGACGGATCATCTGAAATGAAAAAGGTGAAAGTCCCCATTAAATCGGTTGCCACATTCCCTTCAAGGTCGGCTACTCCCGAAATTGTTACGGTGTAGTCCTGACCGTTTGTCAGCGAGGATGAAAGCGACAAGTTTACGGTTGCAGGTCCGCTCAAGGTGGCACTATTGGGAGGGCCTATTCCCTCATCTATGCTGTAATTTGAGGCAGTGGTGGCTGAGGGCTCATCGAGTGCTTCCGAAAATTGCAATTCAATTTGGGTTTCGCTGAGGGCCGAAGCAGAAATCAATTCGGGCGCTTCCGTGTCAACCGGAATGGGCCCCACTTCGATATCGTCAAAGAAATGGTTGTTGACAGGAGAGGCGGCACTCGATTGCTCGATGCGAAAGCCAAAATGACTCGTTGTAGTTATTTCCGCATCGGTCACATTTCCTGCCGATTCGAAGATTCCCATATTACCTTCATCCAATGCGAGCGTCCAAACTCCTGCGGCCGTTCTCGTGAGGCGAACTTTGTAAACGTTATTGCTCGATCCCAGTTCTCCATCTGCTCCGTCAATAAGAATTGACTCCGCGCCGTCCGATATCTTGTAAAATGAGATCTCATCCTCAGTGTCACCGAAGCGAATAAAATATCCGTTTGAAACGGATGCGAGGTTGGCATTGTCCGCCACGGCATAGATGTCCACGTAATTTGCTCCCGAGGTGGCGAAATCGAGGTTGATCCAAAACTCCCATTGAGCGTCATCTATAATGGCGCTTGGAGTGGATAGATAATAGTTTATTGATACATCGCCCGGATCGATGTTGCTGCGCAGGGTTTCATTCTCTACAATGAAAAAAGCATCATCACCTGACCATGTCGGGCTGCTCGTAAAATCGCCATCAGAAAAATCATCGCTCACTTGAGCTTTTACCGTTAAGGCAAAGACTACAAAAAGTGCAAAAAGGAAGTCGCGAAGAGGATTATTCATGGCGTCTACGTGCGGCTAAATATAGTATTTTTGGCCCTTGTCGATCGTTAATTAAAGATGAAGAATATGAATGTAGCCATAGTAGGAGCCACCGGAATGGTAGGCCGGGTTATGCTGGATGTTTTGGCCGAAAGAAAATTTCCGATATCAGAATTGATTCCGGTGGCTTCCGAGCGAAGTGTGGGAATGGAAATTAATTTTCTCGGAAAGCAATACCGCATTCATTCCATGCAGGAAGCCATCGATAAAAAGCCCGATATCGCCCTCTTCTCGGCAGGTGGAGATACGAGCTTGAAATTCGCTCCGCTTTTCGCGAAAGCGGGAACGACGGTCATCGACAATTCATCGGCATGGCGAATGTCGCCTGATCATAAATTGATCGTTCCCGAAATCAACGGAGACTCTTTGACGTCAGACGATAAAATCATCGCCAACCCGAATTGCTCGACCATTCAACTGGTGTTGACACTGGCTCCGCTTCATAAACGATACGGCGTGAAGCGGGCGGTGGTCTCGACCTATCAATCCATTACAGGAACGGGAAAAGAGGCCGTGAAGCAATTTGAAAATGAGCGCGCGGGAAAAGACGGGCCGATGGTTTACCCTTACCCTATCGATAAGAACTGCCTACCTCATTGCGACGTTTTTGAGCTGGAAGGCTATACCAAAGAGGAGATGAAGTTAACTCGTGAGACAAAGAAAATCCTCAATGACAATTCGGTGGAGGTTACGGCTACCGCAGTGCGCGTGCCGGTGGTTGGTGGTCATTCCGAATCGGTAAACATTAGTTTCGAAAAAGAATTCGACTTGGGAGATATTCGCAAACTCCTGCACGAAACGCCTGGCATAAAACTACAGGACAATCCTGACGTCAATTCATATCCCATGCCGCGCTATGCCGAGGGAAAAGACGATGTCTTCGTCGGGCGAATCCGTAGGGATTTCTCCTTCCCAAATAGTCTCAACATGTGGATTGTAGCCGATAATTTGAGAAAGGGTGCTGCTACCAACGCGGTGCAAATCGCAGAATTGATTGCTAAGAAAGAAATGGTCTAACCGAGTTGTTTCAGTTGGTTGATTTTAGCAACTCCTTTTTGATAAACACAGTAGTGGAGGTAAGCCAAATGAGAAATTAGCAGGTAATATCCCAACTGAACGAAAACTCCGACCTCTGAGGGCATCAGTGGATTTGAAATAGTCCAACTGTCCGACCAAGTCGGGATAATCATGGCATAAAATACCGTCATGCTGACTTGGGCCACATAGCCGATGTCTAAGATTTTATGTCTTCGGTATTTTAAGATGGCTAATGTAAAAAGTATCATGGTCTGAATAATGAGACCGAGATGCAACCCGACCAAGATCGATCGAGACCAAGTGGTATCAAACACCAACATATAATAGAACAAAATTCCCGTCGCTAGAGGAGCAGCGATTTGGGGAAATGAATAAAGCGATTGGATTGATCTCCAAATAAACTTGAACAGTGATTTCTCTGAATATTTCCAATGGGCGTGTTGGAGTTTTCTCAACTTCAACCAGGAGTTTTCGGAAACAAATTTTCCGAAAGCCTTATCGAAGGTTTCGCCTTTTTCCATGCGCTCTTCAATAAGTCGCGCATAGTGATCGGTAAGTTCGTCCAAGAGATCATCACTTTCGATGCCGTACCTTTTCAAGACGGCACTCACCTGCTCAAGCTGAACTTCGCTTAGGTATTGGTTCTTCATCTTCGTTGAAATTTTTTGGGTTCGGAAATGTATTCTGATGTAATGAATTTCAATTCTTGATTAACCGAGGTCAACAAATTATATCCTATGAAGCCACAGGTGATAGAGACGGAGAGCGAAATCAGTGAGAGTTCAAATGCGTTTTCCTCGAAAACAGATTGATAAGCTCCTCTACTGATAAACTCATAAATAATAAACCAGCAACCCATAACCATCACGGTTATATCTCTCGTTTGAAAAAACCATCCATATCGTTTAAACCAATACAGGTAAACCATTAAAAACCAAGAAAAGACAGCAACTATCAACGCTACCATTGAAAAAACTGAACCAAGATCAAATTGATAGCACAAATACATGATGGATAGTACTGCCGTGTAAAGGTAGACCTGCTTACTCAGAAAAAGCTTTTTGACTGCAGTCAAATGAGCTTTCCACCATTTCTTTTTGACGATGTCCTCAAATTCTGACTGAATCTTCTTCAGCTCTCTGAAGTGCCTCTTGGTCTTCCAACTATCCAGCGCTTTTTCGAATGACCAGCCTTGCTCCATCTTTTCCTTGGCTTTTTCACAGTAGTGATCGGTCAGCTCAAAAACCAATTCAGGTGAGTCGATTCCCCAGCGCTTTAAGAAGTCGATGACGAGACTCACTTGCGCACCCGTTAAATCTCTTTCAGCCATGACTTAATTTCGGATTTAGAAAAATCTGCAAATTCCGAGCGTATTCCTTCAATTCTTCGATTCGATCATTGGCTTCTTTCCCTCCTGACTCGGTGAGCTTGTAGTATTTGCGCGATCGTTTGCCGACCATTTCCACCTCGGTGGTCACCAACCCATTGGCTTCGAGCTTATGCAAAGCGGGATAAAGAGCACCCTCAGTAATATCCAAATCACCATTGGTCATTTCTTTGGCCATTTTGGAGAGCTCGTAGCCGTACATGCGGCCTTCCTCAGAGAGTAGCTTGAGCAGCACGCTGCTGAGGGTTCCCTTGTATAAATGATTTTTACTCATTTTTGATTAATCCATTTCCGATGAGATAAATATACATAAGTTTCTTATGCATTTGCAAGTTGGGTGTACGAATTGGTATGGCGTATTGGGTATAGGGTATTGAGACTTTAGTCGAAGGAGTAATTTTCGGTTATGTCATGATTTTTTCCCAGTGGAAAAAATACACGCCAAAACCTGCAACCCTCTTACCAAATCCCGTTCTACAAATATTCCATGCCTACAGCGTGGTGATTTCCATCCCGTATTTGTTTATCAGCTTGGCGCTAAATTTGTTTCTTTGATCACATGAATCGCGCTTTGATCATACTTCTGTTCGCTCTTTCAATGGGATCTGCTTTTTCAGGAAAAGGTCAGATACGCGTTTTTGCGGGTAACGCGAACTACATTACCGATCAGGTGCTCCACTTTACAAATAATCGAATCTTTCCGGGCTACAGCTTCGATTTCAATTCAGTGATGTACACGGTCATCGGCAATAAAATCATGGTTGGTGGTTCAGGATCGGAGTTCGACTTAATCTACACCTATCGTGACGGTCGACTCTATACGGGCAATGCCATGTACTCAGGACAGATTGCTTACACGCTGGGCGAAAACGGTAAAATTTACAAGGGTGATTCCAACTTTGAATTGGACGTGCTCTACACGGTAAAAGATGGAGTAATATACGTTGGAAGCGGAACCTTTGCGGGTGATGCAGTCTATTTTATCGAAGGAGCATATAGTCCTGCCGACCTATTCGGTATTTTGCTCAGCCTCGACCTGATCAGTTGATTTTTCTTCTTTGAAAAAACGTTTCTGATTGATCAGAATCAGAGCCATGCCGATGGTAATCGAGGAATCGGCGATATTGAAAATGGGTCTGAAAAACTGCAATCTGTCTCCTCCGATCCATGGAATCCATTCGGGCCAGTACCCATCGATAATTGGGAAGTACAGCATGTCGACCACCTTGCCGCGAAGAAACCCTGCATAGCCTCCACCGTCGGGAAATAATTCGGCAGCAACAGGTAAGGGCGGGCTTTCGCTAAAAATAAGACCGTAAATGGTACTGTCGATGATATTTCCGGCGGCACCGGCAAACACCAGAGCCACAGAAATAATCAGTCCCTTTGGTGCACTTTTCTTAACGATCCCTCTCAGGTAGATTCCAATGAAAACAATGGCTACGATGCGGAAGAGACTAAGAAGAATCTTTCCCGTTTCCCCGCCAAACTGCAGTCCGAAAGCCATTCCCGGGTTTTCGATAAAATGGATGAAAAACCAATCGCCGAAGACGGTGATGCTTTCATCTAAATGCATATTGGTCTTGACCCAAATCTTTGAGACTTGATCAACGGCCAGAACCAAAAAGATGATGAATAAAGCTTTCTTTCCCACAGGAGGGGTTTAGCGCCTGTCTTGATTGAGCTTGGCCTCAATACTGAGAGTTGCGTGAGGAACCAGCTTCAATCGTTCTTTGCTGATGAGTTTGCCGGTTGAACGACAAATTCCGTAAGTCTTATTTTCAATTCTGCGCAAGGCATTTTCCAAATGACTGATAAACTTTTCTTGGCGTGAAGCCAGCTGAGCCGTCTCTTCGCGAGACATGGTTTCTGAGCCGTCTTCCATCATTTTAAAAGTGGATGCAGTATCATTCGTGCTGTTATCCGCATAAGAAAGTGACTGATTCAATTGATTCAAATCCTCCCGCGCGTCTTCCAGCTTTTTTTCAATTAACTCTTTGAACTCAGCGAGTTCATTGTCAGAATATCTTGTTTTATCTTCTCCCATCTTGGAATAGTATTAAATCTTTTTGAGGGCAATTTTGGTTGAGATATTTCCATCTACCTCGACATGCGTGGCGCCATCACCCTCTATTTGAGAAACGAGATCGAGAGACCCCGCCAGCGTTTCGGCGCAAATATAATCCAAATTATTCTCAATAGCTTGCCCGATAGCGTCTGTGCGCTCGATGGTCAATCTTATTTTATCGGTCACCTCCAGACCTGAGTCTTTACGCAAGTTTTGGATTCGATTGACAAATTCTCGGGCGATGCCTTCCTCTTTTAATTCCTTTGTTAAAGTAATGTCGAGCGCTACGGTAATATTGCCATCGGCAGCAACCAGCCAACCGGGAATATCTTTGGCAGAGATAGTTACGTCTTCTGAAGTAATTTCCACCTCACGGTCGCCCAATAAAAGCTGAATTTTAGCTTCTCGCTCAAGTTCAGCAATTTGCTCTTGGTTGAACCCATTGATTTGTGCCGCCAAAGCCTTCATTTCCTTGCCGAATTTTGGGCCCAACTTTTTAAAATCAGGTTTGATTTCCTTAACCAATACTTCGGCCGAATCGTGGAGATATTCCAATTCTTTAACATTCACTTCGCTTAAAATGATATTTTCCACGTCGTGCAGCTGTCGCTCAAAAGTGGAGTCAATAATCGGTACCATGATTTTCTGTAGCGGCTGGCGTACCTTGATCTTTTCTGATTTTCTCAGGGCTTGAACCAAACTGGTCATTCGCTTAGCGATGTCCATACGTTGCTCTAGATCGCGATCAATGATACCGGAATTCGACTCAGGGAAGTGGCTTAAATGCACCGATTCAACGGATTGACGATTGGTTGTTTTATTCAAGTCTTTGAACAAGCGATCCATGTAAAACGGCGCAATGGGAGCAGATAGAATTGCCACCTTTTCCAAACACGTATATAGTGTTTGGTAAGCAGCCAACTTATCCTGACCGTAGTCACCTTTCCAAAATCTTCTTCGGCAAAGCCGAACGTACCAATTGCTGAGTTCGTCAGTCACGAAGTTTTGTACTAAGCGTCCTGCTCTGGTGGGTTCATAATCGGCGTAAGCCTGATCAACCTGAGCTATGAGGCTATTGAGTCGGCTCAAGATCCATCGATCGATTTCAGGTCGGTCCGCTACGGGCACCTCATCTTCGGAATAGGTGAACCCATCCACATTGGCATAAAGTGCGAAGAAGGCGTAGGTATTGTAAAGAGTACCGAAGAATTTGCGCTGTACTTCTTGCAGTCCGTTGAGATCAAAACGCAGGTTATCCCAAGGCTGTGCGTTGGTAATCATGTACCAACGTGTAGCGTCGGGGCCATATTTATCAAGTGTTGAAAAAGGATCCACCGCATTGCCAAGACGCTTGCTCATCTTCTGGCCATTCTTATCCAGAACAAGACCGTTCGAAACAACCGTTTTGTAGGCTACTGAATCGAAACACATGGTGGCGATGGCGTGCAGGGTGAAAAACCAGCCTCTGGTTTGGTCGACTCCCTCTGCAATAAAATCGGCAGGGAAAGTAATTCCTTCGTCAATTTTCTCACGATTTTCGAACGGATAATGCCACTGTGCGTAGGGCATACTTCCCGAATCGAACCACACATCGATCAGGTCTTTTTCGCGATACATCGGTTCTCCAGAAGAAGAAACCAGCACGATCTTGTCTACATGGTTTTTATGTAAATCAAAAGTATCGTAATTCTCCTTGGACATATCGCCCGGCCTAAAGTCTTTTAATGGATTTTCTTTTAGGACTCCTGCTTCCAAAGATTTTTCGCACTCTCTTTTTAATTCCTCAGCGCTTCCGATGCATTTGGCCTCTGAGCCGTCTTCCGTGCGCCAAATGGGAATGGGGATTCCCCAAAATCGCGATCGCGACAAGTTCCAGTCGTTGAGGTTTTCCAACCAATTTCCGAAGCGACCCGTTCCGGTTGCAGCAGGTTTCCAGTTGATGGTTTTGTTCAATTCGATCATTCTATCCTTGGCTTCCGTGCTGCGGATAAACCAAGAATCAAGCGGATAGTAGAGAACAGGTTTGTCCGTTCGCCAACAATGCGGATAGCTGTGTTCGTACTTTTCTACTTTAAAGGCTTTCCCTTCTTCTTTCAGCTTGATCCCTATCAGAACATCCACGGATTTCTCCGGCGGATCATCGTAGTATTCGTTTTTGACGTATTTACCGCCGATCTCGGGGCCCATGGCTTTTACAAACTTTCCTTGCAAGTCCACAAGCGGCACGGGATTTCCCTGCTCATCGGCGATAAGCATAGGCGGAACACCCGCTTTTCGGGCTACCTCGGCATCGTCTGCACCAAAAGTTGGCGCAATGTGTACCACACCCGTTCCGTCTTCGATGGTCACAAAATCACCGGGAATGACGCGAAAAGCTTTTTCGGGATTTTCCATGGGAAGGACGTAAGGCAAGAGCTGTTCGTATTCAAGATCCGTCAATTCCGATCCTTTTAAACTTCCGATAATTCGAAAGGGAATATTCTTGCCGTCCTTGGCGTAGGCCTCTAATTCTGAATCATCTCCGGCCTCCTTGTATGGGGAGCCAAAAACTTTATTGACCAACTCCTTGGCCATAACAACCGCCATGGGCTCGTGCGTGTAGCGATTGAAGGATCGAATGACTAAGTAATCGAATTTCGGATTGACCGCTAAAGCCGTATTTGACGGAAGTGTCCACGGCGTAGTAGTCCAAGCAACCATATGGTAGACCAGGTTTGAAACACCTGTTTTTTCCGACAGGAGGTTTTGACCTTTCTCCTTCAATTTAAAAAGCGCGGTGGCTGAGGTATCCTTAACATCCTTATAGGTACCGGGCATATTGAGCTCATGAGAACTCAGCCCGGTTCCCGCTGCAGGTGAATAGGGCTGTATGGTGTACCCTTTGTAAATGAGGTTTTTATCGTAAAGATTCTTAAGCAACCACCACACCGACTCCATGTACTTACTTTCGTAGGTCACATAAGGGTCAGTCATATCTACCCAATAGCCCATTTTCAGGGTGAGGTTGTTCCATACGTCGGTGTATTTCATCACCGCAGTTCGGCAGGCTTTATTGTAGTCCTCAATCGATATTTTCTTGCCGATATCTTCTTTGGTGATTCCCAACTCTTTTTCCACTCCCAGTTCCACGGGAAGACCGTGGGTGTCCCATCCGGCTTTTCGATCTACCCGATAGCCCTTGTTGGTTTTATACCGACAAAAGATATCCTTGATCGTGCGTCCCATCACGTGGTGAATGCCAGGCATTCCATTAGCCGATGGTGGTCCCTCGTAAAAAACGAAGGGTTTATCAGCAGGACGTGATTCCACACTTTTACGGAAAGTTTGATCAGCTTCCCATTCCTTTAAAACTTCATCAGCGAGGGATGGCAAATTCAGACCTTTATACTCAGGATATTTCGGCATTTCAGGGCAAATTTTTGAAGGTGCAAAGATAGGTAAATCGGGATGTATTTGACGGAATCATCCAGCGACGGTGGTACTGAATACAACCTTGTTCCTCAAAAAATATTTGCTAACCGTCAGACAAGCATTTGAGAAGCTTCACCTGATGACGATAAAAGGGAACTTATTTGGGCGGATTTCATTTAAAGCTCCGCCGAAAGAGTTCAAGAATGCTTTTCATTGATTAACTTGAGCGCAATAATACAGAAGTAAGAACATGACAGGCCTTTCGGTGTTTTATTGGAAATAGTTTAGTTATGACAAGCGAACGTGATGACAGATTGATTGAGCTTAGGCCCGAAATTTCGCTTGAAAAAGCTGAAATGCCTACTGAAAAGTCGATTGGTACTTTTCAAAATGAGGTGCTTCGTCCAATTCTGAAGTTTCAAAACAGCATAATACTTGCTCAATTCAAGCAATATTTAATCAAGTTTAAGCCTGCATTCAATGCGTATAACAGTCAGGTACAGAAAAATTACATTCAAGATGTAATGAAAAGTGATTCGCGTATAAAGAATTCGCTCATTGCCTCAGTGGTAAGCGTGATGACCTTGGACGAATATGCCTTTTACTGCGAAAACAAAAATGAGGTCAACAAAAGAATCGTTACCCTGCTGACTAAGCGTATCCAAGACCACTTGGAAATGCTTTTTTAAAGGTCGTCCTTGTTTTTCAAATAGTAGTCTGCTTGCTTCAGTAGTTCCTCTTTTTTCTCAGGCTTCATCTTGTCCAGTGTTGGGTACACAAAGCCAATCCGAGGATTGTTTTCAAGTTTATCGCGATGTCGCTCGTAAAAGTCCCAATACAATGAGTTAAACGGACAAGCCTTTTCTCCCGTTTTTTTGGTTTTCGAATAATGGCAATGCTTGCAATAATTGCTCATCTTGTCAATGTAATTGGCAGATGAGACATAAGGTTTGGTGCCAACTATTCCACCATCAGCAAATTGGCTCATGCCGCGTGTATTCGTTATTTCCACCCATTCAATGGCATCAATGTAAATTCCCAAATACCACGCGTCAACCTCATCGGGATAAACACCTGCGAGCAAGGCAAAGTTTCCCGTTACCATAAGCCGCTGAATATGATGAGCATAGGCATAATCGAGCGACTGATTGATGGCTTGGCTCATGCAATTCATCTTGGTCTCCCCTGTCCAATACCATTTGGGTAACTTGCGCCGATGGTTGAAGTAATTCATATCAGCATAATCGGGCATCTTCGCCCAGTAAACTCCCCGCATGTATTCTCTCCAGCCAAGGATTTGCCTGATGAACCCTTCGACTGCTGCGATAGAATATTTCTTTTTATCCTCGCGCCAGGCTTCCTCCACACGCTCGATCACTTCTAAAGGGCTGATGATTTTACTATTCATCAAAAAACTTATTCGGGAATGGTAAATCGACCATTCATCCTGCCGCATGGCATCTTGGTAATCGCCAAAATCGGAAAGGCATTCATCGATAAAAAATCGCAGCATGCTTAATCCTTCGCGCCGTGTAACCGGCCAAATGAAATTCTCAGGATCGATTCTGCCAATGGTTTCTACCTTTTCAGCTTTGAGCATATCCACCAGGGCTTTCACATCCTTTGCATAGGTCTTCGGCTCTGTTACTTCGTGATCCTCCGGAAGAGTCTTTCGGTTCTGCTTGTCATAATTCCATTTGCCTTGGGCGGGTTCATCTCCGTCCATCAACACGTTGTACTTCTTCCGCATTTTACGGTAGAAAGACTCCATCAGATAGTTTTTCTTTCCTTTGAAATGTGCTTTGAGATCATCTCTTTTCGAGAGAAAATGCTCGGTATCATGGGCCGCATAAGCTATCCCTAAATCATCGCGGAGTTTTTTCAGCTCCTCGTCCAGCCGATATTCATCAGGCAGCTGATAGGCCCACGAATCGCAATTCTGCTTATCAATAACGTGCTTTACATTGTCGGCAATCGATCCTTGGTTTTCTGAATCATTCAAGCGCAGGTAGATGACTTCGAATCCCCTTCCCTCCAACCAATCAGCAAAATCGCGCATGGCCAAAAAGAAGGCTACCACTTTTTGGATATGATGTCTGGCATAATCCGTTTCGGACCGTGCCTCACACATCAAAACGATAAAATCATCCGGTTTCTCATTCCACCAACTGTGCTGTCGATTCAGTTGATCTCCTAAAACAAGTCTAAGCTCTTTTTTTGCCATGGAAAAACAACACGTGCATGAGCGGAAGGTTTGACTTTAGGAAGCTTTGGGCATGTTGAGAAAATCAGAGGGGACCTTGGTTTTAACCTTAGCGCCCAGCAAATGAAGGATATTATATAAGCCGAAATAGGTTCGATTGATGTAAATGCCATGTTTCGAACCACGTGCTGCGTTGCTCTTTCTAAATTGCTTATCGGTAGCGACCTCATCACCCAAGCTGTAAATACGATTGAAATAGTCTTTATCGCTAAAATCAAATACTTCAGCTCCGAAAGGGCGGCAAAGAAGAGATACCATTTGTGAAAAAACGCGCGTGAAATATTCCGTTTCGCCCGGTTTATCTTCAGGGAGAAGAAACTCCATTTTCTCGAGTAGAGCCTTGAATTCAAGTGGTTTCTCAACCAATCGGACATCCATAAACTGAAAATAATCCCGATAAAAATCATCCGGTATTTCTTTTACGCACCCAAAATCCAATACAGCCAGCTGACCCTTCGGGGTAATGAGAAAATTTCCGGGATGCGGATCGGCATGCACCATATGCAGGTCATGAATTTGATAATTGTAGAAATTCCAAAGTTGCTGACCTATCGCATTTCGTTGTTCTTGGGTCGGGTTTGACTCTAACCATTCACTTAAATGAGTGCCATCAATCCAATCCATCGTGATCACACGATCTGATGAAAATTCACGGTAATATTTCGGGAAACGTATATTCAAATTCGCACATTTTTTCGTGAGCTCAATTGATCTGCGCAATTCCAAACCGTAATCCGTTTCTTCCAAAAGCTTCTCCTCTACCTCGCCGAGGTACTTGTCCAAATCCTTTCCCTTTACATTCATCAGCCTCATGGCAATGGGCTTTGCCAGTCTCAAATCACTTGAAACGCTGTTTGCCACGCCGGGATATTGAATTTTAACCGCCAGTTTCTTTCCATCGAGTGTAGCCTGATGCACCTGCCCGATTGATGCAGCGTTTAGCGCTTTCTGCGAAAATGAATCAAAAAGTTCATCGGGACCTTTATCAAAATACTTTTTAAACGTTTTTACCACCAAGGGATATGAGAGTGGTGGCGCATTGTACTGGGCCATCTGAAACTTATCGGTATATGCTTTTGGCAATACATTTTGATCCATCGACATCATTTGGGCTACCTTCAATGCACTACCTTTCAGCTGGCTTAATGATTCATAAACATCCGTAGCATTTGCCTCGTCAAGAGATGTGCGATCCATTTCGGGATCAACCATTTTCTTGGCATAGTACTTCAAGTAATTCCCACCCATCTTCGCTCCTGTTCCCATAAATTTTGCGGCGCGTTGCACCTTGGATACCGGAATCTTATGCTGCTCTTTCATTTGTTTATTTATTTCGTTTGCCAAAGGAACTTTACAAAGTCTATGGCTCGGTCCAGCGTCGATTCACTCAAGAGCTCAAACGAGAGATTGACAGCTTTCTCAATGGCCGCATCCGTTTGCTCAAAATCGGTACTCGTATCTTTAATCCAATAGTCGATTACAAAAAGCAGCTGCAGCCAAAGGGCTTGGTTGTATCGGTCTGAAATGAACGTTCGCTCCTTGATTTCATCTCCGTTTATTCCATCTACAATGATACTCTTGGCGTACTTCAGAAAATGGTCCTTATATCCTCTAAGCGGTTCAGGGGTTTTCATATTGTCTTTCAGCCCGGACCATCTCATCATAATGAAGCTTCTTTTTCCCTTCAGGACTTCGATGTGAGTGTAATAGAAAGACAGCAGCTTTTCACGAGCATTGAAGTTGGCGTACTTCGAATCTTTTTCAAGCGCATGAAGCGTTTCATTCATCAGATCTTCCCAAATTTTCTTCTCGATCGAATCGAATGACGTAAAGTGGGTATAAAATTCTCTTTCGGAAATACCCAGATCATCGGCGAATTTGAAGACCGATGGTGGCTGCTTGCCTTCAAGCAAAAGGTATTTCGTGTAAGAATCCATGATTCGCTTTGGTGTTACTTTCGTCTTTGATGAAGCCTTGGAGGTTGATTTTGTCTTTGTTGCCATACTACGCTTGTCTTTGTTCCAATTTTACTATGAAGTTGAAGCACCTCTGATTAAACTCTGCCGCACGCTCTATGTTGCAGACGTGACCACACTTTTCGATGGTTTCTAAAACCACTTCGCCGTATTTTTCGACGTAATCTCTTGCCGGTTGCAAAAAGACGTGATCTTGTTCTCCCATAACAATTAGGCAAGGTGCCTGAATCTTCTTAGAGAACAAATCTTTTAAGGTTCGGTTCAGTTTTTTGATCAAGGAGAGCCACCGCCTTGCTTCATGATCCTTGAGTTTTTTCGCCTCGCGCATAAAAACCTTTCTGGAAGCCGAGTGATTTTTTCTCGGAAGCAAGACCAGTGCGAAAAGTTGGTAGAGCATCTGAAAGGGCAAAACGGATGAAAGTGCTCTGGCACCAAATGCAAGTGCCTTAATCTTTCTGCTCATTTTAAAAATCCCTCCTGCCAAAACGACCGATCGCACCCGATCAGGATCTAGTATTTCGATATGTCGAATCACAATACTTCCCATGGAAACACCCACAAAGTGTGCTTCTCTGACTGAGATGTTATCCATCACATCCAAGACATCTTTGGCGACTAAGCTGAAGCCAAACTTTCTTTCAGATTGAAGATCTTTTGACTTGCCATGATCGCGCAAATCAATAAGTAGTAGATTAAATTTTCCTTTAAAGAATTCGACTTGTTTGTGCCAAGTTCTCACACTTCCTCCTGCACCATGCACAAAAACCATCCACGCTTCATGATTTTCGGTATGGTGTATTTCGTAATGAAGTATGCCGTTTGGTTTCATGACCGTTTCTTGGCTATTTTATTTCCTGAGATATGCCGCTGCCTGTCTGCTTTAAATCGATCAGCAGGTGAGGTACTTGCATGTTTGGTGCTTCGGCCTTGGACGCGCTTACGCCACATTCTAAAGCTGGAAGGCTTCATGTTTCTTCGCATCAAGTTAATAACGGTTTTTTCATTAATCCCGAATTGTTGCTCGATGGCATCAAAAGTAGTTCGGTCCTCCCAAGCCATTTCGATGACTCTATCTAAACCTCTCTCTCCCAACTTATTTTCAATCTTCTTCAAATTCATACGACTAACTTACACTTAATACTCCTGAAAATTTTCTAATCTTATACTGTTCGAGTACGGTAATAACAATCAAAAGCATCAGCATGTTGTATCCAATGTCGTCTGCAGGAATGGTGAGAATGCGGAGATTGAGATTTTCAGCATTGTTATACCAAACGATTGGTTCTTCGGTGAAGAGACCGGTCAAAGCTCCGTTAACTATTAAAAAGGGAATTTGAATGATTATGAAGGCTAAAAAAAATTGGCCGAGATAGTCGCTTCTGTTAATGAGCAAATGCCAAATTAAAAGCAGACATAGCAGCGAGAAGGTGGTGAAGGTATAGAGCCGATCAACATAGAGAACCGATAAGATGAAGCAAACCAGAATAAGAGCGGAAGTAATTTTATCTTGGATGGGCTTTAGTGGAGAAATTGGCAAAAAATAATTTAACACCTCATAAATAAATGCACAAGCAAATGGTACTACAATGAAAAAGAGCCACTCCTCTACCGGCAGGTTAGCAATACGAATGCCCGAGATATATTTATCGTTAAAGCCCCAGACTCCTTTGGCAGTGAACCACACGTCCCACGGTACAAAAAGCAAAGCCATAATGGCAATCCCCATAAAGACGCCCGGCCAAAACCGAACAAATCTTATACGCCTTTCAAAACTTCGAGCCAGAGGAAAAGAAAGAGTCAGCAAATCGAGTAGTAGATAGTAGTAGTGCTCCAAATGCTTTAGTTATTGGTAGTTCACGAGGTCTTTACCGATCGCCTTGCCTCGCGAAAATACTTTAATGGTACAATCAGCATACCGAAGCATTCTCCTTTCTCTTTGCCCAAATGCTTGTGGTGCACTTTATGCGCCTTGCGAATCGCTCTGAAATATACATTATCAGTCCGCTTAAACCAATCAAATCTGCGATGAATGAATACATCGTGCACCAGAAAATAGCATATGCCGTAAAGAGCAATCCCCAGCCCAACAAATAGCATCAGGTCGCTTTGATTCATCATTCCGAACATGATAAACAACCAGGAAGGTATGGCGAAGATCAAAAAGAAAACGTCATTCTTTTCAAAAAAGCCAGGCTCTGGCCGGTGGTGGTCTCTGTGAAAGTACCAACCCAATCCGTGCATGACATATTTATGTGTAAACCATGCCATGAATTCCATGAAAAAAAAAGTTGCGAGGAGAATGAGGATGTTTAAAAACATTGCAATCAGGCAGATTTAGCCACCCGTGTGAAATCGGGGCGATCGGAAACATACTTATAGGCAAAGTTATTAATAACCTTGTTCTTGTGAAACAAGATTACACCGGGCATTTGAAAGGGATCTCCTGCCGGCTTTCCGATGAGGTGACCTTTAACAATACCTGCAACAAAAGCTCTCCACCAATTTTTGACTCCAAAAAGCGACCGAAAACTCACTTTATAAAATCCAAAGCGATTGTAAAGTTTTTGTTCGGGATCTGAAATATGACGGACATTCTCCAAATTATAGAGATTGAGCATATCCGCGGCGGTTTCAGAGTTCACCATATGCACCACCACGATTTTAACTCCGGCCGACTCTATCTCGTCTTTTTTCTCAGCCAAATTGGCCATAGTTTCTCGGCAAAACGTACAACCGAAATGCCTTAAAAAAACCAACAAGATTTTATGTTCCTCGGCAAGATTTACCAGGCTTTCCCCTCTATTCGTTCTATAATTCATTTTGTCCTTTCTTATAGGCCATTAGTGAAACAAGGCCCAAATAATATTGTTTAATAACCGTGAAAAACACTCAACTTATCAAATGGTTTATTGCCTGGGCAATCGCCATGATACTTCTGGTCATACTGAGTTTGCCGGATGAGCGACCTGCCAAAATAGATACTATCGGCTATGGCACAACTGAATCTGCCGAACTTTACTTTAAAAATGTGCGCTCATTCTACTACCGCCACAAAACTGAAGCTACCGGAATCTTTGACGTCTACCGACTTGAGAACATTTTTCTTGATTCAGTACCCACCCTTCCGTTTGCCATTTATAACAATTGGCGAACGAATGAAACATTTATTCGGCTTGATACCGCCTTCCTTAACGCTAAAGCCTATCAGGGGGTTGTTGTCGACTCTGCCGGAATTCAGCTCGACACCATTCGCTTTCCTGAAATGACAAATGAATCTCAATACCTCTTTGCACGAGATGTATACAAGGTATTGGTAAAACAGCAAAAAATCGGATTGGTACAAAGGGACGAAATCATTTGGTTTTCCGAGAGTATGAACCGCTCGATCAAACGAACACTTACTGACTATTTCACACTATTGGGGAAATTGTAATCACCATTTCTCATTAACATAGAGGGGAGCGGCAAACACCGAATTAGCTATACCAAACTCTTCTTTTTCCCTTTCTCCCAACATCCAAGGTTTATGAACAAATTCTTTTGGCATGGCATGTAAATCAGGTAGCCAATGCCTCACATACTCCCCTTTTTTATCGTAACGATCGGCCTGACTCAGAACATTGAAATACCTGTTTTCTCGTGGATCATTTCCTACTCCTGCGACATAGGCCCAGTTTCCCCAATTGCTGGCTACATCATAATCGATGAGTTCTTGCTCAAAGTATGCTGCTCCGTGCCGCCAATCCTGATTTAAATCTTTGGTGAAATACGAAGCGACAATTTGCCGACCTCGATTGCTCATAAAACCCGTTGCGTTAAGCTCTTTCATGTTAGCATCGACAAAGGGAACACCCGTCTCTCCTTTTTTCCAAGCATCAATTTTGTCTGAATCCACCTTCCAGTCGGCGCTTTTTCCCTTTATCCCCTCCTGAAAAAACAGCCTGTTTCCATACTTCAAGGCTACATACCGAAAGTAATCCCTCCAGATCAATTCGAAAACCAACCAATAAGTTGACGAATTCTTTTTAATCGTTTTCTCGTAACGCTTCACTTCATAATGGATCATTCGGGGAGAAATACAGCCATGAGCGAGCCACGCAGAAAATTTAGACGAGTAATCCAATCCCAATAAGCCATTTCTGGTGTATTTGTACGTGCTGAGGTTTTGGGTTTCCCAGAGATAGTTTTCCAAACGCTCACGAGCTTGTCGTTCACCGCCTTTAAAAATTACAGCGGCCTTTTCAGAAATGGGTTTTTCTTCAAATCCTAAGTCAGTCAAGGCCGGCAGGTCACGCCCGATAAAATTAGGTGGTGAATCAAGTTTTTCAGGAATGGCAAAAAGATCTCTGACCTTTGCTTGCTTCTCGCATCTCTTGCGAAAATCAGAAAAAACATCAGGAACTTTATCGATTTGGAATGGAATGTCTTCAGGGTGGTAAAGCGAATGGCCGTGGTAAAGTTTGACCTCAACATTGCCTGTGAGTCGTTCTTTTACATCTTCTTCTACATTCAGTTCCTCCTGTGTAACTTCTTTTTGGCCATAAATCAGTTTTGTGCCATATTCTTCGGTAATTCGCGAAAGTACCTCGTCTGCTTTTCCGGTTTCTACGAGCAGGTCTGCCCCTAATGCTTTAAGCGATTCTTTTAAATCCGTGAGGCTTTCTAAAAGGAATTTTACCCTCCTTGCACCAAATTTTTTGGAGCCATATTTTTCAAGATGCAGATAATCTTTATCAAAAACATAAACCGGAAGTACCTCATCGCATTCTTGTGATGCGCGAAATAAGGCTTCATTATCAGTTACTCTCAAATCATTTCTAAACCAAACTATTCCTCTTTTCATCTCTTACTTTTCTTTTTGCATCGCTCACTACAGTATTTTACCTCAGCCCAGTTTTTCGCCCACTTCTTTCGCCAAGTCATTGGCTTTCCACAAACCGCACATGGCTTTTGAGGCAGATATGATTTATTCCCTTTGTGCATCGATGCATTTTAATCTTCACTTATTGGAACAGCAAGTTTGCGCCGTATGTTTGACCGCACATAAAAAAGCCGCCTGCTTTGTAAGCAGACGGCTTTTATCAGAATGAACTAAATCAGTTTATTATCTAACCACTTGGATTTTGTGCGTCAGGCGATCATTTCCTATGGTGATGTTCATCAAATAAAAACCATCAGCCATACTTTGAATATCGATTACTTCACGATTCAAACCAGTGCTTCTCTGACCCAAATCAACCGTTTTAACGACTTGTCCAAGCATGTTGACAAAGTCGATCGTGATTTTCTCGCTAGAGAGCATATTCAGTTCCAGATTCATCACGCTATTTGCGGGATTGGGAAAAACGGAGAATGACTCGACAGAGGCAATCTCATCTACACTCAAGGTGGTAGGAACCAATACTGCATCAATAACATGTACCACACCGTTAATTCCAACTAAGTCTGTTACAATAACCATGGCATCATTCACCATGACGTCTCCATCAACTATAGTAATTGAAACCTCCTCTCCAAAGAGCGTTTGAACATTGCCCTCAGTGATGTTGGCTGCGATGTTGAATCCTTCGATTACGTGGTAAAGGAGTACTTCGGTCAAATCGCCGGAAGGATCAGCCAAAAGTGCGTCCAATACTCCTTCAGGCAAATTGTCAAAAGCTTCATCCGTCGGAGCAAATAACGTTACGTTTCCAGCGTCGCCGCTAAGCGCTCCATCAAGACCTGCAGTATTGATTGCCGTTTCCAACGTATTGTGAATATCGCTGTTCACTACGATATCGTATACCGTGGTAAGCTCTGTTGGCAGAAGTACGGCATCGATTACATGAACTACGCCGTTATCGGCCTCGAGGTCTGCAGTAGTCACCAAAGCTCCATTAACCAAAACATCACCTCCGTCAAGCGTAATAATAACGTCTTCTCCATTTACGGTTGTGACCATTTGACCGTCAGACAGTTCACCTGAAAGCGCAGTAATCGGTGCAACATGGTAGGTCAGTATATCGGCCAAAAGTCCCGTAGGATCAGCAAGGAGCGCTTCGAGTAATACCGGGTCTAGTGCCGCAAAGGCATCATCGGTCGGAGCAAATACGGTGAATGTTCCATCACCTGATAAAGTTCCTGCCAGCTCCGCTTCAATTATCGCTGCTTCCAAGGTTTCGTGATCTTCACTATTTGAAATAATCGTAAAGACCGTGTTATCAGAAGTACAAGAAAGCGTCGGGTAACCATTGTTGGTTTCGAAATTTGTTGAAGTATTGTCGCATTCACCAACTTCCTGCACACCAATCTCGTATGTTCCGTCAACGGGAGCAGTCCATGTGATTTGACAATCTTGAACTATTGCTACCAAATTTCCATCCGGATCGATTACCGAGAGCTCTGCATCCCAAGAACCGGCGCCCGGCCCTTCGCATATTGAGAAAGTGTATTCTTGGCCCGCTACGAAATTGTCAACGACGTAGGACTCACTTGCCCACGCTTCAAACGCGGTGATCTGATTGGTAGGACAAATTCCGAAAGTAGAAACCGGAGCACCGCCAAACGTCGTATTGAAATCATTATAAGGACCTCCTGCAAAAGTGCTGCATATTGCACCATCCGGCACTAAGACCGCATCGATAACATGAACCACTCCGTTTATTCCCGGCAGATTCGCCACCGTAACTTGAGCCTCATTTACGAAGACGTCTTCACCTGAAATGGAGATGGTAACGTCTTGTCCATTTATGGTGGTAGCCATTTGACCATCGGTAAGGTCTGCGGCCAGTTCGATAGAAGGTAGAACATGGTACAAAAGAACATCAGCTAATGCACCTGTAGGATCAGCGAGTAGAATGTCCAAAACTCCATCAGGAAGCGCTGCAAAAGCATCGTCAGTAGGTGCAAAGAGGGTAAATGTTCCGGGACCACTTAGCGTACCGTCCAATTCTGCAGCTATCACAGCAGTCTCCAAAATAGTATGGTCTTCGCTATCTACTACTATGTCTAGTATAGTCGTAGCACCTGTCGGAACCAAGACGGCATCAATAACATGCACTACTCCATTAATTGCCGGAATATCTGCAACGGTAACCTCTGCTCCGTTAATGAAAACACCACCCACTAAATCAACCACAACATCCTCGCCGAAAAGAGTAGTAATAGCCTGGTCTTGTGAGAGTGTAGAGGACGGTGAAATTCCTCCTGCAACGTGATTTAGTAATACTTCTGCCAGAGTTCCCGTAGGATCTTCAAGAAGTGCATTGACCAGATTCTCAGGAAGTGCATCAAACGCTGCGTCGGTTGGTGCAAATACCGTCAACGCTTCACCATCTTGAAGATCATCGTCCAATTCTGCTGCATCCACTGCGGCTTCTAGTGTGGTGTGGTCATCGCTGTCTACTATTATATCATAAACAGTAGGAGCATTTTCAGGGACAATTACGGCATCTATTACGTGTACGACGCCATTAGTGGGAGCATTAGATGAACTTGTGATGGTCGCCATATTTATCATCACCGTTGTTCCATCGTTAGAAATAATAGTTTGCTGACCCGCAAGAAGAGTGGTTAAGCTTTGTCCATCGTTAAGACTTCCGATAGGAAAACTGCCCGGAGTAACGTGATAGAGTAAAAGGTCCCGTAGCAATCCTGTAGGATCCTCTAAAAGTGTAGCGACCAAATTTTCGGGCAAGGCGTCAAAGGCGGCATCGGTTGGTGCAAAAAGCGTTAATGGTCCGGGGCCTTGCAAAGGAGCAGCCAAATTAGCAGCATCAATTGCCGCCTCTAGAGTGTTGTGATCCGGACTGTCTTGAACAAACGAGTAAATCGTTTGGGCTTGAGCGGAAAAGCTCAACAATACAGCCGAAAGCATTGAAAGTAAAAAGTTTTTCATGGATTTAAGTTTAAGTTATGCGTTAAGGTTCATGACAAATTTAACTTTGTCGACGACATTCGTCGAAAAAATCAACAGAAGTATTGATGTATTGTTGTTTTTTTAAAGAATGAATAAAGCTGAAAATTCGATTTCAGGTCAGCTTCGGGATCAGCACATTTGCTCAAATCAGGCTTTCAGCACTTGTTGATAAGGCCTTTTTAATCTGATATTCAGATCATAAAACAACAGTGTTGAGTAAACCCAAAATTGCTTAACATTGGATTCAAAATTGGCTGCCTTATCGAAAAATTAGTGAATAATTAAAAGGTTAAAAGACTAATTCAGCGCTTTTTTATATGTACTGATTGCTCTTTGTCTGGCCATTTTGTGCTCCACAATTGGTTTGTAGCTAACTTCTTGAAATTCAGGAACCCACTTTTTAACGTAGTTCAATTCAGGATCGAATTTTTTTGTTTGCAATTCGGGATTGAAAACACGGAAATAGGGTGCCGCATCACAGCCACTTCCTGATGCCCATTGCCAACCACCAACATTTGAAGCTAGCTCATAATCCAATAACTTCTTGGCAAAATACGCCTCGCCCCATCGCCAATCAATCAACAAATGCTTTGTAAGAAATGAGGCTACTATCATGCGAATCCGATTGTGCATGAATCCTGTATTGTTCAGTTCTCGCATGCCTGCATCCACAATCGGATATCCCGTTTCACCACGACACCATGCTTCGAATTCGGACTCATTATTGCGCCAAGGAATGCGGTCATAAGCGGGACGAAAACTATCTCCTGCAGAGTGGGGAAAATGATAAATGATCATTTGATAAAAATCCCTCCAAACGAGCTCTTTCAGCCAAACCTGATTGTGCAATCGTGCGATGGAGACCAAGTTGCGAATACTTACCGTTCCAAATCGGAGATGAAGGCTCAAACGACTCGTGCCTCGTATGGCAGGAATATCGCGGTATTTATCATAGTGGTCTATGGTTTCCAATTGAATTTCGCGCGATGGATAGTCAAATTCAAATGCTCGAAAGCCCATTTCGCTAAGAGTGGGTGCAGGCGGAGCTTTAAACTGAAGAAAGGAATCGAAAAAGTTCTCAGTGTCAAAAGTTTCGTGCCTACCCTCATCTAATTTAGCGAGCCACTTTTTGCTGTAAGGCGTGAAAACCACATAAGGCTGACCATCATCCTTTGTTACTTCAGATTTCTCAAAAATTACATGATCCTTATATCGATGGAAAGAGACATCCTTTTTACCGAGAAGATCATTGATCATCTCATCCCTCTTTCTCGCATAGGGTTCGTAATCGTCGTTTACATAAACGGCCTTAATCGAATAGTCTTCAAGAAGGTTTTCCCATATTTTTTCGGGGTGTCCGTATTTTACCAATATGTCTGAACCAAATGAGTTGAGTTGTTGCTTTATGGATAAAAGTTCCCGATGGATGAACTGCACCCTGGCATCCTTTTTTTCGTCGAGCTTGTCTAAAATCTCGCGGTCAAAAATGAAAAGAGGTAGCACACGCTTGTTTTCCTTTAATGCATGAAAAAGTGCCGCATTATCGGAAAGGCGGAAATCACGTCTAAACCAAAAGATGCCTACTTCTTCTTTTGACTTCATTTCGGCAAGGCTGTGATCTCTTCGTTGGGTCTGGCGTAATTAAATCTCACGCCCCCATTTACAGAATGATAGGAATCCATGCCGGAAATTGTTGATCCGCCGGCAGCGGCCGAATCAAAGAACCCATCAGGTTTTAGGTGCTCGGGATTTACACGTACATGGACTACTTGTCCGATGATAAGTCTGGTATCGTTAAGCTCAATTAAGGTATCGGACTTTAACTGACACGTCATCGCCACTTGACTTTCTTTGACGTATGGTAATCCGAATTCATTTTGTTCGGGTGTAAATTTTGTCTTATCAAATTCGGAAAGATCCACAGGAAATTTGGCAGATGTTAAATGTCCGTCCTCCTTCATAGAAAAAGGAAGCGCGTTGATTGTAAAATATCCTTTCTCTATTATGTTACTGTAGCTATGACGATCAACACTGAGCGGTCTCAGAATAAATCCAAGAAGAGGAGGGTTGGCACCAATGTGCACTACAGATGAAAAGATAGCCAAATTGGTTATTCCATCGCTGTTAACAGAACCGATGAGGTTAGCACTTTTAAATCCGGAAATACTGTTTATGAAGTTCGCGCGAAACCTCTTGTCCATCTCAGCAAGATCTTTGGCATAGTAGTTCCTCATAGGTTTTGAATGGTACCCATGCCTCCATCTACTCCGAGTATCTGTCCGGTTATCCAACTCGACTTCGTCCCGAGAAGGAACAATGCGGCCTCTGCCGCGTCTTCGGGTCGTCCGTATCGATTTAGCGGGTGACGACTATTCCCTGCTTCCTGTTTCTTTTCATTATTCAGCAACTGCTCGGCCAGCGGAGTATCTGTTAGCGAAAGCGCAACCGCATTAATCCGAATATCCGGAGCAAGTTCAGCACTTAGGGCTCTTGTTAAACCCTCTACCCCTCCTTTAGCAGCAGAAATGGTAGTGTGAAAATTCAGACCTCTGTCAGCTGCAACAGAACTGAACATTACTATTGATGGAGAGTCAGAATTTTTAAGCGATTTTAAAGAGGCTTGAATCGTATTCACCGCACCAATTACGTTAATTTTAAAGTCATGCATGAAGTCCTCAGCCTTCAACCGTTTGAACGGTTTTAAATTGATAGTTCCGCCACAATAGACCACTCCATCGAGGGTATCGGGAAGAAAAGACCAGTCTGCGTTATCATCCGTGGCATCTATATCCACCACGGTTTGATTGTCCTTGGTCTCCATTCTTGAAGTAGCATTTCTTGATGCAATGAAAACCTCATTTCCTTGATCCAAAAGACTTTTCGAGATTTCTGCACCAATACCGGTACTACCTCCTAAGATCAAATATTTCATTGTCCTTTCTCCTTTAATTTGTCAATTTCCTCTAATACCTGCTGCGCTTCTGCTTGCAATTTATCGGATTCTGCTCGATTAGTATGAGACAGTTGATGAGCTTTTTTCAGAAGCTCTTTGTGTTTCGCGTATAGCTTTTCTGAGGGTGATTTCTTCTTAAATAATCCAAACATATCAATCCAAATAAGTTAAAAATTCGCGTTTCACATCTTTATCCAAAAATGCCCCGTGAAAACTGCTGGTAATTGTACTGCTGGCTTCATCTTCAACACCACGAAGGGAAACGCACATATGTCTTGCGTCGATCATTACCGCCACATCTTCTGTTTGTAACAATTTTTTTAATTCTTCAGCAATCTGAATCGTCAATCGTTCTTGCACTTGCGGTCGTTTTGCGTA
>JGI12048J13642_11419650_pt1 | contig 40370 bp, 34 predicted proteins | sample ElkSlonscriptome_16_FD_13642 | JGI IMG/M metagenome (IMG submission 13642)
CACGCTTAGTGGTCAACTGAGGATTCTAGGTTGAATAGTAAGAGTTAGTAGCAGGTGCTGGTAGCAGGTGTTGGTAGGAAGTTTTGATAGCAAGAGCTATAGCAAGGTGAGCAGTGAATAATGGGTGAAGAAGCAGAAGGCAAAGGCAAAGGCAACGGCAACGGCTCACAAAAAGTCTCCAGACTGGAGTCGGCAGCGATCCTGCTGATGACATTAGGGGAGGCCGATGCTGCGCAAATATTAAAACACATGGGCCCCAAGGAAGTGCAGCGGGTGGGTGCTCAAATGGCGCAGTTAGAAGGAATATCCCAGGATATGGTGGAGCAAGTCACCACTGACTTTCTGGAAGTGGTGGGCAGTCAGACCGGTATGGGTATCGGCGCAGATGACTATATTCGCAACATGTTGCAACAGGCGCTGGGAGAGGACAAGGCCACCAGTTTAATTGACCGCATATTGCTGAGTGGCAGTACCACCGGCTTAGACACCTTGAAATGGATGGAACCTCGGGCCATCGCCGATATCATTCGCTATGAGCATCCGCAAATTCAAGCCATTGTTATCTCTTATCTCGACCCGGATCAATCTTCCGAGGTGCTGGCTAATTTTGACGAGAAAGTCAGGTTGGACATTATTATGCGGGTGGCGTCATTAGAAACCGTGCAACCGCAGGCTTTGCAAGAATTAAATGATATTCTCGAGCGTCAGTTTTCTGGCGGCACTTCTGCGCAGACCAGCAAAATTGGCGGTATCAAACGCGCCGCTGAGATTATGAACTACATGGACAGTGCTATTGAAGCGCCGATGATGGAGTCGATCAAAGATGTGGATGCGGATATGGGCTCACAGATAGAAGACCTTATGTTTGTGTTCGAAAATCTCAGGGATGTGGACGATAAGGGTATCCAAGCTCTCTTACGTGAAGTCTCATCGGACAACTTGATCCTTGCCCTGAAGGGTTCCGATGACGAAATGCAAGAAAAGATATTCCGCAATATGTCGAAACGGGCGGCAGAGTTACTCAGAGATGATTTAGATGCTCGGGGTCCGGTACGACTTAGTGAAGTCGAAACGGCGCAGAAGGAGATACTTACCATTGCCCGGCGCATGGCCGATGCTGGTGAAATTATGCTGGGAGGCGCCGGTGAGGAAATGGTCTGATTCGGTAACAGCTGTGCTCAACAATAGCGATCAACTACGGTGAAAAAAGCATCCACTAAAGTTCCTGAAGGGGAATTAACTGCCTATGAGCGCTGGGAACTACCTCTTATGGGGCAAGCACCGGAGCAAAACAAAGAGCCGGAAGTCAAATTGCCGACAGCCGGTGAGTTAGAGGCGGTACAGCAAGCTGCTTACAAGGAAGGTATTCAGGCGGGTCAGGCAGCAGGCCATAAAGAAGGTTTCAAAAGTGGTCATCAAGAGGGTTTGCAACAAGGTTTACAGGAAGGCTTGAAAAAAGGCACAGCCGAGGGTGAAGCCAGCGCCCTGGCGGCTCGCGCCGAAGAGATTAACCAGCATTTACAGCGTTTTGGTGAGTTGCTTACCGCCTTAGAGTCACCCCTGCAAAGTGTCCAGCAGCAAACTCAAGAGGCCATTGTCAATCTGGTTTTAGCGATCAGTCGCGGTGTGATTTTCCGGGAACTGACGCTGGATCGCTCCCATATGGCCGCTGTTGTTGCTGAAGCATTGGCCGTTTTACCTGACGACAAAGAGCAAGTAACGGTGTTTGTTAATCCGCAAGATGCCGCTGTGTTGAAATCCTATCAGGCTGAATCTGTTATTTCTTATCCCAATCATCTGCGCTACGTGGCCGATGCCAAAGTGATGGCCGGTGGTTGCCGGGTCGAAAACAAACATAGTCTGGTGGACTTCACCGTTGAAAAGCGCTTCCAAACCCTGGTGCAGCAAATGCTGGCAGGCAGAGACAGTCGGAACGATGGTTCCGGGCAGCCAGGTGCGCCAGCTTTTAGCACCCAAATGGGAGAAATGACTGACCTTCACCGGCAATTACTGGAATGCGGTTCAGAACAAAAATCTGAAGCTATTCCAGCACCAAAACCTGAGGTTATACCAGCCCCAAAACCTGAAGGTATTCCAGTACAAAAGTCAGCATCTGAGCTGGCTCAGGAAGATGAAGCTCAGCCTCCACCGCCTGACTTTTCACAACTTGAGTCTCCACAACCCGAGCCCCTGCAGTCTAAGTCTCCACAAGTTGAGCCTCTACAAACTGCACCTGCAAAGTTGTCAGACTCGGGCTCAGAGCTCCAACCAGAAACGGGGGAGGTGAGTGATCCGCCCGTTTCAGCGGTTAATATTAATCCAGCAGGCAAGCCAACAGATAAACCAACAGATAAACCAACAGATGAGTAGCCTCGACGACCAGCTCGCACGTTATCAGCGCAGTATACCGGCTAGTGTGAGCCCGGAAGTCAGTGGCCGACTCACCCGGGTTGTAGGGCTAACGCTGGAAGCGGTGGGCTGCCCGATGACCTTGGGGGAGCGTTGTTTGATCGAAGTCAGAGGTGGGCGTGTGGTGGAAGCGGAGGTAGTTGGGTTTGCCGACCAGCATGTTTATCTGATGCCGCTGGCCTCAGTGGAGGGCTTACAACCCGGAGCACTGGTCAAGCCCATGACCGACGTGGGTAAAATTGCAGTAGGACCGGGCTTGTTAGGCCGGGTGCTTAACGGAGCGGGTGATCCACTGGATGGCTTAGGCCCTGTACCTGCAAAGCATCATGTGGATTTGTACGGAGAACCTGTCAATCCCCTGCATCGGGCACCGATTCGGCAGCCCCTTGATGTGGGAATTCGTGCTATTAATTCTTTGTTGTCCGTTGGTCTGGGGCAGCGCCTGGGTTTGTTCGCCGGTAGTGGTGTGGGTAAGAGTGTATTGTTGGGAATGATGACCCGCTTTACCAGTGCTGATATCACCGTGGTGGGCCTGGTCGGAGAACGTGGCCGGGAAGTAAAAGAATTTATTGAAGACATTCTTGGTCCTGAAGGTTTGCAGCGCAGTGTGGTCATTGCCTCACCTGCAGACGATTCTCCCTTAATGCGCTTGCGCGCGGCTGTGCTCACCACCCGGATTGCAGAATACTTCAGGGACCGGGGTAAAAACGTGTTGCTGTTGATGGATAGTTTGACCCGCTTTGCTCAGGCGCAGCGGGAAATCGCGCTCTCGGTGGGAGAGCCGCCGGCGACCAAGGGTTATCCTCCTTCTGTCTTCGCCAAGTTGCCTCAGTTGGTGGAACGTGCCGGTAACGGCCTGCCTGGCGGCGGTTCAGTTACTGCATTTTATACGGTACTGACCGAAGGGGATGACCAACAGGACCCCATTGCCGATGCGGCGCGAGCGATTCTGGATGGGCATATCGTGCTGAGTCGTCGGTTGGCAGAAGAGGGTCATTATCCGGCTATCGACATCGAAGCTTCCATCAGCCGGGTCATGCCACAGGTCAGTGACCCCCAACATCTGCAACAGGCGCAGTTGTTTAAGCAGCTCTACTCCCGCTACCAGCAAACCAGAGACCTGATCAGTGTGGGAGCTTATGTGGCCGGAGCCGATCGGGAAACCGATGTAGCTATCGATCGCTACCCCCACATGCGTAAATTCCTGCAACAAGGACTGCAAGAACCGGGTTCATTGGATACCAGTGTGGCCGGCCTGAAGAGTTTGTTCTCCATGCCTGCACCGGTAGCGGTTAAATCACCGAATTCGTGATTTGCCGATACATGGTCTACAGTTTTTGATGGACACTAACGCAGTACAAGGAAGTACTGCCAAAATCGATCGCCTAAGCGATTGATTTTGCGAGCAACGTAAAATCGACATTTTACTTTGCGACTTCGCGAAACGGCATGGAAGCCGTTTCAGGATGAAAACTAATATAAGTTGCACACGAATGAAACGGGGTCCTTGGTAATGCCACAGGTAAGACGTTCCCAACGCTTGAGCTTGGTTCTCGATTTGCTAAGCCGTGAAGAGGAGACTGAACGGGCGGCTTTTGGAGAAATACAGGCCAGTATACAAATCGCTGAAAACAAGTTAGAGGAATTAATCAACTTTCAACAGCAGTATCAAGCCGAGCTGAAGAAATCGGCTGGCATAGACTCATCGGTTCGCCATCTGCAAAATTACCATATATTTATCAGTCGCTTAGGTGCGGCCATCGAGCAACAACACCAGCAATTGATGTTGTTACGCCAGCGTGTCGATGTGCAGCGCAAAAAATGGCAACTGGCCTATCAGAAAAAGTCCAATATGGGTGACCTGATCACCCGTTGCCGCAATGATGAACAGGTGTTCGAAGACAAGAAATTTCAGCGCGAGATGGATGATGCAATTTGTCGCCAAGCCCGCAAAGCTGGACTACACTGACAAACCGTAACTCAATAAAACAGTTCATTGAAGATGTCAGGCCGACCAGCAAAGAGGAGGCATTATGTCAATACAATCGAGCCGATCTGAAAACGGTGCGGAAATGGTGATCACCATCAAAGGCCGGTTTGATTTCAGCTCACACCAACAGTTCAGAGGAGCTTATGAAAGTTTCGACGGGCCTTGTAAAAGCTACCGGGTCGACATGTCTGAAACCACCTACCTTGATAGTTCAGCACTGGGTATGTTACTGCTTTTACGTGACTATGCCGGGGGTGATGATGCCCAGGTTGCGATAGTTAACTGTAATAATGATGTGCGTAAAATACTGACCATATCTAACTTCGAACAACTCTTTGCTGTTAGCTAGGCCCCGGTTTTTATTAGTTACCCATATTATGGGGTTTCAGCGTTGATGCTTACTAGCCATACTGACGATCAAACCCTTGAATCTGGCTCGCCGGAGCCGCAACCGTTGTCACTAACCCTACTGATAGCCGATGATAGCTCATCTGATCGCTTGATTCTCAAAGCCATTGTGCAAGCTCAGGGTCATCGCTTTATAGAAGCTATAGATGGCGAGGACGCAGTGGCAAAATTTGTCCAGGGAAAACCGGATATTGTGCTGTTGGACGCGATTATGCCGCGGCTGGATGGGTTTGAAGCTGCCCGCCAAATAAAGCAACTGGCCGGTGAAGACAATGTTCCCATCATTTTTTTAACCGCGCTCAACGACGCCGAATCGTTGGCAAAATGCGTTAGTGTTGGTGGTGATGACTTTCTGTCCAAGCCTTATAACCCGATTATTCTGCAAGCCAAGATCAAAGCTTTTGACCGCATGCGCCGAATGCACAAAACCCTGCAGCGGCAGCGGGATCAGATTAGTGAAAGCAATAAGCAGCTACTCCGTGAGCAGTACGTGGCTAAGTCGGTATTTGATAATGTGGCCCACCGGGGCTGCCTCGAAGCACGCAATATTCGTTACCTGATTTCACCCCTGTCTATTTTTAATGGCGATGTACTACTGGCCTGCCAGAAGCCATCGGGTGATTTGCATATCCTCTTGGGCGACTTTACTGGTCATGGCTTGTCCGCTGCTATCGGGGCCATGCCATTGGCCGAACTCTTTTACGGTATGACCGCCAAAGGTTATTCACTAAGAAACATTGTCAGTGAACTGAATCAAAAATTAACGTTCATATTGCCCGATGGTTTTTTTTGCTGTGCTTGTCTGTTGGCGTTGAAATTTGAGCTGAACGAAATTGAAACATGGATGGGTGGGCTGCCAGATAGTTTCTTGCTTCGCGGAGATCAACTGTTACGCGTAAAATCCAATCATTTGCCGTTGGGAATATTGAAAACTGAAAGTTTTGATCCCTCAACTTATCTGCTGGAAATGAACCGGGGTGACCGTTTTTATATGTGGTCTGATGGCATTGTTGAGACCACCAATTCAGACGGCAGTTTCTATGGTGACGAGCGCTTAGCTGCGCTGGTTAGTCAACATATCAGTGCTGACGATTTGTTTGCCAGAATTAAGCAGGATGTGCTGGATTTCTCTGGAGACAGCAAGCCCACCGATGATCTGACTATGCTGGAGTTGACCATGATGTCCGAGCAGGAACTCGGCATCACGAAGCCAGCACAAGCGCTGGCAACCCGACGTGGCCCTAAACGTTGGGAGTTGACTTACCGGCTGCAGGACGACTCACTGGCGAACTTTGATCCGGTGCCGCTGTTATTGCAGATGATTGTTGAAGTACCTGGTTTACGCCGTCATTCCGGGCAAGTGTTTACTATTATTAGTGAGCTATATAATAACGCCTTAGACCATGGTGTGCTGGGTTTAGAATCCGCGTTAAAGTCGAGCCCCGATGGTTTTGCCCGCTACTACCAAGTGCGGGAAGAGCGTTGTCAGCAGTTATGTGAAGGCTATATCCATATTCACATTACCCATGCTGATGATGGTAAGGGAGGTTTGTTAAGACTGCGCTTTGAGGACAGCGGTGCGGGTTTTGATTATCAGGCAAAGCTTGCTGCTATTGACGCGGTCACCTCGGCCGGCGTTAGCGCTGCTGCCAATAACTACAGTGGGCGTGGGCTCAGTTTGTTGAAAAACCTATGTACACGCATGGAATTCGAAGGCGTCGGCAACATTATTGAAGTGGACTTTGAGTGGTGTGGTTGATATCCCTAAACCGCGCCGGGATTTTTACGATCAACGATGGATAATCAAGAATAGCTTGAAAGAACGAGAGGCAACATCATGTCTGCTGACTTTCCTCATGTGGATGACGACATCATTGCTGAACTGCAAGACTTAATGGCCGGTGATTTTGAGGTCTTGGTGTCCACTTTTATCAGTGATTCGACCACCCGGTTGCAAGAGATCAAGCAAACTCTGGAAAGCTCTGATCCAGCCGATTTTGGTAAGGCCTGCCATAGTCTCAAAGGTAGTGCAACCAATGTGGGCGTGGTCCGCATGGCTGAATTATGTCGTCAGGGAGAGCTAAAGGGACGACAAGCGGACTGGCAGGGTGTGACCGATATACTGGAAGAAATTGAAACTGAGTTTGAGCTGATAGCGGAGCTACTGCAAAGTAAGGTGTAGCTGAGAACTCCATCAAATTAAATTCATAGTGACCAGTGTCCGGACAGCAGAGCTGTTAGCCGCGCTATTCCTCCGTTTCAAGATCACTTCCATTGAACTATGGTTTTCTGGTGTCGGGAATTTGTTGTGCAGCAGCGTCAAAAGTAAAGGCGGCCGAATGCTCCGTCCTGAATAGAACTTGGGGCGTGTTCTGCCTGACAGGCAACGAATCACTCTTGGCCCATTCTGTGCATTTCCCACTTCGATACTGAGCTATTTGCTATTGATCCATGCGGTTTACCGGCTGGCTTTTCGTCGGCCACGGTGTGCTGACATTGTATGTTGAGGAAATTTGATGACTACACAAGGCCCTAATCTTGACTTCTTATCGGCATTGCGGACTCCTGGCAAAGGAGCCCAGCCTAGTTCAAGTGATGGACGTACCTCCTTGGAATTCAAGGAAAACCAGTTCTCTGGCTTGCTGATTGAACGCTTGAATGAAGTCGAAAAACTGAATCGAGGCCCTGCTTTTTTAAGTCCTTTCCCCGAACGGCCAGAGCCACCGCCAAAGCCGCGGGAGAGCCATCGTGACAGGGCAGACAGGGACAATGTCAGCCAACCTGAATCACCTGCCAACGGCGAAAACTTGCCGTCCCGAGTTGAGTCGACTCGGCAAGATGTGGTTGCTTCGGCAAGGGCAGAAGATAGCAAAAGCAGTCGCACCACCTCCAATGAAACCGAGACTAAGGATGATCAGGGTCAGACCGGTAATGTTACTGCTGCAGATGAGCCGGCAACTGAAGTTACGTCTGAAGATGGCGCTGTCGCTGCTAATTCGACGGCTGACGCTCCGGCGGATGATGTGAATTCCTCTGGGGAGACTTCCGGTGTGGAACAGTCAGCGGTGGGTGAACCGGATGATGGCATTGATGCTGAAACCCTGGCCGGTCTGCACAACGCGCTGGTCGCCGGAGGGTCTGGCCTAAAAGCGGATACTGAAGCTGATGGGGAGAGTGAAGACGAATCCACTCTACTATCAGACTTAACTGAAGTCGGAGCAGAACCGGCTCTGTCTGCAGTTAAAGGTGAACAATCCTCTGCTTTGAATCCTAATGCCCTGAATCCTGGTGCTTCGGCCAACGGTGGTCGTGGAGACGGGGGCAAACCATCAAGTCATGCAGAAATGCTGAACGCGGCTCTTGCTCAGAACACCTCAGGCGAGGGGAGCGAAGAAGCTGAAGTGACCCAACAGTTCAAAGATATGGGCAGCAAGTTGCCACTTGCCGGGCAGGAGGCGACTACCAACATCAAAGTGCCTAAGGCTTCGCTTGCACAGGCTGGTGCTGAGTTGCAGCGCATGGCTGCTATCGACCCTGCCGGATCTGACAAGCCCGTGGTTACCAATGCCCAGGGTATGGCAGTCAGATTCATCACAGCGCCGCCTGCGGCTCAGAGTCCTTACGTCACCAATCTGCAAATGCCAGTGCAATCACAAGAATTTTTACAGGGTATGGCACAAAAACTGGTTTGGTTTGTCAGTGAAAAAATTCAGAGCGCCCAAATTCATGTGAACCCACCGGAATTAGGTCCTGTGGATATGAAAATCCAGGTCAGCAAGGATCAGGCACAAATTCAGATACAAAGCCCTCATGCGGTGGTGCGGGAAATGTTGGAAGGCACGGCGCACCGGCTGCGGGAAATGATGGCATCCCAGGGAATTGATCTCACTCAGTTTGATGTGGGCAACCAAGAGCAGCACACTCAAGGAGGGGAGCAGTCCCAGCAAGAACAATCGGGCAGCGGCAATTTACCTGGAGCTACTGTTGAAGCCGCGCCCAATGGTGAAACTGAGGAACTCGGTCTGGATCAATTAGTTGATTATTATGTGTAAGTTTGCTGTAGCCAGCGTTTAAAAATAGCAAGCTAGCGTCGATCAGCTAAACTTATTTCACTAGCAGGCTGATCCCACATAACAGACTGGTCCCACACAAACAGGTAAGCTCCATGGCGAAAGATGAAAATGCGGCCGCAAGTGCTGACGGCGAAGAAGGGGAAAACAAAGGCGGCAAGAAAAAACTGATCATTATTCTGCTGATTGTTCTGGTCGCGCTGAGTGTGGCCGGGGGAGTGACCTGGTTTTTGTTAATGGGCGACAATGGTGATAGTGAGGCGGTGGCAGCAGACGCTGAGTTAGCCGAGCCAGTGCATGGACCCGCTATCTACTATAAAGTGCGTCAGCCGTTGATTGTGACCTTTGATGTGGAAGGCAAACAGCGATTCTTGCAGGCTCATCTGTCGCTGATGACCAGGGATCAGGCAGTCTATGATGGTCTCGAACTACATTTACCAGTGATCCAGAATCAGTTGCTGAATGTGTTTGGCAAAAAAGACTTTATGGACATTCAATCCCATGAAGGGCGGCTCGCTTTACAGCAAGAGGCGCTGACGATTACCAATAAGGTGCTGACTCAGGAAAACGTGGATGGTGAAATAGAGAGCGTTCTGTTCACTAACCTGGTCATGCAGTAAGCATCTATCAGGTAACTGCAAAAATTTACTAACTTTACCCTAACCAGTCGGCCCTGAAAGAAGACAGGCAAATTAATCAGTAACGGGTGGCCTTTTGCAAGACTTACTATCCCAGGATGAAATTGATGCGCTGCTCCACGGCGTAGATGACGGCGACATCGAAACTGAAGACGATGTCGAGACGGAAGGTATTAAAGACTATGATCTGACCAGCCAGGATCGCATCGTACGTGGGCGGATGCCCACTCTGGAAATGGTCAACGAGCGCTTTGCCCGTTATACCCGCATCAGTTTGTTCAATCTATTGCGCCGTAATGCCGATGTGGCTTCCGGCGGTGTACAAATCATGAAGTTTGGCGAGTACATCCATACTCTCTATGTGCCCACCAGTCTGAACCTTGTCAAAATCCGGCCATTGCGTGGGACTTGTTTGTTTATTCTCGACGCCAAACTGGTATTTAAGTTGGTGGATAATTTTTTCGGCGGTGATGGTCGCCACGCCAAAATTGAAGGCCGGGAGTTCACGCCCACGGAAATACGCATAGTACAGATGGTACTGGAGCAGGTATTTGTGGATATGAAAGAGGCTTGGAATGCGGTTATGAAAGTGGAGTTTGAATACAGCGGTTCCGAAGTGAACCCGGCCATGGCCAATATTGTCAGCCCCAGCGAAGTAGTGGTAGTCAGCACCTTTCATATAGAGCTCGATGGTGGTGGCGGTGATATGCATGTGGCCTTGCCTTACTCCATGATTGAGCCTATAAGAGAGGTGCTGGATGCGGGTGTGCAGAGTGACATAGACGAGGTGGACGAGCGCTGGATTACCGCATTACAACAGGATATTTTGGACGCAGAAGTGCCACTCAACGCCGCTCTGATCAAACAACGCATCACACTCGGTCAGTTGGCCGGACTGAAAGCCGGGGATATTATTCCAGTGGAGATGCCTGAATCAGTCACGGTTACCGCTAATGGCACGCCGGTATACACGGCAAAAGTGGGGCAGTGTAACGAGGCCTTGGCGTTGAAAATCATGGGAAAAATCAAACGAATAGACGGCAAAACGACCACTAAGGAGCCGGAATGGCTGAAGACGAACAAGGCGACAAGTCCCTAGAAAACGAAGGCGACGAAGCACTCGCTGATGAGTGGGCGGCTGCCCTGGAACAGCAGCAGGGCGATGAGACAGAAGCGGCCGGCACTGAGGCGGATGCCGCCGCAGCTGCTGGAGATGACGGGGCCCGGGAAGACGAGTGGGCTGCCGCGATGGCGGAGGCAGAAGCGGTGGACCAGCAGGAAAGTGCGTCCGCACCCGCTGCTGATGTGCGCAGTGCGGCCTTTGAAAACTTCGACGAGTCCCCCGGCAATGCTGGCGTAACGCCTGATCTTGAGGTTATTCTGGATATTCCGGTTACGATTTCGATGGAAGTGGGCAATACCCAGATAGCGATTAGAAACCTACTGCAGTTAAACCAGGGCTCAGTGATCGAGTTAGACCGCCTGGCTGGAGAGCCTTTAGATGTGTTGGTCAACGGCACGTTGATTGCCCATGGTGAAGTGGTCATGGTTAATGAGAAATTTGGTATTCGTCTGACGGATGTGGTTAGCCCCACGGAACGAGTCAAAAAGCTGAAAGGATGAGCCTCTCTTGCTGAGAATGTTGCTATTAACAGCCGCGTTCATTTTTTGTGGGTTGCCACTGTTTCTGCAGGCGTCTGATGCCGGTCCGGAAACAGCTCCGTTGGCTGTCAAGGAAGCTTCTACAGTTTCTGCAGAGGATGCTTCTCCTTTACAGCTTAGTGCTTCAGAGCCAGGCTCTTCAAAACGTAACTCTTCAATACTTAACTCGTCAGAACTTAGTTCTTCCGAGGAAAAATCCTCAACAAGGTCTGAATCCACTGCGATAGATATTTCCAACCAATCAGCTAATACCACCCAATCCAGTCTATCCACCCAACCCGGTATATCCTCAGTACCCGGTACTTCCACTCAAGTCAATAGCCCGGCTCCTGTGGGCGGTTCCTCCATGCTGCCGGGTGAGCAGATCATCGATATCGCGCTGGCCTTACTGGCCATCCTCGCGTTGATTGGTGTGATCGCCTGGTTAGCTAAGCGGTTCTCTGGCATGAGTGCCCAAAGCAGCCACCATATTAAGACCATTGCCGTTATGCCTCTGGGTGCCAGAGAGCGGATTGCAGTGGTGCAAATTGGTGAGCGTCAAATTGTTGTCGGCATTACGCCGACGCAGATTACTACCTTGCTTGAATTGGACCAACCCCTAGATGCTTCGGCGTCTGGCGGAGAGTTTGCACGAAAGTTGCAGTCACTATTGCATCGTCAACAAAACGAGGCAATAGGCGAAGTCAATGGTGTCCACAAATCCACGTAGACCATCTTTTCTGCTATACCTACTGTTAACCCTGTTGATCGCCTTGATGAGTGTATCTGGCCCCGCTGCGGCCGATGTGGGGGGCTTGTCAGCGATCAAAGTAGTGACCACAGATGAAGGCACCCAGGAGTATTCAGTCACTCTGCAAATCCTGGCTTTGATGACGGCTTTTACCTTTATCCCCGCCATGCTAATGATGATGACCTCCTTTACCCGTATCATCATTGTGTTCTCGATATTGCGCCAGGCCATGGGTCTGCAACAGACACCTAACAATCAAATCATTATCGGCCTGACCTTGTTTCTTACCTTCTTTATTATGAGTCCGGTACTGAATACGGCGAATGAGCAAGCCCTGCAACCTTACCTGGCAGAAGAAATAACTCTGCAAGAAGCGGCGGCAAAAGCAGGGGAGCCATTTCGGGAGTTTATGCTGGGTCAGATCAGGGAGGAAGATATGGGTTTGTTTATTCGCTTGGCCGGAGATGAAGGCCAGTATGAAAAGGCGGAAGATGTGCCCTACAGCATCCTGCTACCCTCTTTTGTGACCAGTGAGCTGAAAACGGCGTTTCAAATCGGCTTTATGATTTTTATTCCCTTTTTGATTATCGACATGGTCGTCGCCAGTGTATTGATGGCCATGGGGATGATGATGTTGTCGCCTATGATCATATCATTGCCTTTTAAAATTATGTTGTTTGTTCTGGTCGATGGCTGGAGCTTAATTATGGGGACACTGGCCGCCAGTTTTGGAGTTTGAGTAGAAGTTGCTGGTTTAGCCCGATGATTAGACTGAATGAGGAATCAGAATGACCCCGGAAGTTGCATTAGATTTATTGCGTGAGGCGCTTTGGCTGATCGTTATTCTGGTCACCATGATTATCGGTCCGAGCCTGATTGTGGGATTAATCGTGAGTATTTTCCAGGCGGCTACTCAAATCAACGAGCAGACCCTGAGTTTTCTGCCCCGGTTTATTGTGACGATTCTGGTCATTATCGTGGGTGGACCTTTCATGATCACTCAGGTCATGGACTTCACCAACAGTTTGATTACCAATATTCCTTTCGTGATAGGTTGACTGGGATGCTGCTGCTTTTTTCTGGTGGTCAAGCGATGCTTGAGTTTTTCGCGGGTGTTTGAGTTTACCGATCAACAAATCGGTCAATGGCTGGGGCAGCATCTTTGGCCATTGTTCCGCATCGCCAGCTTTATGATGATCGTGCCGGTCATGGGGACTCAACTGGTGCCCGGTAATCTGCGTTTGTTGCTGGCACTGTTGATGACCATTGCCATGGTGCCCACGCTTCCTGAAGTGCCTCAAATAGACCCTCTGAGTATTACCTCCATGCAGATCATTATTTATCAGGTCTTGATCGGGATGGCATTGGGATTTTGTGTCATTTTTCTGTTTCAGTTATTTGTGCTGGCCGGACAGGTCATCGCCATGCAGATGGGGCTTGGGTTCGCTGCAATCATTGATCCAAGTAACGGGATTTCGGTCACCGCCCTCAGTCAGGTTTATCTGATCATGGTGACGCTGGTGTTTTTGTCCATGAATGGCCACCTGGTTATGTTTGAGCTGTTGTATGAGAGTTTCCATATGGTGCCGGTTTCCACCGCCGGTATTGCCGATGTGACCTGGTGGATGGTGGCCTCGCGCATCAGTTGGATGTTCGCCGGTGCCTTAACCATCGCACTGCCGGTAGTGACCTCGCTGTTTATCGTGACCATCTCTTTTGGGGTGATGACCCGGGCGGCACCACAGATGAATATTTTTGCTATTGGATTTCCCTTGAATATCATGTTTGGCTTATTAGTATTTTGGGTCAGTATGGCCGGGATTCTGCCTCCCTTTACTCAATTTTCTGAAGTGACTTTCGAGTTTATGCGCACCGTCCTGCAAGCACAGGTGAGTCCATGACTTGGTGGAGAAGTTGTTATGGCGGATGATGAAGGCCAGGAAAAAACCGAAGAACCCACGGGCAAACGCCTGCAAAAAGCCCGTGAAGAAGGTCAGGTCCCGCGCTCCAAAGAAATGGCAACTTTTGCTGTATTGATGGGAGGTGCCTTGTCGCTGTTGGTCTTTGGCGCTGACATCGGAGAGGATATCGGACGCATATTTAAATACAGTTTTTCCATGAGCCGGGCAGAAATATTTGATGATAACCAACCCTTTATCCACTTGGGTAATGTGGTTTTTGAAGCCATGTGGGCATTGGCTCCATTTATGGCGGTGATGGTGGTAGTTTCGGTGCTGGGGCCGACCGGCTTAGGCGGTTGGAACTTTGCGGTGAAAGCACTGGCACCTAAATTCAACAAGTTAAATCCGGTGGAAGGCATCAAGCGGATGTTTTCCATGGACTCGTTGGTAGAGTTGGTTAAAGGCATTGGTAAAACCGTGGTGGTGGCCAGTGTGGCTGTGATTATCTTTTATAACATCATCCCTGATTTGCTCTACATGCAGAGTGAAGGCGTGGAAAAGGGTATTAGACACACCCTTGAAATTATCGTCTGGAGTTTTTTCTTTTTGGCCTGCGCGATGATCCTCATCACTTTGATTGATGTGCCCTTCCAGCTACATAGCCATAAGAAAAAACTAAAAATGACCAAACAGGAAGTGAAAGACGAATTCAGGGATACCGAGGGCAAACCAGAAGTTAAGCAAAAAGTCAGGCAAGTCCAGTATGAAATGGCCCAGCGCCGGATGATGGAGGACGTGCCGAAGGCGGATGTGGTCATTACCAACCCCACCCACTTCTCCGTCGCCTTGAAATATGACCCTGATGCGATGGAAGCACCGCGGGTATTGGCTAAGGGAACTGATCATCTGGCGCTGAAAATACGTGAGATAGCCGCTGCCCACGATGTTGAAATCGTTCAGTCCCCACCGCTGACCCGGGCAGTCTATTATCACGCTGAAGTAGGTGACGAAATTCCGTCGTCTTTGTACCTGGCGGTTGCCCAGGTGCTGGCTTACGTGTTTCAACTGCGTCGTTATCGCCGTGGTTTTGGCGATAAACCTCAAGCCATGTCCAACCCTGATATTCCTGCTGATATGCGCCGCGATTAGCGCTATCACTGATCACCACGGAACCCCTCATTTCCTTTTAAGATCAATGCCTTGGACCTGCCTGTTCTGGAGTCTGCACTAATGGACCGGTGTTCCATCGTTGTTGTGGGTACGAATCCTGCTTGGATGATAGTAAGCACCCGCTATACCGCCATTTTAGTCAAAAAAATGACGAAGTGGTGAAATGCATACTGTTCATTAAGGACCTTTATGGATCGCGCAGCCGTCGTCGGGAATTTAAGAAGCATAACCCAGGGAAACCTGGGTATCCCGCTGATGCTGATGGTATTGCTGGGCATGATGACCTTGCCGGTGCCACCGTTTCTGTTGGATGTTTTTTTCACCTTCAACATCGCCTTATCCATTGTCATTCTGTTGGTCTGTATCTATTCCCTAAGGCCGATGGATTTTGCTATTTTTCCTACCGTTATCCTGGTTGCCACCTTACTTAGATTAGCCCTGAATGTGGCTTCTACCCGCGTAGTCTTACTCTATGGTCATGAAGGGGGGGACGCTGCAGGTAAAGTGATAGAGGCCTTCGGTGAAGTTCTGATCGGTGGCAATTATGCGGTCGGCCTGGTGGTCTTTGTGATTCTGATGATTATTAACTTCGCGGTGGTCACCAAGGGCGCTGGCCGGGTGTCTGAAGTCAGTGCCCGCTTTACCCTGGATGCCATGCCCGGTAAGCAAATGGCCATCGATGCCGATTTGAATGCCGGCATTATCGATCAGGATGAGGCTAAGCAGCGACGGCAGGAAATAGCAGAAGAAGCTGACTTTTATGGTTCTATGGACGGTGCCAGTAAGTTCGTCCGTGGTGATGCAGTGGCCGGTGTGTTGATTCTGGTCATCAATATTATTGGTGGCCTGGCCATCGGCATGATGCAACATAGCCTGGTATTTGGTGATGCCTTGGAAAAATACGCTTTGCTGACCATTGGTGATGGTTTGGTTGCACAGATTCCCTCGTTACTGCTGTCCACGGCCGCTGCCATTATGGTCACCCGGGTGAATTCAAAGCAGAACATGGGCACTCAGATGGTTAACCAACTGTTTAGCTCCTCTCAGGCGTTGGCTATCGCGGCGGTGATTTTGTTTTGCATGGGGGTGATACCGGGCATGCCTCATTTTGCCTTTCTGACTCTGGCGTTGATCGCGGGACTTGCCGCCTATTTTTTCGCCCGTAAAAAGCGCCAGGCAGAAATTGTGGACGAAGGGTATCCTGACTCTGCCGCGGCCCAGGCCGTACCTCGTCAGGGTCCTGTGATGGCTGGAGAAGGCGCTGAAGCGGAACTGGCCCCGGCGGAAACCAAAGAGTTGGGCTGGGATGACGTAGTGAGCGTCGACATTATTGGATTGGAAGTGGGTTATCGCTTGATTCCGCTGGTGGATAAATCACAAGGTGGGCAGTTGTTGTCGCGTATCAAAGGTGTGCGCAAAAAGCTTTCTCAGGAGTTGGGCTTTTTAATGCCTTCCGTGCATATCAGAGACAATTTGGATTTGATGCCCAATGTTTACCGCATCACGCTGATGAGTGTCACTATTGCCGAGGCAGAAATTCATCCGGACCGGGATATGGCCATCAACCCAGGCCAGGTGTTTGGCAAACTGGAAGGGATTGAGGCCAAAGATCCTGCTTTCGGTCTGGATGCAGTGTGGATTGATCCAAGCCAGAAAGATCAGGCGCAAACCCTGGGTTACACGGTCGTAGACGCCAGTACCGTGGTCGCCACCCATCTTAATCAAGTATTGAACAAGCATGCCTTCGAGCTGCTGGGTCACGAAGAAGTTCAGCAATGGTTGGAACAGTTAGCTAAGAGTTCGTCCAGGTTGGCAGAAGAACTGGTTCCCAACACGGTATCGGTGAGCCTGCTGCTCAAGGTGCTGCAGAATCTGCTGGTGGAAGAAGTGCCGGTGCGGGATATGCGCAGCATTGCCGAGGCCATTGTGAACACTGCACCGAAGACCCAGGATGGTAATGTGCTCACTGCCTCGGTCAGGCTGGCTTTAAAGCGTTTAATTATCCAGAACATTCTGGGCAATGATGGTGAGTTGCCGGTGATTACACTCGATCCCGGTCTGGAACAACTGCTATTGAAATCCATGCAACAGGCTCAACAAACCGGCGGGGCAGATGATCTCGGCCTGGTACTTGAGCCCAGCATGATGGAAAAACTGCAGAAATCACTGACTGAAGCAGGGCAACGCCAGGAGATGCTGGGTAAGCCAGCCGTGTTGTTGGTCTCAAACGGTTTGCGACCGGTGTTGGCTAAGTTTGTCCGCCTGGCAGTGGAAAGAATGTATGTGATCGCCTACCAGGAAGTACCGGACAATAAGCAAATTACCATTGTGGCGACCATTAGTGGATAGTTTTAGGGACTGGCATGCCAATAGCCGAAAAATACAGAGTTAAGCGTAGGCACAACAAGGTGTGCAGAGCCTGGAAGTTGAGTAGAGACTAGAAGCTCACAAAAGATAAAAAAGCGAATAAAGCGAGCAAAGACAGAAAAGCGATCAAAGTTAGAACAGTGAGAAAGAATTTCTGGCCGGAAGTCATCGAAAAGCGGCTAAAGCATTAATGGGGAGTAAAGAACCATGAAAATGAAGCGTTTTGTAGCGGCTAATATGCAGCAGGCGTTAAAACAAATTCGTGAAGAATTGGGTCCGGATGCGGTCATACTATCTTCCCAGAAAGTGGAAGGAGGCACTGAAGTGGTGGGTGCTCTTAACTATGATGAAGAAGCTGAAAGGGAGCATCTCGCTCAGGATGATAAAGCCAGCGCCACCCCGGCTCAGGTAGCGAAGCAATCATTGGACCGGCAAGTCAATCTTGAGCAGGCGAAACAGTCCATTAAAAGTAAATTGGAAGCAACCAGAGAACGCTTAAATCAAGCTCAACATGGCCAGCCACCCGGGCGCAAAGCCAGAGCTTCGAACTCTTTGCAGGCCAGTCACCAAGCCACCGCCCAGCGTGGTGTTCCAAGCCATGGTGCCACCCGGCAAGCAGTCCCACAGCACCGTGCGGTCCAACCGCCGCTCGCAGACAACAGAGCCGATCAACACGGGAGTAGTCGAGTGGGAGCTCACTCCGTTTCAGGGCAAGGTACAGAGCCTTTAGGATCTTTCCAGTCTTCCACTGGACCTACCGAGCAATCCCGCACCTTTGGCACGGTGGGCACAGAGAGCACAGAGAGCACGGCCATCAATCTTGCCGTCAACCCCAGTGCCAACGAGAACAACGAATTAGCGGTTATGAAAAGTGAGATCATGGAACTGCGTGCCATGCTAAAGCAACAATCCCAAGAAGCGGCCGCAGAAAAGCAGGATTTTTCCGAGATTTTGCGCTCCCTGAACGCGCCTACTGGCCTCAGTTCCACCAATTCAACCCGCTCTGGCTCCCGAACCCTGGCCGATTTTCCGGCAGCCTTCCAAAATAAATACAGTAAATTAGGATTACTGCCCGAAATGGAACCACAATTGCTGACTTCACTTGATCCGACTCAGGAACAAGATGTGGTTTGGCGCAACCTGTTAGCGGTAATGACTCGTGGGCTCTGTGTGCAGCAAGAAGAACTGATCGATCGCACCGGTTGTTTTGTGTTGGTGGGCCCCACCGGGGTCGGTAAAACAACCACCATCGCCAAAATGGCGGCCCGCTATGTGCTGAAATACGGTCCTCAGTCTATTGCGCTGGTAAGCACTGATCGCTTTCGGGTGGCAGCTTCACAGCAGCTACAGAGTGTGGGTCGTCTGCTCAATGTACCAGTGCTGCTGGTGGATCCGCAGCAATCTTTGGATGATGTGCTGGATCGTTTATCTGACAAACGCTTAGTTTTGGTGGATACAGCCGGTCTGCACCCGCAGGATGTGAACTGGTCGCTACAAACTCAGGACTTGCAGGTTGAACGGCACCGGATAAGCAACTATCTTGTAGTATCAGCAGTAACACAGGCACAGGTGATGAAATCAAATTTCCATCACTACAAAGCGCTGAATATCAGTGCGTGTATTGTTACCAAGCTCGATGAGGCTTGTTCGCTTGGTGAAGTGATTAGTCTGGCAACTTTGAGTCAGATGCCCGTGGCCTATTTCACCGATGGACAAGAAATACCTAAGGACCTGCATCCAGCTAAAGCCTCCGCATTGGTGGTAAGAGCGGTGGCATTGGCGCAGCAACAGGAAGCAGAACTAAGCGCAGGACTGTCGTTAACAGCCTGATATGGGGATAAAGCAGGCCAAGGCAGGTCGGCTGTAATGGCAGCGCACAGGCCCGTGCCCAATGATACTGCCCAATGAACCTTTGGTTTTAATATCAGGCAAACGGTTATGACAGCAAGACTATACAGTTATGACACAACGAAAATATGACGGTCTGGCAGATACATATTATGTACGGGATAGCAGGTCACTTATGAGCAATCCGCAACCGGTTCAAGTCATCGCCGTTACGGGCGGTAAAGGCGGCGTGGGCAAGACTAACGTGTCCATCAACCTGTCCCTGGCATTGGCCGATCAGGGCCAACGAGTGGTGTTAATGGATGCGGATTTGGGCCTGGCAAATATCGATGTATTGCTGGGGCTGACAGCAGGGCGAAATATCGCCGACGTTCTGGCGGGTGACTGCTCGCTGGCCGATGTTCTGGTGGATGGTCCCGCTGGAGTCAAAATTGTACCTGCCTCATCGGGGACCCAGCAAATGACCCAGTTAGGTCCACTGGAACATGCGGGTTTAATCAACGCGTTTAGTGAATTGAGCGATCAACTCGATGTACTCATTATAGATACAGCGGCAGGCATATCAGAGCAGGTGGTTTCTTTCGTCCGCGCCGCGCAGGAAGTGTTGATTGTGGTGTGCGATGAACCTACCTCTATAACCGATGCCTATGCGCTGATCAAAGTACTCAATACCCAGTATGATATTTACCGCTTCCGTATCCTTGCCAATATGGTGAGGTCCAACCAGGAAGCTCAACACCTATACTACAAGCTAAGCCATGTAACCGAGCGTTTTCTGGAAGTTGCGCTACAATTCGAAGGAAGTATTCCCTTTGACGACTACCTGCGAAAGTCGGTACAACGACGTCGACCCGTTTATGATGCCTATCCCCGCTCTAAAGCGGCGCAGGCTTTTAAGCAATTGGCCACTCAGGTTAATAACTGGCCTCTGCCGTCGGCACCCAGAGGGAATCTGGAGTTTTTTATCGAGCGACTGGCCTATTCAAGACAGCACTAGTCAGCCATTGACAGGCTGCCTAATCCCCATGCTGCAGCGAGTGGTTGACCCGTGGCTTATCGATTTCCTCAGGGCAAAATACATGGCTTCTGGCTTGGCAGGGTTCGACCATCGTAGTTTTCGGTTGCGACATTGCGCGCAACGGGGTTTTCACCACTGTATTTGGCCCGGACTTCACCTTCCAGCAATGGTTGTTCCCGCGAAGATTTTTTATCAAGCTGATTCGACTCCAGGTATCGGCCCAGAGGTGGCTTTGTGACCTATAACCACAGTGGTGCCCAACGAGCCGATATGCTGGTGAGTCAGTATGCTCCGCTGGTCAAGCGCATTGCTCTGCATTTAGCTGCCAGATTACCTGCTTCCGTACAGATAGATGATTTAATTCAAGCCGGTATGATTGGTTTGTTAGAGGCCTCGCAAAAATACGACGCCAGTAAGGGTGCCTCCTTCGAAACCTATGCCGGTATTCGCATCCGTGGAGCCATGATGGATGAAATGCGGCGTGGGGACTGGGTACCCCGCTCTGTGCATCGCAATGCAAGGCGTATTTCCGAGGCCATTCATGAAGTGGAGGCAAAAACCGGGCGTGATGCTCAGGATCATGAGGTGGCTGAATACCTGGAAATGACTCTTGAACAATATCATGGCTGTTTGCGTGATGCCTCGTCGGGGCGGCTTTTCAGTCTCGATGAAATGGATCTGGATGGTGACAGTCCGGTCGCTGCCGGTCCCTATGATAATTTGGAGAGCTCTTCGAAAAGCCCATTAGCCGATATCGAGCGCGGTAACTTCCTCAACCATCTTACTGCCGCCATTGAAAAACTACCTGAGCGAGAGAAGCTGGTGCTGGCGTTGTACTACGATGAGCAACTCAACCTCAAAGAAATTGGCAAGGTGCTGGAAGTGAGCGAATCCCGGGTTAGTCAAATTCATTCCCAAGCCACCATGCGCCTGCGTTCGCGTCTGGGTGGCTGGCGCTGAAGCGAACTCAGTGTCCACTGTCAGAGATTAAGTCTGGTACTTAACTTGCTGGTTCCTTATTTATCTCTGCTTTTTTCTCCCTCTTTTGGTTCTGTTAGTCAACGTCTGCTTTGCAAGCAGGCTTTAGTTGTCTTTGTGCTAGCTGAAATACACCCATTGTGTAGTTTTGTTATTTTATAACAACCAGTTAAGTGTATTTGTCTGGCTTGTGTGGAGTTTGTCGTCAAGGGTGGGGTATTTTTAGCTGAGGCGGTAAAAAAACTGGATAGTAATCAAACTGCGTCTAGACTTAGCCAGTAGAGTAATGAATTTTAAGCGTTTCCAAAGCGTCGCCGTAGGGAGGCTAAATTGGATAAGAACATGAAAATCCTGGTTGTGGATGATTTCTCCACAATGAGGCGAATTATTAAGAATCTGCTGAGAGATCTTGGGTTCACCAATACCGATGAAGCAGATGACGGGCAGACTGCGCTACCCATGCTGAAAACCGGAAAGTTCGATTTTCTGGTAACAGATTGGAATATGCCGGGTATGAGCGGCATTGAATTACTGGCCGAAGTCAGGGCCGACGATGAATTGAAAGCGATGCCCGTTTTAATGGTGACCGCTGAAGCCAAGCGTGACCAGATTGTTGCCGCGGCCCAGGCCGGCGTCAACGGCTATGTGGTTAAGCCATTTACGGCAGCGGTTCTGAAAGAAAAGATCGAGAAGATCTTCGAGCGGATCGACTGATTCAGAAGCCAAATTTGCAACCTCCCGGAATAGGTTATGACAAAAAAAACATCCACTTTTGGAGATGAAGAAACGGTATTGTCTGAGCAAGCTTCAGATTTAGTCAAACATGTCGAAAGTGGGGACTTTGCCGGTGCCATGCAAGTGATCGCGGACTTAAATAAAACCCGCGACCGCACTCTTTATCACGAGGTTGGACGACTCACCCGTAGCCTGCATGAGTCGATTCGGAATTTTAACATTGAACTGGGTGAACAAGCCAATGCGGACGATATTTCTAAGATCACCGACGCCTCAGACCGTTTGTCCTTCGTGGTGGATTTGACCGGCAAAGCGGCCAATAAAACAATGGATCTGGTAGAAGCCACCATGCCTTTAGCCATTGCCATGAAAGATGAAGCCCATGAATTGAAAATTTCGTGGAAGCGCTTGCGGCGGCGTGAAATCGAGCCTTCGGAATTTCGTGAACTCTATAAACGTATTGATGTTTTTTTTGACAGTTTGACCATCAACAGCGACGTAGTCTACACCAATTTATCAGATATTCTGCTGGCTCAGGACTATCAGGATTTAACCGGGCAGGTGATTCAAAAGGTTACTGGACTGGTGCGTGAAGTGGAGGACAGCCTGGTGCAGTTGGTCGCAATGGCGGGCAAGGTTGATCGTATTACTGGCATCCAGCACAACGAATTCGAAGACAAAAATGATCCGTTGTTGGGTCAAGGTCCACAAATTGATAAGGCTAAGAAAGATGTGGTATCCAGTCAGGATGACGTCGACGATCTATTATCCAGCCTGGGTTTCTAAGGAGTCAGTAAATGAGTTTTGAACCCGATGAGGAAATTCTGCAGGATTTTCTGGTTGAAGCAGGTGAAATTCTGGAGTTACTTTCAGAACAACTGGTCGAGCTTGAACAGAATCCAGAAGATAAAGAACTATTGAATGCTATTTTCAGGGGCTTTCATACAGTTAAGGGTGGTGCCGGCTTCTTGCAACTGGAAGCGCTGGTGGACTGTTGCCATGTTTCCGAGAATGTATTTGATTTGTTGCGCAATGGCCAGCTCTCGGTGTCGACCGAACTTATGGACGTGGTGTTATTAGCGCTTGATGCCATCAATGAGATGTTTGATCAAGTCAAGCAGCGAGAAGAGCCCACGCCAGCAGAACCTTCTATTATTGCAGGCTTAGTGGCCTTTGTTAACGGGGATGCTGGCACTGAAGAAGCTGCCCCAGCTAGTGAAGAAGCTAGTATCGCCGCCGAAGCAGACCAGCAAGCCGAAGTTACTGAGCCAACGGCAGCTGATTCGCAGAACGAGCAAGTTGGCCAACCAGAGCCTTGCGATGATATCAGCGACGAAGAGTTCGAAAATTTCCTCAATGCCCTGGATGAACCGGAGCCAGCAGACGATCAGCAAGCCACTGCGGTTAAGGTGGAGGCAAAGCAAAACACCAGGGATAGCACCAAGGAAGGCAAAGACGATGCCGCTGCTACCTCAGGCAGTGAAGATATCTCTGAAGACGAATTTGAAGCTTTATTGGATCAACTGCATGGTGAAGGTAAATTCGGTGGTGCGGTGGCAGACAATGAGGTTACGTCAGCGCAACAGGGTGAAACTAACGCTAAAAATGGTGATAACTCCACGACCAGCTCTTCAACTCAGCCAACCAGTACAACGAAGAAAACAGCAGCCTCTAACAGCGAAGATATTACCGATGATGAGTTTGAATCTTTGTTGGACGAACTTCACGGTAAAGGTAAGTTTGATGCGGGTACGGTGAACCAATCAGTGCCCGCCCCAGCCAAGACTGAGGCGGCCACTGAAGCAGAGACTAATTCTGCTCCGGCGCAGACATCAGGCAAACAACCCAGTGCACCACAAAAAGCTCAGAATAACGTAAAGCCTATTTCCGAAGCCAAAGCCGCTGCCGCTAACAAGCCTGCTCAACCCCCTCAGCCTGCTGCTCCCAAAAAAGCGGCGGCCCGTGATCAGTCCGCTACTATTGCCACAGAAACTACCGTGCGAGTCGATACCAGGCGACTCGACGATATCATGAATATGGTCGGTGAGTTGGTTCTGGTGAGAAACCGGCTCAAGCGACTGGGAGAGGAAATCGCTAGCGAGAATATGACCAAAGCGGTGTCCAACCTGGATATCGTTACCAGTGACCTGCAATCCGCCGTTATGCAGACGCGAATGCAGCCCATCAAAAAGGTATTTGGTCGCTTCCCACGGGTAGTCAGAGATCTGGCGCGTAACCTGAAAAAAGAAGTGAATCTGATCCTGCGGGGAGAAGACACTGATCTCGACAAAAATCTGGTGGAGGCCTTGTCAGATCCCCTTGTCCATTTGGTCAGAAACGCCGTTGACCATGGGGTAGAAAGCCCTGAAGTCCGCGAGAAGAACGGTAAGCCGCGGGTCGGTCGGGTGGTGCTGTCGGCCGAACAAGAAGGTGACCATATCCTGTTGTCGATCGAAGATGACGGTGCAGGTATGAACGCGGATGTATTGCGCGGCATCGCCGTGGAAAAAGGTCTTTATGATACCGATGCAGCTGAACGGCTGTCTGATCAGGAAGCCTTTGCACTGATTTTTGCTGCTGGTTTTTCTACCAAAAAAGAAATCTCCGATGTGTCGGGTCGTGGCGTGGGTATGGATGTGGTCAAAACTAAGATCACCCAACTTAATGGCACCTTACAGGTGGATTCGGTTCTGGGTAAGGGCTCTACCATTATTATCAAAGTACCGTTGACACTGGCCATTATGCCCACACTGATGGTGATGTTGAGTGAGCAAGCCTTTGCCTTCCCATTGGTGAGCGTGGTTGAGATTTTCCATTTGGATCTGACCAAGACGAATATTGTGGATGGCCAGGAATGCATCGTGGTCAGGGAAAATGTTTATCCCGTATTCCATATCAAACGTTGGTTGGTGGATGGCTCTGAATTTGAGTTGTCGAGCAGAAACGGTCATGTGGTGATTGTTTCGGTAGGCAACAAACGAGTAGGTTTAGTGGTTGACCAATTGGTGGGTCAAGAAGAAGTGGTGATCAAACCATTGGGCAGAATGCTCACCGGAACGCCAGGTATGGCCGGTGCCACCATTACTGGCGATGGCCGTATCGCTCTGATTCTGGATATACCCACCTTGTTAACCCATTATTCGCCTACCAGTAAAGTCTATGGCAGGCCCCATTTCCATGAAGATAGCGAACCGGAAGAGAGCACTGACCCAACTGAATCCGCCGCCTATGGCAGTTGACACTCTGTCAGCGAGCCAGCAGGTATCAGGTCGCCAACGATTAGCGGCAAGTGACCGGAGAGTGACCGTATGGCCGTAAAGGTACTGATCGTGGATGACTCTGGATTTTTTCGGCGCCGGGTCGTAGAAATTTTAAAGGGTTTGCAGGATATTGAAGTTGTGGGCGCTGCGTCCAACGGGCGCGAAGCCATTGATAAAGCCGCAGCGCTGAAGCCAGACGTAATTACCATGGATTACGAAATGCCGGTCATGGACGGTATCACGGCGCTGAAACATATCATGGAATCCAATCCCACCCCAGTGTTGATGTTTTCTTCGCTCACCTATGAGGGTGCGCGAGTGACTTTAGATGCGTTGGATGCCGGTGCGGTGGATTTCTTGCCAAAAAGTTTTGAAGCCATGTCGGGTGATGCGGTAAAGATTAAAAAGCTGCTCCATGACCGTATCATGATGGCTGCAGGCAGCCGGCCCCGCAGCCGTTTGTCATCCACAGCCTCCGTGGATACTGCTGACAAACCTAAAGGGCCCGCTATTGGCAGTATAGTCAAGTCTGCATCCCGGCGTGGTAGTGTGACTCCGGCCGCTGCTGCCAGTGTTCGCCAGCAGACTCTTCAGTCGGCTAGCCAACCATGCTCTGTTGTGAGGACTTCTCCGGCGGCCAGGGTGGGGGCTGCCAGTCGAACCGCTTGCCCTGCCGGTTCGCAGCACTCCGCTAAACCGAAGGGTGCTCTTGCTGTCTCAACGGTAGAAGTGACCAATACACCCAAGGCCACCAAGCTAAAACGTCAGGATTTCTCTGTTGTTACCATCGGCACCTCTACCGGTGGTCCAGTGGCACTACAAAAAGTGTTGACGCAATTACCAGCGGCCTTTCCAAAGCCCATTGTGCTAGTTCAGCACATGCCAGCAACCTTTACTCCTGCCTTTGCTGAACGACTGAATAAATTATCCAAAATTAAGGTAAAACAAGCTGAACATGGCGAAGTATTAAAAGCGGGTACGGCTTACATTGCCCCCGGCGGTAAACAACTGTTGGTGGAACGCAGTGGTAGCCAGGGACGGTTAAAAATTCTGGAAGGTGATGAGCGTTTACATTACAAACCCTGTGTAGATGTGACCTTCGGTTCGGCAGCAAAGGTGTTTCCCGGAAAAGTACTGGGCATCATCCTCACCGGCATGGGTGCGGATGGACGCGAGGGTTGTCGCATGCTGAAGCAATCTCAGTCCGTGGTCTGGTCCCAGGATGAGCAGTCCTCAGTTATTTTTGGAATGCCGATGGCGGTGATTAAAGCCGGACTGGCGGACCAGGTGTTTTCACTGGAGGAATTTTCCAGCCGTTTGGTCGAGGGTGTGGGATGAACGCCGCACTGGACCAACAGCCGCTATTTCTTTGCCCTGAACGTTAGCGAGGGCGAGTATGGACCTGCTCAGTATCTTTGGTGTCCTGATTGCGCTGGTCGCAATTATCGGCGGCAACTTACTCGAAGGTGGTGACGTTTCGGCTTTGTTAAACCTGCCGGCCGCCCTGATCGTTATTGGCGGTACCTTTGGTGCTACGGTGCTACAGAATTCAGCCGGAGTGATGCTCCATTCCTTCCGGCAGGCGTTGTGGATTCTGCTTCCCCCTTACTTTAATTTGCAAGACGGCATGGAAAAAATCATTGGCTGGAGCATGGTGGCAAGAAAGGAGGGCTTGCTTGGTTTAGAAGCTATTGCCGAGCAGGAAGCTGACACATTTTCCCGCAAAGGTTTGCAATTATTGGTTGATGGCGCTGAAGCGGAAGTGATTCGCAGTGTGATGGAGCTTGATCTGAGCATCCAGGAAGAGCGGGATCTGAGCGGAGCCAAGGTATATGAAGCCATGGGCGGTTACGCACCCACGCTGGGGATACTAGGCGCGGTATTGGGTTTGATTCATGTGATGGGGCATTTAGAAGATCCGGCCATGCTGGGCCCCGGTATTGCCACCGCTTTTGTGGCCACAGTTTATGGTGTTGGCCTTGCCAACCTGTTTTATTTTCCCATCGCTAATAAATTGAAAGCGATTGTGAGTGGTCAGGCCACCTACCGGGAAATGCTGATCGAAGGCGTAGTGGCTATTGCCGAAGGGGAAAACCCGAAGTTCATTGAACTGAAGTTAAAAGGTTATTTAACTTCATGAGTCGACAGCGTAAGCGCGTACAGGAGGAATCCAATGACCATGAGCGTTGGCTGGTTTCTTATGCGGACTTTATCACCCTGCTATTCGCCTTTTTTGTTGTGATGTATTCGGTATCGTCCGTGAACGAAGGCAAATATAAAGTGCTTTCAGAAACCTTGGAGGGGGTTTTTAACGCGACTCAACGAAGCGTTAACCCGATTCAAGTGGGCCAGCAAACGTCTGCTCCAGCAAAAAGTGACGCACCGGTGGTGCAGCCTTTTGACACTCCGGATCGCACCAAGGGTGAGGCCACGGGTGAAGAGGTCCAGCGCATTCGGGAAATTGCTGAACGCTTCACCACCTCGCTACAAAAAACCATCGGCGAGGGCCTGGTGACTATTAACCAGAACGACCAGTGGATAGAAGTGTCCATGCGTAACAGCGTGTTATTTGGTAGCGGTGAGGCGGTGCCGGTGGATCAGGCTTTTCCGTTGATCGATAAAATTGCCGCCATATTGAAGGACTATCCCAATGCGGTGTTGGTAGAAGGCTTTACTGATGATATTCCTATCCACAGTGCGGTCTACCCATCAAACTGGGAACTATCTGTAGCCCGCTCGGCGGCGGTGGTTAGATTATTGACCTTTGGTGGGGTGGATTCCCGTCGCCTGGCCGCCGTTGGCTATGGTGAAAACCAACCCGTGGCGCGTAATGATACCGCTGAGGGTCGTCAACGTAACCGTCGCGTGGTGTTGTTGATTGCCAAAGACAGCCGGGTGCGATTGACGCTCAGAAAATAGGTGACTATTCAGTCGACCCTTAATAAGGCCATCCTTGGCTTGTTTTCAGGGTCGAAGCATGCTTTTGTCAGCAACTGAAAGTTGGCTCAAATTGGCGAATTTGCCTGGCTTATGGCTTGCGCGTCGACCGAATTTATGGCGACCTGAAAAATGCTGTCTGCAGCTTTTGGCGGTCGAATTGGTTCGGGGAATCTGTTCTGGTTAAGTTAAATCAATGGTGCAGGCATTTTTCAGGGCCGACTTTCTATGCGTATTTGGAGTGTAGCCAATCAAAAAGGTGGCGTGGGTAAAACTACCACCGTCGCTGCACTGGCCGGGTTGCTCGCTGACCAGGGCCAGCGCGTGCTGCTGCTCGATCTCGACCCCCATGGTTCGCTGACGGCTTATTTCCGCTATGATCCCGACACCATTAAAGGCAGTGTGTTTGACCTCTTCAGTTACGGCGGCAAAGTGCCCGCTGAGCTGCCTGCCCAACTCATCAGAAATACTCCTCACCCGAGGGTTAAACTGATTGCGGCTTCTAATGCCCAGGCCACCCTGGAGCGACGTATGGTGGGTGTGGAAGGCATGGGGCATATTGTGAGCAAGGCGCTGGTGCCACTGCGACAATCTTTCGACTATGTATTGCTTGATAATACTCCGGTACTCGGTGTTCTGTTGATCAACTCAATCGCAGCCTCAGAGCAAATACTGATTCCGGTACAAACGGAATTTCTCGCACTCAAAGGGCTTGAGCGCATGTTGCATACGCTGGACATGGTGATGAAGAGCCAGCGCCGGGTGTTGAACTATTATATCGTACCTACAATGTTTGACCGTCGCACCCAAGCCTCGGTGCAGGCGTTTCGACAGCTACGCCGTGACTACCGTCAACAGAGCTGGCGCTATGCGATTCCGGTCGACACTAAATTCCGCGATGCTAGTCAGCACGGCCAATTTCCTTCGGAATATGCAGTCAATACCCATGGGGTGAGGGCCTATAAACGCTTGTTGCTCGAATTGGCTGAGCTGTGGCCACAAGCTCCTGCTCCGACTCCTGCGTCCGAATTAGAGCGGAGTTGACGTGGAGTTGAGCTGCTGGAGGCTGGAGATGGTGAGTCGGTGTTGGAGACCCGGTCTGAGCTATTGCCGCGAGGCCTGCCTTTGGCTGCCGGGTTGAGGATTTTAACAGGGCATGCTATGGCTGATCAAGACTCTCCACCACCCCACGCAGCAGACCAGGCTGTACTGGACTATCTCGATGATCTGCTGACTCCGGCCTCGGAGTCGGTAGCATCTGTATCCGCTGACAAGGTAACCGCTCATTCTCCTGCCAAGGTGGACCAAGATACACGGAGTATTGGCAGCAAAGGGGGTGGGCTGCAAGAACCCATGCCCAAGCAATGTACCAGCAACAATGACAGCCAAAGCCCCAGACCCGCTTGGGCTGATAAGGATTTTGAATGTCTGCTATTCGCCGTAGCGGGACTAAAACTCTGTGTACCCTTAGTGTCCCTCGGTGGCGTTCACCGCTTGAGCGCGGAACTGACACCGTTGTTTGGCATGCCGGCCTGGTTTCTTGGTTTGTATCCCTCTGGAGAGGTGAATCTGAAAGTGGTCGATACGGCCCGCTGGATTATGCCCGAACGGTATAGCCCGGACTGGCTGAATTCGCTGAAATTTTTGATCTGTCTCGATAACAGTGAGTGGGCCTTGGCTTGTTCTGAAGTGTCTGCAGTGATGACCTTACAACCCCAGCAGGTTAAGTGGCGCAGCCAGCGTTCTCAGCGAGCCTGGCTGGCTGGAACCGTTATGAGTCAAATGTGCGCACTGATTGATATTGATGGATTACTTGGCAAGCTGGTATGCCATGAACCCAAAAAAAACCCATAGTCGCTGGCATAGATCATGCGTTGATCTATAGTAAGTAAGAAGAAGTGTTAGAAATTTGACACCTGAACCAAGAGCGCAAGAGCTAATAAGCCAGTGAAAGCAGTTATTCCTGGCTTAAAACTCTGGCTTATACAGACCACTGAACACAGACCAAAAAGAGGTACAGCGATGGCGTCTTACACCAGCCAAAGCCAGAGTGCAGAAGATCCAATCCTCCAGTATGTCACCTTTCAACTGGATCACGAAACCTATGGCATTAATGTCATGCAGATTCAGGAAGTGCTGCGTTACACAGAAATTGCACCGGTGCCGGGAGCGCCCGATTATGTGCTTGGTATTATTAACTTGCGCGGCAATGTAGTCACCGTTATCGACACTCGCAAACGATTTGGCCTGGCAGAGGCCGAACTTTCCGACAATACCCGGATTGTGGTGATTGAAGTGAACAATCAGGTCGTGGGCATTTTGGTGGATTCCGTGGCTGAAGTGGTCTATTTGCGACAGTCCGAGATGGAAACTGCTCCTAATGTGGGTAATGAAGAAAGTGCTAAGTTTATTCAGGGAGTCTGCAATAAAGAGGGCGAGTTGATTATTCTGGTGGAATTCGAAAAACTGATGTCTGAAGAAGACTGGTCTGAAATGGCGGGAGTCTAGTCCCAATCAGCTCAATAAAGGTTGAGTTAGCTTTGCGGTTGTTGCGGATATTTGTGTAGAGCCAGTGGTGCATAGGGCAACTAATGTTGTTGAGTTTAGCTGTGCTTTACCAGATTAAGAAATAGAGGAGATGGCGTGATGGGCTGGTGGCAATACCAATGGGTAGTCCTGGCAGGATTAATCGGTGTGTTGGTCGCATTCACAGCGCTGGGTTTTGCTTGCTGGCGACAACATCAACGCATGAAAGTACTGGCGCAAACGCTGCAAACTTTGCAGGACCGGATGGAAATGACTTCTGGCAGCGGCATGGGGGTGGGTCGCAAAGTTATGTCGATGGAGCGTCGTTTGCAAGCCGCAGAACAAAAGCAGAAAGAAATTGAAATCACTGATTTGCAAAAAGTGTCTTACAACGAGGCGGTCCGACTCATTGGTATGGGTGCTGATGTGGAAGACTTGGTGAACAGTTGCGGCTTGACCCGCGCCGAAGCGAATTTGCTCAAAGCTTTGCAGTCCAGCCAAGTGAGCATGCAGTTAAAGCATCGTTAGTCGTTGGTTAAGTGGAATCATCCATATACCGTCATTGTTTTTGTCAACCTATTACTAAAGCTTATCGTTGGGGGCTGTTAATTATTGGTCAGATTAGCAGGGTTTTTTTCAAGTAGCGGATTGACTTCCACTTTACCCACTAACTTAATAGCATCCACGTCGGCGGTTCCCCACCAGTTGGCTCCAAAATTCAACGCTTCTTCACTGTCAAGATTGCGGATTTGCCAATTGCCATTGGCGAAAATAGCGTTGTTATTCGCTTCCACCTCAGACCCTTCAAACTGAGCACCGCCCGCCTTGTTGTAAGAAATATAATTTGACAGCAGTGTAACCTGGGTGGTTTTGCTGGAGATGCCCACCTGGTGTGAATGACTGATCAGGCTGTTCTTGACCACTAGCTCAGAGTCTCTGGTAACGATGCCCCAGCGATTATTGTCGAGCACCAATCCATTCACTTCGGCGCTGGATTTAAAGGCATTAAGGGCGATATCGGCATTGCTGATTTCTACGTGTTCCAGCAATGAGGGGGCGCTGCCCTGGTTGAGAACAATGCCTTTCCAGGGGTTATCGTTGAGACTTCGGAAGCTGATTTTGTTGCTGGCCTCGCCCTTGGCAATGACCTGTCCATTCACTAGTATACCGGCTCGTTCTGACCAGATATGAGTGCCGGGCAAAATTTCTAACTGTACACCGGGTTGCACAATCACAATGTCGGAAATCAGATAGGGGCTCTGTTCAGCGCTGAGCACCATATTTTCAGAGATAACGTTAGGTATAACTGTCGGTTTACCGAGAGTCACTGATTCTAAAATATCAACCCAACGGCTCTCCGCTTTCTCTTGTGAGACCAGGAAAGCGTTGAGTTGTGCATTAACGGCCCGGTCTCCAGCTTTTACTGTGTACTCGCCCACATAGATGCCGGGTTCTTTTTCTTGCATTTTCATGCGGTCAGAAATGTTGGGGATACTCCAGAAGGCACGATTACCAGACTCACCCATCAACACCACCTTCAAGGTTTCATCGGGCAGTAACAAGCGCCCTTTGGCATTATGGACAAATAGTTTGATCTCGGGGGGTACCGCTAACAATGAACCGGGGTTGGGCATGTTCAGCGTTAACTTCATGCTGAGTTTGGCCGCTACCTCCAATGCAGTCACGTCCTGATGTTTCATATAGGTTGAAACCAGTGCTGCCGCAAGGCCGGTGGGGCTAAACGGAATGTCCCCGTCGCGCTTGGTTTCCTGCTCTTCTTCTTCCCAAATGTAGCCTCCGTTGCTACAGCTGCGGAATTGCACGGCCATACTCACTTCGGTTTGGGCGTACAGCACGGCGTACATTTTACCAAATTCCCGCACCGTACCAGTGATAAAACCATCCACATTCAAGGCCTGGCAAACCTCTTGCCATGGCAGCTCTTCTTCGTTGGCAATCAAGTCTAACCAGTTGTTTTCCTCAAATACGCTGTCGATAGTGTAGAGCTCAGTATCCCGGTAATTCAGTGAACTGAAATAGTTGTAAAAAATCCGCCGCACCTTAACAGCTGCTTCCGGATAACTGGTTTTATTGTTGAAAGGTAGAATGGCTACCCGGCTGGGCAGTACATAATTTTCTGCCAGGGGTATAGGCTTGCTTTCAGTTTTCTTTTCGGGGCTCAGGGAACAAGCAGTCAACAATAAGGTGGAAACAATGATGGCCAGCGCGGCATGACGGTAACGTGGTGTTGGATGATATGGGTACATGGTGGATCGTTTACCAGGGTTTATCCGAGTCAGCAGGTTCAGAAGCGTTTTCTGGTTCATCAAAAAGATACTCGATGATCCACTCGGATTCTATCCCTTCTTTTTGCAGGATTTTTTCCACTTTCTGCCGGTTTTGGCTGTTTTCGGCCACCAGTTTGGCGTCGGCCACAGCGGCTTCCACTTGTGGCTGCTGTGAGGCTGTTGTTAGCGCGGGTTGGCTGTCATTTTGATTGGCAGCCACCATAGTAGAGACCACGCATTGATCAACGCGATTGAGGGCTTGTTGCATGGATTTATTCTCTGGATCAATAATCAGGAAGCGCCGACGGAAGGTTTCAGCCAGCACCTGATCACCACGCAGACAGGCCTCGTTGCCCCGGATCCGGTAAAACGTTTTCATCTGCTCTATTTTTTTCAACGCCGTCTTGTTGCTGGGTTCGACTGCCAGGATCTGCGCGTAGATGGCGAAGGCATTGTTGTTAAGCGGCGTCAGATAGTGCTTTTTATCAAACAGTTCGCCAGCTTCCACTAACAAGTCATTGATATCGGCCTTTTCAGAAGCCAGTTCTTCCGATTCTTCCTGTTGAGATTGCAGCCAAATGTCACTGATTGCTTTCTGTGCTGAGTTGTAATAGTCAGAATCGTTGTCCACCGCAACATACTCCTTTAATGCCGCTTTGATCTCATTGTTGGTTTCATGTTGCCGGGCCAACAAAAAACGCACTTCATTAAGTTTGCTCCAAACCGCTTCGAGGTTGTCGGCGGTCCCGAACTGACGTAAAAAACTCAGCAGAAAATCTTTGCTGGCTTGTAACTCACGGTTGCGGATATCTACATCAACCTGGTCAATCACCGTGCTGGCTAACAGTTTAGTGATCTGCTGCTGCTGATCGTTGTCCGGGTACTTTTTGTAGAGGGCTTGCAACAGTGCCTGGCTCTCGCTGTATTCTGCATTGGCAATATGAGTTTCTGCCATTTCAATGCTGCTGCTAAAGTGATAGGGCTTCCAAGCATAGTTAAAGAGTAACATGCCGACCAAAGCCAGTGACAATACCGAGGTGAGTGGCAGCAGCACACCCGAGGTCCATTTTTTGGCCGGTGACCCATCCTCCTTAAATTCTGACAGAAAGGTCAACAAGGTTTCGCCGAGTTGTAAGGTGTCGCCTGTATAGAGCCGGGTGATTGCTTTTATACGCTTGCCATTTAACAGCAAAGGGTTCATGGATTCAGGGGTGACGAAGTGCCCGTTGAGTTGTTTTTCAATGACGGCATGCATCCTGGATATGCTTTTATCACCCTGAATTACGACATCACAGTTGATATCCCTGCCGATGCAAGTGCGTCCCGCGTTGAGATGATAAACCGTACTGCCGCCAGTTTTGTTGTGGTTAATTAACCGGGGTCCGGGCTTTCTGGCGACGATCTTGGATTGTAAAAAGGTGGCATCGGGTTGAGAGGTTTCGTCCAACCAGGGCTGAGATGATCCTGAATATTTGATGGACGCCGTTTTCTGGTCCGCTGGATTGATCGATTTGAAGGCGAATGACAGGGTGAAAAAATCGATTTGGTCGTTGTGATAAAGCCGGCATTCGTCAACCGGCTGGTTGTTGACCAGTACGGTTTGATGCCTGGTCAACCGCACCAGGTAGTATTCCGATGCCCGCTTTTCAATGGAAAAATGACGTCTTGATATGCGTTGGTCGCTGATAACTATGTCACTTTCCGGCGACCGGCCTACCACGAAAGGGGATTTCTCGAGGGAATGAGAGGTGCCGGGAGAGGGGCCTTTGACTTCAACCAGCACGGCAGGAACCGAGTCCACTAAGGTTTCGTCGTCTTTGTCCTCTGACTTTCCCGCTGAGCTTACTGCCTCCTTGTCAACGGCTTGCATTGAGTTGGTGGGGCGTTGCTTTGGCAGTTTATCCTTAGTGTTGGATTTGGTCCATGCACGTTCGAAAACCACGGTCCGCTCTAAGGGCTCGGGTGCATTGCTATCTGATAATGGTAGCGTTTCATCTTGATTCAATACACCGTCAGGCAGAATATCCAGAGCGTTGTCAGGGCTTATCGAGGCTGGTTCTCCAGCGGCTTGATCCTCAGTTGGAATCGATTCCGGTGGCACTTTGAATTCCGGAAGGAGTACGGGGTTCTGAGTTTCTTCGCTGAGATCCCGGAGGGATTGGGTTGGCTTTGTTGTTTTTAGCTGTTGATCCGGATCGAGTGCCAGGGTGGGGTCAATTACGGCTGTCGGTTCAACTATTTGTGTTGATTCGACTCCCTCGCCTGGTAAAACTGCCCGGGCCGATTCTGCTGTTTGGTTTTGGTTTGGTGGCTGGATTAGTTGGTTAAATTGAGTCGCCTGTATCTCCTGGGTGGCTTCGACTGTTGCTTCCGTTGATGGCTTGTTTTTAGAGAAAGTTGAGGGCTTATTTTTAGGGGCCGTTGAGGACTCACTACCAGGACCTGTTGAGGACTCACTATCAGGACCTGTTGAGGACTCTTTCTCAGAGATCGTTGAAAATCTGAAATACAGGCGCCCGATAGTCAATATGTCGCCGCTCGCCAACAGCCTGGTCTTGTTTGCCTCAAGGGCTTCTTTGTTAATCCGCACCGGGAAACGACCAATATTTTTAAAATAGAAGCCTTCCGGTCTCCATTCAATGTGGGCTTGATATCTGGATACAGCACTGTCTTCAACAACAAAATCATTGGTTGGCAGACGCCCAAGGGTGACTTTTTGCTTGTCAAAATCAACTGAGCGGGTGGGTTGTTGTAGTTTTGACAACCTGAATTTAGACATGATGGTTAAGTGTTTGGTCCTGGAATCGGGCTTCTAGCCAGCTTACTTCAAAATATGTCGGTAATCGTTAGTCTATGTCAACTAATGCATCAGAGTATATAAATCATTGTTAAAGGTGTCCCTGCTAAGGCTTGTGTTATGGCCGGAGAGCAGCGTGAGCAATAGCTTGCTCTCATTTAATGCGCTTTCTGGCCCGATAAACCGGAGCAAAGGAAGCATGAAAGAGGTGAGAAGAAAGAGCAGGAGCACAAAAAAAGCGAAAGCAATGATCGGTGGTTAATTTAGCAAAAACTAAGTCGCTGATTGTTCTGTAGTTGCCTTAACACGATAGCCAACACTTTGTTAAGTAATTTTTTAATGCTGTCCATACACACTGTTTCCATTTGTTCGATTTTTATACAGTTTGGTGATGCTGGTCAGCTGAACCTGGTGTCGTTGCAATAATTTTGTAACGAATGGTTGGTTAACGTTATGAATACTCGGCAGATAGTGCGGCTAAAATCAAGCTTTTTCTGACCATTGGCAGTTGTATTTGTTTCTGAAATTTAATGCTTTGTTTTGGCGCAGTTTACAGGGGGATCTGGCATGCTCTCGGGTCAATAAAGTGGGTTCCAGGGTCGTTCAGCCTGCCTCGATAGCAGAGTTTAAGTCGCTGCCCAAGGCCTCACTTAGGGAGCTTGATTAAATAGGGAGCTTGAATAAATAGGGTGGCTTGAATGAAATTGGAGACGGTGCTGTCAGCATCGGATAATGGCTACCAATAACAACAATCTACAGGAGAAACTATGAAACCCGAAACCATTGCCATTCATGGAGGCTTTGCCGGTGATCCAGCCACACATGCGGTGGCCGTGCCTATTTACCAGACCACTTCCTACTATTTCGACAATACCCAGCATGGTGCAGACCTGTTTGACTTGAAAGTAGAGGGTAATATCTATACTCGGATAATGAATCCGACCAATGGCGTGCTGGAGCAGCGCGTAGCCGAGATGGAAGGTGGTATTGGTGGGTTGGCTATGGCTTCTGGTATGGCAGCGATTACCGCTACGATTAATACCCTGGCGCAGGCTGGCGACAACATTGTCAGCGTCAGCCAGTTATACGGCGGGACTTACAATCTGTTTGCTCATACCTTGCCTCAACAAGGCATCCAGGTGAGGATGTTTAATGCGGATCAACCCGCCGACATAGTGGGCCTGATTGACGACAACACCAAAGCGGTTTTTTGTGAGTCGATTGGTAATCCGGCGGGCAATGTGGCTGACCTGGAGGTCATGGCCAAAATCGCTCATGAGCATGGTATCCCACTGGTAGTGGATAATACGGTTGCTACGCCAGTGCTTTGCCGGCCTTTTGACTTTGGTGCCGACATCGTTATTCATTCGTTGACTAAGTATATTGGTGGTCACGGCACCACCGTTGGCGGCATGATTGTTGACTCTGGCCAGTTTCCCTGGCAGGGAAATACCCGCTTCGCTCTGTTTAATGAACCAGACCCTTCCTATCATGGGGTGGTTTATGCTGAAGCCCTCGGGCCGGCTGCTTTTATTGGACGGGCCCGGGTGGTAGCTCTACGCAACATGGGCGCTGCCCTCTCACCTTTCAACAGTTTTATGGTGTTGCAAGGAATTGAAACCCTCTCCCTGCGCATGGAGCGTCACGTGGAGAACGCTTTTGCAGTGAGTCAGTATTTGCAAGGCCATCCCTCGGTAGAGTGGGTGCGCTATCCGGGGCTCGAGAACAGCCCGCACTTCGCTCTGGCGCAAAAATATCTGCAAGGCAAGCCTTCATCGGTGCTGAGTTTTGGTATCAAGGGTGGTGCCGAAGCGGGGGCACAATTCATCGATGCTTTGCAGATGATTAAGCGACTGGTAAACATTGGCGATGCCAAAACCCTGGCATGTCATCCCGCGACGACGACCCACCGTCAATTGAGCGCAGAAGAACAGGCGGCGGCCGGAGTCAGTGCTGATCTGGTCAGATTGTCCATTGGCATCGAGCATGCCGAAGACATCATTGCGGATATTGAGCAGGCGCTTGGACAAGCAAGCCAGGGTTAGTCAGAGGCAATGAACCTTACCTTGTAGCCACCTACACCAAAATTGCAGCTAACTCAGAGTCAAGGCCTATCACTTGGGACCAACGCCAGTATGGATGCTGGCGTTGGCGTATGTACGGGCAGCTCCTTAAGCTACAGATCGGTTAAGTCAGTGAAGTCTTGGTTGCTATTTATTCCGGTTTGGATGGTGTTGACAATTTTTATCACCCGTTCCCCGAATCGCTTGGGTTGAAATGGCTTAGCCATATAGTCTGTTACCCCCGCCTGGATGGCTTTACTTACATTTTCTTTGCCAGCAACCGCGGTCAGCATAATAAAGGGCAAATGTTCATACTGAGGCTCTGAGCGCACGATCTTTAGCAGTTGTAATCCATCGATGTCTGGCATGTCCCAGTCACAAATGACGATGTGAGCCCTGGCCAGGTGGGGAAGAGCTAAACGTCCATTGCCAGCAGATGATAGGTTATGTAGTCCCAGTTTCTTTAAGCAGGCTGCAATCAAATCCCTCATGGTGGCTGAGTCTTCCACCACCAATACGTTGATCTTGTCTAAATCCACAGCGAACTCCTCTGGCCAATGGGCAAGCCACAAAAGCTTGTTCGTTGGCTGAAAACCAAAGCGAGAAGCAAAAATTCAAGCGAGCGAGCGCCAGAACTTTTGCTTCGACACTGAAATAGGCCAAAAATGGTTTTTTCAGGACAGCCTTAGTGTAGTAGAGAAGGTTGAATTTAGCTCTTGGCTAAGAGGATGGGAATGCTTCTAATTGTTTCGTTTTATTTTGGTTTTTGTTTGAGCGGTAAAGTCAGCGTGAAAGTGGTTCCCTGACCGGTTTCACTATGGACCGAGATTTCGCCTCCATGGCGTTTGATAATGCCGTAGGAAATTGAAAGACCAAGTCCAGTTCCCTTGCCAACAGATTCAGCAACACTTGGCCGAACTGTGACTTAACCAGTACAGCCGGGGGGACAGAGCTATATTCCTTGCTTACTTCGGCTTTATATTTAATCTCGTTATGGGCGATATTCAATGCTCTGTCGATGACTTGATTAATCTCAACCGCTTCTACCAGGCCCCGGTCTGCGCGGAAGAAGTCTTTATTGTTCCTGCATCAGCGAACGCTTAGGTTTTATCTTGCACACGATGTTGGTCTTGGTAACCCTAAGCTTAGCATCGCCTTTGGTATAACGCTGGTCGATTATTGCATTAAGCTAGTCAGCCTAAAAGGTGACATGCGATCACTGATGATCTAACAACCATTTAAACCTGCGCGTTAATTTTATGGTCACTCAATATTAATGCTATTGAATGCTATAGTTAAGGTTCAGTCTTTGTTAAAACACTGTCAGATTAGCTATCGACAGGGTTGGTGGTTTGTGCAATGTCAGAATCATTACGATTATTGATTTTAGATAATTCTGCTGATGAAGTGGTTTGGCTGCGACACCTGCTCAGTACCAGTGGTGTTGCCGCACAAGCACATCATGGGCTGAGTTGGGCGCAAGGTTTGAATTGTTTGGCAGAAAAAGTCTTCGATGTGCTGTTATTCAGCGCTTCCTTCGGCCTTGAAAGGCTGGCTCCCATCACTGAACAACATCCCTTGCTTGCCATTGTCCTGCTAACGGAAAGCCAATATCCCGCTATTAATGGTTCTTGCAAGACTCTGGGTGTGCAGGAGTGGCTATCAAAATCTGACCTGAATCCGCGACTTCTGGGCAGGAGCTTGCAGCGGGCTATTAATCAGAAACTGACAGAAGCTAGTCTTGATGCCGCTAAAAACCAGATCGATAATTTGAATCACCCGGCTAAAGACGCCTTCTTTACCTTTAATTCTGAAGGGAAAATACTGAGCGTTAACGGTGCCGGGGAACTTTTGTTGTGTAGCGAGCGCTGTGACCTGATCGGGTCGCCTGTTGCTGATATTTTTGATGGTGTTACCGCGCGGCAATTCGGGAATGTTATGCAATGGGTAGAGGAAGAAAAGGCCAGCGATTTTTCAGCCTTTACCAAGGGGCGGATATTGAATGATAAGCACGAACTGATAGAAGTTGAATACTCTGTCAGTCATTGGTATCAGCAGAAGACTAACATTTTTTGCTTGCTGGTCAGAGATATTGCTTTATTCCAGGCGATAGAAAAACAGGTCAAAAATGCCTTTTTGGTGCAAAAAGTGATCGCTCATTGCCAACTGTTGAGAGAACAAAACATTCTGTTGATCGATAAACTCCATGAAGTGTTGCATGCTTTATTAACGCTGCCCTGGGTTCGCAACGACCCCTCTGCTGGCCTTTGCTGGTTTATTGAGCAGGAAGATGAGGCACCGATTACGGTGGGTTTGCAACTGGATATCTGCGCTGAAGAACGGTTGGCCATTGCCCAATATACGCCATTGGTTTTCAATGATCTGGATTATATTCACGATCTACACAGCAACCGCTTCTGGTTTGCTCTAAAGCTGGCGGGTGGCAAGCGTATGGGTTTTCTGGTTTTTTCGAAGCGGCCTCCCTTGTTAGCCAACTCTGAATCAGCCACACAATTCCGTCTGCTGCTTTCCACCGTAGCGATGATGATCGGCGATGATCGCACCAGTAAGCGAA
>JGI12048J13642_10580516_pt1 | contig 40243 bp, 41 predicted proteins | sample ElkSlonscriptome_16_FD_13642 | JGI IMG/M metagenome (IMG submission 13642)
GTGAGAGCCATCACTGTGTGCGGCGGCGCCCGATCGAAGAGCGAGAATACGTGATCCCCGGACGGTCGCTCCGCGGTCATGTGGCCAACGTCCGGTGCACGGCGCAGTCCCTGAACGGTCACAACCGTGTGGGGCAGTCCGTCGAACCACCAGGTCGCCGAGCGGTTATCCGATACCGGGCAGTTCAGCGTCAGCCGTTCGCCAAAATCGGTACCGAAGGGAAGCTGCTCATCACCCGGATAGGACGCCATCCTCAACAGTTCGGTGGTATCGCCGTCCGTGCAGTCAGGCTTTGGGTTGAACCAGGGCAGCAGCCAATGATAGAGATCCTCCCCACCGCCACGGCGACAGCGAATCCCGGCCGCTGCCAGGGCGGCCGTCCACTTGGTGACCACGTCGGCAAGGTCCGCTTCCACCTCCAGCGCACTCGGAGTACGCCCCCGCGGTGCCAGACGGCGGTAGAGCACCGCCCGGACCCGCCGGATCTGGCCCTGCCAGATCGTGCCGGTGAGCGCGGTGTCTTCAAAGAGCCCGCCGGGTCGGCTGATTCGCTGGCAGTGGGCCTCGAGCAGGCCAAAGTACTGGGCGGTGTACTCGCTCTCGCGTGATGCCTTCGGCAGGTATCTCGAGACATCATCAAGCAGATCGCCGAGATGGGCCTCATCCTGGACGTACAACTGCAGCACCCAGGGGGCGTCGAGGCATTCCGGGATGGCCTCGGTGATGGCGGTCTGAATCGCGTCCCTCAGGTTGCTCATGAACGCGTCAGTTCGCGCCTCAGTGCCCACGGGCGTCAGTTCGAAGAGGGCCCCGAGGCTGATTCCGTCCTCGAGCAGGAAACTGCGACTCTCTGGCAGATACTCCATCCAGGGCAGATGGTCCGTGAACGCCGGTGGGCGCTCGTACAGCGCCGCGACTGCCTGCGTGCGCAGCGGCGCTCGCGGTGTGCGTGCCGCGCCTTTTTCAGCCTCACCAGGAGAGTCGGCGGGTATCCGTTTTCCAAGCGCCACGGTCAGCGCTCCGGGCCCGGGACTTCACCGGGGAGCGCGTAGTATGTGCGCTCGTAGAGCGTGAAGGTGGTCGCATAGCCCGGTACTGGAAGCCCCTCGGGACCGGCGAGGTGAGGAAACACATAGAGCACCAGGGTTGGATTGGGCAGGCGTGGAAACAGGGTGTCCAGCTCTGTAAAGGCCGAACGAATGAAGCCCGCAAGGTGAGCCTCGCCGCCCTCGATGGGCCGCGACGCTGCGGCTTGCCGTGGGCCTTCGGTCTCACCGGCCAGCCCGGTAAAATGCGTCTCGTAGATCGCCTGCATCGACGGGCCGTCCTGGGGCAATGTCGTCTCCTTGGTGCTGGCGCAGCCCGACACGAGCAACGCCAGGCTAGTCAAGAGGAGCGAGGTTTTTCGGAAAGTGTTGTGGAGAGTGTTGCGCCACGTTTTGCGAAGCGTTTGCCGCCGTCTGGATAAATCCATGATTCAGTTTCCTGCCGTGAGGGTCCCAGTCGATGGTGAGCTCGCGATCCACGTGGATCGCGACGTGTGCGCCGGCCGGGACGAAGACCGCGTCGAAGCTCTGGGATTGGCGCTCGAGCAGCCACTGGGCGATCTCTTCGCTGCCACCACTCGCAGTGCGTCCCAGCATATAGCGCCCGACATCGCCCGTGACGGCGCCGGTGACCCCGCCCGCGTTGCCAATGACTGCTGTGGTCTCCGCAGCGGCCGCCGCCTCCGCTGCCGCCTGAATCGCTGTCACACCGATGCGCTGGGTCAGGAAGTCCGGTGCGTTGGTCTTGCGCTCACCGCTGATGCAGGGCATCCCCTGCGCATCCGAGATCCAGCCAAGGGGCACGTCTCTGCCGCCCTGCCCGTTCGCCTGCAGCGCGGGATCATCGCGTGACACCGTGCGGATCGTGCCGTCATCGAACACGAAGGTGACCGACTCCAGCTGCCCGGTCACACAAGACAAGGTCCAATCACCCACGGCTGTGCCGCTCCAGATCATACCCCGCACGCCCGGCACGGTGAGGCCGTTGGCCGCGAGGTTTTCCGCGCCCGTGATGACTTTGAAGGGCATCGGGTCGCGAACCTGGCCTTGTACCGGCACGCGGCCAATCAGAGCAGTCATTGCCGTCGACCCCATCAGCGTCGCATTGCGCGGAACTGTGTAGGCCGGCTCCGGCTGGCGCTCGGCAACAGCCGCCCGGGCGCCCGTGGCCGCTTCCCGCGTCTGAGTCGATGCACGTTGCAGATACCCGCCAGCGGTTTGCGCCGCGCGCCCGACGCGTGTTGGCGTCGCTTCAGTGTTACTGGACCGGTCAAGGGGTTCGATCCATACCAACGCGGAGGTGGTGTCAGAGGTACCCCGGAGATCGTCGAAGCCGAGCCCAATCGGCATCGGCTCGTGACCGTCGGTCTCTACCTGGGCAAGGGACTCGGCAAGGCGGTCTACGCGCGAAGTCAGCGAGCTCAGCACGCCCGCATCGATGCGTGACTGATTGTCGGCGTCCTTTTCCCGCGAAAGCAGCTCGCGGCGCAGGCGCGTGGCCACGTTCTGCTCGATCTGGCCCCGGCTGTCGATGAGCGTCTTGTTCTCGCGCGCTAGTTGCGCGTTTTCCTGCCGTAGGCCTTCGACCTCGGCGGTCATGGCCGCCACGTTGGCCGTCAGGGTCTTGATCGTGTCCGCCGGTGTGTCTGCGTCCGGGGCTGGCGCTGTCGGCACAGTCTCGAGCACCGCAGCCGACTGCGGGTCCGTGCCGCAGGACTTGAGCAGGACGGTGACTGCCATCAGCAGCACGATGGCACCCAGGATCGGCAGCAGGCGATTGGCCGTGGCGGCAGGCATACAGCGTCCCTCAGAGCGCGTCAGCGAAGGGGCGATCGGCGATCAGGTAGACGACGGTACGGTCTGCCTCACTCCCGGCGCTATGCAGTCGATTGTGCTGAAAGGTGGCGGTCAGCCACTGCCCCCGCAGCTGGCGGGGATCCAAAACCACCGGGGCATCCGCCGTGTTGATCAGCTGCACCGCCGTGAGATAGTGGGTCCCGCTGCGCCACGCAATGAGCGGTTCGGCGTGAACGGTGCCACCCCGCAGCAGGGGTACGGGATCACGGCGGACCGGCACGCGCACCACGCCCGGCAGCGGCGCCGCCAGGCGAACGGGCGCGTAGAGTTGCTGCGCGGCGAAGCGCGTCAGGGTGGCGTAGCCATAGGGACTGGCCCACGGCGTAGGATCAATACTGTCGGTCGGGGTCTGAGTCGCCAGCGCAGGGCCGGCCTCGTCAGGCCGATGAATAGTGATTGCGGCCGTGCTGCCTCCGCTGATCACGGCGGACAGATCGAGGACGTACATCTGGCCGCTTTCCAGCCCCTGCACCAGCACGCGTGTCGCTTCGAAACTGGTTTGGGCGCGGGCATACAGCGTGCCCTCGATACTTTGGACACGCAGCTGTCCCTGAAGCGTTGGCGGAAGGCCGACCTTCACGGGCTCCGGAAAGTGAAGTAGCCGCTCATCGCCCACGGACAAGGTAATTCCGATCGGGACTTTGCGCCAGGCAATCCGTTCGGGCTCTGCGGCGACGGGCTCTGCCGAGGCCACGCTCTGGGAAAAACCGACGCCCAGGCACGCGGCCAGAAGCACGCCTCGCAGCACTTCGCATCGTGTGAATGGAATGCTCCTCATGCGCCCTCCTCCAGTTCCTCGGGCGCCAAGCGATGGGGACCACCGTCGACGAAGCCATCGAGAGCCAGCCCCCAGGGATTGGTCTCGAGGTCGACGGCGTAGCGCACAACGCGCAGCGGGTAGCGGATGGCTGTGTGTTTGACGGTCATGCCTTTGACGGATTCCTGCAGGTCCAGGTCAAGCCAGACGGTCCAGGCGTCATCCGCTATGCGGTCAACGCGCCGCTCCTCGTAGCCATGCCCGGGCAGCTCCTGTACGCCGCGTACGCGGTAGGCCAGCTCACCTTGGCGTGCCTTTATTTCAAGATCGCTGATGAGATCGGCCCGAAACTGCGGCGTGAGATAAGGGGCGACCCGAAAGATCGCGTGACCGTAGTCGTCGGCGCCGTTCTCCGGCCATCGGTTCAGTTGCTGAAAGATGTAGAAGGCGAATGCGTAGACGTTGGGCGGCGCTATCTCATCGACGGAGAGTACCGCCCCGGAACGAAGATCCGGTGGGATGTGCACCGTGAGCTGCGCCGGTGCCTGGGACCAACCGAACCAGAGACCGGCGATGATCGCGATCTGAATCGCGATGACCGCCCACAACGAGCGCACATGCGCTCGGACGTTATCGATTTCGTGACGGTAGCGTCGCACGTTGGCTCCTGCCGATGTCCCAGGCACCGCTGCGCCGAACGAAGGGCGCACGGAGCAGACCGATCGCGTCGAGCCAGATCAGCAATCGTTGCTGGTAGTACCCATCGGGCCGGTTACGCTTGAGGCGCTGGAAGACGGTGGCCGTTGCGAGGACCGTCCCGACGATGCCGAGTCCTGCGAGGCCAAAACCCATGGTGATAGCGCCGGCAAGCCCGGCGATCAGGAGACTGAGCGGCAGCCAGATGACCGCTGCAACCCCAACGATGACACCGAGCTCTGACGCCGAGCAGCCCTTGAAGATGACAGGCTCGACGTTCAAGCGGTCAGCGAGGATCTCGTCACGCTCTCCCATCAGCGATCAGATAACGCCGGCCGCTTCCGTGAGCAGATAGCTCGCAAAGATCATTACGATTGCGCCAACTATCCCGAGCACACCGACTTCGGCCCACTCGGCCTTGCCCTGACGGGCCTCGTTGAACTTGGCAAAGGCCAGGTACGCCACCCACAGGAAACCGAGTACGGCGATCGCCAGCCCCAGTACCAGGCCACCATCTTTGATATAGCCTTGGATCAGGCCGATCCAATCACCGGCCGCCGGTGCCGTACTGGGCGCTACCGGTGTGGGTAGCACGGCCAGTGTTGGCATGGCGGTCGACAGTGCGAGGACGCCAGCAAGGGGCATCAGGGTCTTTTTGATTAGTGCAAACATCATTGATTCTCCGAAAGGGAACGACGACTTCCAAGTGATAGGCCGGGCGCAGCCCGGGTCGAGACGCGGCGATGGCATCACCGCAGGTATAACCCCAGCACCATGAGCACGATGCTTGCGCGCAACGCTGCCCAGATCAGATCGAACAGCGCGAGCTGACCGCCCTGCCAGGCCCGAAAACTTCCGAGGGTGACCCAGATCACCCACACGATGACCAGCACCAGCACGGAACCTGCGATAGCAAGCATTAGCGTGGCCGGCGTGACGCCGGATCCTGCCTGAAATGCGGCCTGTTGCGCGGGGGTCATCGGGGAACGTCACTGCCGGTAGTCCCCGCGCAACGGCGGGAAAAGACGGGGCTCGTTGCGCGGCGCATCGATATGGTCCTGGATGCCCTCACGAATGCGGCGTAGGTCCCGTCGCAACCAGTCATAGCGAAAGCGGATGCGCGCATCGGGCAGCGCCTGCGATTCGGCAGTCGCAATCAGGGGTTCGAGGGCCTGGATCTCATGAATCACCCGTGCGAGTGCCTCACGCTCAGCATCTGGATCAGCCTGAGTGAAACCAGCAATACAAAGCATCGTGGTGGTGATTGTAGCGTCGCGCGCTATCCGGAAGATCGATTGAGGGAGTGTGTGCATGCACGCGATGATCGCGTCCAATGCATCGGTCAGATAGGAAAAATCAGCTCAAGTGGGGGCGTGGTTTCCGGAAACGGCTCTAGCAGCGAGGATTTCGTCTGGAGTATTCTGCCTTCTTTTAGGCGCTACATATCATTCGAAACTTTGATGCAAAGGTATCAACAACGAACGACTCCGTTGATGCCAAGACCTGAGAATGCGTGCTGTTTCTGGCCGCGAGGGAATACCCGGGTTGAACGACAAAAATCTCAAATTGATACTCAAGCTGATTGCGCTGCGAGCGCAAGAGCTTCAAATCACTAACTCCACCTTCTTCGAAACGACTTGGCTTGCCGGCACGCAAGCGATCACCTTCACGTCTAAGCAACCGATCAATCAAGCGCTGCGGCCGTTCGCACCTTCGCACCGACCTTTGTGCCTGACCGCAAACCTCGTAGAGATCACCAGCTCTCGCACCAGGCGCATCTGAAGACGAGTATTTGCAGTGATACAAACGCACGGTGACGTGATTGCCGTCTTGCTCGAAAGCCACGACATCAGCAACTTCACCAGTCCCATCGTCGTTGAAGATGACATGGCTTCCTGTGGTTGAGCGTACCCGCTCGATTGTCCGCGCCTGAACACTATCGCTCCGCCGCTCGAGTCCGAGCGATTCGACACGGATATCTACGCCCGTCCAATCCCAGACCTCGAAATGCTCGTCCGAGAAATACGGCACCTCCGTATCGGGAAGCGCAAAGAGTTCATCCGCTACGAGGGAATCACCATCGGCGAAGTAAAAGGTAGGGGGATATTCATGAAACCAGCGCGACAGCGGGATAGGAGCCGCACTCTTTACGACTGATGCAGATTGACCTTGTTTAACTGCGTAGCAAACGCCTTCGTCATTGATCGTCATTGTACAGTCTACACGCGCTGTGCCTGCCACGATCGCAAACTCAATGCGATCCTGGGCGTAGTGTGCCGAAAGTTCCAGTTCGCAGTCATAGATCGAGTGCTGCTCGCCGTTGATGACGAAGACCCAGCTATCCTCGTCAAGTACAGACATCCCCTCATACCAATCAACTGCGATCGGCGACTTTTCGGGAATCGAAGTGACAAGCTCTGGCTGAATAAGGCGATCGATGATTCCGGCTGTAGAGATCGTTTCATCCAGAAGAGAACGGCCCAGCTCATGGCACCAGTCAATCCAACGTCCGAAATCGTTGGTACGCTCCTGCGCCCAGATCTTTCCCTTTCGCGAGCAGCCTAGTGATACCCTGCCAACGTCAGTAAAGCCAACAACCATCAGATTTGTCTTGCTGCGCGTCCTGTTTCCACTTCGACTCCGCAGTTCATCAGCAATATCGCTACCTTGATATTGCGAATAACGGATCTTGCGGCGACGGGTTTCACTCAAGCCCAGCGTGTTCAGCACGGGACGTCGCAAAGGATCAAGCGCTCTAAAGACTTCTTCGCCTCGTATTCGAGCGGCATCGCCACCGCATAGTGCCTTGGCCAAGTCGTCAAGGCGATCATCATGCGAAGCCGAGACGTAAAGTAGACCGGCTTCTTGATCCCAGTGCACCATGAAGAGGTCATAGGTCACATCGGCGATGCCTTTGAACCGACTCCATTTCGGTAGTTCGGCGCGTTGGGTGACAAAGATTGCCAGCGCATCGTGGTGGTTAATGTGCGGACCGTCCACAATCAGTCGTCGCTGGTCGAACCTTTCAATACCACCGATGGGATCCCACGGTGATTGGGTCGTCTTGTAGACTATCGCTCCCAAGGTCGGGCGCAGTGTTTCCAAGGGTACATCAGCATCGATTCCCCCAAAGCCCTCGAACACCTCTTCGCGTCGGACGGCACGCTCGGTTGCTTTTGAACCGATCTGATTGATGAGCCTGTTCCAATCCGCATCCTCCGCGAACAGACTTGCTAACGGGCTTCCCTCGTCTCGCGTCACTGCGGCGATAACAGTTGCCTCACCCAGATCGTCACGAGTGCGCGTGAAGCGACCAACGAACTGCAGCGTCACGGCCTCTGACTTTTTCGGATCATGCAATCCCGCAATCTTAAGCTCGGGCAGATCGAAACCCTCGCCGAGCATATCGACACAGACGACGATGCGATGTTCGCCTGTCCGCAACTTCGCGATCGCATCAGCTTGCTCGGATGCGGTCAAACCGCTGTGCAGCAGGACTGGGTTGTATTGAGGCAAACGACGTCGATACTTGACGTGCAACGCTTCCGCTCGAGCACGCTTGTTTCCCCGCGCCATTGCAAGATGGCGATATCCCTTCGCCTCATCCGCCTCGAGAGCGTCGCCAACTTTTTCAATGACTTCATCGTCGATATCATCTCGACCGAGCCGATCGACGGGCCGATAGCCGATTTTTCTAAAATAGCCCTCCGATTGAGCCAACCCCAGCGGGTAAACGAAAATGAACTTGCCATCGACCCGCATCCCGTCATTGCGGAACGGCGTTGCGGTGAATTGAACAGTCTTGACGTTGCCAAACGCTTCCCGGAACTCGCGCCAAGTTCTCGCAGCCACATGGTGAGCCTCATCGATGAAAAGATGCGACGCACACTCGGCCATTGCGGCTTGGATTTGCGGTGATACAGCAGCGGCGATCGACATCGTTGTTATAACGACATTCGACATATCGAACAGATTGCGCGCTTCCTCGACACTTTTTGGCCTTTTCCGCAACAGCGATACCACTGGTAACCGGGCGCCTAGATCTAGCAAACCGGCTCTGGGCAATATCCCGAGCTGTTCGAATGCATCTGCGATCTGTGTTCTGAGCGCATCGCTGGGCACAATCACCAATAAGCACTTCGATCGTTCTTGAACACCGGCTGCAATCATTGTCTCTGTCTTACCGGTACCAGTCGGCATAACGACCGTGGCAATCTTCTTGGACACAGTCCAATGGGCTTGCAAAGCATGAAGCGCCCCGATTTGAGGTGAGCGAAATCCTGGTTCGATGACTTGATCGCCCTCCATTTTCTCCCGTGCAAGAGTTACGCCGCCGCTCCAACTGGCGCTGATCTTTCTGCAAAGCTTTGAAATCTCGTCCGCGTCTTTTTTCGGGTTCAGCGGCAAGGGTGCAAGAAGCGTGAGTTGTGCACCAGAGTCCCTTGCGGCGAAGGCCTGGACGTCAACTGCCGCGGGGCATACGTACACTTTTTCGAATGGAACGGATGATGTGGTCTTGCGTGGAAGGAACAGGATCTCTTGTCCGTCCTGATCTATACCCACGACACCCTTGAGGTGTCGCTGTGAGAACGGTCTTAACCTCAATTTTCGCGTAACAGCAGGTTCTGCAATTGCTTCAATGATTGCTCCGTACTCCGATCCAAACACCGCAAGCCTACGATCAAACTCAACGACAATCTCAGATCCGGGCGCCTCTATGTCGGAACGGATGCCATGGCTGTCACTGCTGCTCGTCAAACCCGCTTGCCCTTTCTGCCTATTTGTGTTCGAAAGCTTGAGCTTTCGAAAGAACTTCGTCGCTCGCTGAGCCCACTTTCGCCGAGCGTCTCATACTACGACTGCGCTAACGTGGCTACCACTACTGCCGTATATAACTTAGCAGCCGCTATCGTCACAAGAGAACCCGCACCAACGGCAATATCTCACGCTTCCTCCTCTACGTCGCAGGTATCCCCTTCGAAGTGCTGGCGAGCGTGCTCAGGTATTCAAGTTCGACCAGCTGCCGAATGGGCGGGGTCAGATCGTGATGGCGGTTCCATGCCTTAGCGAGGGAAGCGACGCGGGCACTGCCGGATGCAGTCAATTCCTCGGGAGGAGCGCAGAAGCTTACATCGGCTAAAACAAATCCTGCCTCAATGACTTTCCGAGCTTTCAGGCGCCGCATCGCATATACCGCGCGACACTAGTAGGAAGCCACCTGAACGCCGAATTGATGGGGATGTTTACAAGTATTTCTTGAAACGACTGGCGGTCACAGCAATACACAGCGCAAACAGTGTCGCAAAAGGCAGGATCACCAGGCTTGGATGGAGACTGACGGGAAGCGCCAGGTAGACCACCCAGGTAAGGACGAGGAGCGGGAGCGCGGCGCGCTTTGCCCAGTGATACACAAAAGAGCTCTCCCGTCCCCCACCCCAGCGCCTGAGATCGCGCTGTACCAAGCCGTCAACGATCGCGATCAACGCAAACATCGCGAACAAAGGCAGTGCAAGCACTAGGATGCCCAGGCGAACGGCAAAGACCTGCGTTATCTGCATCGCCGCGAGAGCATACTCGCTGAGCGGGTGAAGCAACGCATGGAGCCGAGAGGCGATTTTCGATTTCTGGGGCGCCAATGGATCGCGGGCCCATTGGATGACTTCATCAATTCGGGTCACTTCAAACAGACCATGATGGGCCTGGCTGGCAATCGTTATGGCCAAACGCTCCGGATTATCCGTCACCAGGCTTTGCGAGAAATCAGCGCCGAGGAAACCGAGCTCCGCTGTTAACATCTTGTGGCTGTGGGCCGCTCCCTGATCCGGCCACCAGAGCGCCATGCCGACCCATTCCATCAGGACAGAGAAAATCAGCGATAGCACGAGCCATTTGATACCTTGCGCAAAGAGCGTGAGCAGACGCGATAGCAGCCCCTGTCGGATATCGGCCGGCCGACGCTCAGTCGTTCGCTCAGGCATGCCCGTCGCGATCCGCCGGCGGTGCGTTCCCTACGTCACTGCCACCGTGCCACCAGGTCTCCCGGTAACGATACCAGTGATCGTTGGTGATGTAGGTGCGCTCCATGGACTGCGTGATCGCGGATAGGCTTTCGGGCATGGCTGGATCGTTGCGATCGTCCGGCAGCGGCATCCGCAGCTTCCAGAGCCGCCCGCCCTCGAGCAGGGCGAAAGCCTGCCCCTTGGGCAGGCGAACCAGTTCCGCCGGCGTCAACATCGGGACCTCCGACACGCTGATGCGGTCTTCGTTGCGGGACTGAAAATCGACGCCCGAGAGCGGGTCTGACGAGTCGCTGACGCCAGACACACTCATCAACGTGAAGACCTCCACCTTCGGTAGCTGGTTAGTCAGCATCTCGGCGGTCGCCAGCTCTTTGACGCGGAGCATGATCATCGTGTTGAAATTGCCCGCCACTTGCCCGGCCTTGGCCCGGCTGCCGATGCGAGCCTCGACGTCCGACCAAGTCTGGGTGTACGCCGTGACCTGAAAACCCGCCCCACCCGCCTTATTGAGCAACGGCACGAACTCATCACCGATCAACTCGTTGAACTCGTCGGCATGCATCGAGATCGTGGGCATCGTCAGAGAGCCGGAATTCTCGGTCGACGCGTCTCCAGCGCCGTGCTTGTAAAGATGACCGGCGACGGACACCAGATCGGCGAACATCGAGTTGCCCACCGCGCTGGCGACTGTGGTGTCGGTCAATGCATCCAGCCCCACGTAGACAATGCCACCACCACGGATCACCTCCAGCCACTCGAAGATCGGGCGGCGATCGTCGTTGTTCAGGTAGTCCGGCGAGATGAGCTCGGCCACCTTGCCGGTGGTGAGCTTCTCCATGAGAGGACCGACGGAGCTGACGATCTTGTCGAAGTAGGTCTTGTCGTACTTGAAGGCCGACAGGAGGCCGTCAAGGACTGGGTCGTAGGTGTCCTGGGTTTGAAAAAAGCGCATCAGGGCGATGGCCTCGCGGTCCCGGCCTCGGAGCGGCGCGGACAGGTTCCGCTCGCTGATTTTACCCGCGGCCTCCTCGACCTGACTTTTCCAATCCTCTGGGCCTTCGCGTCGGAGGTGATCGTGGGCGTACTCGATGAATAGCGGCTCTATGTCGTTGATATAGCGGCGAATCTGCTGATAATCCGGGCGGCGCCCCAGCGCTACCAGCGCACGGGCGATGATGTTGACGAATCGCCAGGCGAACTCCTTGAAGGCGGCCGAGTTGCCCTCACTCGGCAGCTGGTTGGCAATGCGCGTCGCGACTTCCGTGATCCGAGAAAAGCTTCCGATCGCGTTGTACCGTGCCGAGACATCGGGAAATCCCAGATGAAACAGGTAGAACTGGTCATCGCGCCCTGCCCGCTTGGCCTCGGCGTAGATCCGCCGTAGCAGATCGGCATCGCCCTTAGGGTCGAAGACGATCACCACTTCACCACGCCTGATATCTTGGGTAATCAGAATCTCCGCAAGGCGCGTCTTACCCACACGCGTCGTGCCCAGCACCAGCGTGTGCCCTACCCTCTCGCCGAGATCCATCCACACATCTTCCTCGTCCGGCTCGACGGCGTGGAGTGCCGGCGTACCGCCGACGGGAGGTAGTGGTCTCACGGGATTCCACCAGACAGGCCGTCGTAACACGTGTGCAAGGTGACTGAGTCCGGGCACCGACTCCCAGTTCGTCTCTCGGCGCCTCGCCCAGCGATAAGCCCACCCGGGCTGTAGGTAATGCTGGACGTCAGGGCGAAGCGTATCCCGTAGTCGCTGCGTATGTTGCTGTGTCCAGCGAAAACCCTTGCCGAGAAACAGTTTTCGGCGGCTGAGGGGGATGCGGTTGGCTCGCAGCTTATAGATCGGCAATCGGCGCATATTGCGCTGGTAGCGCAGAACGCGGGCTGCCTGCCGGAGACGTATCGCGGCAAGCACAAACAGTACGCCTGCTGCCCCGTAGGCGAGGCCCGGCGGCATCATCAGGGCCCAGGGCGCAACAATCGCCATTACGCCGGTGGCGATGGCCACGAGGGCAGACCACAGCTCAACCGGTGGGCGTAACAGCGCCTCGACGGGATGAGTGCTCACTGTTCAATGCCGCGCTCGGAGATAAGGACCGGGATGTGGGTGATCTGCAGCGGCGCCACAATGTCCGACGCGGAGGCTGGCAGGATGGGCAGTCCGTTGGCGATGGCCTTGATTGCAGCCACGTCATCCGCCGTGTCGGCATCGACGAGCATTCCGATGGCCTGAATCTCGATCAGCCGATCGCGATGGAGCGCCAGCCAATCGCGGGACAGCTTGTCTGCTCCGACCAGAAAAAATGGCCGTGGCAGCGCCACACCGGCTGGCAATGGGAGCGGTTGCGGGTCTACGGGGCCGGGGCTCACCTGCGGCGTGCGGATGGGCAGCTGCAGCACAGGCTCCGGGACCAGAGCCGAGTGCTCATTCTGGCCCATCGGCGATGGTTGCTGCATCTGGTTCAGCGCATCCGTGTCGAAGACAGCGATGTAGGGCGCAATCGATCGGGTGTCTCCCGAATCGTAGACCACCGTGAGCGCTGCCGTAGCCGCAAGTGGCACAAGACACAGGCTCCACACGGCCAATCTGAGAGACATCAGGCGCAACACCCTGCGCTACCCCGCAGCCGACAGCTGACGCCAGGCTCGCTCGACACGCTGTCGGTAGGCCTTTGCCCGGCTCGGATGGTCCGGTGCGTGGTAGCACTCGAGGGCGGCAAACCAATCACCGCGCCGGGCGTGGCATGTCGCCAGAATGCGTGCACCCACCGTCAGGTTGTGCAATGGATCGATAGCAGCCTCTAGAGAGCCCAGCGCATCAGCGTGGTAGCGCCAGTTCACCTGCATCAGACCCAGATCGATCGACCGAATGCCCCCGTCGAAGGCCTCGCGAGCAGCGCGCACGGCCTGATGACGCGTCGGGTAGTAACTTCCCTCCCCGGCGATGTTTAGGGTCAATGGCCAGGGTAACCTCGTCTCAAGGGCTTCAACGTGCGTCCCGCTCTCGGTCAGCGCCACGGCGTAGAGTACGTCGGCGGGAACATCGTGCTCATTCGCAATCGTACGGTACACGGCCGGCACGACAGCCGACGATGCGACAGAAGCATCTAACGCGACACTTTCGCCCGAGGCAACAGTCAGCAAGCAAACGGCGAGGCCTACACGTCGTGTGACCGCCTTCAAAGGTCGGCTCGCGTTATCGGCGTAATCTGATTGCCGCGACGCCGCAAGAGGACAGGCAGTGATGCCTCACCTGGGGCAACACGCGCCAGCGTCCCGCGGTCATGATTGAGCGTGACTTTCTGGGAGCTCACCCATTCCGCGCGAATGCCGCGCTCGGCGGCCCAGACGCGTACCGCCGCGTCATCGTCACCAGGCACTCCGCTCAGAAAGAGATCCACACCGCCGACGCGTTCGATCCGCGATAGAACCTGCGTCACTAGGGCGTCACAAGTTACGCAATCCGGTGAAACGAAGAGCAGTATCCGGTCGGTGCGACTCATGCGTTCCGTTGGCGTCGAACGAATGGGAAGCTGTGTCAAATCGATAAGGGGCTCGCCCGCATACAGTCGACGAGCGGCCTCATCATAGGCCCGCTGAAATGCCAGGATGCGCTCGGCGTCTTCGCGCATCACGCGAGCCCACCGCTCTGCATAGCGACGACGTTCACTCTCATCGCGCGCATGGATGCCCAGCACTTCTATAGGCGATAACGTCGGAGGGCTCACACTTCCCCGGATACCCTGCATCAGGGACCGGTAGCGCTGCCACTCCTCGACCGAAAGATCCCACGAGCGGGACCGAGCTCGCTCGATATCAGACTGCACAAATACTGACGCGGCCGTGCTCCCCGGTGAAGCCGGCGAATCGACTACGCTACCCGCATGGCCGAAGCTTGGAATACAAAGCAACACGATAGGCAGCAAGCTACGCGCATTAGGGTTTCCGATCATTCGGTACCCTCGTTCGCTTTAGGCTTAGGCGCATCTACCTGCTGCGTATATGGAACTGTGAGATCTCGATAGATCGGCTTATTGCTGTCGCATATAGCGGTTTGCCTATCGTCGAGCTGCGTCGTATTGTTTTCCACATTGTGCTGCTCATTGGTTTTCGGCGAAGCAGGTTTGCCAGCCCCTCCGGCACTGGCCAAAACGACGAAAAACGTCAGGAGTGCAGCCGCGACCTCCATCAATACCCCTCCATGGAATCTCGACACGACTGGAAAGAGACGAGTCGATGTACGGGATCTTCCACGAGCATGAAGGCAGGCCCCGCCAACGTCTGCAGCGCTGTGCGCACTGGCAAACCTTCTAGCGAGCGGTGGACATCCGGCAGCGGTAATGCCATAAACCCGGCAAGGTCGAGTGATGCATCTCTTTCTGCAGCGAGTCGATATCCTGCAGGCACCAACAGCCAGTCGACCGCATCGCCGACTTGATTGAGCTCGTCGGGAACGCGGGATTGCACCTGAGACAGCAGCGGGTCACGTTGCGCTTTAGAAGGCGATGGATAGACTTCAGAATAGCGCGTGACACGGGCTTCACTTGCGGCGACGCAACTCGAGCCAGGGCCTAACGCCACGATTGCGGCGAGTACTGCGATGGGACAAAACGATTGATTTGTAACCATTAGGGAATGTTCACCAACTTCAGCATAGAAAACATACTGTCATCATGTGCGTGGTAACTCGATTGGAAACGTCGCCCAGACGCGTCGTGCTTCACGAGGGTCGGTAGAGCAGACGGTCGCTCGGGGTTCACTGACCGTCAGGAGTCGGCCGTTAACAGAAATTCCGCCTTTGCATTGCTCGGTGCTCGCCGGAGTGTCGTGTGCAAACATACGGCTGGGTCAAGGAAGTGCATATTTGAGTACGATGCCGCCATGACACACACGACCCGAGGAACACATGACTAGAAGCGGAAAAGGAACTCGGCGTACACGTACGTTTGTCGTGGGAATGATCTTGACGCTTGTCGCGTTTGTGCACTACTACGCGTTTTACTTTCGCCCGTTCAATGCCCTATCCGATCGCGAAATAAGCCTGATAAAGGACGCGATCACTGTCTGCGTAGATATGCCTCTAATTGATTGGATACCCCTGCGATTCACACCAATCGAAGATGAGAGAGGGAACATGACAGCAATCGGCGCCTTTGTTTTCTACGGCGTAACGTTATATCGAATCAATCTACGCACAACGGGCGGACGCCTTAATGGTTGTTCCATAGAGTTTTCCCCAGGGTCTGTCGATGAGCCAGTGACCGAATACACTGCATGAATCGAAAATACGCCCCTCCTTAAGCGCAACGCAAATGGCAGACTTGGGTCGATTGTCGACCGTCGCCGGCCCTGCTGCGAATGACCGTTTTCGATCTTCCGGCGCAGACCGTCTGACGCTACCGTGTATCTGCGCTGTGCTTTGAACCTCCTGCCGGTCTTGCCCCGCCGGTGCGCGCAATGGGGCCTTGATGCCCGATTGGGGTTCTATCGACCGGGCAACCTCCTATTCTCAGGGCAGACGAATCAACGCCCAAGGTAAACAGACGTAATTTGCTCTCGCTCATGCCCGAGCTCCTGGCTGATCGTCAGGCGTGCCGCGCGGTCCAGGACTCGCTGCTGCGGATTAAGCATCGATGCTGCGGGACCGCCCGCTGCGGGAGCAACCAAACCGGTGATCTCCACGTACCGGCGTTGGGCATAGGCATGCCGTAGGCCGTGAAGCTTCGAGAGGCCCGCATTCGCCGTATGCCGCTCGTATATTCGCATTTGCTGACGGTAGGTACGCTCTCCCGGTATCAGTGATCCGCTTTTTGCCAGCCCTTTCGCACGATTCAGTACTGTCCTTTGCGAAGCGTCACGTATCGGGACCTCCCTGGCTTTGCCTCCCTTCGTCCAGCTCGCCTTAAGCACAATATGGTCGCCGCGATCAGCATAGGCAGGCTGGAACTTGATGGCCTCCTCTCGGCGCAGTCCGAATGCCTGCTGCAGCTCAAGGCTCATCCGGACATGCTTATCTCTCACACGGTCGAGCGACTCATTTTCAATGGCAACGGCGCGAGACTCACCGGTCACAAACTGGCGGTCAGGGATTCCATAGAAGGAGTTGTCGCGGGCGATCACGTTTTCACGGTTTACCTTTTGTGCCCACCAACGCAAGGCGCTCATCCGATTCTTGAGGGTGCCGGGCGAAAGTTCTGCGTTGCGCCAGTGTTTCACCAGCGCATCGATGTGTTTTGGCTTCAAGGACCTTGCCGACATCCCTCGATATCCCAGTACGAGCAACTGGTCTGCGATCAGCGTCAGGATCCGCTCCCGATTCCGCTGCGTCGCGTGGCTGCCGTCGCGGTTTCGTTGGCATAACTGTTTGAGTTGGTAGTTCAGTTGTTTCAAGGTGTTCGCTCTCTGGTAAGTGTTTCTGACCACCTGGGGGCCGTAGCCAACCAGGTCCGGAGAACCGGCCGGGGTCTCGGGACACCACTCCCGAACAACCTGAACATGCCTGGTAACAGGCAACGCGGATTCTCTCCTGATGGAGATGGGTTCCGCGCGGAACCAACAGGCCCGATCGGGCCCGTCTCGAACTGCATCACCTCCTTTGCGATGTGCTGGCGTTGATGAATGGGATCGACCATGTGGTCTATCCCGGTGACTGACCACAAGTGTCGTGGTCATTTCCCCGCCGTGCCGGTAAGCACGACAGGTGGTGTGCCCTTGCAGGCGGCGTTGAATGGCGGGCGTCAGCCCGGTTTGAGACGCGACCCGCGGGTCGGTGTTGGAAGATGGACCGACGACCTTTCGGTCGGCGCGCTGATTACGGCCCGTTGCGTGCTGCCCGATTCGACCGAGGTCGAGGGTGGGCGCCCTCTGCCACTGAACCGCAGTGGCCACGGATCAACCGTAACTGCACTCAGTGTAGTAACGCGTAATTCGCTGCGCATTGCAAAATTCCGCCCACAAGCGGCGTGGTTACTGCGTTTGTCGCCCGTGTCACTACCCCGCTTCGCTCGCTAGTGACACGGGCGGCGTACCGGCAGGGCACGCTTCGCGCCAGGGCATGCTCGGCACGCTCGCGTGCCTGAGATCTGCCTTCGTGCGATTTGTACTCATTGCTCGGGCGCTGAACGGAAGGAGCATCGATGCTGAGTTCAGAGCATTGACCGTTGCGCATGTTCAGATCAATGCTCTCGTTACCGCCGACTATGCACCGATCGGTGAGAAATCAGCGACGCTTCAAGCGCCGATCGACATTGGCTGCGGTCATTGCATGCCGACTGGTGTGTTTATAGCGCCAGTCGGTACAGTACGGGTAGCGGGCCTCAAACCAGAGAGCGGTCGCAATTCACGAGCGATTCAATTTGAATCTAACGCGACAAAATAGGCATCAAGTCTTCGGGGGGCTGTTTTGGAAAATTCGCAGCAGGATGAAAAAATGGGGATGACGACATCTGAGAGGGTGGAGCAACTCGAGGTCCTCACGAGACAGCAGGTGACGGTATCTATCGGACAAGAGCACCGCCTAATTCAGGTCTTTGCTAATGCCTGGAGGGCGGCGCATGAGCGAGAATGGCCCACTGCTCGGCGATTGGAAGCAGCTGGGGCCTTTGTTCGCTACTTTTTTACCGGCAGGCCGACTCTTCTTTTTGCATTCGGTCTTGGAAGTCTTTTGGCACTCCATGCCAGCTTCATGCTCTCTGACCAAAATCAGAAGTTAGACTTGGAAAACTATCTAAACGTAGTAAACAGTGAATTGGGCGAAGCCCAACGCAACAGTCAACTTTCACAGCTGCTAGCCCCACTCATTGAGGAACTTCAGTTGGCCTCCCGCTCTGCAATAGATCGACCAGAAGGGTTGGAGAAGAGCCGGACATATCGGGATATCGTGCCGCTGGACCTGAACGTAGCCGCACGTATTGCGGTATTGACGCAGACGTTCCAGCCCTACCGGTGGATTCAAAACGATACGGGAGCTGGCGTCCTGCTAAAGCCCGAGGGAGAGGGCTGGTTCTATAACTTCATGACATGGGTAAGGAGTTTATATGATGCTGGATTCGGAAAAAGCGCGATGGCGAATAGACTTGCGGAGTCCAAGATCCCGGTCTTGACCTCCGAGCGTAGGAGCCCAGAACGCGGACTGCTTTTGGTAAACATGTACGCGTTGGGATTCGACTTCTCTCCACTTACTCGCTTTAACAGTACCTTTGAGCACGCGTACGCGAGAGGGGCGCGGCTTGATGGTATCGATCTTGGTGGTCTGGTCGGAGCTGGACCGGGGAAGTCCACGCCGTTCGATCTTGGCTTGGCTGACCTAACGGGCGCTACATTCGAAGGGGCATTTCTTCAGGGAGTTGGGTTCGTGCTCGCGAACCTCACGCTGGCAAACTTCACAGCAGCGAATGCGCAGAACACAAATTTTCGGGGAGCCAATTTGGATCAGGCAAATTTTAACTTCACTTTCCTTGAAGGAGCCGACCTACGGGATTCCTATATCGGAGACGTTATGTTTTCCAATGCGGATTTGACAGGAGCTAATCTAAGTCGAGTGAAGGGGTTTGAAGACGCGAGCATTGGCAACGCGTGTCTCGTGCGAGAGAGCACCTTGATGCCGGAGAGTTGGGACTGGGAAGGCTACACGATCCCCGTGGGCTGTTGTGGAGCTGACAAACAGGACATGCACCAAAACTTCAATCTTGACGATAACGGGGCGTGCTCAGCCACTGATAGCGCAAAGAAAAATCGACGGCGATGGGACTAGTCTTTGAGATTTATCAAGTGTGGATCGGACCGTACGCTGAAGGAGGCTCAACTTCGCCATGACGTATTAATGCGGTCGTGCCGAATTCTGTCAGTCTAATTTGTGGCTAAAAGTCCCCGCTCTCGGTACGTTCGGTGAATGTCGACCTGGTCTAGAAAATTGGAAAAAGCGGTCTCAGACGAGACCGCGTTCAGCGAAAGACACCACATCCCCGGCACAGACCACCAGGTGATCCAGCACACGGACGTCGATGAGTGCCAGCGAGTCTTTCAGCCGCTGGGTAATCGCACGATCTGCTGCGCTGGGTTCAGCCACGCCTGACGGGTGGTTGTGAAACAGCAGCACGGCTGCAGCATTCACCTCCAGCGCACGCTGCACCACTACACGTGGATACACCGCGGCACCGTCGATGGTCCCTTCAAAGAGTTCGGCGTACTGTAGGATCCGATGCTGTGCATCCAGATACACCGTGCCGAAAACTTCCCGTTGACGACCGCCGAGCTTGAGGCGCAGGTAGTCGCGTGTTCGATGCGGACTGCTGAGTAAGCGCCCCGGGCGGTGTCGCTGCGCGAGCACCGACAGGGCCAGCCGGACGACCGACGCCTTCTCGTTGGCCGAGAGAGCACTGGGCTTGAGACCGTCGAAGCGGTCCGATGTGACCTCCTGAGAGGCGCTATCGTGATTCATGGCAATCTCCTTACGAAATGAGCAGGAGATCGCCCTGCGGGTCGATTCCCGCGGGGATTGAAAAAGTGACGGAATCCAAGGATTCCGCCGATTCAGCTGTCAGGCGGCGCGTCGGGTGTAGACCGATTTGCCGTCCACTTTGGCCCATTCGATGCGCAACAGCCGTGCCTTGAGATTCACGCCGGCATCGCCTGCCTTGTCACCGTTCTGGAAAACGAACGGCTGACCGTAGAGGTCGTTCAGCAGAAAGCCGACGAGGACCTTGCAGTCACCGTCCACCGCAGGCTGAAGCTCCCGGACCAGGTCCTTGGCCTGCTGCCCCGACACCACACAATCAAAGTGGGTGTACTGCGCATCGTCCGCGTTGCCACGCAGGGCCGCGACGGTGATGCTCAGAAACGGGGTGCCTTTGGTGTTGGTGACCTCCCGGACACGGCTCAGATAGCCGATGCCCGTGGTGTAAAGATCGAAGTACTTCGTTTCATTCATTGACATGACACGTCTCCTGTCGGATGTAGGTCGTCGGAATGCGTGCCCGTCGTGCGGGGATGCATGTCCCCGACCGGGTGCGTTAAAAGAAATGCCTGATCAGGCATTATTTTTGGGGTCGCCACTGGATCCTTTCGGGCCCGGTGCCACAGCGGTCTCACGACCCGACGCTGTGGTATTCGCCACTGAACCGCAGTGACCACGGATTAATCTGTTGGGGTCAGCTTCCGCCGACGTAGCGCTGGTACTTGAGCATGCCCCGGGCATTGGCAAAGGCCGCGTGCGGCGCGATCACCTGATTTGAAAACCAGTCGTGCAAGGCCTCGGCGAGCACGACACTGCCCCCGCCGACGAAGAGCACACGCTCGAGCTCGGCGCCGCGTCCGAGACGGCGGCGTGTCTCCTGCTCGATGCGCCCGACAAGCTGCCGTCGGGCGTTGCGAACGATCGCGCTAACGTCGCGCTCATTGCCAAACAGCCGTACCCGGCCGTTATCCAGCGCCTCGTCCACGGCGTTCTCCGATAGCTGCTCAAGCTCGAATGCGCTAGCGATGGCACTCGCGATCTCGCGTCGCAGATCGAGCAAACCGCAGTTCAGGGACCCCGAGGACTCGTGCCAAAGTTTTTCGTCGGCGACCAGTACAAAATCGGTCGTGCGCCCGCCGATGTCGACGATAGCGAGCGGCGTTCGCAGGCGTTCGTCGTCCAGATGAGCGCCGGCCTCGTCCTCGACGATGACATGGTCGTACCAGGCTGCGAGAGCCTCGGGGATGACGTCATGGCGAGAGATGCTGGCGGGCGCCCGGCCGTCTGAAGGCTCGACGGGCTGTTGCAGACTGTCGCGTTTGCGCGAAATCAGCGCATCGCGACGACACCCGTCGGCGCGATAAAAGCGCGCCACGGGCAGACCGGACACCACCTCGAGAGATCGACCCGACAGCCCCGCCGCCAGAAGGGCATGCTGGACGATAGCCCGGTTCAATGACGAGAACGGGTAGTCGTCCGAGGCGGTGGAATCGCCCTCAGACCCGCCGACCGAGACGGTGTCGCCGCCGGTGCGATATCCGCTGACACCCGAGGCCTTGCCATTCACCGAGGTCACCGCAACGGCTCCCAGCCGTCCACGCGACGGTATGGCAAATAATTGCCCATCGGGAAGAGCCAGTTTCGTCACGGCATAGCCGTCATCGATGCCGACAGCGAGGACGGACGTGTCCGACGCTGAACTCATTGATCCGGCCCTCGCCCAGTCATCAGCCTACGAGCGCTTGCAGTCGGGCAAACGGTTTGCCGTTGGTTGAGGCCGTGGAGGCCGTACGGGGTGTGTCCGGTTGCGACGCTACGAGTGGCATGCTTTGCGTTCCATCCGACAGGATTGCTGCCGTTGACTGCGGCGTCTGCGTGCCCGGCGATAGGCCGCCGGATTGCCCGAGCTCCTCGGCAAGGAGTCCCTGCGTCAGCAGAGCCCGCAACCAGTCGGTCCCACTGCGCCCCGGCAGTGCGTCCATTCGCTCGAGGATCCGGCGCTCCGTCTGAATAGCGGAGTCGAGTCGGAGCGTGACGCGCCGCCGAATATGCTGCAAGGTTGGTGTGCTCACGACGCATTGTCAGCCTCGGTGCGCAGGTCCGAATCAGGGTTAATGGGCGATTGAGTGGGATCTGCCAGGGCATCGCTCCGCTGTGTACTATCCGGGTCGGCACTGTCGGGTTGCGACGGTGCGATCACGGTGCCGGGCTGTGGCGGTCTGTGTACTGGATGCCGATAGGCTTTATCGAGCAGCGCCGGCGGGCATTCGCCCATCGCCTCGCGGGCCTGCACGGCCACGGCTGAGCCCTGGCGAATGGCGGCCCTATCAACGCCAAGGTACCGATAGCCCACCGCGCTCTGCAGCACATGACGGACCACCCGACCGCTTCGCTCAAGCCGACGGCGAGTGTCGTCGCGATCGAGGGTCCCGGTATGTTCCAGCGCGAGCAAACCGCAGGCCACACTATCGAACTGTCCGATGACCTGGGCGGCGCGAAAGGCGTCCGGGTTGGTGAAATTCAGAGCGATGCGCACGGGTTTTACTGATCGCGCCGGCTGTACCGCGACTGCATCGTCGCGGTCGAACAGCGTATCCAAGAACCCGCGCTCCTCATCGAGCACTGCGCAGGCCTCACGGATGGCGCCGTCCACTTTAAGGCGCCACCAGTCCGCGTAGGGGTCGTCGGCCCGTACGCCGTGCCAGATCGTGCGGCACATAGCCGCAAAATTTAGCAGCCCGATGATGGCCGGCTTGTCGCTCGTCTTCGCCCTGCCCCGCACCAGGCGTGCCGCCTGCTGCGTTTGAAGCGTCAGCGTCGCCGTGCCAATGAGTTTGCCGGGCACAGGATCGGTGCTGTCGGGCGCTGATGCCGCGCTGTGGTTTTCGGCCGGCGGGTTATCGCGTTGAGTGTTCGGTGGGGTGTGCGGTTGCCAGTCCATGGATCCGATCCAGCGCTAGAGGCTCGACGTCATGAACTCACATCGACACGTGAGCAGCGAGGAGAAACCCCGCCCGACCGTGTCGCCGATTGTCGGCTTGCCTACCGATCGGTGGGCTTCCAGTCACTATCCGGCGGCGTAGCGGTGCTCGCCCGAAACGACTTGCCGAGGGCCTCACGAATCTCCGCCAGGGCCCGCAGCGCTGCCTCCGGGTCACTCGGTTGTGGCCGCTCCAGTGGTCCTGCGGGTGCTTCGGTCGGCTGTGACACCTGGGGCCGTTGCGTGCGCCGGTTGCGCACGGCGATGCCCAGATTCGGCACGAACTTGCCGCGACGTGCGCGATCACAGAGCCCGTGCAGATATCGCAGCGGGTCATGGACCCGCGATCCGCCGCCGCGTGCGCTGGCCAGGCGACCGGCGAGTTCATCGAGCACCGCCTGGCGGTTGTCGTCGGGTACACCGGCGAGGTAACCCTGCACCACCCGGCGCTGCTCCGGGGGCAGTTGCTCTGGAAACACGAGCCCCTGGCCATCGAGCTCCTCGCACGCGATGTGCTCCGTAGCTGGGCTGGGAGCGAAGTTCTGGTTGTTGTTGTGTTTTTTTTGTTTTTCTTGGTTAGGTAGTTTAAGTAGTTTTTTTTCACTACTACTACAACACTTTGAATTCTGAAACGCTTCAGGTTTTGAAGTCTCGAAGCTTGAAACGCCGGCCTCCGACACGCGGTTTGTAGAAGGCGTGACAGTTGTCTTTAAGACGGAGCACTGCGACCATTCCGTCTCCGCCAGCGCACGGACACGCGCGTGGTGGTGCGTACGAGCGTCCTTGAGGTATGCCAGGTATCCGGGGTCCAGCAGCAGCGTATCGGCCGCGGTCAGTGCATGGCCGTGGAGCGTGTGAACGTTGAGCGCCCCGGTACTCTCTCCCGGCACCTTGCGCCTGCTGACCGTCATCCAGCGCAGGATACGCAGCGCCGCCAGGGCACGGGAGACCGTAGCACTTGACCCAAGGTTAGCGGTTGTAGTGAGCGCTCGATAGGTGGGGAACGGCGCTACGCCCCCACCCTCGGCCGCGGCCTGAAAGATTACCATCCAGGCCAGTTTATCGACGGGAGCAAGCGTAGCCTCGAGGATGACCTCCGCAGGGATCGACCCGAGGCGTGGCGCTAGTATCAACAGGCTGCCACCGACCGCACCGTCGCCATCAACACCTTTCAAGGCCATGATCGCCTGAATCCAGGCGTCGAGCGCACGGATCTCCGGTCGGGGCGCCTGAGGGCTCCCCGTTGCGGATGCCATAACGGCTTAGGTTAACGGGGCTGGAGGCGTTGTCGACGACCCGGTGGATCTAGAGTCCGATGGCTGTGCGGTTGAGCTGCGCCTTTCCCCTGGGGGCGCATAGTCGGACCAGTGTTGTACACAACGCCAGACACTGCGCAGCGACGCCCCGGTCGTCTCGCAAATCTGCAGATAATGCGCAGGCAGCAGCGCGTGACCGTTACGGTCCGCCATGGCGGCTTCGATCGCCCGCCATAACTGGTGAGCGGTCTCCTCGTCAGGCTCCGGCGGTCGCCCGACGGCAGGGTCCACGGCCAATGCGCGTCGCAAACGCGTGTATTCCCGCGATCCCATGCCGAACAGACGCCGCATCATGTCCAGTGGAGCGTCCCGTTGAACTAGGTCTCTTTGGAGCTCCTCGCTGTTGCGTGCATCCTGTAATCGCGACAGCAAAGGCCAGAAGAGCTCACGATCGATACTGATAACCACGCAATGCGCACGCAGTGCACCAAATCGGTATAAGTCGGCCATCTCGAGATCGCGCAGTGCATCCAATTCGCGCGGACCCAGCCCCATCTCGCGCAGTGCTTGCTGGTCACCGTCGCCAAGACAACGCACGGCGTACAGCGTGACCGCAATCATCAAATCCGCCTCCTTCGACCCGTTCATTGTGAACCCCAGAGCGAGATTCCCCGCAACTCTGCGAGCGCATGCGCGGCTCGCCGCGCATCCATCAGCGCCACGTAGTCACGCCAGGCCGCCTCTTCAAGACCACCCCAAGGGCCGCACCGTGGTGAATAACCATCGATGTGCAGACCGCTATGACCTGACGTGTCGCGCGCGGACAGGAGGTCTCGGTAGAGCGCAGACCCGGGTACCAGCGTGCGTGCAAGATGCTCACTCGGCGCCCGGAAGAGTTCGCAACAGGTCGCGAGATGGTCCCATACGTGCCGGACCTGCGAGGCCTTCTCTTCGGGTAGCGTCGAAACAAAGCCGCTATCCGGGTAATCCATCAGCAGGTAGCCAAGGCCGGCACCGGGTGTCGATATGACGAGCTCCCGAAGGCCGAAGCGGATGGCGAGGCGCATGGCCAGTGTCCAGCAGCGAGCTCGAGCCGACTTGAGGGGCGCGTTGTCTCTGCGCGGTGTATCGGACGCTGGCGGCCTCTCTCCGTAGTCGCCGGGAGCGGGTTCGCTTACCTCAGGGTCTGCTCGCTCCCCCGGGACAGGCCGATTGAAGCCGCGGGAATACGCGCAACTGGAATTGCGAGGGGCATCTCCAGGATGGATCTTTTGCGCTTCAAAAACTGAAGTGACGGAATCGCTGGGCGGTACTTCAGATTCTAAAGCGCCCGACTCACTGGCGAGGGGCGCACGCAGCGCGAGGCGTACTGACTGAATACTCACATCGGCACCCTCGGCGATCTCCACGGCGATCGCTTCTTCGAGATCGTCAAAAGACCAATCAGGGCCGTCGTAGCGACGGCACAAGGCGAGGAAGGTTTCATCGTAGGGTTGCGTGGGATCGAGGCCGTGCGCGGTCCAGAGACCAGCTGCGACACCGTCCAGATGTCGAATCTGCTGCACCGCATCGCGGCTCAGACCGCTGTTGAGCGACACAGGCATGACGTCGAGCAATCGCCCGGTTGCATAGAGCATCAGAGCGATAAGCGCTTCGCTGAAGTCGTAGCCGCGCTCGTGCAATTGCGCGGCGAGCTCATCGTGCGGCAGCGCCCTGCCCGTCTCCAATTCCAGCAAGCGCTTGCACTCAGAGACGGCATGCGCCTGCTCGATGAACGCGAGTTCGCTACGAAGGTCATTCTCCCGCAGATGCGCGAGTATCAGCTCTGTCTCTCCGAGCCATCGGATCACGATACAAGGGACCTTAGAGAACCGCGAGTCGCCGGCTTCAGCGACAATCTCCTGGAGCACAGACAGTCGCAATGTGCCACCGGCGGCGAGCACATACTCTGTCGACCCGGGTGGCTGCGTAACAACCAGCGCCTGGTCCAGACCATGCTGACGAATCGATTGCTTGAGCCGCTGGCGAGCCTCATGGGGCTGTCGGCGGAGTGAGTGTTCAAACGCTCGGATACGGTTGATCGACAGACTGGTCAGTTCGATGACCGTATTCTCGTGGGAATCCATTCCCGGTGTGCAGTTCGCGTCCATGCGCATGCATCTCCTAGTTGTGGGTGAAAGGGTGGATTTGGTTGTGTGGTGTCTCCTCGTTGTGTTTTTACGACAATGCTACGACCTGTTGCGATGAATGCGCCAATACACGCTGAAGGTTCAGTGGCCAGATCGGGGCACCCGGAACTTCTGAAGATATCGGCCACTCAATGCAACACACGGTAACGGTACGCACGACATCGCAACATGACCGTAAGAAATTCGATCTACCTTGATCCTGATTCTTGCTTGACGTGGTTAGCGCGCCCTGCTTTTTGAGCTTAGTACCCCGCAACAAGTCCTGCCTCAGGCAAATTCGATCACTGTTGGCGGCTCCGAGTTGTAGGAGCGTTCGAAGGAGTAGCGAGACATGCGTGAACACTTTACGCGTGAAGAGCTGTTTCCCCTGGTGTGGGAGCAACCGGTCCGGCAGCTCGCCGAAGAACTGGGTGTGTCGGACGTCGCCATCAATAAACGCTGCAAATTGCTGCAAGTGCCGACTCCACCGCGCGGCTACTGGGCAAAAATGCGCTCGGGCAAGCGGATCGAAAAACCGGCACTCAGAGCCTATAGCGAACTCATTGCCGAAAGACTAAAACGGCGCCGGAAGACTGAGGAACGCCGTGAAGGCTACGTGCGGCCTTCACCGCTTCAGCTGCAGATTTTTGAGAAAGCGATCGCATATTTCAGCGCCGACGCCATGCATATTCTGAAGACCGGCGCCAGGCTCATCGACGCTGAGCTGGCGGCGGAACTGGTTCTGATTGTGCAGAGCCATTATCTGATTTGGTTGGCCGAACGAGCTGGCTGCAACCCGATCAGTCCCTCGGCAAAACAGAGCGTTAGAAATCTCATTGCCAAGTTGCTGCAGATTGCCAAATCGCACGTCCTTATACTGTCGACCGGAGGGAAGCGATTCTCTGAACGCAGCTATGGGCCCACCGTGGTTATCCGCATGCGTCCCGAGTTCCATCAGACGATTGCGAACTTGCACGCGCTTGTCGTCAACAACGGTCTGAATTACCTGGCGTATGACCTCTATGACCTGGAGCACACCTGGATCGTTCAGTACCTCTACCACTACGAACAATTCACGAGTGCGCGCAGTCAAATCTGCATTTCAGCGCACCAGTTGCGGGTTGAATGTAGGGCTCGTCAACGGGACAGGTACGAGGATGACCTTGAGGTAAAGACCGCCAGAGTCCCGATCAGTAGCGTCACCCCGCTGAAAAGTTGCGCACCGGGGCCCGTAACGCTGCCGACGTGCTTGGACATCACCCGAGTAGATGTGTCCAGGGAGAGGCTTGAAGCCTTTCTTGATGCAGAGCGGGCCTATGAGATTATTGGCACGGCCGTTTACCGGAATGATTTAAAGGCCGTGCCGCGCGAGACACTCGTGATGTTTGCGAAGCTCGCTTTTCCTCCGGGGTCGAGAGGCGCTCTAACTCTCGCGCGAGAAGCTGCTCAAAGGATAGAAGACGATGTCGAAAGGTGGGAGATGGTGCTTGACGCAGAGCGTGAAGATTTCTGCGAGGAGGCGCTTGGGATTTCGACCAGGACTACTGTTCTCAGCGAAATTGGAATTTCCCCGTTCTTTGGACACTAAGACTGATAGGTTTTCCACGGCTTAGTTAGCCCAAGCAAAGCCAGTGCTGGCGTGACGTAGTTCTGTGAGCCGTGTCGTCGCTCGTCATTGTAGTGGCCCCGCAATTGCTGTTTTGGAGAACGGCGCATGGCGCCGCCTGTCGGCGATTTTTTCTGCCAAATACCGGGCTTATCACCAAGTTCGCGCCCAATACCAGTAAGCTTGCACAGATTTAATAGGCTGATATGCTGTTTAAGATAACGAAAAAAACGTTGATTGGTAGATTTTGGGCCAACATGCCCCCGATCAAACCCGCACCGAATAAGTGTCCCATGACCGCCACGATTACCGACCCCTTGATCCTGAATTGCGAGCCCGACGTCGTACTGGCCCTGGCGCAACTGACCGAGCGCCTCGGGTGGACGGCGATTCGACAACACGCCGCCTCGGATGACGAAGCGCATTTGAATACCGAAGGCATCGCAGCGCTCGCCCGTGAGCTCGCCGCGATGGGTTGCCTCGCGCTGATGACTGACCATGACGCGTGTGACCCCGACCGATAGCGCGCCGCGTACGCTACTGCCGCAGATCAACGAGGCGGGCCCGCTCTATCTCAAGCGCGAGCTTGCGATCAATTGGCCGCTGGTCGCGACGCGCCGGGCACGGGTCCTGCGGACCGTGACGGACATGCCGAAATACCTGGTGCTGCGGGAAGTGCAGGCGTTGCTGGACGCCGTCCTGCACCAGAGTACACACTTGCTGATTGATACGCTGTGGCACTCTGGGGCACGCATGTCCGAAGTGCTGGCGCTGACGCGGGCCAGCTTCACGCTGGCGGTCGAGGCGCGAGACAGTCGCTTATACCTGAAAACCTTAAAAAAGCGTCGCGTCGGCCGTCCCGCCCTCTTCGCCCGAAAAAATGCAGCCGCCGAACGCAAAGTTCCGCTCAGCGATCCGGTGTGTCTCGACGCGCTGCGTCGCTACCTCGCGACCTTCGACCTCAATGCGCACGAGCGGCTCTTCAACTTCACGCGCCAAACCGCGAACAATCGGATCAAGCGTGTTTTTGAGGCGGCCGACGGTGTGCCCCTCGAGCCTTCCGCGCACACGCTGCGCCATTTCTTCGCGATCAACGCCTTGCTGCACGGCACGCCGCTGCGGATCTTACAGCGCTGGCTGGGGCACGAAGGCGTGGCGACGGCGGTAATTCATACGAATGTGATGGCCACCGAGACCGAGCACTTTAGGCAAGCGGTGGTGCAGTTCCAGGAGAACCCGCCCGGACTAACCCGGCCGGTTTACGCGGCGCTCGACGCGATCCCTACTAATACGAAAACTGACTAGGAGATGATGATGGCCGCTCACACCGATAAATCGTCTTCTTCAGCCTGTCACCGCGGTAATGCGATGGCAGTCGACAGAGCCCTTGGGCGCGCTTTACTGATAGCTGTCCTTACGAGCCTAATTGTCCCTTTGGCGCACTCTAAATCCTGTACCGACATCGTGCTCGTTGCAGACACAATTGATCCGCTAAAGGGTCGGCCTAGAGATTCTCGGACCTTTGCCGATGTTAACGCTGCCAACAGCGCTCAATCTCAGACGATTGAGGGCAAAGCGGATTCTGCAGCGAACTGCTATCGACTACAGTTAGAGCGGGTACCACTTGCAGAGTTCGTGCGGTTTTTCTTCGGTGAGCTGCTCGACCTCAATTATGTGGTTCAAGCACCGCTCATCGGAGAAGTCTCGGTGAGAAGCGATAAGGGGCTGACCCGGCCGCAGCTCGAAGCTGTCGCTGAGCGATTGTTGGACAGCAATGGCTACCGTTTGGAAACCATCACACCTGACCTCCTTGCCGTCACGAAACATCCGATGCCTCGCCTTGCTCAAGTTCTTCAGCAAACTACGCAAAACCTCGGTGAACGTCTTCATGTCGTGCCGCTTCGTTTTATTAACGCGGGAATCGCGAGGGAAGCTCTCGGCCCGTTCGTTACCGACACGACACTGCCTGCCACCGACGATGCATATGATTTTGTGTTCATATACGCCAGCGAAACGAGGTTTGCTTACCTGATGGGTTTGTTAGAATACATCGATGTTGACGATATGTTTTCAATTAATTTCGCCATCGTTCGCATGGAGCACGCTGACGCAACGTTGGTGCAAGAAACCTTGCAAACTATTTTTGGCGCATCAGAGTCGTCGCAAGACGCTGCGCTGGTGCAGCCAATCCATATCTCGGTCGACACGTCCGACAACGCACTATCAATAATCGCTCACTCTAACGGTCTTGTCACTAAAGCACTTCGGTGGATAGATCGACTCGATACACCTGCCGATTCTGCAAATCGCAGGGTTCTTGTATATAGACCTGTGCATCGCGAAGCATCGGCTATTTTGGATTTAATTGAAGCTATTTTCTCGGAGACGGCGTTCAACAGCGAACTCGAGCGCACGTTGGATCGAACGTCTCTCATCGCTGACGATGATTCCGATAGCATCCTAATGTTTGCCGATGAATCAGATGCGGAGCGTTTGAGGCGTGTGTTTAGTGTGCTGGATAAACCCACTACGCGGATCGAAGTAAGGGCACAAATCATTGAAGTGATCCTGAACGATAACGTCGACTTCGGGGCCTCATGGGGATCAACGAACGACCTGGGGAAAGGCTATGACGGCGCGTTGAGTCTGTTCACCGATGGCGAGACCCTAGCTCGTTCTGGCGGATTCAACTACACGATATTGGATGGAGACGGTGACGAACGGGCGCTGTTTTCGGCCCTATCATCGCTAGGAACTCTCAATATCGTATCGTCGCCCTTCGTCGCTACGTTGAGCGGTGGATCCGCCTTTATTCGCGCGGGAGAGCAACGTCCTGTCCCGGTAGCCCGCATTGAAGGGTCCCGGCGAAGAGCCGGCCCTTTAGATCCCAACAGCCCAGGCTTTGTACAGATCCCAGGGACCGATCCGGACGATCTAAATGATCCAACCTTCGTGCAGCTCCAAGTGGAGTACCGAGATATCGGCATATCGTTAAGAATCACCGCTACTGCTTCAGCCAACAACATCGTGAGGCTCACGGTCAAACAAGAAACCACCGATATTGGTCCACTACTTCAAGTCACACCCGAAATTCAGGCAAACTCGTTCCTTGAACGTGCCATCACTACTGAACTGGCGATACCCGCAGGTGCAACAGTCGCTATCGCGGCACTTCAGCGGGAAAACGTATCGGATGCTAACGCAGGGATACCGTTCATCCGCAGTGTCCCCTTACTGGGCCAGCTTTTCCGGCGTCGAACCAATGCCAAGACTAGGACAGAGTTACTGGTGTTATTGACGCCTGAAATCTTGCCTATCAGTCAGCCTATCGGCTTCACTAAAGATGAGTACGCAACGGAGTTATCTAAAGTCCTGAAAACACTATAGGAGTTATCTAAAGTCCTGATAAAACTATAACGGTCGGCTGGCAATCCACGTGGTTACGCCTGAGAGGTACGGTCCAGAGCACGCACTTGCTGAATGATATGCTGTCGCATATCAGAGCGCGCGTGTCCTAATTGCTCGCGTCGACGCCGGTACGCTTTACGCTGGCTGGGCCATCAGAATGTGACGACCACGGAAATCTATACAAATGCGCTGGCCACCGAAACTTAGCATTTTATGCAAGCGGTGCAGTTCGAGGAGAACCCGCCCGGACTGGCCCGGCTGGTTCACGCGGCGCTCGACGGCATCCCTACCAATAAAAAAATGATTAGGAGAACATGATGTGTATTCACACCGAATAAACGGCGTACCCAATTGCCAACGTGTACGTACAGCGTCGATTTCGTGTCCGCTCACAGCATGAGCAGAAAGTTTGGAACGAATGCACGCGGCTCATCGCCAACGCCGTGGTTTTACTGCAACAGTGAGGTCCTTTCGGTACTCCTAACGACACTAGACGCAATCAAACAGCATCGCCATCGATATCCCACAGCGACTCGCACCGCTGGCCTGGCAACATATCACCTTCTGCGGCAAGTATCGCTTCGAAAATGACCTGCGCCCGATTGATCCTTCTTCAGCGCTGGCCGCTAGCCAGGCGGCGATGGACTCAAAAACATGGAAAGCGCGCGTGCGAGGAATGCTGCGCTAGCGCACCTTTTCGGCGGCTTGGGTCAAAGTAACCAACATTAAAGCGGGCAGACAAAACTCGTAAAAATCAATAAGACTGCCGGCGCGAATCCATGCTGCAGGGGTAAGCAAAGCTCTAATCATTATCGAGTGACCCAGCTCTCAAAAACTAAATGCCAACAAGGACACTTAACTAGCTAAATCGAGAGGTGGGCATTGTGTAGGCTGAACTCAACGTATGTACCCGATCGCGTCGCTAGCTGTAGAGGACGAAACATCCAAAAATGAAACTGAATCCTTGAGCCTGCATGCGGTGCCCGAATTTTCATAATACCAGGCCACACATTGAACAAACGAAATACAAATCGCCTCGCAAAGCTGGATTCGTTCACCCGAGACACTCGTTCGTGTTCCGACGTTGATAGTAAAGAAATGCGGTGGTGCAAGCGCAGACCCGTTTATTACCTCGGACTTCGGACCATCAGCGCGAGCCACACCTGCTGACACTGAACTTGCAATTAGTAACACTCCAAACACACGTTTTATATCCATCCCTTTATTCCTCTAAACACTAACGATAGAATAGCTCGCAGAATACTCCGCGACGACTAGGTTCGAACGTTTGTGCAACGCTCAATTCCAAGATAGTCCAAAGATACGATTGCGCAAAAATCTTTTGTTCTAAAAGAAAGTTTTTTTAGCGCGTGGCGTCATCGCAAGGTTACTGCGCTGATATACGTTCAGGACTCCGAATCAGGCATTAGAGGCGAACCCTAGAGCCGCTTTCGACTGAGGGTGTGTGAAAACTCCTCGCTAATTCTAATTGCTGCAAGTTCGTGAATCAGTTGCATACCAAGATCGGGAGGCTAACGATGGAGGACGATTTTTTAGAACGAGGGCTCGAAAGGATTCACGGGCCCAGAGGAAAGAAATGGTAGATCGGACGGATCCGCTGCCGCTGACTCGCCATTGCGAGCTGATGGATCTACCGCGCTCCACGTTCTACCACGTTCCCGAAGCTGTCTCCGAAGAGGAACTGGAGCTAACGACGCTCATTGACCGCTGTCACCTGAAGCACCCATTTTATGGCAGTCGCCGTCCCCTATATCCCAAGCAGCGTTAAAGTTTCGACTGCAAACTTGCAATCACTCTCGGGAAGCGAGGGGAAGGGATAGATAAAAGTAGAGCCGGCCGCATATGCCGAAGGCCCGACCAAAGAAAATCCCTCCGTCCCCTTTATTCCCTTTAGCTACCGACCCACGCAAGGCGAATCAATTTTTATGATTGGGCCATTCAAATATTTCATAGCCCGAAAACAGGTAGTGCACCATTCTTTCTGTAATTTTGCGGTGGCGGGAAAGAGCTGAGCCACCCGGTTATTCTTTTGATCGTGATTTTGGCGAATTACGACAAAGGACAACGCAGGATGGCCCAGCACAATCAGGATAGTTCGATTCTCGATGCAGTGGAACTGCTTCAGGACAATGGTTTCGACGCCCTCGCCGAGGCCGTCACGTTACTTATGAATACGGCGATGGTAGCCGAACGCAGCGAATACCTCGGTGCCCGACCCTATGAGCGAACCGAGGACCGACGAGGCTACGCGAACGCGATTGAACGAGGAGATTCGCCGGCGTACCCGAGTCGCCAGGTTGTTCCCCAACGAGGCATCCTGTCTTCGACTGGTGTCGGCGGTACTGATGGAGATCGCGGAAGACTGGCAGACCGCTGACAAGCGCTATGTCACCTTCGGCGACTAGAAGAACGTGATCAAGGGATGACCGAAATTACAGAAAGAGTGTTGCTCAATCCGAAAACAGACCATTCGCCTACGCTAATCCAGTCATCCCATGCAGCGGAGTTTCAGCATGCAACAGGGTAAAAGCGCAGAGATTTCCGCTCACACATAGTAAGAATTCCAGGCATGACTTGAGCAATCAACAGTGATCACAAGGGTGCAATCGCAAGCAAACACTCCACCGTAATTCACGAATTCAGGAAATTGCTCCGCGGTGAATGAATGCCTCGCATTTGTACGCAACCAGGTTGCCAGGTTGGAATTTGAAGGCTGATGCGTTCCCAAAAGACGCTGGCATAAGCAGCGTTCAGGCTTGGTATCCGCGTGAGATTTCATCTGGTCACCCGCCTTGGGGCGCTCGAAACACCTGGGTCGAGACACAAACCCAGGATACGGTGCAACCAACGTTTGAGGGCGTGGGTAGCCGCGCCAATAACACTGACGACTAGGCAAACAAGCGCATGGAGGCAGAAATGATGGTAAAGCGAATGTCCACCCCTGTCGCTATGGTGCACCACGCCTACGGGCGCGCTGCGAGCCCAAATCGCCTGCTCCAACGCATCTAACACCAGTGCTGTGCGCATGTTCTTCGCCACTCGCCAACCGATGATTCGGCGGGCATAGACATCGAGGATGAAGGCGACGAAGACCATGCCCTGCCAGGTCGGTACACACGTGAAGTCGGCGACCCAGAGCTGATTCGGGTGATCAGCCACAAACTGTCGGTCCACACGATCTAGCGGCCTGGCGGCTATCAGATCCGGTACGGTGGTTTTCCAAAGCCTGCCGCGGCGCACGCCTTTCAAACCCAGTTCCCGCATGAGTCGCTCAACGGCACAGCGGGGAGCCTCCCACTGTTCACGCCCCAACTGCTTCCAGACCTTGCGAGCACCGTAGATCTCATCGCTCTCAGCAGGGATGCGCTGTATCTCGCCCTTAAGTTGCACATCCCGCTTCACCCGGCGCGGTCGACGCTCGGGTTCACGGACGCGACGCTTGGCTTCGTAGTATTGCGATGGCGCAATCGGCAACTGCGTGCAGATTGAATCTGCCCCGAGTTTGTCGGAGACCTTTTATGTTGAGATGGGAGACAGCCTACATGTATCGGCAAGATCAACAAGCAAGAATGGATCCACGTTACTTATGCACCGCATGATATTTTTTTTCACGGTATCCCCGTGAGCCTTGGTGGCGCAAACAAGTATTGACCATCCCCTGCTCTAATGCAGAGCTACGATCACTGTTATTGGCACCGCGACTGTGCTCAACTACCAAACCAGCGCCACCTAAAGGACTCCGACAAACTCTCACACAACCTCCGTTCTAACTGAGGTCGCTTGAAAGCCCGGCCGTGCGTCGTCATATGGCCGGGTTTTTGATTACACATCAAGTGGTGCAGCGCTCTACTGAAATGTTTGGTTGAACGACATTCCGTTTTGAATCAGTGTGGCCATCGAATCCGAGGGAGACGTGTATGGGGCCGATGTTTCCGATGGGTAAAAGGGGGGGAAGTATCGTGTCACCGTAGGGAACCATGCAACGTTGCCAAGCTGGACTGATCGCGGAGTAGTCCTCGAGGCGATGTACGGCAAGCGCTGCCCGCAGAACGTCAGATTGATTACGGTGCCGGAACTTGAACACATCAGGTTGACGGTAGTTGTTACTAAGGGGTTAGACATCACAGTCGTGCTGTGTCTTCTGCTTCCACTTACTGATTGCTCTGAACTGTTGTTCATCGCAGTAAAACCGAGGCCGCCATAAGGAAAACTGCCAGTGTCGGGATGCCCGTACGCATACTCGTGCTGAGCGGCAGCCATGTGCAGCATCTCGTGTGCAAACACTCGGATACTAAACGCGAAGTCATCTCGCGTTACCCCATACTCTCCACAGTTCCGCGCAATAACACTACTATGGCACAGTGTGGAGGATTGTGTTGGATTTACGACGCCTTGCAAGATGTCCAGCGCCCCAGCGTTTATGGCTGCAGAGGTTATCAACATGAAAAGGTCCGCATTCACCGTGTTGTTCTTCCAATTAACAATTTGAGTGTCGTTATCGATAGCAAAGACGTCAGTCACGATTGAGGAATTGAAAGCATTGCTCCCATTTGTTGATTCGTTATAAGTGGCGGCAAGAGTGCCGACCAACCGGTAATCGCAAGTCACTCCAATGCTGTCAACCATGTTGTTGAGGTTGGACAACCATGCGCCGATCGAACTGGCTATGGAGCCATTGCGCGCAAGCGCTGCGCTTGTGTAGCCAACACCGACGTCTACGAGACAGCTGGACCTGCTTTGGGAAAGGCTAACGCGGCTTGCGCCGCTTAATTCGGATACCGAAACCTGCTCCTCAGGTAGTGTCGCTAGGAGGTCATCCCACTCTTCAGGTTCGATATCAATTCGTCCCCTCAATGCTTGCTCAGAGTCATGGCGCAGCACAAAGTCCGTGGCTTTAGTGCTGCCATCCTCAAAGACTTCATAACTTTCCCTACCGGCCGTTACCGCGAGGTAGGGCTGAGACCCTTCAAAATGGGCATATGTGAAGGACCCAATTTCGATACCAGTTTCTGGATCTGTGACTGCTCCCGAGTAAACAACATCACCTGAAGAAGAAGTTTGACTATCGATCTGCGTTACCGTCGCCTCGATCAATTTGTCGCTGCCAGCCATTGGTAACAGAATTTTGGCCTTCGATGAAGCGATGAGCTCCCCAAAGGGTATGTCGTTGAAAGTAACCGGGTAATATGCGAACCCGTCTTCTATGCGGGAGATAAAACCTGCGCTCGTCGCCAATGACGGAGTACTATCTTGAGCAATCACGTTCCCAGCACCCAGACTACAAGCTAAGGTAAGTAGTGACAGAGAGAAAACGCTCGATGAACACACAAACGCTTTGCGAATGTCGAGTTGATTTAAGGACAGCTCATTGGTTTTAGGCATAGTACTTTTGGTCTCCTTGAGAAGCGCTGTGCGCGGGAGCATACTACGTCTCCAGCATAAACGAAAAGTTACGTTTGCAAATCTGGCTCCAGTGGATAACACGGGGCATGTTATGAATCGAATCGCGACAACGATAAAAAGTTCTTCTTTTTAGGGTATATATGCGGCCAAGGGCAGATCGCATTGTATGACGCGCGAGTGCGGGATGCTCGATTACTCGGGTTGACTTCTGACGTTGTCAAACCGCGGTTAATTAAGATAGAGAAGGCGGGATTAATGAGGTTTTACATCAAATTTTTCGTAACAGCTGTCTTGCTAGTACTTGTGGCTTGTGGAGGTGGGGGAGGCGGATCGGCACCTACTCAAGAGCCAACGCCTACCCCCACTCCTCCGCCTCCTGCGCCGGAGCCACCGCGCCCTGAAGAGCCTCCGTCTGGGGATCAGTCCGTAACAACGACCCTTGACATAGCGTATTGGCGGCGACTTACCCAAGAGCTCTCTAATTTCCTCAGCGAATTTAGATCGTCAGAGTTTTTGTACGCTAACGTGCCCAATCTCGAAAATTGCGATCCAGGGACTCTGAACGATGCGGCACAAACCCGATATCTTGAGACTTACAACGCGGCGCGCGGACTGCTTGGGCTTACAGAGGTTACCACCGCCTTGACTCTTACCACAGCTGCGCAACAAGCTTCTTTGGTGCAAGCTGGCAGGAAAGATCTAGCCCATCAAATTTCCGAAGATGATCCGTGCTGGGTAGCCGAAGCCGAGGTGGGCTTTAGCGATGGAAATTTGATCGGTCCCAGCAATGTGGAATCCACTTCAGATCTTGATCCGGCCTATCCAATCATATTTTGGATTATCGATACGTCTCCGCTTGGTGACACTTTTGGTGCAGGTCGCCGAGCCACGGCACTAAGACCCTCAATTGTACGGTCAGTTTATGGGCAGGTCTCTGCGTGGGGCGCACAGCTGAACGAGCGAGAGGACATGATGGAGCTGGATTCTGAACTGGAGTTTGTCGCCGCCCCCTACAGGCGGTTTCCGTATATACTCGCTAAGACATCATCTCAGCAGCCTTTTAAGTGGTCTTTTTCATTGGTAAATCGAAACCAGGGACAACCAAACCCGACAGCGTTTGCTGTCTCCGTTGTTAATGCAGAGACCGGTACGCCTCTTACAGTCACCGACGTCGATGCTCTGGGTGACGAAGGAACCTGGATCGTTCCCGAGTTCGAATATGACACTGAATACATCGTAACGATTTCAAACATATCCAATGCCGGAAATGGCCGAGAGACCGCAGAGTACCCTGTAGAAATCGTTTTTGGAGAGATTTTCGAGATAAATGCGCCAACGGAAGGCCAAGACCTTTCGACGGATAGGATGATCTCTGGCCGTTTTGATAGTTTGATTGATCGCGATGGTTTCGCGATTCGCATCGATGGAAGCCTCAACCTAACAGTCACCTCTAGCTCTGGATCTGCAAAAAGCGGATTTTACGTCCAAATCTACGATGATCTAAAGCACTTGATCGAGGAATCAGATCAGTCGACCATACTGTTGGAGGAGGTGATAACAGACGCCACGATCGTAATCACACCTTGTCCAAGCAATGCAATATCGATTGATGATTGCGAGGCTGTTGATGACTTCTTTGAGTATGCAGTTTCAATAAAGTAGTGAGTCGATTGTATCGATCGCCGCTTTCGCGGGGTTAGAGCTTTTGGGGCAGAAGTTTCAGAGTAATAACAGGTAGTGCGTGAAGTCGCGAAACCACCGTCTTTTTCCAAAGACTCATCGCCATAGACACGCGTTTGAGTGTCATATTGTTTCTGAACTTTTCAGCACCGTCCGTAGAAATGGAGCAGAACCCCCAGAATCTTGGGAGAAGCTCATCCAATGGGCTGCTCCGTCGACGAAGCCACAATAAAAGAGGCATGGGGTCTCAGCTTCTCGAGCACCCTACTGACCGATCGCGCTGGCAGTCCGAGGTATTCGCCTACCGCGGTAGAGGTCGCGCGCTGGCGCGCTGCGATCAGCACGCGCAGCACCTCTTCGGCCCGAAACTCAATGTTCGAGGACATCTCGGTACCGCCGGGATGGCGAGTCGGTACGCGACCCTATACAGTCCACGTCGAAGTCACCAGAGACGGAGACAACAAGGCTGAGCAAAGCGGTTGGCGTTGTGGCACTAGGCCAAGGCTGAATCGCATCCTACGAACGCGGCCCACTCATTCATCATCTCTCGCCGCTGCTCCATCAGGTCGGAGCGGAAGTACGCAGCTTGAACTTTATCGGTGAGCTGATGCGCTAGCGCCACCTCTGCCATGCGTTCGGGGTAGCGTGTTTTCTCGCCCACCCAGTCACGAAACGTGCTGCGAAGGCCGTGAACACTGGTTCGCTCCAGCCAACCCGTACGCTTTAGTACATTCGTCATGGCCATGTTACTCAGACATTTACCGCGCTTTTGGCCGGGGAAGACCCAGTCTCCCCTCTCGCCTTGATGAGCTGACTGGGCTTTCAAAACGGAAACCGCCTTATCACAGAGCGGGATCCGGTGCTCTTTGCCTGCTTTCATGCGCGACGCAGGAATGCGCCATTCCTTGCGGTCGAGGTCGATTTCCGCCCAGGTCGCTTCCAGGGTTTCACCGGTGCGTGTTGCACACAGGAGTGTTAGTAGAAGCGCACGACCCGCAGGCGTCTCAACAGCTGAGAGTTTGGCCGCCAGATCAGGAGCCTCTCGGTACGGTAGTGCCCGCTGATGCTCCACGCGATGAACCTTGCCCGGCCTGGGAAGCACGTTGTCGAGGTGCCCGCGCCAACGAGCGGGGTTGTCACCCTCACGATGGCCCCTCGTGGTCGCATAATCCAAAACACGTTCGATACGGCCCTGCAATCGTTTCGCGGTTTCGGTCTTCTCGGTCCAGATGGGGCTGAGCACCTTAAGCACCTGATCCGTGGTGACATCGCCTACTGGCACGGGACCCAGCACGGGAAAGGCATACGTCGTCAGCGTATTGCGCCACTGCTGCCCATGCTTGCGGTTAGTCCACCCCGCCGCGTTGTTATCGATATACTCCTCTGCGACGCGCAGGAACGTCATGGCGGCACGTTCTCGCTCTGCCGATTCAGCAGCCATCTCTGTTCGAAGCTGGGCCCTCTGGCGATCGCGGATCTCGAGCGGATCATGGCCTTGCTGGCGCTGATCCCGCGCCACGTCTCGGCGCATCCGCGCCTTCGCCAAACTCACCGCCGGATAGCCGCCTAACCCGAGCTCTCGCCGTCGCCCGTCCAGCTGGTAGCGGTAGATCCAATTTTTACTGCCGCCTTTGGCAACCAGTAGGTACAGTCCCTCAGCGTCCAAGTGTCGCCCGCGACGGGTGATACGATCACATTCTGTAGGTGTTAGCGCCACGAAGCTACCCCCCATTTACCCCCCACTCCAAACGAAGCGTAGCGCAACGGGATGAAACAGTCGAGGTGAGTTGTCGCGAGTTTTTAGGCTTTATTAGCAGATAATTGCGCTACTTCAGCGTGTTGCGCAATGTTTCACTACGATACAAAAAGGTGGCGGAGCGGACGTCCC
>JGI12048J13642_10345005_pt1 | contig 40012 bp, 36 predicted proteins | sample ElkSlonscriptome_16_FD_13642 | JGI IMG/M metagenome (IMG submission 13642)
CGTAGCTATGGCTACGCCGCGTCGTTCCGCCTCGCCGGGACGGCGCCTTCGGCCCCTCGGTAGCTACCAGACTTTGGCGACACCACACTAGGGCCTGCCGCCGGAGCGTGAACGGCCTCGGGCCCGTTCACTCACGAGGGCGTTCCGGTCACCCGACCGGGGCGCCCTCGTCCATTTCGCCCTCGCGCGGCTCGCGGGGCATGTTCTCACCGTGTCCCTCGAAGTCCGCGAGCGTGGGCGGACGCAGGAAGAGGTCGATGCCCAGCCAGAGCGTCTTCGCCCAGGGATAGGTGAAGATCGGGAAGGGGATAAGGAAGCCGATGAGCGACCACTTGATCGCGGTCCACGGCACCGCGGGCCACGTCACCAGAATCGCGGTGAGGCCGGCGCTGGCGATCATCAGCTCGGCCGTCACGAAGTTGATCACGTACCCGCCGAAGAAGTAGTCGGCCTCCCTGCGGTCCAGGAAGAGGTGGCAGCGTGGACAGGTGTCCCGCATCAGCACCCACCTGCTGAACAGCGGTCCGCCCCCGCAGTTGGGACAGCGAAGCCGGAGTGCGCGGAGGATGTGGCGCAGGGCGCGACCACGACTGAACAGCGGGGGCTCCGCGCCCCGTGGATCGGCGTCCGGGTCGTCCTGGAGGTCGTCCTGGGGGTCGCCCCGAGGGTCGCCCTCCGGGTCGGTTCGGTTGTCGGGGTGGTTCATGGCGGTCCTGATCTATCGGGGCTCGACATTCGTGTCGGGTTGGGGTCGGGGTCGGGGTCGGGTCGGAGCCGGTATCGATGTCGGTGTCGGAGTCGTCGACGTCCCGGCCGTCGAGCGAGCGTCCCTCACGGTCGCCCACGATTCGTCCCGGGAGGAGGGCGTCGGCGCCGAATCGATCGCGCACACCATCCATGGTCCGGTGCAGCTGCCGCATCCGCTCCGACTCGAAGCTCTCCCGCTCCTCGAACAGCGCCAACTGCCGTCCGTCGTCGCGCTCGACCAGATTCGACAGCCCGACGCCGATGAGCCGTGCGCCGGTCCTGCGCCGACCGCGGAGGTCTCCGAGCAGGTCGCGGGCGACGGGAAACAGGGTCGAGTCGAGTTCGACCGGCTCGGGGAAGGTGTGGCTACGCGACCGGGTCGTGAAGTCGCCGTCCCGTAGCTTCACCGTCAGGGTGCGGGCCTGGAAGCCCTCGGATCGCAGCTGGCGAGCGACGCCGACGGTGAGCTTGAGCATCCGACGTTCCAGCTCGTCGTCGTCGTCGATGTCGTCCGAGAAGGTCCGTTCGGCGGAGATGGACTTCCGCGCTTCCCCCGGGTTCACCTCGTCCGAGCCGATTCCGCGTGCCCGGCGGCGGAGCCACTCGGCGCGCCGCTCCCCGAACCAGCGGACCAGCCACTCCCGCTCGACCCCGAGCACATCCGGGACCCGCGACAGCCCGTGCGCCCGCAGCTCCGCCGCCAGCGCGGGCCCGACACCGGGGATGTCCGCGAGGTCGTGCTCCGCCAGGAAGTCGGCCTCCGACCCGGGTGCGACGACGTGGACCCCGTTCGGCTTGGCACGCCGCGTCGCGAGCTTCGCGACCAGCCGATTGGTGCCTCCGCCGATCGAGACGCGGATGTCGCTGCGTGCGTGGACCGTGCGGCGGATGCGATCCGCGGTCTCCGTCAGCGACTCGCCCCGAAAGAGACGTTCGGTGCCCGTGACGTCGAGGTAGAACTCGTCGATGGATGCCGCCTGGACCACGGGAGCGAGATCCTCGAGTGCCGCGCGGACGGCGCGACTCCGCTCCGAACAGGCGGATCTCGGCACCCCGACCACCATCGCGCCGGGACACAGTCGCAGCGCCTTGCCCGTGGGCATGGCGGAACGGACGCCGAATTCCCGGCAGGGGTACGAGGCGGAGGTCACGACCCCGCGTCCCGACGAGGATCCGCCCACGATCAGCAGGTCGGCGCGGCCGGCGCCCTCCGGATCCTCCAGGCGCGCCACCTGGACGAAGAACTGGTCGCAGTCGACCAGCAGGATTCGGCGGGGGCGGGCATCGGCGGTCATCGGAATGGAAGGTAGCGAATCGAGTCGCCGGAGGAGCGGTCTCGTGCGCCGCGAATACCGGAACCGCAGGCGTGGCGCGGGGTTTCGATACAGGCGAAAAAACACGACCGCTACCGAGGAGACATACCAGAATGGCTTACCCCTTCGAGCTGCCCGAGCTCGGTTTCGAGTACGACGCACTCGAGCCCAACATCGACGCCCGCACGATGGAGATTCACCACTCCAAGCACCACGCCGGCTACACGCGGAAGCTGAACGCGGCCCTCGAGTCCCACTCCGACCTGCACGGCTACTCCGCCGAGCAGCTCCTGCGTGGTCTCGACGGTCTGCCCGCCGAGGTCCGGACCGCGGTCCGCAACAATGGCGGTGGCTTCCACAATCACGCCCTCTTCTGGGACGTACTCACGCCGGGCGGCTCGGACGCGCCGACCGGTGGTCTCGCCACCGCGATCGACGGAGCCTTCGGGTCCTACGACGCGCTGAAGGACAAGCTGAGCGCCGCTGCCGGCTCGCAGTTCGGCTCCGGGTGGGGCTGGCTCGCCGTTTCGCCGTTCGGTGATCTCCAGGTGTTCTCGACCGCGAACCAGGACAGCCCGCTGATCGACGGCTACACGCCGATCTTCGGTGTCGACGTCTGGGAGCACGCCTACTACCTCCACTACCAGAACCGCCGTCCGGACTACCTGTCGGCGATCTGGAACGTGGTGAACTGGGATCGCGTCGGAGCACGATACGAGGCGGTCAAGGACGGCTGGATCCAGACCGTCTGATCCGGTTGGTCGAACGTTGTTGATGCGGGAATGTCCCCCGTCGGTCGAAGGGCGATACGGAAGCCTGCGGACCGGCGGGGGATTTTCCTTGTGCGGCGGTAATCAAATGTTTATTTCGTTCAGACAGCTTGTGAGGCCCAGTTTCCACTTCATGGGGTGTGTGCCGCCCGTGCGTGCGCGTCCCCGGAGACCCGATCCCATTCCACGACGATGACGGAATCGCGCCCCTCGACGCCCCGTCGCCCGGCAGGGCGAACGTCCGCAACGGTCCGACGGGCCGTGTCCCGGCGGGTTCTGTCCCGACGAGCCCTGTCCATGACCACGGCCGCGCTGGCCGCGTGCGCACTCGTCGCCGCCGACGTCGGCAGCGGTGTCGCGCAGAGCCTCCGCGGTTCGGCGGCGTCGCTGGACATCCAGAACCGAATCGCCCGGGAGCACGACTTCACGTACATCCGCGACGGCGCACAGGTCATGCGCTTCGTGGACGCCGGCTACCTCGTCGAGGTCCGTCCGAACCGGGACTTCGACCTCCACGCCGTGTCCTTCCCCTACGCGCGCCCCGAGGCGGAGCTCTTCATCCGCCGTCTCGCGAGCCAGTACCGCGCGGCCTGCGGAGAGCAGCTGGTCGTGACCTCCCTGACCCGCCCGCAGAACAGGCAGCCGCGGAACGCGTCCGATCGCTCGGTTCATCCGACCGGGATGGCCATCGATCTGCGCCTCTCCCGGAATGCATCCTGCCGGGCGTGGCTGGAGAACGTCTTTCTCGACCTCGAGCGTGCCCGCGTCCTCGAGGCGACCCGCGAGCGGTACCCCGCCCACTACCACGTCGCCATCTTCCCGCAGCAGTACTACCAGTACGTGCGGCGGAGGACCGAGTCGACGCCGGTGCTGAGGGCGGCCACTCGCGTGGCTACCTCGATGCAGTCCTACCGGGTGCGCCGCGGTGATTCCCTCTGGGACATCGCCCGGGAGTTCGATACCTCGGTCGCCCAGATCCAGGCGGCGAACGACCTGCGGGGCAACCGGATCTACGTGGGTCAGACGCTCGAGATCCCGGGCCAGACGCGGTAGACGTCAGCCCCCCCAGATTCGAGCGATCGCGGCGTCGTACGGCTCGTAGACCGGGATCCCGGTCGGATCGGGCGTGAGCATGTACGGCCGGCCACCCGGGTAGGCATTCAGCAGGGACCGATTGTCGATCGGTCCCATGTCGCGTGCCCAGACGAGTCGCGTGCCCAGACGACCCAGGTGCCAGCCAGCGCTGCGGTCACGTGCTACATCGCGCTGGCGTCGGCGAAACGGACCATCCCGAGCGTCGCTCGCCCCGCTGCGCCGGTGCGATCCCGACTCTGGCAAAGTGCGACGCCGGTGGATTGCAGGATGCAATGGGCGGGGCGAGGTTCTACCCATGCCGCCTGTAGCCCCCCGTCCCGACGATCACGGATTCCCGCAGGAGATCACCCTCCTGCGCTGGCTCTACCTCGGGCGCATGTCGCTGGTGAGCGGCGTGCTGGTCGCCGCGCTCTTCACCTTCAACGACGTGGGGCGTGCCACGGGGTTGTTCGCGCTGGCGCTGGTCTGGACGGTCGTGTCCGTCGTGCTGGGACGGAGAACCGTCGACGACGGGACCCGGCTCGGCGAGAAGTTCCGCTACGCGCAGGTCCTGTTCGACGTCCTCGTGGTGACCGCGGTCGTGCATGTGACGGGGGGCGGAGGCAGCCCGTTCGCGCCGGTCTACATCCTGGTGATCGCCGAGGGCGCCCTGCTTCTGCCACTGCCCGGCGGTCTGCTCGTGGGACTCGCCGCCAGCGCGGTGTTCGCGGCGGATGCGGTGCTCTGGCAGGGCGAGGCCAACGCCGATCCCCTGAACACCACCTTCCTGCTGCAGTTCGGGCTGTTCACGCTCGTCGCGATCGCCACGGGGCTCCTGGGTGACCGACTCCGCCGGGCCGGAATGCGCCTCGGCGCGGTCCAGTCCGAGCTCGAACAGCTTCGGCTGGACACGACCGACATCCTCGAGGCGCTCTCCACCGGGTTGCTCACGGTGGATGGAGACGGACGACTGGTGTATCTGAACCCGGCGGGCGCCGAGCTGCTCGGACTGGATGTCCGGGACTGGGTGGATACTCCGATTCTCGATACCGTCGACGGCATCGCCCCCGGGCTCGGCGGCATGCTGGCGCGCTCGATCCAGTTCCGAATGCCGCAGACCCGCTTCCGAACGACCATCACCCGTGAGGGCGATCCGATGGTGATCGGGGTCAGCACGACGGTGCTGGAGCGACCCGGTGACGACGCTCCGTCGGCCACCGCCGTGTTCCAGGACATCACGGCCGCCGAGCGCGCGGAACGGCTCGACCGCAGAACCCAGCGACTCGAGGCGGTCGCGGAGCTGTCCGCCTCGCTGGCGCACGAGATCAAGAATCCGCTGGCGTCGATTCGCAGCGCGGTCGAACAGCTGGCTCGTGGAGCCATGCTCGCGCCCCCGGATCGCGCCGTCCTGGAACGGCTCGTCCTGGACGAGTCGGATCGCCTGAGCCGGCTCCTGTCGGAGTTCCTCGACTTCTCGGCGATCCGCATGGGACGGACCGAAACCCACGACTTCGCCGAGATCGTGGATGGGGCGGTCCATCTCGCGTCCCGGCATCCCGACGCCGAGGGGGTCACGCTGGATGTGGTGATCCAGGGCGGGAGCGTGCCCGTGCCCGGCGACCGGGACCTGCTGCACCGCGCCGCCTACAATCTCGCGCTCAACGCCTTCCAGTACGCAGGCGAGGGGGGATCCGTGGCGGTCCTCGTGGACGACGTGGCCCACCTGCCTCCCGAGGCGGCGGCGGGGGTGGAGCGTGCGGTGCGCCTCACGGTACGAGACTCCGGACCCGGAATCGAGGAGGAGGATGTCGAGCGGGTGTTCGATCCCTTCTTCACCCGCCGTACCGGCGGAACGGGACTCGGCCTCGCCGTGGTGCAGCGGGCGGTCCGGGCCCACAGCGGCGCCGTCATCGTCGGGCGGGCACCGGAGGGCGGGGCGGAGTTCAATCTCTATCTGCCGGGCGGCGAGACGCCGGACCCGGTGTCGAGCGAGTCCACCGAGCTGGAGATGCAGGCATGAGCGACGGCCGCAGGATTCGACTCCTCATCGTCGATGACGAGACGGGGATTCTCGAGACGCTCGGGATCCTCTTCCGGGGTGAGGGCGATTTCGAGGTTCACACGGAGGCTCGGGGCGAAGATGCGATCGGGTGGATCGCGGAGGAGAGCCCGGACGTCGTGTTGAGCGACATCCGGATGCCCGGCACCACCGGTCTCGACGTGCTTGCGGCGGCCAACGAGGCCGATGCGGAGCTTCCCGTGATCCTCATGACGGCGCAGGCGTCGCTCCAGTCGGCGATGGAGGCGGTGAACCGGGGCGCCTTCTACTACATCCAGAAGCCCTTCCAGAACGACGAGCTGGTGGCCCTCGTTCGACGAGCGGCCGAGACGCGCGTGCTCAAGGAGGAGAATCGCGAACTGAAGAAGCGGATCGGGTCGCGAGACGCCGCGAATGCGGCACGTCCGATCGGGCAGGCGCGCAGTTTCACCCGGGTGATCGACCTCGCCGAAACGGTCGCCCCCACCGACTCCACCATCCTTCTGTCGGGCGAGAGCGGGGCGGGGAAGGAGGTCGTGGCCAGGTGGGTCCACTCGCTCTCCGACCGCTCCACCGGTGCCTTCTACTCCGTGAACTGCGGCGCCCTGCCCGAGAGCCTGCTCGAGAGCGAGCTGTTCGGGCACATGAAGGGCTCGTTCACGGGCGCCGTGAAGGACAAGGAGGGCCTGCTGGTCGCCGCGAACGGGGGCACGCTGTTCCTCGACGAGATCGGGGAGATGACCCCGGCCACGCAGGTGAAGCTGCTGCGGGTGCTGCAGGAGCGGGAGGTGATCCCCGTCGGCTCGACCGATCCGGTACCTGTGGACGTGCGGGTGGTCGCGGCCACGAATCGCGAGCTCGAGGACGAGATCCGTCGGGGCCGGTTCCGGCAGGACCTCTACTACCGACTGAACGTGATCGCGCTCCACCTCCCTCCGCTGCGCGATCGCAAGGACGACATCCCCCTTCTGATCGATCACTTTCTCGACGGATGGGAGACGGAGGGCGACGGCCGACCCGAGCTCGACGACGCGACGCTGAGGACGATGATCGAGCACGACTGGCCCGGAAACGTCCGGGAGCTGCAGAACGCGCTCGAACGGGCCGTGGTGGTATCGCAGGGCAGGAAGATCAAGCCGGATCATCTGCCCGAGCGGGTGAGGGAGACCCGCACGCCTCGCATCGCCGAGACCGAGCTGCCGCCCAACCCCAGCATGGAGGTCATCGAGCGCGCCTACATCGAATGGGTTCTCCAGGCCGAGGAGGGCAACAAGACGCGCGCCGCCGAGGTGCTGGGCATCGATCCGTCCACGCTGTACAGGAAGCTGAATCGGTACGGGATCGACGCGTGACCGGGGACGATCGAGCGGTGCCCCGACCCCGATTCCGGCATTGGGGCTACGACCCGGATCTGCCCTGGGACGACGTGGTGGTGTCCGTCGTGATCCCCTGCTACAACGAGATCGCGACGGTGGAGACGCTGCTGCGGGCGGTCCGGAGGGTCGACCTCGCCTTCGAGGTGATCGTCGTGGACGACGGCTCGACCGACGGGACGCGCGAGCTGCTGAGCGAGCTCGACGAGGAGGGTGTCATCGACACGCTCGTCTTTCACGAGCACAACCGGGGCAAGGGCGCCGCCCTCCGGACGGGATTCGCCCGGGCCACGGGGGATGTCGTGGTCGTGCAGGACGCCGACCTCGAGTACGACCCGCAGGAGATCCCGCTGCTGCTCCAGCCGATCCTGGAGGGGAAGGCGGACGCCGTGTACGGGTCGCGCTTCCTCGGAGGGCTGCCCCACAGGGTGCTCCTCTTCTGGCACTCCGTCGGCAACCGCGTGCTCACGCTGCTGAGCAACATGTTCACCGACCTCAACCTGACCGACATGGAGACCTGCTACAAGATGGTGCGCAGGGAACTCCTCCAGTCGCTGCCGCTGACCTCCGAGCGCTTCGGGATCGAGCCCGAGCTCACCGCGCGCCTCGCGCAGTCCGGCGCGCGGATCTACGAACTGCCCATCTCGTATGCGGGCCGATCCTACGCCGAGGGAAAGAAGATCGGGTGGAAGGACGGCGTCGAGGCCCTCTGGTGCATCGTGAAGTTCAACCTGTTGTCCGGGCGGGCGCCCTGGTGGACCGCCCCGGAGGTGCCGGCGTGGGAGGAGCGACGTCGGCTTCGCGCGGGCGACGAAGCGGACCCATCGCGGGACTGATTGCGGGGCCCCGGCAGGGCGGAGGCGGGGTCTCGCGTTTCTCCGGCATCTTGCAAAACACCAAGGCGGTGTGACCCACGATGCCCGAACGAACCCCGAATCAATCGACGAAGCATTTTCCGTAACTATTTGTTGCGCATGGACTTGAATCATTTCGGCACGAAGGTGGCCCGCTCGTTGCAACTACTGGGGGCGGACACCCAAGTATCACTCAACTCCACAACTGGAGAGCATTACCATGCACAACGAGAACAAGAAGGGTTTCACCCTGATCGAGCTGCTCATCGTGGTCGTCATCATCGGTATCCTTGCCGCGATCGCGATTCCGAAGTTCGCCCAGACGCGTGAGCGTGCCTACATCTCGTCGATGAAGGCCGACCTGCGCAACCTGGCCACCGAGCAGGAGATCTACTACTCGGACGGGAGCTTCAGCTACGCCGGTGACGTGGGAGACCTCAACTACACGGCTTCCGATGGTGTGACGGTAACGGTCGATGCCGCGGATGCGACCAGCTTCGAGGCGTCGGCAGAGCATGACGGTACCGACGTGACGTGCGACATCGAGTACGGAACGGGCACCGCCGTTGATGGCGTCGTTCAGTGCACGACCTGATCGACTCGACTGGCGGTTGCGCCTGAGACACGACAGGGAGCACTGCCCGTAGCAGGGGAGGGGGCGTGGCCCGGCCTGATGGGTCGAGTCACGCCCCCGCTCTGTTTCTGGAAGAATCTGTTTCGCCAGCCGGAGACCGGAGAACACCATGAACAGCACATATCGTAGACACGCGACGCGCGGGTTCACGCTGATCGAACTGCTGATCGTCGTGGTGATCATCGGGATCCTGGCCGCGATCGCCGTTCCACGGTACACCTCTACGCGGGATCGGGCCTACGTTTCGCAGATGAAGTCGGACCTCCGCAACCTCTCGTCGACCCAGGAGATCTATCACGCCGTGAACTCGACCTATACGGACGACGTCTCTTCTCTCGAGCCGAGATTTTCGGAGGGTGTGACGCTGACGCTTCCGGAGGCGAGCGTGCAGGGGTGGTCGGCGACGGCTACCCATGTGGCGCTGCCGGGACGGACATGCGCGCTCTACTACGGTGCCGTGTCCGACGTGTCTCCGGCTACCGTGGAGGGTGTAATCGCCTGCGACGACCCGTAGGTCTCACCCGAAGGCTACACGAACCACCCCTCATTTCCATTTCTCGAGTTACTCCACGATGGACGGAGACCGGAGAAACCCATGAAGGACGTAGACAGACATGCCGGACGACGGGGGTTCACCCTCATCGAAGTTCTCATCACCACGGCGGTCATCGGCATCCTCGCGGCCATGGCGATCCCGGCCTACGTCGGTGCACGTGAGCGCTCGTTCGTCGCGCAGATGCAGTCCGACCTCCGGAATCTCTCGTCGGCGCAGGAGCTCTTCCACATGGACAACGCCGCATACACCGACGACGTCCGGGCGCTGAGTGTCCGGGAGTCGGGAGAGGTGGCGCTCGCCATACCGGAGGCCGGGATCGACGGCTGGTCCGCCTCCGCCGCACACCCCTCGGTCCCGGATCGCAGGTGCGCCTTCTACTACGGAGATGCGGGTCCGGTGGCCCCGGCCACGCGACCCGGCGTCGTGATGTGCGGAGAAGCCATGGTGGTGCGCGGTGGAGGTCCGCGACGAGTCCTCGACCGCGGAGGGCGCACACCTCGGAGATAGCCGGGAAGCCCGGGTAGGATTCGGGCGGCCCGTGGTCTTCGAGGCCGGCCGCGCCGTACATTCAGCGGATCATGAGCCGACCCCCGCCGCCGCTCCGCCGCGAGATCATTCTCGCCTTCTCCGTCATCATCGGCGCCGCGACGCTGTTGTCGGGCGTGGCGCTCGCGGTGGTGTTCCCCCGCCTCGAGGCGCCGGCGCAGGACGTACTCTTCATCGCCGGCCTCGTCGCGGTGAACCTGCTGGTGGTGATCACCTTCGGCCGGCGCTTTCTTCACCGGACCTTCGTGCGGCCCGTCGAGACGATGGTGCAGGGCACGGGCCGTATCGCGTCGGGTGACTTCGATCATCGCATCGGGAGGATGCCGGGTGCCGAGCTCGAGGAGATCCGGACGAGCGTGAACGCCCTGGCCGACCGTCTGGTCGAGGACCAGGAGAAGCTCGCCGAGAACATCCGCTCGCTCGACCAGACCAATGCGGAGCTCGTGGCCACGCGCGACGAACTCATCCGCATCGCCCGCCTCGCCTCGGTCGGCACCCTCGCATCCGGCATCGCTCACGAGGTCGGCAATCCCCTCGGGGCGCTCGTGGGGTTCGCCGATCTCGCCCGAATCCAGGCGGAACGCGAGGGGCGGGACACCGAGCTGCTCGAGGCGGTCCGGGTCGAGGCCGACCGGATCGACCGGATCGTGCGCACCCTGCTCGAATTCGGGCGTGATCGCGACCCCGAGGGCGAGACGCAGGAGTCGGTGCGGATCGAGCCGATCGTGGCGAGGGTCCGCGACCTTCTGGAGTCGCAGGGCCGGCTCACCGACGTCGAGGTCTCCTGCGAGCTGGATCCCGAGATCCCGACGGTCGCGGGGCGGAGCCAGCATGTGGAGCAGATTCTCCTGAACCTGACGCTCAACGCGCTCGATGCGATGGAGGACACGGAGGCACCCCGGCTCGAGATCGGGCTTTCGGTCGAACCGGGCGGCTACCTCCAGGGCCCTCGACGGCGGGAGGACGACCCCGAATCGGTCGACTACTCCCACCTGCGCCGGGTGGCGACCGACAGTCGCGCCGAGGGGCCCGACGCACTCCACACCAACGAGCAGGTCGTCGTTCTGTCGGTTCGGGACAACGGTCCCGGCGTTCCCCCGGCTCAGGCGAACAGTCTGTTCGACCCCTTCTTCACCACCAAGCACCCGGGGAAGGGCACCGGAATGGGGCTGGCGATCTGCGCGCGGCTCGCCGACGGTATGGGGGGGCGCATCGATCTGGAGTCGGCGCCCGACGGAGGAGCCCTCTTCAAGTTGAGGCTCCCCGCACAATCCCACGCCGAGGCAGCCGTGAGCCAGTCATGAAGATTCTCGTTATCGACGACGACGCGGGTCTGCGGAAGTCGGTGTCCCTGATTCTCGCGGACGCCGACCACGAGGTGGCCACGGCGGAGGACGGCGAGCGAGGCCTCTCCGCGGCGGCGGAGTTCGACCCCGATCTGATTCTCTGCGACGTCCGGATGCCGGAGGTGGACGGCCTCGAGTTCCTCTCCCGGTACGGGGAGTCGGAGGGACGCGCCCTGGTCATGATGATGACCGCCTACGGGTCCATCGATCTCGCGGTCGAGGCGATGAAGAGGGGGGCCTACGACTACATCCCGAAGCCGTTCGGGGCCGAGGAGCTGGTTCTCACGATCCGGAAGGCGGAGGAACGCGAGCAGCTCAGACAGGAGGTGGGCCGGCTTCGGAAGGAGGTACGGGCGGACCGGCGCTTCGGCGACCTCGTCGCGAAGTCGCCGCTGATGATGGACGCCCTCGAGGTCGCGTCGAAGGCGGCTCCCTACGATTCACCGGTCCTGATCACGGGGGCGAGCGGAACCGGGAAGGAGCTGGTCGCGCGGCTGATCCACCGGGAAAGCTCGCGCGCCGACGCGGCGTTCGTGCCGGTCAACTGCGGCGCGATTCCCGAAAACCTCCTGGAGTCGGAGTTCTTCGGGCACGTCCGGGGCGCATTCACGGGGGCGGATCGTGATCGGGAGGGACTGTTCACCGCTGCGCATGGCGGGACCCTCTTTCTCGATGAGATCTCCGAGCTTCCCCTGCAGCTCCAGGTCAAGCTGCTGCGGGCGCTCCAGGAGGGCCGGATCCGGCCCGTCGGCGGGACGGGCGAGGCCGACGTGGACGTCCGCGTGATCTCCGCCACGAACCAGGATCTGGAACAGGCCGTCCAGGATGGGGACTTCCGCGAGGACCTCTACTATCGACTCGCGGTCGTGCCCGTGCATCTGCCCACCCTGGCCGCCCGTCCGGAGGAGATTCCGGAGCTGTCGAGGCATCTGCTCGACCGCCACAGTCGGCGGCTGGGCGTCGCCGTGGAGGGGATCGACACCGAGGCGATGGAGATCCTCATGGGCTACTCGTGGCCGGGGAACGTGCGAGAACTCGAGAACGTCCTGGAGCGGGCGCTGGTGATGACGGACACCGACCGGATCCGCCCCGAGGACCTGCCGGAGACGGTCCGCATCCCNCGACCCTCGAACGTCATGGCGGATCCGAATGGAGACCTCTCCGTGAAGCGGCGGTCGGCAGAGCTCGAGAAGTACCTGATCGAACGGGCGCTCGAACGAACGGGCGGCAACAAGACACAGGCCGCCGATCTGCTCGAGCTGTCGCCGCGCGCGGTGCGCTACAAGGTGCAGGACTACGGCCTGAGCTGAGCGAAGGCTCGCCGACCCCGGGGCCGGCCGGCGCAGACGCGCGAGTCGGGCCGGAATGGCCATCGGTCCGCCCGCTGCGAGCGGACAGCTTCGGGCATGATCGAACAGCCCCCGACACCGCCCCTTCCCTCCCTGCCCCCTGCTGCACCGGCATGGGTCGCGCACGCCGTGCCCCGCCCCGCCGATCGCCGCCGCGGGACGACGCTCGTCGAACTGCTGCTGGTCCTCGCGGTCGGTGCCGTGCTCCTGGGGCTCGGTGTTCCTCGCGGCCGCGCGCTGCTCGATCACCTCGCCGTCACGGCGGCACGGGAGGAGATCGCCGGCATGCTGCATCGCGCGCGCGCCCTCGCGCACGAGGCCTCGGGCGCCACCCTCCTGGTGGATGTGGATGCGGAGTCGATGACGCTGGTCGGGAGCGATGGTGGGGTACGCGGGCGGCTGCTTCTCGCGGAGCGCGGCCTGGACCTCTCCACCTCGGGATCGGGGGGCGTGATCGACATGACCTGGAACGCCCTGGGGTGGGGGGTGATCACCTCCCGTACGCTGGTGGTCCGGCGAGGCGCCGGGGAGGCCCGGGTGGTGGTGTCGTCGCGGGGGAGGGCGACGCGGCGATGAACGTCGGGGCGACGCGTGTCCCCGGTCGTTCCCCGGGCGGGACCGCGGGGTTCACGCTGGTCGAGATCGTCGTCGCGCTGCTGCTTCTCGAGGTCATCCTTCTCGGAGCGATCGTGTCGATGCGACTCGGGGCATACCGGGCGCGGCGGGCGCTGGTGCTGGAGCACGCCGTCTGGGCCGCCCGGTCGCTCGCGGACTCGATCGAGCATGTCGGGGTCGACGGGTCGGCGTCGAGAGACCGGGCGTGGGGGTGGCTGGTAGCCGGGGGCGACCGGGTGGAAGCGCGAGACTCGACCGGCCGTCTGCTGGTCAGCCTCGAGGTCGGGCCGTGAGGCGGCGGGGCGGCTTCTCGCTGGCCGAGAGCCTCGTCTCGCTGATCCTGACCGGACTGATCCTCAGCGTTCTCGGTCGGACGATGGTCTCGATCCGATCGGCCCTCCGGGCGACCACGTCCCTGTCGGAGCAGGTCGAGGCCGCCCGGGTGGGTCGGCACCTGGTCGATCGGGTGGCGAGCGCGGGCGGCGTGCTCCCGGAGTCCGCGGGTCCGGGGGAGGTCCGGGTCCACCTTCCCGTGGGATGGGCCGAGGTGTGCGACTCGGCCTTCGTCTGGAGGGGGATCCGGGCGCCGGACCCCGATCGCGACAGCGCGGTCGTCCTCGACGCACACGCACGATGGCATCGTGTGGGCGTCGCCGAGAGCGGGGCGGGTTCCTGCCCGGCGGCGTCCCCGGCGGCCGGCAGGGTGCGGCGCATCGCCTTCGACCCGGTCGTGCAGCAGCCTCGGCTCGCGCGCGTCTACGAGTCGGGGGTGATCCGGGTGGACGACGCCGTTCGATACGCCCGACGTTCGACGCCGCGGCAACCGCTCACGGCGCCGGTCCTCGAGCGGACGTCCTCGTACGCGGAGGGTGGTCCCGACGGTGTTCGACTGCGGATCGAATCGACGGAGGGTCGGGTGTGGGGGCGGTCGTGGTGGAACCGCTAGCGGGGCGGCCCGACCGGGGCCGCGGCGGTGCGGAGGCAGGGCTCGCACTGCTCGTCGTGATCATCCTGGGGACCGCCGTCGCGCTCATGGCGCACGCGGGCCTCATGATCGGACTCGCGATGGATCGGGCGGCGACCTCGTCGGTGGGCGTCGCGGAGGTGGACGCCCGGCTCGCCACCCTGGTGCGTCGCACCGCGCGCGGCATGACGACGCTGGACGCTCCCGTCCCCCCGGGGGTCTCGAGCCGCAGACTGTCCGCCGAGGTGCTGCGCCTTCGCGCGGACTCCGCCGGGCGGGGATGGACGGGACTCGTGTGGGCGATGGACCCGCAGACTCGCCTCGACGCCCTGGACGCCGCCGTGGTCGCGGGGGTGTCCCCGGCCGGCTCGACGCGGGGCCGCATCGACGCGTCGGCGCCCGACCCCTGTCGTCCGGAGTGGGCTCCACCCGCGCTCCCGTCCGACATCCTCGTGCGCGACTGGCACGCGCCCGAGTGGCAGGGAGACGACCCGCTCGATCTGGGACCGCTGGGCGCGTCGGACCGGGAACGGCTTGAGCGCCCCCCGACCGGGGGCACCGACACGCCGGATGCCGTATTCTCGCCGGAATCCCTTTCGCTGGGATCGGGCAGGTGGGAGGGTCTTCTCCTCGTCGACGGGTCCCTCGAGCTACGCGCCGGGGCGATCGTGACCGGCTGGGTCGGTGTGCGAGGAGACCTCACCATCCGCGGCGGAGCGGTGCTCGAGGGGATCGCGCGCGTCGGGGGAGGGCTCACCATCGCGCCGGGGGGGCTGCTGGAGCCGAACCCGTGCAGTGCCCTCGAACGCCTGCTGTCCGTGGACGCCCTGGTCTCTCCCCGCCTCATTGGAGGGTCGGTCTGGCCGTCCGATCCGCCCGCCTGACTCGATCCATTCACATGCGGCCGCCCGGCGAACACTTCCGTATGCGGAAACTTCTTTCCGCTCCGGCGCGCCCCTTCGATGGAGGATTCCCCGGCATCGGTGCGTTTCGTGGGTGGCACGCTTCTGGTAGCCGAAGGACGGGCTGGACCAGCCGGGAGGCCGAGCATCTCGAGCGCCGGGACACCCGGCGGTCCGGAGGGCCGGACGGCCGTCTGCGGCCTGCGGCCGAATCGACGCTCGTGTGGTCTGGCGTCAAATGTTTACGAAATGCTGGCGAAACGAGGTCACCCATGGCTATGCTTGACACGTCGGGGCTCCGCCGGGTAATGTCGGAGCCAGAATACGGGGAAACGTTTGTTCCCCCGCAGTCCTTCTCACCTCGCTCGACGAAGGCGAATTGATGGCGCTCTTCGGACGCACAAGGACGTCGGTAGGACTCGACATCGGATCCGGCTTCGTGAAGCTGGTTCAGGTCGATCACTCCGGCGATCAGCCCGAGGTGACCCGTGTAGTCATGCGCCCGCTCCTCCCGGACACCATCGTCGAGGGCGAGATCATGGACTACGCGCTGGTCTCCGATGCCGTTCGCGGCCTCTTCGACGACGTGTCTGCGTCGGGTTCGAGGGTCGTGACCGCGGTCGGTGGACACGACGTGATCATCAAGAAGATCGAGATGACGCGGATGAAGGAGTCGGAGGCCCGGCAGGCGATTTCGTGGGAGGCCGAGCAGCACGTGCCCTTCGACATCAGCAGCGTCGAGCTCGACTTCCAGATCCTCGACCCCGAGGGTGCGGGGGTGAACATGGAGGTCCTGCTCGTGGCGGCCAAGCGGGAGCTGGTCGACAACCGTCTTGCCCTGATGTCCGACGCGGGGCTCGACGCATCCATCATCGACGTGGACGCCTTCGCGCTCCACAATGCGCTCCAGCACAACTATCCCGAGGCGAGAGAGGGCACCGTCGCGCTGGTCAACATCGGCCACGAGGTGACGAATGTGAGCATTCTCGAGGATGGTGTCCCCATCCTGACCCGCGATGTCCCCTTCGGCTCGCGCCGGGTCCGAGAGGACCTGCAGCGGGAACGCGGGCTGACGGCGGAGCAGGCGGAAGACGTCGTGCAGGGTCGGAGTGCGCTGGAGGACCTCGCACCGATCGTCGCAGTGGCTGCGGAGGAGGTCGGCGTGGGCATCGAGCGGGCAGCCGCCTTCCTCATGACGCGCGAGTCCGGCGACGGACTGGGGCGAATCTACATCTCCGGCGGTGGCGCTCGAATCCCCGGGATGGAGCAGGCCCTGGCCGACCGGATGAGCGTCGAGACGTTCATGGTGAATCCCTTCGAGCGCGTGCCGGTGACGGCCTCCGCAGCGTCGGGAATGGACCTCGAGTCGGCTGCACCGATGCTGCTGCTGTCGCTCGGCCTCGCCCTTCGGAAGGCCTGAGGAGCGCCCAATGATCGAAGTCAACCTCAATCCCGCCACGAAGTCGCGGCGCTCCGGCTCCGGCTTCAAACTCTCGCTGCCCAGCTTCGGCGGTGGGAACGGCGAGGGTCGCGGGATGGACCGGTGGGTCCTCGTCGCCGTGCTCGCCTGTGTGGCGGCGCTCGGGTACATCGGGTTCTTGTGGAACGGGATCACGACGGACCTCGAGGATCTGAACGTGCGCCTCGAGACCGCTCAGGCGGACTCCGCCCGGTTCGCGGTGCAGAGCGAGCGAATCGCGACGCTGCGGGCCCGCCGCGACTCGATCAACGATCGAATCCGGGTGATTCAGGAGATCGACCAGGGCAGGTTCGTGTGGGCCCACGTCCTCGACGAGGTGGCACGCGCCCTTCCCGACTACACCTGGGTGACGGGCATCACCGCGCAGAGTCCCGAGCCGAATCCCCAGTTCCGCATCGACGGATTCGCCGGGACGCAGTTCGCGGTGGCCGTCTTCCTCGAGCAGCTCGAGGCCTCGCCCTTCTTCGCGCAGGTGGACGTCGTCGAGATCGGGGCGGAGGATGTCGGCGAGGCGCAGGACGCCCAGCGCGTCCAGGCCTACGCGCTCAGCGCCGTCTACGTGCAGCCGCCCTTCGAGATTCTCGAATCGGTGCCGCTGTTCGACGGAGAGATGCCCGCGACCGCCTCCACATCCGCCCCGAACTCAAGTGACATGACGGCGCTCGCCGATGGGGGCCTCTGATGGCGCTTCTTCCGCAGGAACCGAAACGGCAGCGCGCGCTCGTGGTGATCATTCTCGCCGTCGCCGCCGGGGCTCTGTTCTGGAACTACTGGCAGGTTCCGAAGCAGGAGGAGGCTGCGGCGATCACCGACCGCGTCGAGTCGCTGGAGGCTCAGAATCAGGCGGCCCGGATCGCGGCGGCGCGTGGCATGGAGGGCCTCGAGGAGAACCTCGCCACCTTCGAACGGCACATCGCTCGCCTCGAGGAGCTCGTCCCCCGCGCGCAGCAGCTTCCCTCGCTGATCGTGGACATCAACACGGTCGCCGAGCGGCTCGACATCGCACCCCTGAACTTCGTGCCGAACCCGCCCGAGGTCGGTGAGACCTACACTCGCCGCGCGTTCGAGTACTCCTGGGTCGGCGAGTATCACGCCATCGGACAGTTCCTCGCCTCGATCGCCTCGCTCGAGCGGATCATCACTCCGACGCAGCTGCAGCTCAGCAGGTACGACGCGCCGAGTGAGTATCCCGACCTCGACTCTCCGGTGCTCGCGGAGTTCACGATCGAAACGTATGTCCTTCCGGCTCCCGGTCAGACGCCGCCGGCCGATTCGACGAATGTGGAGGGAGGATGAAGACGCGTGTACTGCTGATGGTGTGCTGCTTCGTGGCGTACCTGTCCACCCCTGCGACGGCTCAGGACGCCTCGGTGTCTACCCAGGCGCAGGATGTCTCGGTGCCGCCGGAGCCTCAGCAGGCCCAGCAGCAGACCGCACCCACCGACACCGTGGTGGTGGAGCTGGTATTGCGCCGAGAGGTCTTCGCATACCCGACCTTCACCCGCCAGAATCCCTTCGTCCCGCTGACGTCCACCGAGGCGGGTCCCCGCTTCGACCAGATGCAGTTGACGGGAATTCTCGAGGACGAGCTCGATCCTGCTCGAAGCATCGCGGTGATCGCCGCGGTCGGCTTCGGACAGCAGGATCAGCCCGGGGGGGGCGGTTCCATCGGTGCGGTCGAACGACTCCGGATCGGGGATCGCTGGGGGAATGTGCGGGTCGTGAGTATCGAGCCCGCGAGGGTCGTCGTCGATGTAAACAACTTCGGGATCGTGGAGCGCCGTGAGATGCGCCTGCAGTCTAGGAGCCAAGGAGGCTCATGATGTCGTCCATTCTCGCTCTCTGGACCAGTGTCGCCGTGGCCTTCGGAGGCCCTGTCAAGGAAGTCCGAATCGCCCCGGGGGCGAACACCACCGAGGTGGTGGTTGCCGTCGACGGCGTCGTCGAGGTCCGCGAGTTCATGATGGAGGCGCCTCATCGCCTCTTCGTGGACCTCATCGGCGCGAGCAAGGTGCTCCGGGGTGAGGAGTTCTCGATCGGACGTGGTGGAATCGTCTCGATGTCCGCGACGCAGTACTCGGAGGACGTCGTGCGCCTCGTACTCGAACTCGAGGACGAGGTCGGATACGAGGTCCTGAGACGGGACGGCCAGGTGCTGATCGCGCTCGAGAATCCGGGTGCGGCGTTCCAGCCCTGGACCTCGACGCCCGTGGCCGCGCCCGCGCCGTCTCCGGCCGTTCGGGGCGACGCCCCCGTGCAGCAGGTCGCCTCGCAGGAGGCGGACCGGATGAACATCACCTTCGTCAACACGCCCATCGAGGACGTGATCTTCACCTTCTCGGAGTTCTCCGGGCGGTCGATCATCCTGGGGACGGGTGTCGAAGCGCAGATCAGCGCCAAGATCGACAACCAGCCGTGGCAGGACGCCCTCGAGGCGATCCTCCGCGCGAACGGCTTCGTGGCGCAGGAGGGGCAGTCCGGCATCATCCGCGTGCTCGAGGGGCAGAGCCTGCAGCAGCAGGAGGCCTTCGAGCCGATGATCACCCGGACGTATCTCCTGAACTACGCCACGGCCGAAGAGGTCGCGCAGGCCCTGCAGAGCGTCGTCAATCCGCAGCAGGGTGGCGGTGGCGGCGGCGGCGGCGGCGGTGGTGGCGCCGGGCAGGGTGCGCGCGGAAGCGCCGAGGCCGTGCCGGGCAGCAACTCCGTCGTGGTGACCGCGATCGCGCGGATGCACGATCAGGTCGCGCAGGCGCTTCTGGCGCTCGATCGTCGATTCCCCTCGGTGAACATCCAGGCGAAGATCATCTTCGTGAACCGCACCGATCTGAACGAGCTCGGCATCACCTACGATCTCAAGGACTCGCGGGGCAACCAGCTCAACCTCATCGCGCCGGGAGCCGTGGACGCGAATGGGGACGGGGTCATCGACCTCGATGAGGAGTCCGTCCAGCAGGGGACGAACGTGGTCTCGCTCGGGGGCAACTCGATCGCCGCCCTCGGCAACGCCAACAGCCGTCTCCCGAACCCCTCGATCCAGCTTCTCAGCTCGCTCGTCATCGGGCGCCATACGCTGATCAACTTCATCGAGGCGCTCGAGCAGTCGAACCTGAGCGACATCCAGGCCGAACCCTACCAGACCGTGCTGAACAATCAGCAGGCGAGGATTCAGGTCGGTGAGCGTACTCCGCTGCGTGTGCTCGACGCGGGCGCCCTGGGTGGTGGTGCGGGCGGCGGCGGGGCCGCCGTGCCGCAGGCGACGGTCAACTTCCAGGAGACGGGAATCATTCTCGAGGCGACGCCGACCGTCACGAACAACGGCGAGATCATCCTCCAGCTGCGGGCCGAGCGCTCGGCGCCGCAGGTCGCAGAGTCCGACGTCGGGTTCATCTTCACGACGCAGAACGCCGAGTCGCGGGTTCTGGTCGGCGATGGCGAAACGGTGGTCATCGGCGGCCTGACCGTCACGGAGAGGAGCGAGGTGCGCAGTGGCGTTCCGATGCTCATGAACCTGCCGCTGATCGGCCGACTCTTCCGCTCGACCCGTGAGAGCGTGGTCCAGCGGGATCTGATCATTCTCGTCACCCCGACGATCGTTCGGGACGGCGCGTCGAATTGAGGTCCGGAACGGGAGACTGATGATGCTTCGCTCGCGCGGCCGAACAGGCCACCCCCGACGGTTTCTCCCGGTCCTCGCGGCCGGACTGGTCGCCGTCGCGGCGTGTGAAGGACCCAACGCCTTCCAGGGCCCGATCGGCGGCGGCGCCGGAGCGACCGGGTCGGCTCCGGTGATCTCCATCGTGCAGCCTCGTGGGGATTCGCTCTCCGCCCGCCCGCTCGGGGACTCCGTGCTGGTGCGTGTGGAGGCTCGGGACAATGCGGGCCTCGATTCGATCGTGTTCTTCGGCGCCACGCTTCGGGGAGACCCGAGCCTGGGCACCGACACGATCGTCCAGCGGTTCAGCACGAAGAAGGTCGTCCTCCCCGGTGTTCGGGACACGACGGTCGCCCGGTTTCTCCTTCCGACCGCGGATACGGCGAGGGAGACGACGCAGCTCATCGCGACCGCATTCGACACGGAGGGCCTGTCGTCCGCCGATACCGTGGCGCTGGTGCTCGGAGGTCCGGACGTCCAGCTCCTCAACCTCGAGGGCGGCGAACAGCTCCTTGCCGGTCTGAACCTCAACCTGAGCGTCATCGCGAGGGATCCTCAGGGGATCCTCTCGGTGGAATACGTCCTCGAGGGTGCCATCGAGCAGACGCTGCAGCGCACCTTCGCCACCGGTCCGGACTCGGTCCGCGTGGATACGACCGTGGCGCTCCCGGCCGGCACCGAGGGTGAACTGAACCTTTCGGTGATCGCCCGCAATTCGCTGGGCGTTACCGGTGCGGACGGTCCCGTGACGCTGCAGGTGATCGCCTCCGGCGGTGGGGACACGATCCCGCCGACGGTGAGCGTGGAGGCGTCGGCGATGCCGGCACTCGAGCTGACCGATTCGATCTTCCTCACGGCCACCGGGTCGGACGACGCGCAGGGGTCGGGGGTCGCGTCGGCCAGCTACACCGTGCGTGCGATCTCGCCACGCCGTGGAGACACGCTGAGCGTCGGGGATGGTACGACATACGCGCCCCCGCGCACCGGGACGGTGTCGCAGGGCTTCGTGGTCCCCGTCTTCAACGTCGACTCGCTGGGGCTTCCAGACACCCTCACCTATGAGGTCGAAGCGACCTTCACCGACGCGGCCGGCAATGTATCCGAGCCCGCGACGACGACGCTCATCCGTCAGCATGTGGCCGGTCGGACCGTCACGCTGCCGGAGGGCGGCACGGTGCTCGATGCCGTGGTCGATACGGCGCGCCGCAATCTGTTCCTCTCGAACATCGACGTCGGCCAGGTCGAAGTCTTCCGCCTGGACGATCAGGAGTTCGGGACGGCGATCGGTGTCGGATCCCAACCTCTGGGGATGGATCTCTCGCGGGACGGTGACTCGCTGTGGGTCGCCAACGCCGGAGGTACGAACTTCTCCGTCGTGGACCTGACGCTCGAGCGCGAAGCCGACAACAACCGGTTCTTTACCCCGGTGGTCTCCCTCTTCGACGTCGAGCTCGAGGACGGGCGGTACTTCATCTACACCCTTCCGGAGCCGGGAAGCCCCGCCTTCAGCGACCGCGGGCAGTACATGGCGGTGGACTCCTTCGGGAACATCATCTACTCCACCGAGACGACGCTTCTCGGTAACTTCGGGACGGCCCGAAAGGCCTTCCAGCCCATAGGATTGCCGCAGTCCGAGGTCAAGCTGTTCATCGAGCACGGCCTCACCACGCAGACCGACGACTTCTGGGCGCTCGCGCACATCGACTCGATCGGAACCTCGTTCTCGAGCGACACGACGATCGTCTCGAATCCGGACATGACGGCCGACACGACCATCGAGAACTCGGCCGCAGTCACCTTCTTCGATCACGTGCCCGGTGACGAGTCGCAGTTGATCACGGGTGACGCCTTCACGAACCTCAACGAAACCCCGACGGATGCGTGGGTCGATCTGGTCGCGGCCGGCTCCGACGCGGCCATCGTCGAGAGTGCGCGCTGGAATATCCCGAGCCTCGGCTTCAGCGACACCACGTACGTGGCTCGCTCCGGTGATCGGGGGTGGGTGCTCATCGGGGAGGGTGCGACGGACCCGTTCGCCCGCGTGATCATGTACTCGGCACGTGAGGACGAGGAGGTCGCTCTCAGCGGACGAATTTCCGTGAACGACTTCCTGCTGAACAGCTCCGTTCCGGTGCGTGGTATCGGCGTCAACTACGACGGCACCATGTCGGTGGCGCGCGCCGACGAGGCGTACTTCTTCGACGAGCGACTGCGTCTGCAGGGCAACGTGCCGATCGACAATGCGGCCGTGTCGCAGGGTGCGACGCTGCACCCCCTCCATGCGAACGCACCGGGACGAGAGAATCCCAACGGCGCGTACCAGCCCGACACGCACCTCGCCTTCGTCGGCGGAGGCGACGGGACGATCGAGATCATGGATACGCAGCGGTTCCGCAGGATCGGGACCGCCACCATCCGTGACGTCATCCAGGGACCGCTGAAGGCGATCCTGCCCTTCCCGGAGGACAACGCGGGACGGACATGCGCGACGGTGCCGATCTTCGATCGCGACGGGGAATTCATCGGGGACGCCGTCCAGATCTACCAGGGCGGGATTTTCGAGTCCCCGATCGCGCCGGACGGGTTCTCGGAAGACGAGTGTGTGGTGGCGAAGGTGTTCGCCGTCACGTCGGCCGGCGGAGTGGTGGTAGTGCCGATTCGGAAGGCCGATGTGCTTCGGAGCCACCCGGCGCGCCAGTAGTCCGGCGGTGCGCGAGTAGTCGGCGCGCCCACCCCTACAAGCCGGCGTCGACGCGCCGGCCCGAGATCGAACGAGGCGCGGTCCCCCTTGGTGGGGGGCCGCGCTTCGTGCATCGTTGAGCCATGTCCAACCTGATGAACCGACTCAGCTTCCACACCGCGGGCGAATCGCACGGGCGGGGCCTCGTGGCCCTGCTCGAGGGCGTGCCCGCCGGCCTCGATCTCGACGTCACCCGCGACGTCGACCCCGAACTCGCCCGTCGCCAGGGTGGCTACGGCCGGGGACGCCGCATGGAGATCGAGTCCGACCGCGTCGAGGTCCTGTCGGGAATCCGACTGGGGGAGACCCTCGGCTCACCGCTCGCCTTCGCGATCTGGAACCGCGACTGGGAGAACTGGACCAAGGCGATGGCGCACGAGTCGCCGCCGGAGGATGTGAACCCGAAGGCTCTGCGGTCGATGTACCTGCCGCGACCCGGGCACGCCGACCTCGTCGGGGTGCTCAAGTACGCTCGACGTGACACGCGCGACATCCTGGAGCGCGCCTCGGCGCGGGAGACCGCGGCCCGGGTGGCCTGCGGTGCGGTCGCGAAGCGGCTGCTCCGGGAGTTCGGCGTCCGGATCGGCAGCCATATCACCTCGATCGGGGACATCGAGGCGGAGCTGCCCGAGGAGATGCCGGACGATCTCAACGCCGCCGTGGACGACACGCCGGTCCGCTGCCTCGACCCCGACGCGACCGAGCGGATCACCGCGTCGATCGATCGGGCGAAGGAGGAGGGCGACACGCTCGGTGGTGTGTACGAGGTGATCGCGACGGGTGTGCCGGTCGGACTCGGCAGCCACGTCTCGTGGGATCGCAAGCTGGACGGCCGACTGTGTGCCGCCGTGGCGTCGATCCAGGCGACCAAGGCGGTCGAGATCGGCGACGGGGTGGGGCAGGCGTACCGGCCGGGCACGCGCGTGCACGATCCGATCGTGCCGGCGCCGCAGAAGCCCCGCACCGGTGGGATGGGCCGCTCGACGAACCGAGCCGGCGGCCTCGAAGGGGGCATCACGACCGGTGAGCCGCTCGTGGTCCGCGGCTACATGAAGCCCATCTCGACGCTCCGGAATCGGCTCCCCAGCGTCGACCTCCGCGATGGCTCGGTGGCCGACGCCGCCACCGAGCGCAGCGACGTCTGCGCGGTCCCGGCGGCGGGTGTCATCGGAGAGGCGATGGTGGCGCTGGTCCTCGCCGACGCCCTGCTGGAGAAGTTCGGGGGCGACTCGGTGGAGGAGCTCCGGCGCAACTTCGATTCCTACCTCGGCTACCTGACGGAGCGCGGATGGGGCGAGCGGCCCCTCTAGTCCCGTCGGACGGGCCGGCCGGCTCCCTCGTCCTGGTGGGCTTCATGGGCGCCGGCAAGACCACGGTCGGTCGCGCGCTCGCGGACCGGCTCGGCTGGCGGTTCGTCGACGCGGACGCCGCGCTCGAGCGGCGGTGCGGTCGCACGATCCGGAGCTTCTTCGAGGCGGACGAGGAGGCCGAGTTCCGCGCGCTGGAGGGCGAGGTGGTGCAGGATCTCGTCGCCTCCCCCGAGGCTCTCGTGCTGGCGACGGGTGGCGGATGGGCCGCGGATCCGGCGCGTGTGCGCGGCCTTCCGGCTGCCGCCCGGGCGATCTGGTTGCGCGTGAGTCCGGAGGTTGCGGTGCGGCGGGCTTCGGGCGAGGCTCCCTCCGACGACCCGGCGGGCCGCCGGCCGACTCGTCCGCTGCTCGCGGTGGACGACCCTCTCAGTGCGGCCCGCGCGCTGCTGGACGACCGTGAGGCCGGTTACGCCGCCGCCCCCGTCTGGATTGAAACGGACGGACGGCAGCCGGGTGAGATCGTAGCAGAGATCCTGGACCGCATCGGAGGCGCCGGGCCCACCCGGGACGGCGCGCCCGAACGCTGACTTCGACCGAACAACGCATGTCCCGCAAGAATCTCGTCATCGTCGAGTCGCCCGCGAAGGCGAAGACCATCGGCCGGTACCTCGGGCCCGACTACGACGTCGAGGCGTCGATCGGTCACATCCGTGATCTCCCGAAGAAGGACCTCGGGGTGGACGTCGACAACGACTTCCAGCCGAAGTACGTGACGACCAACAACCGGGTCGTGAAGAGCCTGCGTTCGAAGGCGAAGGGGGCGAAGCGGATCATCCTCGCCACCGACCCCGACCGCGAGGGTGAGGCGATCGCGTGGCACCTCGCCACGGTCCTGGGCTACGACGAGACGCCGGACCGATTCGATCGGGTCACCTTCAACGAGATCACCAAGTCGGCGGTGGCGCGCGCCATCGAATCGCCGGGCCGCATCGACGACCGCAAGGTCGAGGCGCAGGAGACGCGCCGCATCCTCGACCGCCTGGTCGGCTACAAGGTGAGCCCGCTGCTCACCAAGCCCATTCGCCCCGGACTTTCGGCGGGTCGTGTTCAGACCGTCGCCCTCCGCCTCATCTGCGAGCGGGAAGCCGAGGTTCGGGCGTTCGATCCCGAGGAGTACTGGTCGATCACGGCGCACCTGAAGAAGGACGGCCAGCCCTTCGACGCCAAGCTCCAGAAGATCGACGGCAAGAGCTTCAAGCTCGGCAGCGAGGAGGTCACGAAGCAGGCCCTCGACGAGATCGATGGGGTGCCCTTCGAGGTCACTCGCGTGAAGCGGCGCGAACGGCGGAAGAACCCGTCCGCCCCCTTCACGACCTCGACGCTGCAGCAGGAGGCCTCCAAGCGACTGCGCTACTCGGCCAAGCGCACCATGGGTGCGGCCCAGAAGCTCTACCAGGGGGTGCAGGTCGGCGGGCGTGGTCAGGTCGGTCTGATCACGTACATGCGGACCGACTCCACCCGGGTGTCCGGCTCGGCGATCGGGGCGGCACGCAGCTGGCTCACCAGGGAGTTCGGGGACGACTACCTCTCCGAGCGGGCTCGCAACTGGGGCGGCAAGAAGTCGAAGGGCGCGCAGGAGGCGCACGAGGCGATCCGCCCCACCGACGTCAGCATCACTCCCACGGAGGCGGCCCGGCACCTCGACTCCGGCCTCGCCCGACTCTACGAGCTGATCTGGCTCCGGTTCGTCGCGGGCCAGATGGCCCCCGCCGTGTTCGACCTCACCTCGGTCGACTTCGACCTCCAGGGCTCGGAGGGGCGCGTGTTCAACTACCGGGCCACCGGCTCCGTGCTCAAGTTCGCCGGCTTCACGAAGCTCTACGAGGAGGCCAGCGAGGCGGGCGACCATCGGCGTCTCGGGGACGCCGAGCCGCTGCCGGAGCTGGAGCAGGGGGATCTGGCCGATATCGACACTATCGAGCCCAGGCAGCACTTCACGCAGCCGCCGCCGCGGTTCTCCGAGGCGAGCCTCGTGAAGGAGCTGGAGAAGGAGGGGATCGGACGCCCGTCGACGTACGCGGCGATCATCTCCAAGATCGTGGACCGGGGGTATGTGAAGCTCGAGAAGCGCCGCTTCGAGCCGACCCAGCTGGGCGAGGCGGTGTCCAGGTTCCTCGTCGAGCTCTTCCCGAACATCTTCGACGTCGAGTTCACCAGCCGCATGGAGAGCGAACTCGACCGCGTCGAGGAGGGCGAGATCGACCTCGCCGGGTTGCTGGGCGACTTCTGGCCGCGGCTCAAGGAACGCCTCGACCAGGGCGAGGAGGTCTCGGAGGAGAAGCTCCGCGAGATCTTCGAGGTCGAGGGCGAGACCTGCGAGAAGTGCGGGAGGCCCATGGCGGTGAAGTTCAACCGCTACGGCGCCTTCCTCGGCTGTTCCGGATATCCGGAGTGCAAGAGCACGAAGCGCATCGAGGGGGAGGAGCCGATCCGTCAGGAACTCGGCGCGGATCCTGAGACCGGCCGGACCGTCTACGCGAAGAACGGCCCGTACGGCCCCTACGTGGAGCTCGAGAAGGCGGAGGGCGAGAAGAAGCCGAAGCGCTCCAGCCTGCCGAAGGACATCTCGATCACGGACGTCGACCTGGAGGAGGCGCTCAAGTTCCTCTCCCTTCCCCGCACGCTCGGCGAGGACCCCGACACGGGTGCCGAGATCTCCGCGGGGCTCGGACGATACGGTCCCTTCGTCCGCCGCGAGAAGACCTACGCCAACCTCGAGAACGAGGCGGCGATGTTCACCGTCACCCTCGAGGAGGCGCTGAAGCTCATCGAGGAGAAGGAGAAGACGGGCGGCAAGCGCGTCATCAAGGACTTCGGCGAGCATCCCGACTCGGGTGCGAAGGTCCAGCTGCTGAGGGGTCGATACGGCCCGTATGTCACGGACGGCGATGTGAACGCGACCGTGCCGAAGAAGATGGATGTGGACGAGGTCGACGCCGAGACCGCCTTCGACCTTCTGGAGAAGAAGCGGGCCCGGGGGGGCGGCAAGGGCCGTGGCAGGAAGAAGGCGAAGAAGAGCTCCACGAAGAAGAAGTCCACCAAGAAGAAGTCCGCGAAGAAGAAGTCGGCGAAGACGAAGGCCTCCAGCAAGAAGAAGTCGAGCTGACCGTGGCGCGCGTGACGATCGTCGGGGGAGGCCTCGCCGGCTGCGAAGCTGCTCGGTGGCTGGCGGATCGGGGCCACGAGGTCGTGCTGCACGAGATGCGGCCCGTGCGTGGCACCGAGGCGCACCAGACCGACGCGCTGGGTGAGCTGGTCTGCACGAACTCCTTCAAGAGCGAGGACCCCGCCAACGCGCACGGCACCCTCAAGCGCGAGATGCGCCTGCTCGGCTCCACCCTCCTTCGATCCGCCGACGTGTCGCGCGTAGCCGCGGGATCCGCGCTCGCCGTGGATCGCGGGCTGTTCGCCGAAGCGATGTCCGCCGCGGTCGCCGACCGGGACAACATCGAGGTCGTTCGCGACGAGGTGACCGAGCTTCCGGACGGCCCGGTCATCATCGCAACGGGGCCCCTGACCTCGGATGCGCTTTCCGCCGCCATCCGGGCCGAACTCGGCGACGACGGGCTGGCCTTCTTCGACGCCATCGCGCCGATCCTGGACCGCGAATCCCTCGACGAGTCGATCGTGTTCGAGGCCGGGCGCTTCGAGGAGTCGGGCGACTACCTCAACTGCCCGATGACGAAGGAGGAGTACGACGCCTTCATCGCCGAACTTCAGGGCGGGGAGGGCTACGAGGGCCAGGACTGGGACGACGTGCCGTACTTCGAGGGGTGTCTCCCGATCGAGGTGAGTGCATCGCGTGGGGCCGAGACGTTGCGATTCGGCCCGATGAAGCCGATCGGGCTGGAGGATCCGCGCACGGGTGAGCGGCCGTGGGCCGTCGTGCAGCTACGCCGGGAGGACCGCGCCGGCCAGATGTGGAACATGGTCGGCTTCCAGACCCGTCTGAAGCGGGGCGAGCAGCGGCGGATCTTCACCATGATCCCCGGTCTGGCCGAGGCCGAGTTCCTCCGCTGGGGATCGATCCACCGGAATTCCTACCTCGACTTCCCCCAGCGGCTCAGCGACCACGGCTCGCTGCCGGATCGTCCCGAGCTGATCTTCGCCGGCCAGCTGACCGGGGTGGAGGGGTACACCGAGTCGGCCGCGAGCGGACTCCTCGCGGCGGTGAATCTCGACCGGGTGATCCGGGGCGAGGATCCCATGGTCCCGCCCCCCACGACCATGCTGGGCGGCCTCTACCGCTTCCTGCGCGACTCGAAGCCGAAGCACTTCCAGCCGATGAACTCCAACTGGGGGCTGGTCGATCCGCTCGAGGGCAAGCGCATCCGCGACAAGGGGGAGAAGCGCTGCCGGCTGGCGGATCGGGCTCTGGACGAGTTTCTCGGATGGATGGCGGAGGTCGGAGTGGAGCCCGCGGTGGATCCGGACTCGCTGCCGCGTCCCGAGGTGCGGAAGCCGCGCCGTCGAGGCGGTCGGTCCCCCTCGGACACAAAGCCCGCGGACCCGGCCGCCACCCCGACCGCGACCGGGTGAGGGACGGGTGAGCCGGCGGATTCCCGACGGCCCCGCGAAGACCGCGGCGGAGGAGTTCCTCCGTCACCTCGCCGACGAGCGTCAGCTCTCGGAGCACACCATCACCGCGTACCGGCGCGACCTGAACGATCTCGGCGCATTCCTCAGCGACCACAACGGCTCGTTCGACTGGCGGTGGTCCGATGTCGATCGCTTCACCCTCCGCAGCTTCCTCGGGCATCTCCGGCGCCGCGACCTCGCGTCCCGCACCATCGCCCGCAAGCTCAGCGCCGTCCGGACCTTCTTCGGGTTCCTGCATGTGGAGGACCGGCTGGAGAGCGACCCGACCCGGGCGCTGCGTGCGCCGAAGGCCGAGCGCCGCCTTCCGGGCTACCTGACGCGTGCCGAGGTCCAGGCCGTGTTCGACATCGCCGAGGTGCGGGCGGCGGAAAACACCCTCGAGGGCACCCGAAGTCTGGTCGTTCTCGAGATGCTGTACGGAAGCGGCCTCCGTCTGGCCGAACTGCACGGGATGAACGTCGCGGACCTCGATCTGGTATCCGAGGTGGTTCGCGTGCGAGGGAAGGGCCGAAAGGAGCGGATCGTGCCCATCACCGGGTCCGCCGCCACCGCCATCCGACGCTACGAACCCCGCCGGGACGAGGTGCGGGGGAAGGCCACGCGCGGACCCGACCGCGACGCTCTGCTGCTGGGGCCGGGAGGGGGCCGGTACTCACGCCGCGCGATCCAGCGCACCGTGCATCGCCTGCTCGATCTGGCCGGGGCGGGGGATGAGGTCACCACGCACTCGCTCCGTCACACCTTCGCCACGCACCTTCTGGACGCCGGAGCGGACCTGATGGCCGTGAAGGAGCTGCTGGGGCACGTATCGCTGTCGACGACGCAGATCTACACGCACACCTCGACCGAGCGGCTCAAGAAGGCGTACAGGCAGGCGCATCCGCGGTCTGAGTAGGCGGGGAAGCAGCTCGGCGCCTCCCCCCGGTCGCGCTGAAGATCTCTCCGGGTAAAGCAAAGCTGCGCTAGCTGCTGGCGAGCAGAATCTCCGCGATGCGTTCTGCCGCCCTTCCGTCCCAGAGCGGAGGCCGACGGTCGCTCCCCGTGCCCGGAACTCGACCGTTCACCGACACGGCCTCCCAGGCCTCGAGAATCGCGGCCTTGGCCGGCCTCACGAGTCGGTTGGTGCCGTGCTCGATCGTGGACGGGCGTTCGGTATTCTCGCGTATGGTCAGACATGGTACGCCGAGAATCGTCGTCTCCTCCTGGATGCCACCCGAGTCGGTCAGCACGACGGTCGCGTTCGCGAGGAGCTTGATGAAATCCAGATAGCCCAGCGGGTCGGGTGTGTGGATCGCGGAGATCGCCGCCACCCGGTCCGCGAGCCCGAGCCGGTCGAGGCTCGCGCGAGTACGGGGGTGAATCGGGAATACCAGCTCGAGTTCGCCGGCGATCCGTTCGAGGGCATCCACGATGTCCCGGAGTACCTCCGGCTCGTCGACGTTGCTCGGTCGGTGGAGGGTGACCACGCCGTATCGACGGGGTTCCACGCCGATGTCGTCGAGCACGCTCGAGGCCTCCGCCGCCTGCCGGTGCTTCAGCAGGGTGTCGATCATGACGTTTCCCACCAGGTGGACCCTCTCGTCGGGGATCCCCTCGTTCGCCAGGTTCTCGACCGCACTCTGCTCCGTCGCGAAGAGTGCGTCGCTGATGTGGTCGGTGAGAACCCGGTTGATCTCCTCGGGCATGCGCCGGTCGAACGAACGCAACCCGGCTTCGACGTGCGCCACCCTCACGCCGAGCTTCCTGGCCACGAGGGCACACGCGATCGTCGAGTTCACATCGCCCACCACCACGACCCAGTCGGGCGACCGATCCAGGACGACGTCCTCGAACTGGATCATGACCTCGGCGGTCTGCTTCGCGTGGGAGGCCGAGCCCACGCCGAGGTTCACATCCGGCTCCGGAATGCCGAGCTGCGAGAAGAACACGTCGCTCATCCGGCGGTCGTAGTGCTGGCCCGTATGAATCAGCGTCGCCTCGACATCATCGGCTGCACGCAGCACCGACATGAGCGGAGCGATCTTGATGAAGTTCGGGCGCGCTCCACACACGCAAAGGACTCTGATCATCGATCGCTCCGGACGCTGTCGGCTTTCTCGCACATGTAGATGACGTGGTAGCGGTGATCAGTACGTAGCTCCCCCATCGTCGACGCCTCGTCGGGCTCCATGGCCGCCGGTCACGGTCGTCCGCCACATCACCTCACCGCCCACGACGCTCAACACTAACGCAACGATCCGGACGAGAGGAACGGCGAGCAGCGATGCAGCGAGCTCATCGCCCACGATCTGGGCCGACACGACCGCGAGGGCATCGAAGACCCCGAGACTGGCTGGAGTTGTCGCAATGATCGCGCCCGCCTTCGGGACGGCGACTCGACGCGGAGAGCCGCGGCGGCGGACGACGTCACGACCCACTCGCTGCGGATCACCGTCGCGAAACAGCTTCGGGATGCGGGAGTGGCTCTGATGGCGGTGAAGGAACGCCCGGGTCACTTCCCGCTCTCGACGATTCAGATCTCCGCGCGCGTGCGTCGACGCAGCGACTGAAGGAGGCGTACAGGCAGGCGCATCCGGGGTCGGACCAGGGAACGCGCCCGGTCCCGATCCGGGTGGATCGGCTACAGGCCTCAGCCGTCCGGATGACTGTCTTGCCAGATGCGCTCCAGGAGAGTCCCCAGTTCCGCCACCGACATCGCCCGCGGAATTCGGGCCACGACCACAGGGATCCCTTGTAGCGCCCGCTCGACTATTCGCTCCCCGCCGGTCGCCATCGCCTCGACCTCGCCCCCCACTCCCGTTCCCCTCAACTCACCTGCGTACAGGGGAAGGCTGGTCCGCAGCTCATGGCGGAGGATCCGGCCGCACGTCAGCGCTGCCCCGTCCGGAGACCCGGACACGATGACCGGTTCGACCACATCCGATCGCTCGAGATGTATGAACACCTTCAGCGGGCACGTCGACGATCGACCATTCTCCACCCAGGGCGCTACACGCCGGGCCACTCCATTGGCGCCCATGACGAAGCCGCGGACCCTCCACTGGAGCCGGTCCCACGCTGACATGGGCTGGACGACTCGATCGTGAAGCGGTGGGAAGGTGCGGGTGGAGTAGGGGAAGACGTTGAGCGGGAGTGGCGAGAAGTGGACGACGCCGTCCCCGTCCAGTATCGCAAGGTCGTCGCTCATGAATCTCCAGCGCGTCGGATGGCCGAGGTACAGCGCGGCGCTGCCAGAGGTCTTGCCTGCACCACCTTCCCCGCTGACCATCATGCCCAACCCCCCCGGGCCCAGTAGCGCACTCGCGTGCACGAGCGTGGCACCCTTCCGGAGTAGCTCGACCTGGAGAGCCGGCACGAGATGACGGTAGAGAAACGTACTTGCGCGCACACCGTCCGGGTCGAATCGATGGACGTGCAGAAATCGGAACGCGGGGCGTGGCAACCGACCTACGGTGCGCAGAAGTGGACCATCCTTGAGCCTCAGGCGCCACGTAGCGAGCTCGGCGCCTCCGTCGTCCGTGACCCGAGCCGCTTCCCAGGCTCTACCATCCCAGTCGAAGGCTGAGGGCTCCAGACCCTCGGCCCCATGGCCCATGAGCTCGAACCTCACGTCGGCGTCCGCATGGGTGTGTGATTCGATACGACCTGCGGCGAACCAGGTTCGGAGCGATTCGCCCACCCGGGTCAGCCCCGTAGCTAGTCGAATCTCTACCGTCAGCGGACCGAAGAAGAAACGGATGGTGCTCAACGTCCCGGCGCCCTCTGCCCCAGCAGTAAACGCACATAGAGCAGACTGCCGATGTAGAACAAGCTGCCGACGAAACTATGGAGAAGCACGAGATCGTTCAGGTCCAGATGCCAAACCAACGGGGTCGCGAACACGGCGACCGTCACGACGACAAAGACTGTTTCTCGCAGAAATCTCGCTTTGTGGAGCATCAGGACGTCGAGCGTACTGATCGTGGCTCCCGACAAGAGTTGGAAGAAATAGAAGGGCACGAGGATCATGGCGAGTTGACCCGCGTTGATCCACTCTGCGCCGAAGAGCGGTCCGAAGACCACGGGTGATACGGCAGCAGCGATAATGAAAGGGACGACGGCGAGCCCGAAAAGCCTGGCCACGGTTTGCCGGAAGATCGGGACTGGGTTCTGCCTGCCGCCACGAGTGAGTTCGGCGATGTATACCTGGGAGGTCGCGGAGGAGAGCAACGCCGAGGGGAGACCGACCGCGCGTTGGGCGAGAAAGAGCAGGCCGGCCTCCGCAGCTCCATAGTGGTACCCTATGGCTGCGAGCGGCAGGTAGAGCCCGAACGAATTCAGGAGAATCGCAGGTGCCGAGAGGAGCGGGAAGCCGCGAAGGGCCTTCGCCCTGCGGCGGAGTGCACGAACGGACAGCTTGCGACCAATCTCTCGCGCGGCATCGGGCAAGCCCGCCACGAGTGTACCTGCCGAGACGATGCGTCCCACCACATCTCCGATGACGAGCCCTGCGGACCCGAATGCCGTGGCGCCCAGAACGACCTGCACGAGCGAGGTGCCGATTCCCAAGCCACCTCTCGCGACCGCGATCGAGCCGAACCGCTCGTGACGAACGGCGAGGTAGTTCGTGATCTGATAGACGCCGGTGGCGGCTACCCCCGCCGGTAAGCCCAAGAGAAATGCTGTGGATGCGTCTGCCAGAGGCGGGATCCCCAGCCATTTGCCCCCCCCGAGGACGACAGCCAGCAGGGTCGTCAGAGCGGCGGAAGCGAGCAGGCCGAGTGCCGCGATACCACGTGCAGCCTTGTCGGATCGTGGTAATGGGATCGCCAGCTCGTAGCGGAGAGTGGCAACAGGTGCGACGAAGCCCAGCGCCGCGAAGAAGAACGAGTAGACCCCGAAGTCCGCTGGCGAGTAGAGGCGTGTGAGGATTGGGCTTGCAAGCAGTACGACGCCGTGAGCAGATGCGGCGCCCGCCGCGACGCCCAGAATCCTCCTGGTCTGCAGGCCCGCGAACAGCTGGGTCACGTGGGCAGGCGTACTGCGAGCGTACGATACACGTCGAGATACCGCTCCACCTGTCGACCCAGTGCGAACTGCTTGGCGATCGCCTCTCGCCCGGCGGCGCCCACACGCTCTGCGAGGCTCGGCTCACAGAGGATGCGGACGGCCGCTTCGGCCATCGCGGAGGGATTGTCGAGTGGAGTCAGAAAGCCGGTCTTCTCATCCTCGATGATCTCGGGATGTCCACTCACCCGGGTGGCGACGCACGGCAGCCCGTTCTGCATGGCTTCCATGATCACCATCGGGAGTCCCTCGTAGGCGGATGGGACCAGAAGTACCTGCGCTGCACGGTAGTAGGGAGCGATATCCTCTGAGCGGAGGACGCCCGGAGAGACGATGGCATCATGAACTCCGTGCACTCGGGCCAGATGCATGAATTCCGGACGCTCGGTCGGCTCGAAACCAACGATGCGGAGTCGCGCCCCCGGGACCTTGCGCCGGACGTGTTCGAGGACGATCGGGAGAGCTTGAACGCGCTTGCGGACGCTGTAGGACCCGACATACAGAAGCTCGACCGGCGCAGGGTGCGCCGACATTCGCGAGGGCTTGTCAGCGACCTCGGGGAGACCGTTGTAGATCGTGGTTGAAAGCTCGGCCTGTTCGTCGCCGAGGTAGTCCACAGCCGTGCTTCGCGCGATGAAGGTCGTTTGGTTCGCCAGGACCATGGCCGCTCGATCCATGGCTTGGCGGACACGAGTGACGACAGTGCGCCGAAGGAGTCCGGGTTCACCGGAGATCGTCAGCTGCCCAAGATGGTATGCGCGGAGAGATCGCCCGATCTTGGCGGGGCTCGCGTGTAGCGTGAGCAGAATTGGGGCCTGGATTCTCAGAATCTTCATCGCCGCAAGTAGCCCCAGTGCCTCCCCATGATGGACGTGGAGGACATCGGCCCATCGCGTCATGTTCACCTTCAGCGGACTGGTCAGGACGAACCCGTCCGGAGTGCGGCCGGTTCGCAGGACCCGCGGGTCGCTTTGCGTCCTGCCCGATGTGAGAACGCGAGAGTCGTGCCCCCGCCGGAGCAGTTCGGCGTGAACGTGGGCCGCGACCTCGCCCACCCCGCCCACGCGGTCGGGGGGGAAGTAGGGCACGACGTGCAGAATCCGGAGTGCCTCCACCGCGTCGTCCCTATCACTCACGGATGGAGTGCTTCGTAGTACCTGCGGCCCAACCGGGACCATTCGAAGGCCTCGGCGGTCCTGACCGCTTCCGAGGCGACGCCCGCCTCCCTGGCCGTGTCCAGTGCAGTCAGCAACTTGCGGGCTAAATCTTCGGGGTCCTTCTCGTGGCACAGCCAGCCATTCTCCCCGTGCCTGACGACATCCGGGATCCCGTCCACATTCGAACCCACGACCGGAACTCCGGCCGCCATCGCCTCGATCACGACGGTGGGCATGCCTTCGGTCTCGCCTCGCGAATCGATGACGGAGGGGACCGCGGCGGCCCGACAATGCTGAAGGTAGCCGGCGACAGCCGCGTGGGGCTGGTGCCCCACGAACAGAACCTTGCCGCCCAGATCGAGGCGTTCGACCTCGGCCTTCAACGCCTCCTCGTCCGGACCACTTCCGACCAGCACCAGTCCGAGCCCCGGGTACTGCTCCCGGATCAACGGCATCGCACGGATCAGGTAGATCGTGCCCTTCTTCTCCACGAATCTCCCTACACTGACGATGAATCCGTCCGGGAAGTCGGTGGTCTCGGATGGTGCGGATGCTTCGTTGCCGAACACGTCGGAGTGGACTCCCATCGGCTGAAGTCTGGCCTTCGACGGGTAACCGATCAGGTCGTCGAGAGTATCCCGCACATGGCTGCCAGCGGCGAATATGCAGTGGGCCCGACGGACCACATGCCGAGCGATCAACCCTCCGAAGGGGAGGCGGGCAAGCAGATACACGTCCCCAGCGTGAACGTGAAGCGCCAGCCGGAAGCCCTTGCGAGTGAGGTGGCCCGCCAAGACTGCGCTCAGCCCTTGTGGAACGAGCCAGTGCGCATTGACGACGTCTATGTCGCGCCGGCGCACGAGTCTGCGGAACGCGAGAATCTGGGAGACGAAGAAGAACGGGACTTGAAGTCTCGCCAGCCAGGAAGCCTGCAACCGTTGCCGCATGTTGGGCGTGAGCGCCTGACCCGCGGCGGGCCACCAGTAGCGGAACCTCTCCACCTGTACATTTCCCATTCGTTCGCGCCGCGCCGAACCAGGCTCGTGCGGCGCGAGGGCCACGACTGTGGCATGCTCGCTCAACGACTCCGCCAGGTCGTAGACGAAGCGCGGAGCAGCGCCGTCCAGGGCACCGCTGGGGAAGGTGCTTCCGGCCACGAGGATGTTCATCAGGACCTGCCGGGACGTGTCGGGAAGGAAGGCTCAACATACCTTCCACGCGGTGATTCTGATACCGACCAATCCGGGCGTGCCTATTGTGGCTGGACTGATCCGAACGAATCGAGCAGCGATCGAGAGGCGTCTCGCGGGTGGACCCCTGCGACGGTGGGTCTCGCCGGTGCTGTACGGTCTGGAGACCTCGCTTGAACCCCGCATCCGAACTCACGCACGGGGTACAGTGCTTGATGCCGGATGCGGTAGCGGACCCTACAGACACCTGATCGAGGAGGTGGCTGTGCGCTACGAGTCGTTGGACGTCGAGGTGGGGGAGCACCCACCCACCTACCTCTCTGACGTGCAGGACATGCCGGCCGTCGGGTCTCGGCGCTTCGATACGGTCGTCTGCTCCGAGGTTCTGGAGCACGTGCCGAGCCCCGCCGACGCATTGGCCGAACTTCGAAGGGTTCTCAAGCCGGGGGGCACCCTGATACTCACGGTGCCCTACCTTAGTCGTCTCCACGACGAGCCGCACGACTACTTTCGGTATACGCGTCACGGCCTGCGGCACCTGCTGGAAGACGGAGGTTTCACGGTGTCGGAGATCGAGAGGACCGGTTCCATGTTCAGCTTCGTCGGTCACCAGATATCTACCCTGATGGTTGTCGCTGCCTGGAAGGTCCCGTTGGTTCGTTGGGTCGTGTTCGCAGTCGGCGCGGCCCTGATCACTCTCCCGTGCCGCATCGCCGACTCGATTCTGGGCACGGACCGCCTCCCGCTCGGCTACGTGGTGGTAGCGAAAACGACACCGTGATAGGGCGTCGCCCGGGCAAGCGTTGACCCGTCGCACTTCCGCCCTCGTCGGCGCCGTGGCTCGCGGCCCGGGGATCGGGTCGCGGACGAGAGCTTGCTTGCCCATGGCTGACCGCTGGCCGTAGCCTTCTCGGGCGTTTCCATGAAGGGAGCGTCGTGAGAGCATGGTCCCCACATGGGCAGCCAACGCATGAAGCTGATCATCCAGATTCCCTGCTTCAACGAACAGGCGACCCTGCCCACGACGCTGGCGGCGCTTCCGCGTGAACTCGACGGAGTCGACGCGGTAGAGTGGTTGGTCGTCGACGACGGAAGCGAGGACGACACGGTCGCGGTGGCCAGCCGACTTGGCGTGGACCATATCGTCCACCTCCCTCGCAACCGCGGCCTCGCCGCCGCATTCGTGGCGGGCCTCGAAGCGAGCATCGACGCCGGGGCCGACATCATCGTCAACACGGATGCCGACAACCAGTACTGTGCCGCCGACATCCCCGCGTTGATCCAACCGATTCTGGAGGGTGAGGCGCAGATCGTGGTCGGCGAGAGGCCGATCGCGGAGATTCCTCAGTTTTCACTGGTGAAAAAGATTCTCCAGCGCCTCGGGAGCTGGGTTGTGCGACGTGTGAGCGGGACCGAGGTGCCGGATTCGCCTAGCGGCTTCAGGGCCATGACCCGGCAGGCTGCGCAACGTCTGCAGGTCTTCAACAGGTACAGCTACACGCTGGAAACCGTCATCCAGGCGGGACACAAGGGTATGGCCATTACCTCCGTCCCGATACGCACCAATCCGACGCTGAGGCCCTCACGACTCTTTAGGAGCAGCGGCGAGTACATGGCCCGTCAGGCCATGGTGATTACGCGAATCTTCATGACCTACCGTCCCTTCGCATTCTTCGCTGTGCCGGGACTGATCCTGTTCGCCTCCGGCTTCGGAATCGGCGTCCGGTTCTTGTATTTCTTCGTGCAGGGTGGGGGCGCCGGCCGCGTTCAATCGCTGATTCTCGCTGCGCTTCTGCTCGGCACGGGATTCTTTCTGGTCGTGGTCGGGCTTCTGGCCGACCTCGCCTCGGTCAACCGTACCCTTCTCGAGGGCCTGGATTGGCGTCTCCGGAGGATGGAGGACGCGAGTCGATCGGTCGCGGCGCGGGACACTGGTCCCGACCCCATCACCGATTCGGACTCGCGTGGGGGTAGCGCTCCCCGTGCGTGACCCCTCGACTGTGTCGCCCGCTGAGTGGCGACGGGTAATACTGCTCGCATTGTGCCTGCTGCTTCCTCTGTACCTCGCGACCGCGAACTGGGGCAGTCTCCAGTCGGTCGATCCGCGTTCGGCTGCGCTCGCCGGGTGGCAGGTGGCGAAGACCGGTGGCCTCGCCTTCGACAGCACGTGGATCCCCGAGTCTCTGGCGTGGCCAGCGGAAGGAGTCGAAGGCCGGACATATTCGAACCGATTCCCGGGCGTGATCGCGCTTTCGGCTGCGGGCTACTGCGCTGCCGAGCTGTTCGGAGTCCTGCCCGACAACCCAACGAAGCTGGCGATCGACTTGCCGATGTGGCCCGCCACGTTGATGGCCGTCCTCGTCGCGGTGGGCGCGGCGGTCCTCAGCTGGCTCCTGTTCCGAGAAACCAGTGTGTCTCCGAGGTTCGCCCTCGCTGCGGCTGGACTGGTGGCACTCGGATCCCCGCTGTGGTCACTCTCCGCCGACGCGCTCTGGACCCATGGTGCGACACACGCGTTGCTGGCGGGAAGCCTGCTGTCACTGGCGCGCCGAAGGGTCGCTCTCGCGTCCGGACTGGCGGGGCTCTCGATTCTCTTCCGACCCCACCTTGTAGTCGCGGTGCTGGTGATGGCCCTGCTGCAGGACAACTGGCGCTCGAGGCTGACGCTGGGGCTCGGAGCGGCGGCAGGAATCGCTGCAGTCGCAGGGTATTCCCTTCTGGTGTTCGGTCAGCCCCTGCCGGCTGCGGGGTACCCGATCGACAAGATGGTCCAGTGGTCGCCGTTCCAGTCTGTGAGCAAGTTCGCGGTGAACATCTGGAACTGGCTATTCGATCCGCGGCGGGGTGTAGTGGTACTGGTACCGACACTCCTCATCGCCATTCCTAGACTACGTTCAGCCTGGCGAGGATCGCCTCACTGGGTGCGGGTGGGTGCGATCGCGGGTATCGGCTACGCACTCGCTCAACTCGGACTCATCCGCGCGAGCGGCGGAAGCTGGTTCTTCGGCCATCGCACGACGATCGAGGCCCTGGTCCTGGCCTCACCGCTCCTCGCGCTGTCCATCTCCGAGTTCACGACTCGCATGCGGTCGTTCGGCAGGGTGGCCCTGCTCGTGACGGTCGGGTTCTCGCTGGTCGCTCACACATATGGGGCGATCGTCGACATCCCGGAGGGTGCGAAGAGCGCCCTCGCCGACGAACAGGAGGAGATGAGACGAACGTATTCGATGGAGCAAGCCGCGCGGTGACGGCGTATCGGCGACACGAACCGCGCCGGCACCTCATCATCTCCCGCCCCGCCCCTCACCCGCCCGCGGAGGCTCGGGCGCGGCTCTCCACACCCGCCGGGTCGAGCGCGTAGACCACGACCCGCTGCACCTCGAACTCGTCCTCCAGCACTCCGACGGCGCCGGCCTCGGATACTGCATGCAGCTCGAAGCCCGCGGGAAACTCCACCGAACCCAGGACTGTCCCGTCCGCCCGGAACACCCACCAGCGCGGCCCCACACCCGGGTCGGCGGGGTAGGCCCGGATCCAGAGTTCATGATCATCGCCGTGCGAAGCCGCGACGATCTGGGGCGGGTCGATGAAGATGATGCCGGACGAGGCCCCGAAGGCGGGGAACCGCCCGGGAGTCTCCACATCCGACCAGCGCCGCTCGACGGCCGGCCGGGCGTCGGGGTCCGTCGCGGCG